>JACXTT010010599.1_pt1 | contig 12396 bp, 11 predicted proteins | sample 9270951 | NCBI WGS metagenome assembly JACXTT01 (sample SAMN15532306, study PRJNA645909) | rock metagenome | isolation source: weathered quartz diorite | place: Puerto Rico | collected 2017-06-21 | reverse complement strand
CGCGCCCGCTCCGCGCCCGGCGTTCGCCGTCGCGCCCTTCGCCATCGACAGCCACGAGGTGACCGAGGCGGATTACCGCGAGTGCGTCGAGGCCAAGGCGTGCTTCGGGGCCGGCGCGCGCGGCGAGCCCGGCTTGCCGCAGACCGACGTGAACATCGGCGACGCGCGGGCTTATTGCCGCTGGAGCGGCGGCGCGCTGCCCACGCCGGAGCAATACGCCTTCGCCGCGATGGGCGTCGCCGGGCGGCGTTATCCCTGGGGCGATGCCGGCGCCGTGTGCCGGCGGGTGGCGTACGGCCTCGCCGACGGCCCCTGCGCGCACGGCGGCGACGGCCCGCAGATCGCCGGTTCGCAGCCCGACGGCGCGACGCCCGAGGGGATCCACGACCTCGCCGGGAACGTCGCCGAGTGGGTGGAGGGCGGCTCGGTGCGCGGCGGATCGTGGCGCGACGCCGGCCCCACCGCGCTGCGCTCGTTCAGCGCGGTCGCGCTCGCGCCCGAAGAACGGCGCCGCGACGTCGGCTTTCGCTGCGTCTATCCTGCGGCTGCGCCATGAAACGCTGGCTGCCCTACCTCGGCATCGCCTTCGGCCTGGCGCTGGTCGTCTATTCGGTTTTTTTCGGCAAGAACGAAGAGGATCGCATCCGCCAGCGCCTGCATCAGCTGGAAGAAGCGGTGGCGGTCGACGGCGAGGAGAACCCGGTGCTGCGGGCCGCGCGCGTGCGCAAGGAGCTCGGCGAGATCTTCACCCAGGACGTGACCCTGGCGATCCCCGAGCTCGACGCGAGCGAAGGCGGCCGCGCGGCGCTGGTCGATCTCGCCACCGCGGCGCCGCAGCAGTACCAGCGCGCGCACGTCGATCTCGACGGCCTGCGCATCCGCCTCGACGAGCCGAAGGAGCACGCTGTCGCGGTCGGCGACGCCAAGCTCTCGGGCGCGCGCCAGGACGGCCAGCCGGAGCAGGACGTCCGCACCGTGTCGCTGCGGCTCGACAAGATCGACGGCGAGTGGCGGATCGTGAACGTGTCGGTCTCGACCCCGCGCGATCCGAAATCGAAATAACGGCTAAAAGCTGGCCGATAGCCGCCGTTTTTGTACTAGGATATTCGGTCCTTCACCATGACTGTTGCCCTTCTGTCGATCGGCACCGAGCTCCTCCAGGGCGAGATCGCCAACACGAACGGCCAGTGGCTCGGCGAACAGCTGACCCAGCTCGGTTTCCGCGTGGGCGTCATCGAGACGGTCGCCGACGATCGCGCCGCGCTCGCCGAGACGCTCCGGCGGCTGATGAACGATTTCCGCCTGGTCATCGCCACCGGCGGGCTCGGCCCGACGAGCGACGACCTCACCGCCGAGGTCGCCGCCTCGGTCGCGGGCGCGGCGCTCGAGCTCCACGAGGACGCGCTCGCGTCGATCCGCCGCAAGCTGGAGAAGCTCGGCAAGCCGCTGAAGCCCGGGCACGAGAAACAAGCGCGCCTGCCCGCCGGTAGCGAAGCGATGCTCAACCCCGTCGGCACCGCGCCGGGGTTCATCCTGCGGCGCGACGCCGGCACGGTGTTCTTCATGCCCGGCGTGCCCGCCGAGATGAAGGCGATGTTCCGCCAGCACGTGGTGCCGCGCATCCAGCCGTCGGCGCAGAACGACAGCCACCAGGTGGTGCTGCACACCTACGGCGCGGGCGAGTCGACCGTCGGCGAGCTGCTCGACGGGCTCGAGCAGGCCCACCCGCACGTCACGCTCGGCTACCGCATCAAGGGGCCCGACGTCGACGTGAAGCTCTTCGCCCGCGGCTCGGATCGCGCCCAGGCGCGCGAACGGGCCGAGAGCGCCGCGTGCGAGGCGCGCGACCGGCTCGGCGAGCTCGTCTACGGCGAGGGCGACGACACCATCGTGCAGATCGCCAGCCGCTCGGTGCGCGCGCGCGGCTGGACGCTGTCGGTGGCCGAGTCGTGCACCGGCGGGCTCATCGCGCAGCAGCTCACCAGCATCCCGGCGAGCGACTACTTCGTCGGCGGCGCGGTGGCCTACGCCAACACCGCGAAGACGAAGCTCCTCGGCGTGTCGGAGGACACCCTGCGCGGCCACGGCGCCGTCAGCGCCGAGGTGGCGTGCGAGATGGCCGAGGGCGCGCGCCGCGCGTTCAACTGCGACGTGGCGATCAGCGTGACCGGCATCGCAGGCCCCACCGGCGCGACCGGCGACAAGCCCGTCGGCCTGTGCCATTGGGCCGTCGCCTACCCCGGCGGCACCGTGGTCGAGCAGCGCGTCTTCAACGGCAACCGCAACCAGGTCCAGGAGCTGGCCGCCCACGCCGTGCTCGATCTGTTGCGGCGCGTCTGCGCCACCGCCCCCGCCCCGCGCGCCAGCTCCCGCGGCACCGTCGATTAGCGTCAGCCCGAAAACGTCGCGGTGATCTTCTTCGCGCCGCTGCCCGCTACGGTACAAGTGAGGCCTGCGGCGCTGTCGCAACCCGTGTAGGTGACCTTCGAGTAGCCGAAGGTCGCGTCGGGTTTGCCCGTCAAGACAACGGTGCCGGCCGCGAAGTCGTGCGTGCACGTCACGGGCTGCACGCTCCGGGGAATGCCGTCGCAAGAAAGCCCGGCCGGCATGCTCGCGACGTTGCCGCCGGCGATCACGTCGAGGCTGATCGACAGCGCCGCGCCGCCGCCGGATCCCGTTCCGCCCGCGCCGCCCATTCCGCTGGTAGTGCCGCCCATTCCGCTGGTGGTGCCGCCCATTCCGCGGGTGGTGCCGCTCGCGCCGGCTCCGCCGCTGCCGGGCCCCGCCGCACCGCTGCCGCTCGCGACCGTGGAGCCGCCGCCGCCGCCCGATCCGCCCCTCGACGCGCTCGTGCTGCACCCGCCCGCGATCGCCGCCGCCGCCGCGAGCGCCAGCCACACCATCCTCGTCATCGCCACCTCCGCGTCAGGTTACAGCAAAGCGGATGCCGTCGCGCAACGACGGCCAAATCCTCGATTCGCGGTCGCGCCGCGGCTCGGTCCCATGAGGCACGCCCATGGGCGGCTACATGCAGCCCGAGGTGAGCAGCTTGCTGCAGCACACGCCAATGTTTCCCGGGATCATCGGAAATTGCTTGGGCAGCCCGAGCCGGAGCGACTCGCACTTGCCGGCCGAGCACGGGGAGCTCGCGTTGACGTCGCACAGCTTGCGGCAGTGCATCGAGCCCGTATCACCGGCGACGTCGAGAACGCATTGCAAACCGGCCTCGCATGCGTTCGTGTCGACACCCTGTTTGGCCTTCTGATCGTCGCAGCGATCGCCGTCGTGAAGAAGCGCGGTCAGCGGCACTCCCGTCGCATGGTCGACCGGGATCCAACAGCTGAAGGCACCGTAGGGCGAATAGAGACACGCTTGTCCCGCCGGGCACCCGGGGTGAAGCGGATCGCAGTTCAGCGCACATGCCCCATACACGCCGAGCGGCATGTTCGGTAGGGACGCGCAAATCCCACCCATGCAGGCTGCGTCATCGGTCTTGCAGCCGCAGCCCGCCTCGTCGTTGTAGCAGGGCCCGCGATCATGACTGAACGCGCACGTCCCACAGGGCTTGTAGCAATAGCCCATGTCCTGTTGAGTTTGACCCTTTGCGCACGTCGCGAGCTGGCCGTTCAAGCAGCTCGTGAACGGACACTCGGGCGATGGAATCACCGTTCCGGGTTTGGAGCCGCCCGTGTCGCTCACGAGCACCTGACTCGAGCAGGCGCCGAAATAGAGGAACACCAGCGCATGCCATCCGCGCGGGCCCATGATCGTAGGGAACCGTAAGATCGGTCGCGATGCAAGGCGTCCCCCCTCCCAACCCTCCCCCGCAGGCGGGGGAGGGCTTCGATCCCTCCGCAAGGTCGCGGCGTCCCCCTCCCGGGGGAGGGCTTTAGGGCGCGGCGCTTGTCAGTTCAACGCGCGCTTTTCGAATTTCAGCGTGCCGCCGGCCGCGTCGACGAGCACGCGGTCGCCGGCTACGAATTCGCCGGCGATGATGCGTTTGGCGAGCTCGTTCTCGACCAGGCGCTGGATGGCGCGCTTGAGCGGGCGGGCGCCGTATTGCGGATCCCAGCCCTCGCGGATGAGGATCTCCTTGGCCGCGTCGGTGACCTCGGCGCGGACGTCGCGCGCCGCGAGCCGGCCGAGGAAGCGCCGCAGCTGGATGTCGACGATCGCCCGCATCTGCTCGCGCGCGAGCCGGTGGAAGATGACGATCTCGTCGAGCCGGTTCAGGAGCTCGGGGCGGAAGCGCTTGCGCACCGCGTCGTTGACCGCCGCCTCGAGGAGCTCGCGCTTCTGCTCGTCGCGCAGGTCGCGGCGCTGCTCGATCTCGGCCGCCAGGTCGCTGCCGAGGTTCGAGGTCAGGATGACGACCGTGTTCTTGAAGTCGACGACGTTGCCCTGCCCGTCGGTGAGCCGCCCGTCGTCGAGCACCTGCAGGAGCACGTTCCACACGTCGTCGTGCGCCTTCTCCACCTCGTCGAACAGCACCAAGGTGTAGGGCCGGCGCCGCACCGGCTCGGTGAGCTGCCCGCCCTCCTCGTAGCCGACGTAGCCGGGCGGCGCGCCGATGAGCCGCGCCACCGAGTGCCGCTCGCCGTACTCGCTCATGTCGATGCGCACCATCGCGCGCTCGTCGTCGAACAGGATCTCCGCGAGCGAGCGCGCGAGCTCGGTCTTACCCACGCCCGTCGGCCCGAGGAACAGGAACGAGCCGATCGGCCGCGTCTCCTCGCCGAGCCCGGCGCGCGAGCGCCGCACCGCGTTCGCCACCGCCACCAGCGCGTCGTCCTGGCCGACCACGCGCCGGCGTAGCTCGTCCTCGAGCCGCAGGAGCTTCTGCATCTCGCCCTCGAGCATCTTGCTCACCGGGATGCCCGTCCACTTCGAGACGATCGCCGCGATGTCCTCCTCGGTGACCTCCTCCTTGAGAAAGCTCTGCTTCTGCTGCAGCGCGGCGAGCTGCTGGCGCACGGCTTCGAGCTTCTTCTCGGTCTCGGGAATCTGGCCGTAGTGGAGCATCGACGCCTTCTCCAGGTCGCCGGCGCGCTGCGCCTGCTCCTCGGCGGTGCGTTGCAGCTCGATCTCCTCCTTGGCGCCGCGGATCTGCTGGATCAGCTCCTTCTCGCGCAGCCACTGCGCGCGCATCGCGTCGCGCTTCTCGCCGAGCTCGCCGAGCTCGCGGCGCACCTCGCCGAGCCGCTCCTTGCTCGCCTTGTCCTGCTCGCGCTTGAGCGCCTGCTCCTCCATCTGCAGCTTGAGCAGCTTGCGCTCGACCTCGTCGATCGGCGTCGGCAGGCTGTCGATCTCCAGGCGGATCTTCGAGGCGGCCTCGTCGATGAGATCGATCGCCTTGTCGGGCAGGAAGCGCTCGGTGATGTAGCGGTTCGACAGCAGCGCCGCCGCGACGATCGCCGAGTCCTGGATGCGGATGCCGTGGTGCACCTCGTAGCGGTCCTTCAGCCCGCGCAGGATCGCGATGGTGTCCTCCACGCTCGGCTGCTTCACGTAGACCTGCTGGAAGCGCCGCTCGAGCGCCTTGTCCTTCTCGATGCGCTTCTTGTACTCGTCGAGCGTGGTCGCGCCGATGCAGCGGAGCTCGCCGCGCGCCAGCGCCGGCTTCAGCATGTTGGCCGCGTCGATCGCGCCCTCGGCGCTGCCCGCTCCCACCAGGGTGTGGAGCTCGTCGATGAACAGGATGATGCGCCCCTCGGCCGCCGAGATCTCCTTCAGCACCGCCTTGAGCCGATCCTCGAACTCGCCGCGGTACTTCGCGCCGGCGATGAGCGCCGCGAGATCGAGCGCCATGAGCTGCTTCTGCGCCAACGACTCGGGCACGTCGCGGTTGACGATGCGCTGGGCGATGCCCTCGACGATCGCCGTCTTGCCGACGCCGGGCTCGCCGATGAGCACCGGGTTGTTCTTGGTGCGGCGAGTGAGCACCTGCATCACGCGGCGGATCTCCTCGTCGCGGCCGATGACCGGATCGATCTTGCCCTCGCGCGCCCGGCGCGTGAGATCGAGGCAGTACTTCTCGAGCGCCAGCATCTTGCCCTCGGGATCGCGATCGGTGACGCGCTGGCTGCCGCGCACCGCTTGCAGCGCGGCGAGCAGCTTGTCGAGCCCGAGCCCGGCCGCGTCGAGCGCCGCCTGGATCTCGCGGTCCTTGCGCGCGCCCGCGAGCAGCAGATGCTCGGTGGAGATGTACTCGTCGCCCATCGCCTTGGCCTCGTCCTCGGCGGCTTGCAGCAGCAGGTTCGCGCGGCTCGAGACGCGCGGCTCGGCGCCGCCGCTGACCTGCGGGTAGCGCTTGATGCGCCGCTCGAGCTCCGCGACCAGCGCCTCGCCGTTGCCGCCGGCCTTTTCGACGAGCGGCGGCACCACGCCCTCCGGCTGCTGCGCCACCGCCAGCACGATGTGCTCCGGTTGCAGCTCCGGGTTGCCTCGCCGCGAGGTGGTGTCGATCGCCGCGCGCAGCGCTTCGTGCGCCTTGCTGGTCATTCGTTCGATGGCGCTCATGGGACCTCGAACAAAGTAACCACCGCGAGACGTGCCGCAACGCGCGGCATGCGCTTTGCGTGTTACTTCGCGGCGTATTTCACGCTGCAGCCCCAGGGCTTGCTCTCGGCCACGGCGACCGTCTTGCCCTGCGCCAGCGCAGCGACCGCGTCGGCGACGTAATTGACCGGCTGCGCCACGTCGGCGAGATCGCCGCCGCTCGAGTTGTCGACGCCGCCCGCGTAGACGAGCGTGCCCTTGGCATCGACGACGAACATGTGCGGCGTGCGCGAGGCGCCGTAGGCGTGGCCGACCTTGCCGTCGCGATCGAGCAGGATGGGGAAGTGGATCGCGTAGCGCTCGCGGCCCGCGCGGTTTGCGTCCTCGGTCGATCCTTGCGCCCCTTCGGCGTTGGAGTTGATCGCCAGCCACACCACGCCCTCGCCGAGGAGCTTGTCCGGCATGCTCTTCAGGTTGCCCTCGGTGTGGGCCTGGCGGATGAACGGGCAGTCGGGGTTGAACCACTCGAGCACGACGATCTTGCCGCGGTGCTGCGACAGCGACACCTGGCCCCCGTCGAGCGCGGGCAGCTGGAACTCGGGCGCCGGCCCTCCGACCTTCCCGGGGGCCGCTTGGGCCGCGGGCGCATCGGGCTTGGCCGCGCGGTCCGGCGTCGCCGATTCGGGCGCCGGGGCGGTCTTCTCCCGCGAGCAGCCGGCCATCGCCAACGCCACCGAAACGAGCGCTGCCAAACGGTTGTTCATCGCTCTCCGGTAACCACGCGGCGGGCCCGGCGCCACCCCTTTTCGGCTCGCATCCGCTCGTCGCTGTAGACCGGCCGGCCGGATTGTGCGACCATCGATTTCACGGCTTTCGTCGCGGAGTTGGCTATGTCGAATTGGCGCATGGTTGGCTTGGTTACGGCGGTTTCGGCGGCGATCGCGTTCGCTGCCTGCTCGAGCTCGGTGGACACGCTTCCCCTGCCGGCGGGCTCCGGCGGAACGGGCTCGACCACCGCCGGATCGACGACCCAGAGCGGCAACACCACCGGCACGGCCGGCACCACCTCGACCACCGCCACCACCACGGCCGGCGTCGGCGGCGGCGTGCCGCTGCTGAGCTGCAAGGACGAGCCGCCGGCGAACGCTCCCATGCCGCCCGCGCTGGTCGATCCGGCGGGCTGCCCGATGGTCATGCCGGGCAAGAACGCCATCGACGCCCGGTCGATCCTCGTCGCCGTGCCCAAAGACATGAAGCCGGGCGAGAAGCTCCCGGTGGTGTTCCTGTGGCACTGGCTCGGCGGCAGCGCGCAGGGCTTCTTCGACAAGGCCGACGTGCAGAACGCGGTGAACTACTACCGCTTCATCGCCGTCGCCCCCGAGTCGAAGGGCGACCTGCAGTTCAAGTGGCCGTTCACCGCCGCCGACGCGCAGTCGCGCGTCGACGAGGAGCTCAAGTTCTTCGACCGCGCGCTCACCTGCGTGAACCAGACCTACGGCGTGAACCGCCACTGCGTCGCCAGCGTCGGCGTCAGCGCCGGCGCGTTGTGGACGCAGGTGCTCGCGGGCGCGCGCGGGCAGTTCCTGTCGTCGTTCCTGTCGCTCTCGGGCGGCGAGGGCGGCTTCGCGGTGCGGCCCTGGACCGGCAACGCCCACAAGATGCCGGCGATGGTGCTGTGGGGCGGCTCGACCGACAACTGCTTCGGCGTGTTCAGCTTCGACCAGCTGTCGAAGAACCTCGAGGGCAAGCTGACCAAGGACGGCCACTTCGTGTTCGAGTGCATCCACAACTGCGGCCACTCGGTGCCGCCGTTCGAGGCGCTGCCGAACGTGCCGACGCAGTTCGGCGCGCTGTGGCAGTTCGTGTTCGACCACCCCGATTGGCTGCCGCCGGGCGCGTCGCCGTGGCAGCAGGTCGGCATCCCGATGGGCTTCCCCACGTGGTGCGCGATCGGCGCGGGCAAGGCCACGCCCCGCACCGGCTCCTGCCCCGACAAGCCCGGCTGCTGAGCTACCAGCGCGCGAAGTGTTGCTCGACGACGCCGTAGAGGTCGTCGATGGCGAAGCGGTTGCCGTGGCGATCGCCGATTTCGCCCGAGAAACGCCCGTACGGCTGGTGGAAGCGGCTCACCACCACGCCGAAGTTCACGTCCTCGGCGCGCTCGCCCTCGGGTGAGAAGCGCAGATCCACCATGCCCTCGTCGTCGTGGATGCGCCACTCGCCCATGAGGTCGTCGGCGTCGTAACGGAACGCCACGCGCGAGAGCTTCACCGTGCGATCGCCGAGCCACAGCGCGCAGTCGCCGGCGTCGTCGCCGTGCGACGCGCTGGTCTCGTGCGGCCGGCGGTGCGCGGTGAGGTTGAAGCCGACGCGCGTGCCGTCCTCGGCCCGGCCGCAGCCCGCCGCCCAGTTCCAGTAGGTCTCGCGCGGGCGGAAGCCGCGGTTCCAGTCGAGCCCGCCGAGACCCTGGCCCATTTCGATCTCGTCGGCGATGTCGCCGCAGTGGACCATGCCGCCGGCCTCGAGCGCGTAGCACTTGTGGGTGTAGAGCCAGCGCCCCGGCTCGCTCTCCTCCACCACCACGATCGGATCGGGGCGCGCGCCGGCGTCCTTGATCTCGAAGCGCGCGCGCAGCGGCGGCTTCTTGCGCGCGCCGAGCTTGCCCTCGAGGTGGCATTCGATGCGGCGCAGGCCCTTGGCGCCGTCGTTGTGCAGCGCGATGCTGCCGAAGCCCGGCCAGCGCACCCGGCTCGTGCCGTCCACCGAGTTCGGCGCGATGGTGATGCCGCGGCCCGCCGGGGTGAGGAGCGAGTACTCGTGCTTCTGCCGGCTCGCGCGGTCGACCACGTAGGCGAAGGCGTTGCCGACGTAGCCCGCGTCGACGATGGCGCAGGCGAACAGCACCCGGTCGGTGACCACGCTGGTGTAGTGCCACTGCTTCAGCCGCCAGCGGCGCGCGCCGCGCTCGAGCCGGTCGAGCGGCGTGCCGCGCAGGCCGCTCAGGGCGTGGTTCGCCGGCGCTTCGTCGAGGTTGGCGACGTCGAAGGGGCGCACGAACCAGCCGGTGTGGACGGTTCCGTCGGCCTCGACGATGCGATCGGGAGTGGGCTCGGGCCTTTGCGACATGTTGCGGTGGTTCGATACCATGTCGCGCGCGCCGGAGTGCGAATCGAATTGCGTAGCCATGCGGGCGGAGGTACGCGCCCGCATCGGGTCGTCCAGGGGGCCGGAGCGAATCAGCCGTGAACGCCGCCAAAGACGAGGGACCCGGCCGTTACCGCCTGGCGCTCATCGGCGCGGCGCTGCTCTTTTCCACAGGCGGCGCCGGCATCAAGTGGTGCGGCCTGAGCGGCTGGCAGGTGGCCGGCCTGCGCTCGGCGGTGGCGACGGCGGTGCTGGCGGCGGCGATCCCCGAGGCGCGGCGCGGTTTCTCGCGCGCGACCTGGCTCGTCGGCACCGCCTACGCCGCGACCCTGACCCTTTTCGTCATGGGTAACAAGCTCACCACCTCGGCGAACACCATCTTCCTGCAGTCGGCGGCGCCGCTGTATCTCTTGTTGCTCGCGCCGTGGCTGCTGCAGGAGAAGAACAGCCGCCGCGAGCTCGTGCAGATGGCGTTCATCGCCGTGGGGCTCGCGCTGTTCTTCGTCGACCGGCAGACGGCGACGCGCACCGCGCCGAACCCGCTGCTCGGCAACGTCCTGGCGCTCGGCTCGGGGGTGGCATGGGCGCTCACCATCGTCGGCCTCCGCTGGCTCGGAGCCCGCGGCGGCGAGTCGATGCGCGCGGTGGTGGCGGGCAATTTCATCGCCGCGGTGGCGTGCGTGCCCGGCTCGCTGGCCGATTGGATCGCCCCGACGCCGCTCGACGCGGCGATCGTCGTCTACCTCGGCGCGGTGCAGATCGGGCTCGCCTATCTGCTGCTCACCTACGGCTTCCGGCGCGTCGGCGCGGTGGAGGGCTCGATCCTGCTGCTCGTGGAGCCGGCGCTCAATCCGATCTGGAGCTGGCGGCTCCACGGCGAGCGGCCCGGCGCGCTCTCGCTCGCGGGCGGGGCGATCATCCTGCTCGCCTCGACTTTGTTGTCCCGACCGCGGCGCATCTGAGACCCTCGCGGCGATGGACGGATTCGAGTGGATGGACGAACCGCCGCGCGCCCGCCCCACCGCCGCGAGCCCGGCACCCGCCAAACGCGCGCCGACTCCCGGCCGGCTCAAGCCGCTCGAGCCGTGGCAGCGCGCGGACACGAGCTGGCGCGGCCGCTTGCTCTCGGTCGCGCGCTCGGCCTTGTTCGGGCGCAAGGCGTTGCTCGGCGCCTGCCTCGAGCTCACCGAGGCGCTCTCGGCCGAGCTGCGGCACGCCTTGGTGCGCTAACATCCCGCCGGTGATCGAGTGGATCGGCCAGCGCGCCGCGGCTCGTGTGCGCGATCTCCTTCCGGCGGCCGAGCGCGACGCCTTGCTCCGCGCCGCCGTGGCCGAGGCGCCGTGGTTCGTCGAGGCGAGCACCGGCGGCGGCGACGATCACCGCCGCGCGCACGTGCACTACACCACCGTCGACGAGGCCCTTCCCGTGGTCGAGCGGGTGCGCGCGCTCGGCCCCGAGGCGGCGCGCGGCCTCGGGCTCGATCTCCCGGCGGTGGCGCGGATCGAGCGGCAGCTGACGGTGCACCACGACGGCGACTTCTACCGCGCGCACCGCGACAACCAGGGCGAAGAAGCCGCCCGGCGCGTGCTCACCTACGTGTATTTCTTCCACGCCCCGCGCCGCTGGACCGGCGGCGAGCTGGTGATCCACCGGAACGGCGCGCACCGCATCGAGCCGATCGACAACAGCGTGGTGCTATTCGACGCGGGCCTCCTCCACGAAGTCCTGCCGCTCGTCTCCCCGACGCCGCTCGCGTTCGCCGAAGGCCGCTTCACCATCAACGGCTGGCTGTGGCGCTGACGGACCAGCTCGCACCGCTCGCCGATTTCGTCGCGCGGACCGCGCCGTTTTGGCGCCAGCGTCCGTTCGTCGAGCTGCCGGCGCCGTGGGAAGGCGTTCACCCCGAGGTTTCGCGCTTCCTCCGCGGGCTCGACGACGCCGCGGTGGAGCGCTTCGACGCCGATCCTCTCCGGCTCGTCGAGGCCCCGGGCGCGCTCGGAGCATGGACCCGCGAGGCGGCCGAGAGGTCGCGCGTTACGGTCCTACCGCAGCGCGCGCTGTCCGATCCCCGGCTCGCCCGCGAGGTGCCGGCGCGCAAACGACGCCAGGTGGAGGCCTTCGCCGCGTTCACCGCGGCGGATTCGACGGGCGCGATCGTCGATTGGTGCGGCGGTCGCAGCCACCTCGGCCGCGCCCTGGCACGCGCGACCGGCCGCTCCTTGTGCCTCGTCGACAAGAACGCGTCCCTGTGCCGCGACGCCGAGCGCCGCGCCGAAGCCGAAGGGATCCGCTGCCGCGCGATCGCCGCCGACGTGCTGGCCGCGCCGGTCGATCTCCCCGCGGGCGCGAGCCTGTGCGCCCTCCACGCCTGCGGCGCGCTCGCCGACGCCGCCATCGCCGCGGCGATCCGAGCGGCCGCCCGATCGCTCGCGATCGTGCCGTGCTGCTACCACTACCAGCCCGGCCGCGGCACCGTCTCGCTCCCTTCGGTGGATCTCGCGCTCCGGCCCTCCGAGCTCCGCTTCGCCACCAGCGAGGAGACCGCCGCCTCGCCGGCGCGCCGCGAGCGCCGCCGCCGCGAGCAGAGCTACCGCCTGGCCCTCGATCTGCTCCTCCGCGACGCGAGCGGTCGCGACGCGTACACCGAGCTCCCGGTGCTGCCGGCGAGCTTCGCCTCGGGCTCGTTCGCGGCCTTCGTCGCGCGCGTGCGCGAGCGACACGATCTCGCGCTCCCCGCCCGCTGGTCGCCGGAC
>JACXTT010010598.1_pt1 | contig 12396 bp, 15 predicted proteins | sample 9270951 | NCBI WGS metagenome assembly JACXTT01 (sample SAMN15532306, study PRJNA645909) | rock metagenome | isolation source: weathered quartz diorite | place: Puerto Rico | collected 2017-06-21 | reverse complement strand
TCGCCGGCCGCTATTGGCGTCCGCGCGGGCCATAGCCGCCCGAGGTCAAGATCACGTGGCCTCAGCGGCGATATCGTCCAGTCGCTCGTAGCTGCGCTCCATGCCGGCGGTCACGCCGGTGGCGAAGGCGGCGTCGCGAATATCCTTGGAGCTATACTTGATGGTGAGCGTCATCATGGTTTTGCCGCGCGCCTCGTCGAGCAGCATGACGCAATCGGTTTCCGCGCCGTTGAAGCGTTCGCTGTGCTTGATGGCGCTATAAGGCCTGATCTCCTTATAGGCGCCGCCGATCTCGAAATAGCGATTGGGATCGGCCTGGTTGCGCCAGCCGTAGAGGTATTCGCCGCCCACACGGAAATCCACGTCGCATTTAGGCATTGTCCAGCCGTCTGGCCCGAGCAGCCAGCGGCGGATCAAGTCAGGCTTCGTGTGCGCATCCCAGACGAGGCGCGCGGGTGCGTTGAATACACGGGTAACGACGATTTCGGTGTCGCTTGGCAGCGTAACTTTGAGTGCGTCAGGCATTGGAAGTCCCTTCCGTAGAACCGATGATTAGCCCTTGCGCCGCTTCTTTTTGGCGGCGGCTTTCGGGCGGACGGATTTGAGTTCATCAAGCAACGCGTCGAGACGCTGGTAATTGCGCTCCCAGATCTCGCGGTGCTTTTCGATCCACGCCATCGCTTCATCGAGCGGGGCGGCGTCGAGCGTTCGCGGCCGGCGCTGGGCGTCCTGCCCGATGGAGACGAGGCCGGCGCGTTCCAAGACTTTGAGATGCTTGGAAATCGCCGGCTGGCTCATCGCGAATGGCTGAGCCAGTTCCATCACCGATGCTTCGCCTTCGGCAAGGCGCGCCAAGATGGCGCGACGCGTGGGATCGGCGAGGGCGGCGAAGGTGGCGTCGAGGTGATGTGTAGCAGGCATTTTGTATAACCGAATACGAATATAACTATACGGTTATCTAATTCGGAAGTCAAGCCCCAAGCGTCAGATTACGAAAAAGGAACAGCAGCTTTTCCGTTTTTGGCGTAATCTTCGAGCGTGAACGGGAGGTGCTTATGCAAGCTGCTCCGGTGCGGTTCGTGAACGCAGCTTTGTGGCCGCTGACGATCTGGACCAGTCTTGGCCATCTCGAAGAACATCCCGCTGACGATTACGTCGAGCGGACGAGCCCGATCGTTGCGACAGCGGTTGCGTTCTGGGTATGCTTGGTGGCGCTGGTGGTATTCGCCAATCCCGCTGTCGTTTCGGTGGGCGGCGGCATCGATGGCGAGCAGGGCGTGTTCGAATTGGTGCGTCGCACGCCGATCGTGGTGGTGGATGTGCTCTGGTTCTTCACGCCGACGCTTTATCTGATCGGCCTTTGGCTGTTTACGTCGCGCGATGAGGCGTTTCCGCGATAAAGGACTAGTTTTGGCTGAGCTTGAGCTTGGTCGCGTGGCCCATCTTGCGGCCGTCGCGCGCATCTCGTTTGCCGTAGAGGTGAAGGCGAACGTTGGGGTCGGAGGCAAGCTCCGCCCAGCGCTCCGCGTCGGCGCCGATTAAGTTCAGCATTTCGACATCGCCGACGCGCGTCGTTGGCCCGAGCGGCCAGCCGGCGACCGCGCGGATGTGCTGCTCGAACTGCGACGTGAGCGCCCCTTCGATGGTCCAATGGCCCGAATTGTGCACGCGCGGGGCCATTTCGTTGGCCACGAGGGCGCCATCCGGCATCACGAAAAATTCGATCGTCAACACGCCTACATAGCCGAAGGCGTCGAGCACCCGTTGGGCGGCCGCGCGCGCGGCGACATTGGTTGCGGCATTGGCGTGTGAGGGAACCAGGGTGCGCGAAAGAACGCCCTTTGCGTGCTCGTTTTCGCAGAGATCATAGAAGGCGATTTTCCCGTCTTCGCCACGCGCGCAAATGATCGAAACTTCGCGCTCGAACGGACAGAAAGCCTCCAAAATGCCTGGCGCGCCGAGTTTCTCGAATGCTCCTTGGGCTTCGGTCGCCGACATAATGGGGATCTGCCCGCGCCCGTCGTAACCGAAGCGGCGCGTCTTCAGGATCGCCGGCGCGCCGATCTTGGCGAGAGCGGTGTCGAGATCGGCCTGGCAGGCAATCGCGGCGAATGCGGGCGTTGCGATGCCGGTGGAGGCAAAGAAGCTCTTCTCGTCGAAGCGGTCCTGGGCCACCGCGAGCGCATGGTGATGCGGGCGCACGCGCGCACCGGCGTCCATGAGCGCCTTCGCCGTCGCCGCCGGCACGTTCTCGAACTCAGTTGTGATCACGTGCGTGTGGCGGGCGAATTCTTCGAGGGCGCCGCGATCGTCGAACGGCGCAACGAAGGTCCGCGCCGAGACGCGCGCTGCGGGGCTATCGTGTTGGTCGGTGAAAATGCTGACGTCGAAGCCGAGCTCGGAGGCGGCGTTCGAAAGCATGCGGCCTAATTGTCCGCCGCCCAGGATGCCAATCGTGCTCCCCGGCGCGAGCGGCTTCATGTCGGGTTTTCGCCCACGGCTTGGGTCTGCGCGGCGCGGTAGGCGTCCAGGCGCTCGGCCAGCGCTTCGTCGCTGAGCGCAAGGATCGCTGCAGCCATCAGCGCGGCATTGACCGCGCCAGCTTCGCCGATGGCGAGCGTCCCGACCGGCACGCCCTTCGGCATCTGTACGATGGAAAGAAGGCTATCGAGGCCTTTCAGGTCGCGGCTCTTGATCGGCACGCCCAGCACTGGAAGCGGCGTCATCGCAGCGCTCATGCCGGGCAGGTGGGCGGCGCCGCCGGCGGCTGCAACAATCACTCTAAGGCCGCGCGCTTTTGCGCCTGTGGCGTAGTCGTAGAGCCGCTGCGGCGTGCGGTGCGCCGACACCACCTTGGCTTCATATGGCACGCCGAGCGCATCCAGTGTTTGCGCGGCCGCGGCCATCGTTTCCCAATCGGATTTGGAGCCCATGATCAAGCCGACCAACGGGCGAGAGGAGGCCATTCGGGCGTAGCTCCTAAAAACAGGCGCACTAAAGGAAGCCGCCTGCGTCGTCCAGCCCGCGCAAGCGGTCTCGATTAAGCGGCTCTTTACCTCGCTGGCGCATCGGTAAGGCCGGAATCCGAGACTCATGGCCCTTGGCTTGTCCATCGCCGACGCCGAAACGACCCAGCTTTTGGAAACGCTGGGCCTAAAGCGGCGCGACCTCTCGCCCGCCGCGCTTGGCGCCATCGAGCGGCTTGCCGCCGAGCGCGACGAGTTGCTTCAAAAGCTTGCCGCAGCCGAGGCGCTTGCAGATCGCGACACGCTGACCCCGACCTTCAACCGCCGCGCCTTCATTCGCGAACTGCATCGGACCCTATCGGAGGTGGAACGCTATAAGACCCCGGCTGCGGTATTGTATGTGGACCTCGACGGCTTCAAGGCGCTGAACGACGCCTTTGGACACGCCGCAGGCGATGCGGCGCTGAAGCACGTCGGGCGGCTCTTGGTCGATAGCGTTCGCGGATCCGACATTGTCGGGCGTTTGGGCGGCGATGAATTTGGCGTCATTCTCAATCACGCCAACGCGGAGGAAGCGCGCGCGAAGGCGCACTTGCTGAGCCACGCCCTCAACAGCAGCGCCATTGTGCATGGCGGCCACGCGCACCGGATCGCAATTTCGATCGGCGTCCATGCGCTTGCCATGGCGGAGGACCCCGAAACCGCGATCGCGCGCGCCGACGAGGCCATGTACGCCGAGAAATTCGCCCGCCGCACCGAGGCGCAGGCGTTCGCCTCGTTCTAGGCTTCGGACAAAGCGCTCTGCGTAAGCGGTGCAAACGCGACTTCCATCTCCTCAGGCGTCCGGTTGAAGCCGTTGGCCATCCACCAGCGTAGCAGGCCGATCAAGCCCGCGGCCACGTAGACGGCGGTCTCGCACCGGCGCGGGGCGTCCCAATTTGGCATACGCCGTTTCAGGTTCTCGTCGACGATGGCGCGGAGCTTGGCTTCGCCCGCGGCCAGCATCGCCACGCTGATCTCGGATTTTGCAAATTGGGCGGCGAAACCCTGAGCGGCATGGACGTGGCCAAACAGATGATGGGCGGGCGCAAGGGACGTGCGGTCGGGAAACCTCTCATCCTCCATGCGCTCGCACGCGCCGATCATGCCGACGAAGGAGCGAATGAGAAAATCTTCCTTGCTGGAATAGTGGCTGTAGAAGGTCGAGCGGCCGATGCCGGCGGCTTCGGCGAGGTCGCTGACATCGATATCGTCGACGCCGCGTTCGACGCCGAGATCGACCAGCGCCTGGCTCAGCAATTCGCGCGTGCGCGCGGCGCGACGATCGATGCGAGACAAAAGCATCCTCTTTGTCCGGGAACGCTTGGCGACCCGGCGCCTGGCCTTGTGTGGCACCGCGCCAAGCGAAAGGGAGTTCGATGAGCGATTTGGCGAGCCCGCGCGCGGGCGCGTGGGCGATTGTGGCTGGCGCGATTGCGAGTGTCGGCCTCATGGCGGCGCACCCTGCGTCTGTGGGGACGATGCAGATCGGACCGTTCGACATCAATCAGATCGTTCACGCCATCGCCGTTCTGGCGACGCCGCTTCTTATTTACGGCGCCTTCGCGCTCACCGTGCTGATCGGCCGCCCGCTCGCGGGCCTGGCTTTGTCGTTTTATGCCTTTGGCTGTGTTTCGATCGTGTCAGCTGCGGCGATGAGCGGCTTTGTCATGACCGAGCTTGTCGGTGCGGCGCATTCGCCCGGCGCTTTGCGCTCCGGTGTCGATTTTCAAAGCCTCGCCGATCTCACGCATTGGCAGAACCAGGCGTACGCCGGCACCTTCACGGGCCTTGCGGCGATCGCGGTGTTGCTTTGGTCCATCGCCTGGCGCAAGCGCGGCTCTAGAGCGGGTGCTCGGCGTCATCGTCGGCTGCGGCACGCTTGCCTGGATGGCGACCGGCACGCTTGCCCTCAATATCCACGGCATGATGGCCGTGATGCTCGGCAGAGCGTGTGGATGCTGTTTGCCGCCCGCAAGATGCTAGGCGCTAAAACCGGCGGCTAAGCGAGAGCGAGCCGAAATCTTGGCGCCCATTTTGAGTGGTGAATTCGTCGGTGCGCCACACGAACGTGTAGGTCATCCGCCATTCGCGCATGCTCATCGATGCGCCGGCTTGGAAATCTGCGACGTACGGGATGCGCTCAACATGGGCGCTGTCGCGAAAGGTGTTGCCGTCGAGAAAGAGATCGCGCGCCACTGCGCGGCCTTCTGCTCCGACGAACACGTTCCAAGAAAATGGCGCATTGGCGAAGTGCTCGACGCCCGCCAGCGATGGACGCACGCGCGGGGGGCCGTAATCGCTGGTGAGCGGATTGCCCAAGCGCAGCACGAACCCGGCGCGCGCTTCGTCGCGCAGATCGCCGAGCGTGAAGCCGATCTGCGGCGTCACATCGAAGGACAGTCCGACAATTCCCGGCACGCCGAACGGAAGCCAGCGCCAGCGGCGGTCGAAGGAGGCGGCGAACGCGAATTCGTCGTGCAGCTGGCTGTCCCATCCCTTCGCGCTCGGCGCGCCCAGCACCTTGTGGATGCTGTTTTGCGCCTCCTCGCCGAGCGCCGATGGGCCCACCATGCCGAATTCGAGTTCGTAGGTGTCGAGGTGGCCGGTGCGCCGATCGCTGGGCGCGACCTCTGCGGCGACCATCAGCTGCATGAACAACCATCCGGCGTAGGGATGCTGATCGGGCGGCGCTGGATTGGCTTGTATATCCTGCGGGGTGAAGATGGCCTGGCCGATCGCCACACCCCAGAAGGAGGGATCTGCATCCGACAGTGCGTGGGTGAATGGCCGCGCGGCGCTGTCGAGCCAATGTGGAATGCGCGGATTGGCTGCGGGCGAGGTGTAGGAAAGCTCGATGCCGGAGGTGTAGTTGCGGTCGGCGCCGGACGAGAGGCTATCGTTTTCCACAACCAGTGAGATGACGCCCTCCTGATCGGGGCGCGCACGCTCGCTCGGCGGCGCCTGCGCGAATGCGCTCGCAGGTAGGAGCCCGAACGCGACGCCAGTCATCAACGCTTTCAGGCGATGATGTCTGGCGTCAGCCGGTCCTCGATCCATTGAATTTGATCCTTGAGCACCAGCTTGCGCTTCTTCAGCCGCGCCAATTGCAGCGCATCGCCACTCGATTTTTCCTGTAGCGCATCGATGGCGCTATCCAATTCGCGGTGTTCCTCGCGCAGTTCGACCAGCCGTGCTTTCAGCGCACGCTTTTCGGGCGTGTCGGCTATATCGAACCCATCTCCATCGTCAGTGTCCATGCGGCGATCGCCCTTGGGATCATGTGCACGGCAGCCCCCGCCGCCCGCGAGCAGCTTGAGCTAATCCCTCTCTTCGAGCGCTGTAAAGACGGCGATTTCCGGGGATTGCCGCGTGCACACGATGGCGCGGATGCGAAAAGATTAATTTTGTAATACCTTGTAAGGAGACAAAACGTTGAAACGGCGCCACACTCCCTTCGCCCTAGCTTAGAGGAGGCGCCTCAATGGCCATCGAGCAGCGGCTGCGTGAACTTGACGCCCGCCACCGGGAACTTGATTTCATAATCGAAAACGAAGCCAGACACCCGTCGTCCGACGACATGCAATTGGCGGCTATGAAGCGCCAAAAACTGAAACTCAAAGAAGAAATCGAAACTCTCCGACAGAGCCTTGAGCGCCACTGAGCGAGCCGGAGGCCGTTTCAGCCGCGGGAGCAGCGCCAAGAACCCGCGCCGCTCCGTGGGGGGTCCTATTCGCAAACCCAAGTAAACTGAAATCCCGGGCCAAGGGGGTTATGGCCTTGTGGACTATTGCCTGCGGGCATTGAATTCGCAGGTTAGTTCGGGGTTTCCTCGCTCTCGCCGGTCGCTTGTTCGTACGTTTCCGGCGGCACCGTTTCCTGCGCAGCTTTCAACGTCTTTGCTTCGGCCTTGCGCGCACGCGCTTCGGAGCGCGCCTTGGCGGCGGCGGCTTCGGCCACGACCGCGTCGAGTTCAATCTGCGAGCAAAGTCCGATGGTCACCGGATCGACTGGCTTGATCTGGCTCGAATTCCAGTGCGTGCGATTGCGCACTTGCTCGATCGTCGACTTGGTCGTGCCGATCAGCTTAACGATCTTTGAGTCCGGCACTTCGGGGTGGTTCTTCAGGAACCATTGGATGGCGTCGGGGCGATCTTGGCGGCGGGCGATCGGCGTGTAGCGGGCGCCGCGCTTCTTCACGTGCGGCAGGTCGATGCGCTTCTGCTCGAGCGGTTTCAGCTTGTAATCGGCGTCCGCTTCGCCCTTGTGGATCTCTTCGCGCGACAGAAAGCCCCCGGCGATCGGATCGACGCCGCGAATGCCTTTGGCGACGTCTTCGTTGGCGATGCCTTGCACTTCGAGCGGATGCAGGCCGCAGAAGGAGGCGATCTGGTCGAATGAGAGCGAGGTATTTTCAATCAGCCACACGGCGGTGGCCTTGGGCATCAGGACGTTTTGGGTCATGGGGACTCCAGAAAAGCAAAGCGCCCGGCGTCGTCGCCAGGCGCTCACGGCCATCCGGTGCAACGGGCTGACGGATCCGGGCGCGGACCAAGTCAGTTGACGCCGATATAGCGTTCCACCGGTCGAAAGGGAAGGCGCGGAAACCGCGAAAATGGGGCGCAAGCGACGGCTCGCGCCCCTTCTCAGCCGGCCTCTGACGCCATGATCCAATCGAGTATCTTTTCGGAGAAGCCATCGACACGCCGCCATGGCCCGTTGCCGACGCCGTGTTGATGCGACGCGACATTGACCATGTAGCCGGCGCCCTTCGGCGCATCCACGCGCTCGTGCGATTGTTCGTCGGTGAAGACGATAAGGCGCGTATTCTTGCGATCCACCTCAGCGATCGCCTTGCCGAGATAGGTGCCGCTATGCGGCTGCGACGAGACGATCGCATCGCGCAACGCAAAGCCCCGGCGCGGCGCGATCTTCTTTACATCGTTGGAGAACGTGAAGATTTCGACGTCGTCGCAGACTTCGCGCGCCAGCACCGCAAGACCGCATGCGGCATCGATGCGGCGCATCTCCGAACGCGCCGACATTGGCGCGTCCATCGAGCCGGACACGTCCACCAGAAGGCGCGTCTTTCCAGGCAGCTTCGCGTGACCGTCGATGGAGCGGAACATGGCGTGCTCCAACTCTGGCTCGAGATCCGGCGCGTGCTGGGCTGCGGCGATGAAGCGATAGGGAAGGACCCGATCGATCTTCATCTCTTCGAGCGCCTTGCCGATGGTCTTCCGCGGCACGCCCGCAACCTGCATCCCCCGGAGGTTGCGCAAAAGCGCCAAGGCGCCGAGTTTCTTCTCGGCGATCAAGCGCTCGAACGTTTCCTTCTTGTCGGCGCCGCTCGAGAGCGAGACTTCCCAGGTGTCGGGCGAAGGCAAGTCGCCGTCGACCAGCCGCTTCCAGACCTTCTCCTGGGCGTCGTCCTTCGGCTTTGCGTGGGTGATGAACAGCACGTCGCGCAGGCGCACGGCGCCGTCGCGGTCGTACTTCGCCAGCTGATAGGCGTCGAATTTCGCGAACGCCCGCGCCAGACCCTTCTTGGCTTGCGCCGAGACCGCAGCCTTCTTGCGTTGCTGCATCGGCCCCAGCGCATCGGCCCAGTAGATAGCGAGGAATTCGGTCAGTTCGTCCGGCCGCTGAATGATGCGTTCGAGGGTGTCGGCCACGAGCCCGCGATGGGTCTCGTGACGCGCCATCTCACGCACGATCAGCAACGGCGCATGCCGCAGCTTCATGTCCTCGCGCGCCTCGGTCGCGAGCGCAGCGACGGTTTCAGCCTTCACCTTCGGCACGAGCGCGCCGATGCGTTCGGCGATGGCGACGCCGTCTTCATAGAACTGGTCTTCCCACAGCATGCACGACATAAGCGCGCGCCGGAGCCCTTGCTCTGACGTGAATGCGCGGGCCTCGCCGCCTTCATGCGTGCGCGGCGTCTTTGCCTTGTTAATGGTCGCCATCACTCCATCTCCTCACACTTTCGTACTCCATGTTTTTGCCTCGTCGACGACAATCGCCGGCGGAGCGTCAGCACGGGGAACGTTCGAGACCGTTCGTGCTCTACCCAACTGAGCTACAGGTCCCCAAGGTGTTGGACCTGGCGGGACTCGAACCCGCGACCTCGCGATTAAAAGTCGAAGTAACGGACCTCTTCACCACCGCCTGACGCGGGCTTGGCGGTCATCGCCGCCAAACTTCGTTTGAGCATGCGCGCCGGAATGGCGGGGAACGGGCGAGACCGCGAACGCTTCCTTCTGGGAAGCCGGCACGCTCGACGCTCGCGCGTCAGCATCTTGCCCTGGCGAAGAACGCGATCTCTTCACCACCGCCAAACTCAGCATTGGCTTTGGCGGGGAACGGGCGATGTCGCGAGCCCTCCTTTTGGGAGGCCGCGTGCGCAATGCTTTCGCACCCGCCTCCGCGCACCCGAAGAACGCGACGTCTTCACCACCGCCAAACTTCCATGCCGTGCAGGGGAACGGGCGAAATCTGATTCGCCGCCTGCCTTGCGGCGTGCGGCGCGTGCTCTACCGGGCTGAGCTACAGGTCCAACGCGCCTCCGAAGAAACGCATCGAAACTGGCGGGATTTGAACCCGCGACCCCGTCGTTATCAGCGAAGTATCAGATCTCTTCACCACCTGCGCGGCAATTGGCTTTGTCGGGGAACGTTCGAGAACAGAACGACATCTGCAAACGCAGGGCCTTGCGACCCGAAAGCCCGCGACACGACGCTCCTGCCAGAGCGCCTCCACGGTACGATGCAAACGCCGTTTTCGGCCTCCATGGGAGACCTGTTGGCGAAGTATCTATCCTCTTCACCACCGACAAACTGTTTTCCAGGGGAACGAGCGACGCGGCTCGTTTCTCGAAGAAGTCCGCGTCTTCACCACCTGGAATTTGAAACTCTCCTTTTGTTTCCGAATGACAAAAGCTTCGAAGAGGCTGGAAACAAAAACCCCTCCGGAGCATCGGCTCGGGAGGGGTTCGAAAAAACCAACACTTGAAACGGACTTCAGCCCATTTCACCTCCGCGAGAAAGCGCGCGTGCATCGACGCCATGAGCGAATAGCTCATCTGCGTTCCTCGGCAGCGCCATGGCAATGCGAACGCTTTTCATCGTCTTTCTCACACCTTCGCGCGCGACCGTCGCGAGCGGAAAGGGGCGCGTGTATGATCGCCGAACGCGGCGAAGTCAAGGCGTCTAACGCGATCGCATTCGAGGCGTCGCGCATGTTGCAATTGCGCAGCACTCAGGCCTTGGCGAAAGACAAGAGGAAGGCGGACGCCCCGGCAAATGCGGCGAAACCCGCGCCGATTAAGAATGTGGCCTCCGATCCCAAGCGGTCCCACGCCAGTCCCGCAACACTACTGGCGATGAGGAGGGCGCCGCCGGTCGACAGGTTGAAAATGCCGAACGCTGAAGCGCGCAGCCGATCGGGGGCGGCGTCGGCGACCAGTTTGGCGAAGACGCCTTGCGTCAATGCCAAGTGCGCGCCCCAGAGCGCCACACCCGCGAAGGCGCCGGCGAGACTTGTGAGGCGCGCCAGGGCAAGGTCGGCGCCGATCAGGACGACGATGCCAAGGATCAAGAGCGCGCGAGGGCTCGTTCGATCTGCGAGCGCGCCGGCGGGATAAGCGCCCAGCGCATAGACGAGGTTCATCACCACCAGTACGAGCGGCGCGAGCAGCACCGGCAAACCATCCGCATGGGCCTTGAGAATGAGGAAGGCCTCGCTGAAGCGGGCGAACGTAAAAACGACCCCCACGATCATCAACGCCCAATAATGGACGGGAAACGCCGAGAGGTCGCCTACGTGGATGGGCGCCCGCGCCGCCTCTTTGGCGGTGCGATCCTCGACGCCAAACACAACCAGGGAAACCGAGAAAATTGCAGGAACGATCGCCGCCCAGAACACGGCGCGCATGTTGTTGTCGAAAAGCCCCATCAACGCTATCGCCATGATCGGACCGACGAAAGCGCCGACGGTGTCGAGCGCCTGCCGCAGTCCATAAGCGCGTCCGCGCATCGCCTCTGGCGTGACGTCGGCGATGAGCGCATCGCGCGGCGCGCCGCGAAAACCCTTGCCGATGCGATCGGCAAGGCGCGCTGCGAGCACCAGCATCGGCGAAGTCGCCAGCGCAAAGAACGGCTTCGTGATCGCGGCCAATCCATAGCCGAAGAGAATGAGCGGTTTGCGCTTGCCGATGCGGTCCGAGATGTAGCCTGAAAAAACTTTGCCCAGCGCGGCGGTCGATTCGGCTATGCCGTCGATGACGCCGACGACAGCAACGCTGGCGCCCAGCGTTGTGGTGAGAAAGAGCGGCAAGAGCGCGTGGATCATCTCGGACGAGATGTCCATGAATAGGCTGACGAGCCCAACGACCCAAACCGCGCGCGGCAGCCCGGCGGCAGCGCGTGCGGGGGTCAAGCGATCAACACGATCTTGCCGGCGTGTGCGCTGCTCTTCATGCGCGCGTGCGCCTCTTCGGCGTCTGCGAGCGGAAAAGTCGCTGTGATCAGCGGTCTCACTTTGCCCGCTTCAATCCACGGCCAGACGTGGCGCTCGACTTCCCTGGCGATTCGCGATTTCTCAACGACGGCGCGTGGGCGCAGGGTCGAGCCGGTGAGCGTAAGGCGCTTCACCATAAGAAGCGCCAGATTGATCTCGGCCTGCGCGCCCTCGAGCTGGGCGATGCTGACAATGCGCCCGAGCGGCTTCGCGCAATTTAGGTTCTTAGAAAGATAAGGCGCGCCGACGATGTCGAGAACGACGTCGGCGCCGCCGGCTTCGCGAACGACGGCTTCAAAATCCTCGCGGCGGTAATTTATCCCGCGCGCCGCGCCGAGCTTTTCGCAAAGTCGGCATTTCGCATCATCGCCGGCGGTCGCAAACACCTGCGCGCCAGCCGCTATCGCCATTTGGATCGCCGTCGTGCCGATGCCCGAGGCGCCGCCGTGCGCGAGCAGGGTCTCGCCACCCTTCAGTGCGCCGGATTCAAACACGTTGGCCCAGACGGTGAATACCGTCTCGGGAAGTGCGGCCGCTTCGATGAGGCTCAGACCCTTGGGGATGGGCAGCGCCGAGCCTTCCTGTGCAAGCGCGTATTCCGCGTAGCCGCCACCGGCGAGCAGAGCGCATACTTCATCGCCCACTTTCCAGCGCGTCACATCCTCCCCGATTGCAGCGACGCCGCCTGCGACTTCGAGCCCAAGCGTCTCGGGCGCGCCCGGCGGCGGGGGGTACAATCCCGCGCGTTGCGCGAGATCGGGCCGGTTAATTCCAGCGCCCGCCACGCGGATCAGAATTTGACCTTTGCCGGGCGCGGGCCGAGGCGCATCCGCAAGTGCGAGCGGCGCGTCTTTCGCGTGTACGATTTTCCGCA
>JACXTT010010597.1_pt1 | contig 12397 bp, 7 predicted proteins | sample 9270951 | NCBI WGS metagenome assembly JACXTT01 (sample SAMN15532306, study PRJNA645909) | rock metagenome | isolation source: weathered quartz diorite | place: Puerto Rico | collected 2017-06-21 | reverse complement strand
CTCACCCGCCACTGCGCGTGCCGCAATGACGTCGCCCGATTCCTTCGTCGCCGCCGCGCGCGAATCGACGAACACGCGGGCCCGCGACACGAGATCGTCGTCCAGCTCGCGCCAGTCCGGCCGCGTGGCGCCGATCGCGTTGACGTGCGTCCCGGGGGCGAGCCAGCGGCCCTCGAGCACCGGGGTTTTCGAGCTCACCGCGACGACGACGACGTCTGCTCCCCGCACCGCGTCTTCCGCCGAGCGCGCCGCCGTCACCCGGTGGCGCTCGGCGAACGCCTCTGCGTTGCGCGGGCTCCAAACCCGGACCTCCGCAAAATGGCGCACCTGCTGCAGCGCCTCGAGATGGCTCCCCGCCTGCACGCCCGACCCGAGAATACCCAGGACAGTGGCGTCGGGGCGCGCCAGATGCTTGGTGGCGACCGCCGAGGCCGCGGCGGTCCGCATCTCGGTGATGAGACGCCCATCCATGATGGCGAGCGGCTCCCCGGTCTCCGGCTTGAACAGCGCGATCACCGCGTGGTGGGTATGGACGTCGGTGTTGCCGGGATAGAACGTGACCAGCTTGGCGCCGAGCGAGCCCGCATAGGCGGGCATGACGCCGAGGAATCCCTGGTGATCGGCGACCGGGACGACGACGCGCACCGGTTGGACGACTCGGCCGGCCGAGAGGTCGGCCAGGGCCTGCTCGACGGCGGGAATCAGCTCCTGGTAGTGCAGCAGCCGCTGGACGGCGCCCTCGTCGAGGATGACGATACCGGCTACCCCGCCGCCGGAGCCGTGCCGACGAGCACCGTGACGTTGTCGGTGCCGCCCCGCTCCAACGCCAGATCGAGGAGGGCACGGCACACCTGCTCCGACGATTGCATGGCGCCGAGCTGCGCGGCGATTTCGGGATCGGCAACGTGCTTCGTCAATCCATCGGTGCACAGCAGGATCACGCAGCCACGACGCAGGTCGTGTCGCAGCACGTCCGGCGTGGTCTCGGGACCGCCGATCGAGCTGGCGAGGACATGGCTGAACGGAGATTGGGCGGCACGGTCGGCCGGGAGCGCGCCCTTGTCCACGAGATCCTGGGCCATCGTCTGATCGCGGGTGATCTGCTTCAGATCGCCGTTCAAGAAATAGTAGCAACGGCTGTCGCCGACCTGGACGACGTACAACCACGGCCACACCGCCAGCGCGAGCGTCAGCGTCGTCGCCATGCTCTTCGAGGAGAGCCGCCCCGTCGCTTGCGCACGCTCCGCCGCCACGGTCCGTACGGTCGCATCGGCCTCGAGTGCTGCGGTGCGCAGCGCGGTGAGGAAATCCTCGTCGTGCTGCGAGCCCATGGCTGGATAGCTGCGCAGCGTCGACGTCACGTACCGCATGATCGTCTCGGCCGCGAGTTGACTCGCTTCCCGGCCCGCGGCGCTCCCGCCCACGCCGTCCGCTACCAGCATCACCGTGGCAAGGCGCTGCCCTCTCGCGCTCAATTTCTCCGGGTCGGGTAGACTGGTCGCGTGAATCACGGCTTGCGGGTGCACCGTGCACAGCATGAAGTGGTCCTGGTTTTCCGGCCGCACCTTCCCGGGGTGCGTCAACCCAAAGAGATCGAGCTCGTCGTCGCGCGGCTTGGCGCCAATCTCGGCGGTGATGCGTCCGGTACGGAGCTGAGTGGTAGTCATCGGGACTCCCGCTTGCCGCTGGACTCGTTCACTTGGTCCGCCGCCCGCCGAGCCGCTTCGTATGCCCGCTCGAATCGTGGCTCGCCGCGCAGCGCATCGAGCTCCGGCTGTAATAGCATCCACAACAGCAACGCGCTGGGCGGTGCCGCCTCAACCTTGGTCAGTACGGCTTCCTTCCACCCGGCCAGCCCGAGACAATTCAATTGGCCCCACACGGTGGCCGGGCCCATACAGTCTCCCGCCACGAGCGCACTATCGCGCGTGATCCCCGCGACGAGCCAGTCGGCCCCCGCGGCCCTGGCGTCCAAGAGCGCCCCTGCCGTATCGCCCCGTCCTCTTCGAATGCGGGCGCGCATCCACAGGCCACCACTAAACCCGGGTTCCAACCCCAACAGACTGTCCGTCAGAAGCTCGGCTGTCTCCTGTCGTCTCTCAGCCAGCTCCAACATCGCCAGCTCCATGAGTGATACGCTGCGCACCGGATCGAGCGCCAGGGCCCGGCGATACGCCGCGCGAGCTCGTGCATGGTCGACGATCAGGAGGACGCTGCCGTACTGATGCCACCCCTCCGCGTTGGTCGAGTCGAGCAGCACCGATCGGCGAAACGCGTCCAGTGCTGCGCGCATCGTATCCGCCGTTGGGGCGGCCATCCCGGCGTAGCGATTGTAGAGCATATATCCCTTCGCCATCCAGGAGTCGGACAGCGTTGGAGCCAGATGGACAGCTCGCTCGGCGAGGGTGCGGCCACGAACCGCCAGGGTCTCCGCCGCCTCACCACATCGCCATCCCCAGTCGAGACACACGCCGTACGTGTACGCCTCGCGGGCCAGTGCGGTCGTAAAGCGCGGATCGAGTCGGTACGCCGAGGCATACTCCCGAAGCGCGCGGACCAGGCTCACTTCGGTGCGTTGCGCCAGGTCGTGGTTCCCCCGGTAGAACAAGTCATACGCCGTGGGATTGGTCGTCGGCCGGACCGTCAGGACCCGGAGCGTGCCGCGCTCGAGATGACCAGCCACCTCCGACGCCACAGCGAGTGCGATGTCCGCTTCAATGGTCAGCAGGTCGGTCCTGGGACGGTCGAACTCCTGAGCCCAGACGCTGCGTCCATCTACTGCACGCACGCACTCGACCGACACGCGTAGGCGACCTTCGTCCGCGCGCACGGTGCCGTTGACGAGGTAAGCGGCGGCCAGAGCTCGGCCGAGCCCCGCGGGCATGAGCGTATCCGCACCGCGTAATCGGCGCACCATCGTGCGTGACGTGAGGGTGAGGCGCTCGACCTGCCTCAGTCTGGTGTAGATCGCTTCCGAGAGGCCGTCTGCGAGGTAGTCGCTCGCCGTGTCACGGGTCAGGTTCTCGAAGGTGAGTACCGCAACGCTGCGCGATGCAACCGAAGAGACATGGGCACACGGTGGTGGTGAGCCGTCGGGACACTGCCCCGTCGCCGCCGGCGGGACGACGATCGTCATTCCGACCACGGCCCCGCACCACCGCCACCAGCGCACCAAGTCTTACACGCTCCATCCCGCTCGATAGGGTGGGGTGATCAGCTCCGGCGGCACCTGCATATTCGTCACCGCCCCGGTCGCCGGATCGATTTCCAGGGTGCGTCCCAGCCGCACGGCGAGGCAGCCGAGCAGCACCATTTCCGTGAACGGCCCGGAATAGGTGTCGAACGCCGATCCAGCGGGCGCGCCGCCCTTGCACGCCGCGATCCATTCGGCGTAGACGCCCTGGGACCGCGGATATTTCTGAGGGACCGGGTGTGCGGTGACGTCGGCCATCTTGGCGGCGTCGAGCAACGTCGGATCGTCGCCATACGTGCCGGCGATCAGCTTGCCGCTCGAGCCGATCCACAGCTGGCCGCCGCCGTCGTCGGGGGGCCAGGCCGCGTCTTCCGAGACCTCCGGCGGCCGCGGCGGATAGAGCGCCCCGTCCTGCCACACGACCTTCACCTCGGGACGGCTGCCCTTTGCCGGGCAGGAGTAGGTGATGCGGGACGTCGCGGGTGCGGTTTCCTTGAATCGCGGCGTCGATTCCGGCTCGATTCGGGTTGGATAGCCCAGCCCGAGCGTCCAGAACGAAGCGTCCATGATGTGACACGCCATGTCGCCCAGAGAGCCGGTCCCGAAATCCCACCACCCGCGCCACTTGAACGGCGCATAGCCCGGATTGTAGGGGCGCTCCGCGGCGGGACCGAGCCAGAGATTCCAGTCGAGCCACTCGGGGACGTAGAACTCCTCGAGCGGCCGCTCGATGCCCTGGGGCCACCACGGCCGGTTGGTCCAGAAATGCACGTCGCGCACCGTCCCGATCGCCCCGGCCTCGACCCATTCGCGGATCAGCCTCGTCCCCTCGTGAGTATGGCCCTGGTTGCCCATCTGCGTCGCCACTTTGAAGCGCCGCGCCGCCTGTTCCAGCGCTCGCACTTCACCGAGCGTGCGCGCGAGTGGCTTCTGGATGAAGGCGTGCTTGCCGAGCCGCATCGCGGCGAGGCCGGCCGCGGCGTGGGAATGGTCGGGGATCGAGACGGTCACCGCATCGATGTTCTTGCTTTCCTTGTCGAGCATCTCACGGTAATCGCGGTAGCGCTTCGCCTGGGGGTAGTGCTGGAAGGCATCGAGCGCCATGTGCCAGTCGACGTCGCACAGGGCGTAGATGTTCTCATTCGCGACGCCGTCGATGTCGGAGCGTCCCTTGCCGCCGCAGCCGATGCAGGCGATGTGCAGTTTGTCGGAGGGTGCCCGATATCCCCGCCCGAGGACGTGCCGCGGCACGATTGTGAATGCCGCGCCAACCGCCAGGTCTCCGACGAACCGTCTCCTCGAGATGCGCTTCCGCGCCATACGTTTTTTTCTCCTTGCGCCGTCAACCCAGGTTTTTCCTACGCTTTCGTAGGTGTCGGCCGGAACATCACCGCGAAGAACACCAGGACCACTGCGGCGAATGCGGCTGGCAGCACCCAGAAGCTGCGCCATTGCTCGAGCGTGAGCTGGGTGGCGGAGCCGAGGAACCGGTTGAACACGCGCCCGGCCACCTGGGCGCCGATGAACATCCCGAGGCCGTACGTCACCAGAACCAGGAATCCCTGGGCCTGGCCCCGAATCGCGGGGGTTGAGCGCTTGTCGACATAGATCTGGCCGGTCACGAAGAAGAAGTCGTAACACACGCCGTGCAGCAGAATGCCGATGACGATGAGACCGATGATCGCGTCAGGGGCGGCGAAGGAGAAGAGGCTGTAGCGCAGCACCCACGCCGCCATGCCCACCATCAGCATTTTTTTCACGCCCAAACGCATGAACATCAGCGGCATGAGCAGCATGAACCCGGTTTCGGATATCTGCCCCAGCGTCTGGACCGCCGCGATCTTCGTGACGCCGGCGTTCCCGAGGAAGAGCTGCGTGAAGTTGTAGTACGCCGCGAGCGGAATACACAGCAGGAACGACGCAACGATGAACACGTAGAACGAGCGGTCGCCGAGTTGTGTCAGGGCATCGAGTCCGACGATGCTGCGCACCGACACCTGCTTCCCCGCGCCGGGCGGGGGCGTGTGCGGCAGGGTGAAGGCGTAGAGTCCCAGGAAAATGCTGGCAATGGCCGTCGTATACACCGGCCACTCGGTGCCCTCCGCGACGACACCGAGCACCGGTCCCAGCACGTAACTGATGAAGAGGCCGGCGATGATCCACCCGATCGTGCCGAACACCCGGATCAGCGGAAACTGCTTTTCCTGATCCTGGATGTGATGGAACGCCAGGCTGTTCGCGAGGCCGAGCGTCGGCATGTAACAAAGATTGTAGAGCAACAGCAGAATGATGAACACCGTTGGATTGCCGGTAAACCGCGGCACGATGAACATGAAGATGCCGCCGAGGACATGGAGCGTCCCGAGCACCTTCTCGGTCGCGAAGTAGCGGTCGGCGATGAGTCCGAGGAAGAACGGCGCCACGATCGCCGCGATCGGGTTCACGGTGTACGGCCAGAAGGTGAGCGTCCCCATCCCGTGGTTCGTCATGTACACGGCGATCGTCGTGTACCAGGCACCCCAGATGAAGAACTGCAGGAACATCATCACAGAGAGCTTCGCGCGAGTGCTCACGATGCCGCTTCTCCCGATAGAGGTCTGTGACGCTGACAGCTGATAGCGGACGGCTGCTGGCTGCTACGGCAGCACGTGAATCTTGATATTCCGGAACGCCACCCAGTCGCCGTGGTCCTGCAGCCCGATGTATCCCTCGGCGTTGCGGCCGTACTTGGGATGCGCGGCGAACTTGCTGTCCCGCACCCGCATCTCCCAGTCCGGGCTGTACAGCTCGTACTGCAGCAGCCGCACGCCGTTGAGCCAGTGCTCGACGTGCCGGCCGTTCACGATGAGGCGCACCTGGTTCCATTGCCCCGCCGGTTTGACGATGCCGCCGGGCGCCTCGTAGAGCGCGTAATCGGCCCCCGCCGACCTCAGCCGCGACTTGCCGTCGGGATGGTGGGCGTCGTCGAGCACCTGCATCTCGGGCGCCGTCCAGTAGATCGCGTCTTCGTCTTCGCTGCCGCGATAGAAGATGCCGCTGTTCCCACCCTCGGAGATCTTCCAGTCGAGGTCGAGCTCGAAGTTTTTGAACTTCTGCGTCGTCAGGATGTCGCCCGCCGCGGCGACGCGCGTCAGCGCCCCGTCCACGACCTTCCAGCCGTCGGGCATGTGGTTGAGCTTGAAGCCGCGCCACCCGTCGGTGGTGCGGCCGTCGAACAGCAGCCGCCACCCGGCGGCGCGCTCGGCGGGCGTCAGCTTATTGAGCATCGTGTCGGCGGAGGAGGTCTGCGCCGCAATGGCGACGGGGGTCAAGGAGACGGCGAGCAGGAACCGCAGCAGGTTGTGGCGCATCAGGGAAGGTCTCACGGTTCGAGTCCACGGCCGGTTCTTGGCGCCAAGTTACGGTCTGCCGGACAGGGTCGCCACGGTTACATTCTTGCCCCTCGAGCCGCATGGTGTCACGCACTCCAGGAGCTCCCGTGCTACGCTCCCCGCTGGGCATTCTCGCCTTGGTAGTTCGGTTCCTCCTCGTCTCCGCCGGTGTGGTCACGTTCCTGATCGCGCCGCGAGAGGCGGCAGCGCAGGCACAGCCGCCGTATCTGTTCCAGAACCCGGCCCTGTCCGCAACGCAGATTTGCTTCACCTTCGCCGGCAACATCTGGACCGCGTCGCGCGCCGGAGGGGTCGCGCACCGCCTCACGGGAAGCGTCCCCGGCCCCGACGACAATTGCTCCTTCTCGCCCGACGGCCGCTGGATTGCCTACACCAACGCCGACAACGGCAACCGGGACGTCTATGTGATCGCCGTCTCTGGCGGAACCCCCCGGCGACTCACGTGGCACCCGGCCGACGACGTGGTCCGCGGCTGGACGCCCGACGGCAAGGTGCTGTTCGAGTCGCCACGGCAAGGCATCATGCTGACCTGGGAGCCCGGGATTCCGCGGCTGTTCGCGCAACGCGTGGACGAGGTCGCGCCCGCTCCGATCGATCTCCCCGAGGCCTGGGATGGAGCGTACAGCTCCGATGGCCGGCGTCTGGCGTACCTCCCGTACGCACCTGCCAACGAGGCCTGGAAGCGCTATCGCGGCGGTCGCACGACGCCGATCTGGATCGCCAACCTGGCTGACGCCGCGATCGAGAAGATTCCGCGGACCAACTCCAATGACCAGCATCCGATGTGGGTCGGCGATACGGTCTTCTTCGTCTCCGACCGCGAGGGTGCGGCCACGTTGTACGCGTACAATGTCCGTTCGAAGCAGGTCACGCGGAGCATCGACAACCACGGCCTCGACATCAAGAGCGCTTCGGCTGGCCCCGGCGGCATCGTGTACGAGCAGTTTGGCGCCATCCACCTGTTCAATCTGACGAGCGGGAAGGACAGCGCCCTGGCGATCACGCCAGGCGGGGAGCTGGCGGCGACGCTGCCGCATTTCATAGCCGTCGGCGATCAGCTCCAGCACGGCGCGATCTCTCCGACAGGCTCCCGTGCCGCCTTCGAGGGCCGCGGCGAGATCATCACCGTGCCGGCGAAGAAAGGCGATGCCCGCGACCTGACGAACACCACCGGGGCCAGCGAGCGGTACCCGGCGTGGGCTCCGGACGGGCAGACGATTGCCTACTTCTCGGACCGGGGTGGCGCCTATCACCTCGAGTTGCGCGCGCAAAACGGGATGGGGGACCCGCGGTCGATTACCCTCGGAGGCGACGACACCTACTACTACGGGCCCGTCTGGTCGCCGAACGGGAAGCTGATCGGCTACAGCAACTCGCGCGGGGAAATCTGGTACGCCGACGTCGCGAGCGGCAAGACGACGAAGATCGATACCGATCCCTTGGGCGATCAGAACTACATACCGCTCTCCTGGTCGTCGGACTCCAGGTGGCTCGCCTATCCGCGCAACATCGCCAACCGGCTCGGCGCCGTGTTCGTGTACGACGTGGCGAAGGCGACCGCTACGCAGGTGACCGACGGTATGAGCGCCGCCGGCTCACCGGCATTCGATGCGAGCGGCAAGTACCTCTACTTCCTCGGCAGCACCGACGCGGGACCGGCGTCCGACTTCAGCATGATGACCTACGATCACCCGATCACCCGCAGTCTGTATGCCATCGTGCTGCGCAAGGACTTGCCGTCCCCGCTGGCGCCGGAGAGCGACGAGGAGAAGGCCAAGACGGACAGCAGTGCGCGCGACACGACCAAGTCCAAAGGCGCCGCCACACCCACGCCCATGGCCATCGATTTCGACGCGATCGATCAGCGCACGGTCGCACTCCCCCCGCCGCCGCGGAACTACGTGGCCCTGTTGCCCGGGAAGACCGGCATCGTGATCCTCGCCGAGGCCCCGCTCGTTCCAGTCGATTTGCAGACTGGCCCGGGCAGCGTGACGCTCTACAAATTCGACCTTGGCGAGCGCAAGACCGATCAACTGCTCGACGGCGTCGGTGAGTTCGACGTGTCACGGGACGGCGAGAAGATCCTGTACCAGCAGAAGACCGCGTGGGCCATCGCCGCGCTGAGCGGGCCGATCAAGCCCGGCGACGGCGCCCTCGCGACGAGCGACATCCAGGTCGCCACCGATCCGCGAGCCGAGTGGCAGGACATGTACCACGAAGCATTCCGACTGCAGCGCGCATTCTTCTACGACCCGAGCTACCACGGGCTCGATCTCGCCGCGACGGAGCGCTTTTACTCCAGGTATCTCGACGGGTTGGGTGGCCGACCGGACCTCGACTATCTCCTCAAGGAGGCCCTCGGCAATCTGACGGTCGGACACCTGTTCGTGTTCTCAGCCGGCGGCGGATCCGGCAAGGGGCCGGCAAACGGGTTGCTCGGCGCCGACTACACGGCCGACCAGGGATGGTGGCGCTTCGCCCGGGTGTACGCCGGCGAGAGCTGGAACCCGGATCTCCGCGCCCCGCTCACCCAGCCGGGCGTGAATGTCCGGGCCGGGGAATACCTCCTGGCGGTGAACGGTCGCGAGGTACGGGCGACCGAAAGCGTCGACCAAGCGCTCGAAGGAATGGCCGGGAGGCAGACGGTGTTGCACGTGGGTCCGAACGCGAGTGGCGTGGGCGCGCGTGACGTTACCGTGGTTCCGGTCGGCAACGATCTCATGCTGCGCCACCTCGCGTGGATCGACGCCAACCGCAGAACCGTCGACCGCCTGTCGGGCGGGAAAGTGGCGTACGTCTACGTCCCCAATACGGCGAACCAGGGATACACGCGCTTCAATCGCTACTTCTTCGCGCAGCAGGACAAGCTGGGAGCGGTGGTGGACGAGCGGGGCAACCGCGGCGGCAACATCGCGGATTACATGATCGAGTACCTGCGTCGCTCCGAGCCGTTCAACCTGGTGACGTCACGCTGGGGGGCGGACGTTCCGATCCCGGCCGGCGCGATCTATGGGCCCAAGGCGATGCTGATCAACGAGAATGCCGGGTCGGGCGGCGACGAGCTGCCGTGGCTGTTCCGACGGTTCAAGGTGGGGCCGCTCGTGGGCACGCGCACCTGGGGTGGTCTCGTCGGAATCGGCGGCTACCCGACGCTGATGGACGGCGGGTTCGTCACCGCACCACGGGTCGCGCTCTGGGCGTCGGAAGGGGTCTACGCGGTCGAGAACGTCGGCGTGGCACCCGACGTGGAGGTGGAGCTCGATCCGGCGGCGTGGCGCGCCGGCCACGACGCGCAGCTCGAGCGAGCGGTCGCGATCGTCATGGATTCGCTCGCCAAGAATCCGCCGAAGACCTTCACGCGGCCTGCCTTTCCGACATGGGGGAAGGAAACAAAGCTGCCGCAACCGTAGCGTCTAGCGATCGGGTGTCTTCGGGACGACATCCGTCTGGAGTGCAGGATTCGCCGCACGGACCTCCGTCACCGGGAGGCCGAGCTCGCGGCGCACGATGTTCGTCCCCTGCGCGATGGCCGTGGTCTTGAAGAACGCGATGTCGCGGTTGCCACCCTGGCGCCCGAACCCGCAATCACTCGATACGATCAGCTGCTCGGGAGCGATGCACTGCAGCGCCTGCCGGATGGTGGCGGCGATGTCTTCAGACCGCTCCACCTGCAGCGAGCGATGGCTCACGACGCCGATGCAGATCTTCTTTTTCAGCCGTCCCTTCAATGGCGCGAACAGCTCCAGCTCCCGCAGGTTGCGGTCTTTCATCTCCACCGTCCACACGTCACCGCGCATGGCCTCGAGGTACAGCTCGAACGATTCCTTGTAGCTGTCGTTTTCGATCACGCGCTGCATGTTGGGGTTGCCCCAGCAGGTGTGCACCCACAACTCCACGTCATCCAGTCCCTGCACCTCGCGGTTGTAGCACTCGACCATGAATTTCACTTCGTCGTGATTACGGCCGTAGGTGTTAGCCCAGAAATGCACGGTGGGCTCTTCGATCTGAATGCAGCGGCATCCTGCGTCCCGTAATGCTCGCAGCTCCGTGTTCATCGCCACGGCCATGTCCCAGAGGACTTCGTGGCGGTCCTTGTATTTCGGTGTGTGGAGGTCGAGGAACAGGCCCATCACCTGCGAGCAACAGGTGCCGAAGCGCACCTGCTTGGCGGTCTTGCTCTGCGCGATGCGCCAGATCTTGGCGTAATCGAGCGGGCGGTGCTCGATCTTGTCCACGACGCGCGGCCAGCGCCACCCGGTGTAGATCTCGTTCAACAGTGTTCCCGGCGGATAGCGCAGCCACGGCGACCGGGTCTCCTCCGACTGGAGAAAGTCGCCGGAGAAGCCGGCCCAGCGCTGCAGCGGGTAGTGGTGCCAGGAACGGCCCGCCATGTCGTCGTCGCAGTGCAGATCGCCGTGCGTGAGGATGTCGATGCCGGCACGCTCCTGGTCGCTCAGCACCGTCGCCATCGCGTCCTGAAACTTCTCGCGGAACCGCACATCCATCATGCAGCTGTCGATCGGGCGACCCCACATGCTGAGGTCGAACCAGCGCGGCCGCGGCCAGGAGCCGGTGATCGTGCAGGGCAGGAGTTGATTGGCCGTAAGGGTGTACATGCGTTCCCCGTGTCCTACTGCCGCACCACTCGACTCATGAAGACGTCGGCGTGGTACTGGAACGTGGAAACCGTGGCACGACGCAGATCCGTCGAGACGTTGAAAAAGTTGACATCCCGTGACATGCTGCCCAGGCGCTCCATCTTGCCCGGTGCTCGCACCCGGTACAAGGTTACCCCTTCTTGCGTCTCCTGCACGAAGAACAGGATCGAGTGATCCGCCAGCACTTCGCACCAGGCCGCTTCGCCGAACGCCTGCGCCCAGGATGTCGTCGAGCCGTCGCCAAGGGAAACGACGCTGACGCGGACGGTGTCGTAGGTCGCCGTATTCCACCCGAGATACGCCACGCCGCGACCGTCGGCGGTCGTCACGACGGAGAAGATGGCCTTGTACCAGGTGGGAATGGTCAGCACCCGGGCCGCCGAATCCCCCGGGCCCTGAACGCGGATTGCCTGGCCGTCATTGGACAGCCAGGCCCATGTACTCGAGGGTAAGGCGGCGAACTGGCCGAAGTGGCCACCACCGAACGTCGAATCCCCGATCTGCAGCGTCGCGCGACGGCGACCGGTACGGACGTCGACCAGGGAGAATGTGACTCGACCGCTCACCAGCTCGGCGAGGGCGACAGTCACCGAATCGACCCACGAAAAATCCTCCGTGTGACCCAACGACGGGAGCGGGGACTCGGCGCCCCCGGAAACCGGCATGACAGCGAGACGAAGCTCCAGGCCAACGGCCGGATGGCGCACGACCAACAACCGTCCGCCATCAGGTGAAATGATGCCACCGACCTGGGAAGAGGCGCTCAAAACCCGATGCGCCGGGGCAAAAGCGCCCCGCAGCGCTTCCTGGAAACCCATGGACCAAACATCGAAATCGTAACTGCCATCATCCAGGATCAGGGTGCCGCCGTCCGCCGTGACGTCGTACCCGGACTCCGACCCGACGTACACGGTATCGGCGCGGCTCGAGAGCCGGCCAGACCGAGCATCGAGCGATCGTCGCGTGATTGGGGCGGGCTGCCCGACATCACTGCTGGCCAGAATCCACAACGCGTCGCGCGAGCGGCGGACGATCGATCCGTGTGGTACGACGACCCGATCGAGGACCCGACCAGCACGATCGATGACCACCGCGACGTCCTGCGTCGCGGTCTGTTGGACCGAAGCCAAGCTCAACGGCGAACCGGAAACGGC
>JACXTT010010596.1_pt1 | contig 12397 bp, 9 predicted proteins | sample 9270951 | NCBI WGS metagenome assembly JACXTT01 (sample SAMN15532306, study PRJNA645909) | rock metagenome | isolation source: weathered quartz diorite | place: Puerto Rico | collected 2017-06-21 | reverse complement strand
GCATTCTGTAGAGGAGCAAAATTCATAAATGGTACAGGTTTTTCGGGTTTCGGAAGAACGGCCGGTTTTTTCGGATCGTCGACAGCCTGAAACGTTTTTTCATTGATTCGCCGGTTGCGTTCTGCAATGGCCTCTCTTTCGGTCGTCGCGAGCTGCATCACTTCCTTGACGAAAACGGAAATGGTATCGGAGAGATTGCCTAAATTCAGGGGTAGGTAATCCGCATTCGCAAAGCGAAGGATCACTCGCCCGGCGGTCTGAGTGAGCGCGATTGCGTAATCGAATGTAGGATCGGCAAAGCGGACGTAGTGATCAAACGAGTCATATACCGAATGGTAAACGCCATCCGTCTCACCTTCACCACCGTAGCCGATGTTCAGAGTCGCAATGCCGAGGTGCTGTAGGAACGGCGTGTAATCGGATCCCGAGCCCAGCGAGCCGATCCGGAGATCCGGCCGCTCGCGAGCTTCACGCCGTTCGTCCGCATCGCCATTGATGATGCTGCGGGCACGCGAGCGCTCGTGTACGGAAATCTGCTTCTCGGGATCAATCACGTCGAGAGCGACTTCATTGACGAATCTTTCGAGCGTGTGAGAGCCTCCCACACCCAGGAAGCCTCGCGAATTACCATCTGAGTTCACATAGAGCACGGCTTTTTGTTGCAATTCCTGAGCGTGGGTTTCCACCCATTCGGTTGAGCCCAGCAACCCGGGTTCTTCGCCATCCCAAGAGCCATAGATGATCGTTCGCTTTGGCCGCCACCCCGTCTTCACCAATTCACTCAGAGCGTGCGCCTCCTCGAGCAGGGCGACCTGACCGCTTGTCGGGTCTTCCGCGCCATTGACCCACGCGTCGTGGTGATTTCCGCGAATTACCCATTCGTCCGGGCGCTCGCTACCGCGAAGGCGTGCGATAATGTCGTACGCCGGCACGATTTTGAAATCGAATTCAAGGTTCATATGAACCGTAGCGCGGCCGGGGCCAACGTGATACGTAATCGGCAACGAACCTCGCCATGGTACAGGGGCAACAGGCCCGTCCAAGGCCTTTAGGAAGGGAAGCGCGTCAGAATACGAAATCGGTAATACGGGAATTTTCGTAAGCGTTTGGGCGTCTTTGATGTCGAGACGCTTGGCATTCCCGGTCGCACCAACACCTGGCGTGAGCGGATCGCCGGGATAAAGGGGCATATCGGCAACCGATCCTCGTTGTGCACCGTTCTCGTTCCGCCATGCGCCGTTGGGATAGACATCTCCGTCGAAATAGCCGTCGTCCCGAGGATCCGAATAAATGATGCAGCCGATCGCGCCATGTTCAGCCGCAACCTTCGGTTTGATTCCACGCCAGGAACCGCCGTAGCGTGCTATCACGATCTTTCCCGTCACATCGATGCCGCGTCGGGCGAGCTCTTCATAGTCCTGCGGCACCCCATAGTTGACATACACGAGCTGCCCCGTAATATCGCCGTTGATGGAATAAGCGTTATAGGTGGGCAGTTGCTCTGATTTTTGTCCGGACGTGGCGTCCTCTTTAAGAGCAGGTTCTTCCAGCTTTGCCGTGAATTTTTTCGGGGACGTCATTTCCAGAATGCGCGTTTTCGGCGTGGGAAACAAAACATCGAAACGCTCGATTTCCGTTTCGTAACCCCAGGAGCGATACAGACTCGCGATAAATTCGGCATTTTCCTTGTCGTAGGCTGATCCCAAATGATGCGGCCTTGCTGATAGGCGCTTCATCCAATCCCGCACTTCCTCCTTTTTCAAAGAGGAATCAAATTGCTTTTCCAGCAAGCGCTCACGGTTCGAGCCTTCGCGGTCAAATCCTTGAAGTATTCGTTGAGAGGCGGGTTGAGGGCTTTGTGCGGCAAGAGTGAAGCAAAAACCAAGGGGAACTACCAAATGTCTAAGCCGAATACACGTGGTTTTCATCATGGCGATGATTATCGCCGGATTGAGCAAGCGCTTGCGCAAGTTTCTTTCGATCGAGCTCCTTTTCCCAATGCGAAACGACGATAGCTGCAACCCCGTTGCCGATAAAGTTTGTGATCGAGCGGGCTTCCGACATAAAACGGTCAATACCGAGTATCAGGGCCAATCCAGCAACAGGAATTGAAGGGACCACGGCAAGTGTCGCGGCTAAGGTGATGAATCCCGCGCCAGTCACCCCGGAGGCGCCTTTCGACGTCAGCATAGCCACAATCAATAGCGTGAGCTGTTGGCGTAATGTCAAATTGATGTTCAGTGCCTGCGCCACAAATAAAGCCGCCATGCTGAGATAGATATTTGTGCCATCCAGATTGAACGAGTAGCCGGAAGGCACAACGAGTCCGACGACGGATTTGGAGCATCCTAATCCTTCCAGCTTTTGCATGAGCGGCACGAGAGCCGATTCTGATGAAGAGGTACCGAGCACTGTGAGTAATTCAGTACTGATATAGCCGATAAAGCGAAGGATGCTAAAGCCTGTCCACGCCGCGATGGAACCTAGCACGACAAAGATAAACAAGAAGCATGTTAGATAAAAACTGCCCATCACCATCATTAGTGGACGAAGCGCGGCGATGCCATATCTGCCGATGGTGAAGGCCATCGCACCACCCGCCCCAAGCGGGGCAAGCTTCATGAGCGTATTCATCATGGCGAAGAAGATCTGGGATGCGGTTTCGATGAACTGGTGAACGGTTTTGCCGGTCGCACCCAAACGCATCATGCCGTATCCGAATAGAACGGCTACGAATAGAACTTGCAAGAGATCGCCGGATCCTGCAAATGCGTCGAAGAAAGTCACGGGGATCACATGGAGAACAAAGTCCGCAGTGCTCTGACTGGCGGCACGCTTCGCGTAGTCGGCTACGGCGTTCGCGTCTAGCGTTCGAGGATCCACATTGAAACCAGCGCCGGGCTTGACCAGATTGACAACCAGCAATCCAATGATGAGGGCAAATGTCGAAACGACCTCAAAATAGATGAGTGCTTTGCCTCCGACCCGTCCGACTTTCTTCATGTCGCCCGCCCCAGCGATGCCCAAGACGACCGTGCAAAAAATCACTGGACTGATCAGCATTCTCACAAGGGCGATGAAGCCGTCGCCGAGGGGCTTGAGTTTTACTGCCGCGGCGGGATTGACAAAACCGAGGACGCCGCCGCCTACGATGGCGAGTAAGACCCAGAAATACAAATGTCCGATGAGACGTTTCATATGGGGTTTCCGTTCACTGTAGGCGGGGTGACAGACCGCGCCTACAGCCTCCTAATTCGGTAACCGGAACGCGCGCAACTCTGCCGTATATCCAAGTCCGCCGATTGCCACCACGATGTACTGCTTGCCATTGAGCATATAGGTCATCGGGGTGCCGCTTTGCTGGGTCGGCATATATACAGCGCCGACTTCTTTTCCTGTCGCCTTGTCGTAGGCCCGGAGCATTGCGCCACGCTGTCCATTCGGCGTTGTAAAGACTCCCGGTTCACCGGCAACGACCAGCGTCTTGGTAACCAGCGTTCCCACGATGCCCGACCGGCCGGTTCTCGGAATATTCATGCCTTTCAGCGCGGGATTGTTCCGAACATTGTCAGGAGTCTCTCCATGCGGAATCTGCCAAAGGATTTCACCCTTGTTCAAATCAATGGCTGTGATGCGGCCGTACGGTGGTTTCATTAGAGGCAGTCCGCGGACTGCCAGTTGAGCGCCCGTATTACTTTCAGCAGCAGGCGCAGCTGCCGCCGCGTCTGCTCCGGCATCCGCTCCGGCACCACCGCCGGAACGAATACCGGTTCCAGCAACTCCTTGCACCCATGCGAAATCGCCTGACAGCTTCGGATCGCCAGGTAACAGACCAAGTAAAGTCGCCGCTGTTTGAGAATACACATACAGTATGTGCGTCTCGGGATCATACGAACCGCCGGGCCAATTCGTGCCGCCAGTGGCTCCCGGCATCGTGAGAGTGCCCAGTGGACCCTCAATCTTACTGGCCGTTGGGGGCGTAAAGATCGGACCCAGCTTGTAACGAGAAACGATCTTCTCCGCTTCGGCGCGAAGTTCCGGCGTGTAATCTACGAGATCATTGAGCGAGAAGCCTTGCCGATCGTATGCAGGAGGTTTCGTAGGGAAAGGTTGCGTGGCCGAATACCATTCGCCGGGAACGTCTCCCTTTGCAACAGGCCGCTCGACAATCGGCCAGATGGGCTTACCTGTTACGCGATCAAACACATAAAGGAATGCTTGCTTGGTCGGTTGTGCGACCGCCTTTACCGTACGGCCATCGATCGTTATGTCGGCAAGGATCGGCGCGCATGGAATGTCCATGTCCCACAGACCATGATGCACTAGTTGGAAATGCCACTTACGCGCTCCCGTGTGGAGGTCGACAGCGACGAGACTCTCGCCGTAAAGGCCATTTCCGGGCCTGTGGCCGCCGTAATAGTCGCCGGTCGGCAATTCGACGGGCAGATACACGGTCTCGAGTTCTTCATCGACACTGATTTGTCCCCACACACCTGTGTTGCCCGTATAAGCGAGCGAGTCACCTTCCCACGTCTCGGCACCGTATTCATCGGGCATGGGGATGGTGTGGAATATCCATAATCGTTTACCCGTGCGGACGTCGAATCCGCGCACGTAGCCTTTTACGTTCTTTTTTCCCCGGGGGACACCGCCGGAGCGGTGGGCTGCGCCGACAATTACGACATCCTTCGCCACTGCCGGTGCGGCGTGCAGACCGACCTCACCGTTGATCAAATCGATTTCCTGATCATCGTCAAGTTTCAAATCGACAACGCCATCGTTGCCGAAAGTAGGAATCCGCGCCCCTGTTTTCGCGTTGAGTGCGATCAGTCGATAACCCGGTGTGACATAGAGGACCCGCTCCTCGCGACCGTCCGTCCAATACGCCAGGCCGCGGCCCGACAGCTGGCGCGGAGCGCTGGCGCCGCGCGGACCTTCACGCTCGCTATGCGTCCATAGAAGCTCACCTGTCGCGGCATCGAGGGCAAATACAGCGCGACGTGTGCCGCCGGTGGCATACAAGATACCGTTGGCCATCAGGGGAGTGCCTTCGTATTGAAATTCGGGACGGGGGCCGAGATTGTCGGTTTTGAAGTGCCACGCGACCTCAAGCTTATTGAAGTTGGAGGCGTTGATTTGGTCGAGCGGCGAATAGTGTGTATTTGCGAGGTCTCCACCATACGTCCGCCATTCGCCGTCTTTAGCGCCGGTTTGCGCTGAGATGGGCACAGCGGAAGCACACAATAAACTGATGAGACATGCAGTGATAACCCAACGAGTAGGCATATATCCTCCTGTGGTGCTCAGTCCACAACACTAAATCGCGGCCAGACGGCCGCCATCCATCGGAATAACCGCTCCGGTAACGTAGCTCGCCTGATCCGATGCAAGAAACACTGCGACAGCTGCGACCTCGGCTGGCATGGCGGCGCGGCCGAGAGGAATGTGCTCGTGGCTTCGCTTTAGAGCTTCGGCTTCTGTGATTCCGTGAGTTTGAGCTTCGAGACGTATTCCTTCTTGTAATCGTTCTGTCAGCGTTGCGCCGGGATTAATAGCATTGACTCGGACGCCATGCTTGCCGAGGGCGGTCGCCCAGCCGACAGAGGCGAGCATCAGTGCCGCGTTTGCGGCTCCGCCGGGCAGATGCATGGTGGTCGCCGCCTTTCCGCCCATGCCGACGATATTCACGATCGATCCGCGCTTCCGTTCGATCATTCCGGGCCGCACCGCATCCATGGCATAAATGTAGGGAAAATACTTTGCGTTCATTCCTTGCTGCCATGCCTCGGCATTCAACTTTTCCCACGGAAAACGACGTGCCGCACCCGCACTATTGACAAGCACGTCGATGGGACCCAATAGGTTTTCGGTTTGCTGTACAGCATTTTCGGCATCTTTTATTGCCGAGAAATCCGCTTGCACGGTAATGACTTCGTATCCATCTTTCGCAAGAGTGTCACGCGCAGCTTCCAGGTTCTGCTGGCTCCGGGACGCGATCGACACGCGCGAACCTTCTTCCGCGAACGCTCGCGCACAGGCGAGACCGATTCCCTTACTGCCGCCGGTTACCAATACGATCTTTCCTTCCAAACCGAGCTTCATCCGTTCCTCACAAGCCGTGGAGAATGTAACACAATCCTCGACATGCGGCATTCATACACCAAGTTTGCGTGGGATTCCAGAAATTGAAAGCGGGGAAGGGGAGGAATATTCCCCTCCTCAGCTGAGGAGGGGAGCTTTCGTTCCTTCGTTAATTCTTTTCCGCGAGCGCTTTCTCGATTTCGGCGAGTTGTTGTTTCACCGTGTCCGCGTCATTGGCATTGGGACTGTATTTCAAGTACAGCCGGATGTTTTCCACAGCAGGCTGGTACTCACCCTTCTGCGCCAGGATGATTCCGAGTAGGTGATTGATTCGGGGAACCCTGTGTTGGGTGTCGAGCTTTGCTGCCTCGCGGGCCCGCTGTTCGGCCAGATCGATCTTATGCAGATTGTAGGTGGCGATTGCGCTGTAGAAATAGATTTCAGGCGCGAGGTAGGGGTTCAACTTAATCATTTGTGAGGTGTATTCATCGACGTCATCCCATTTTTGCTGAACGGCCGCCATCGTCGCCAGCTCACCGTAGGGATTGATGAATTTTGGATCGGCTTTGATCGCTTCCAGGTGAGCCCGATTCGCATCTTCAAGCTTTTTCTGTTGTTGGAGGGCGCGGCCGAGTTCGTACCAGGCGACCGCGTAATTCGGATACAACGCGACAGATTTAGAGAGATCCTTTTCAGCCTCGGCCCACTTGCGCTTCTTTGCTTCCTCAACACCTTTCTCGTACGCCTTGCGCGCGTCTTTAGGAGCTAAAGCCGTTGTGAGACTGTACGTGTAACCTTCGACATTCGCGAGCCGGTGAATATGGATCACGCCGATCTCGGGATCGTCTAACGGCTGACGGAAACCCAGAATAATGGAATCCGACCGAAAGCCCGCCAGATTCGCACGGATTTCGCATCCGCTAAGACTCCGTGCGTCCACGCCGGTTTGCTGACCCGGAACGCCGATGGGATCCGCAACACTCGCGTCGGCAAACACCGGAGTGTTTTGGCCGCCGACGACAAAGCTGAAGTTACCTTTGGAGTCCGTGTAAGCCTCGGGCCGGATCACGCTGCCGCAAACACGCTCGATGAGGGCGCTGGCCGGCGGAATTGTTCCGTCACCAAGCCGAACACTGCCACTTAGATAAATCTGTCGCGGCATCTCGGGCGTCGGCATGGGATTGGGTTGATTGACGGTCGGCTGATTGCCCGGCTGACGTCCACCACCACCTTGTTGTTGGCCGGGAGGAGTCTGGGCAGGAGGCGCGGATTGGCCGCCTGTGGCTTGAGCAAAACAATCCTGCGCAACGGAAAACAGCAGAAAACCGATGGCAGTGGACCAGAAACATCGGACAAGAACTCTTATCATCGTGTTCACCTCACACGTGCGGCGATCCGGTCTGGCGTTACTCTTTAAGACTGATTCTAACTTCGGGACCCGCGGCACACAACGAATGTGTGCGACGAAAAAGGCTCTAAGCTCAGGAGGGTAGCTTCAGCAGCTTTATCAGATTGCCGCCGAGGATTGCTTCCTTTTCCGCATCCTTTAAAAAGGGCGCCTTGAGAATGAGATCAACCGTCGCGAGCCACTTAAACGGGGTATCTGTTCCATATACGATCTGGCTCACGCCGAATTCCGCAACCAGGTGTCTTAGGCCTTCTTCCGTAAAAATGAGGGAATCGACCAGGATCTGGTCCTTGAAATATTCTCGCGGATGCTTCTTGTTGGCGCAGTTGGCGGCATTGCGTACGTCACATGCTACATCGGTGCGACCGATGTAGGACGCTAAATACCCTCCCGCATGGGCCGCGCAAAACTTGATTCCCGGGAAACGGTCAAGAGCTCCGTCAAAGATCATCCGCGAAAAGAAGAATGTCGTCTCCAGCGGATTCCCGATGATGTTGCCCAGATCGCCTCGTCCGTTGAACGATCCATCGCGAATGATGTTCTCGGCGTTCGCTGGATGGACGAACACCGGCACTCCAAGCTCCTGAACCTTTGTCCAGAACGGATCATATTTCGACGTTGAAGGCACCTCGCCCCCGGCGTGACCCGAAATTCCCACTCCTCGTAACCCTAACTTCTTGACCGCCTCATCCAATTGTTCGGCCGCCATCTCCGGATGCTGCAAGGCCACTGAAGCCAATCCGACGAACCGATCCGAATGTGCCGAACACCATTCTGAGAGTTTTTGGTTTTGGACACTGATCAGCCGTCGAGCAAGATCGCGATCTGTCGTGTACCACCACGCACCTTGGTGCGAAAGAACCTGAATATCGATGCCCGCTTCATCGATCACGCGGAGCCGATCGGGCCCGAGAACGAGAGGACCAAGATTATTGGCGACGTTCGGCGCGAACGGCGTAGCTTTGACGATTTCCAATTCTTCCGGTGCCACGAAATGACCGTGAATGTCAACAACCTTGACACGCCGGTTACCGATGGATACCTCGCGCCGTTTGGTTGTCGCGGTTTGCAAATACAGCGCAGCAGCGGTCTTCAAAAAGTCTCTGCGTTTCATAGGCTAACTTATACTCTGGAGGGTTCGTTTTCGGAAGGAAATTAGTCTGATTGCAGCGGCGGTCCGCGAAGCGCAAGCGCGCTAGCGCGCAGCCTCAAGTACAGACCGCCCCTACAGTGGGTGCTACTCGAGTTGAACAGCGAGTGACCGGATCTCGTCGTTCCAGTTGCCGGCAGTTCTCATCGGGATATCACTCAGATCGGACACATCGTGATCGATGGTGATCCGCTCTCCACGAAACTCCGTATCCTTATACCCGACCAGTCGGGCGTGTCCAAACACACGTATAGATGAAATCTTGTCTTTCCAGTTTGCGAAGCTCAGATCGGAAATATCTGTATTGGAAGCCCAGCACTGGTAACGGCCTTCAAACCTCGTTTTTTCGTAAACGCAGACACCGTCCTGGGGAATTTCGAGGAACGGCTTTGATCTGAAGATGTAAATTTCATCGGGTGGAGGGGGATAGTGGCCCCTCTCGTAGATTGTGCCCCGATCGTAGTACGCGTATTCCGGAAGCACACGGAGTGATCCGACATGATCTTTCCAGGTTTTAGATCCTGACATCGCAACATGGCTAAGGTTGGGCATATCGCCCGTCAACTCCATCGTTCGTCCTCGGAAATCCCGATCTTCGTAAAGCATTACGCGGGCATGTCCAAAGACGCGAATCGAATTCACGTCAACATTCTTGAGATCGGACACTTCTTCGCCCGGCCGATAGCACTGTTCGTGTCCATGAAAGTCGTCGTGCTTATAAATGCAGACGCGATCGCCGTGATCCGGACGAGCAGCTGCAAACGCAGGTAGAATCAGCAAAATAAAGCACGCGGCAAGAATCATGAACAAGGAATACTTGGTCATAAACGTCTCCCTTCGCGGTGGATAAACTGATTGATTCATCCTTATAATATAGATAGACGGCCAGGAGCTGGTTCGGGGAGATTGGGTCACCAGAGGCGCGATGACGCGATGTTCGCGCCCTCTCGAAGGGATTTCAGCTTCAACCACACGACCGGCTCGATGACCCACTCGCGGCGAGTGAAGGTTCCGAATCCACAATCGGTGCTTGCGATTACGCGCTCCCGGTCTCCGACGGCTGCAACGGCCTCTTCAATCCGGCGGGCAACCACTTCCGGATGTTCGACGATGTTACTGGTCGTTTCGATGACGCCCGGCAGAAGCAGAAGGTGTTCGGGAAAGCGATGTCGCCGTAACGCCTGATATTCATGCTGATGCCGGGGATTTGCAAACTCGATGCTCAGCGCTCCGACATTCGCCTGATAAAGCACAGGCAAAATGAGATTCAGGGGGACATCAAAAACGTGGGGGCCGTCCCAATTGCCCCAACAGCAATGTAAGCGCACGCGGTCGCGGGGAATTCCCTCAATCGCTTTATTGATGGCGGCAACATGCATTTCGCAGGCAGCAACGAACTGCGCATCCGACAGATTGCGGTAGAACATCGCTCGATCCATTGCCAGATCCGGTGAATCGATCTGCAGAATCAGTCCTGCCTCATGAATCGCCCGGTACTCGTTACGCATTTCGCGTGCGAGCGCTGAAAGATAAGATTGCTGGGAATCGTAATGGGCATTGAGCATCGTCGTTGAAATGATCCCGGGAGACGGCGCCGTCATAAAGCAATCCCTGAACCCGCCGGCGGTCTGGACTTCACGTTTCACGCGCTCGATTTCTTTCGTAATCGCCGAGACGCCGAGATACCGCAATTCGTTTTGAGCCTCGGGAGCATTCTGCATCCTGCTCCGCTTAGGAAAGCGATCCATGAGCACGGTGATGAGCTCAGGAAATTCTTCGTAATCGCGGCTTCGCCGCCGTTTGGACTCGCCGGCAAACCCGGACATTCGTTGAGCCACGTAGGTCGAGAACGCAATGCGTTGCTGCTCTCCGTCATTGCCGATGTCGATGCCTGACTCGATCTGTTTTCGGACAACGTGCGCAACGGCGCGATCCATTGCTTTACCGAGGAGCTGCGGATCAATCGATTCACCTTCTTCCCGTCGTATCAGCAGTTCGGAGAGTTCATCATTACGAGGCAAACTGCCTACATGAGTCGTCAGTATTCGGTCGCGGCTAAGCATCATTGGATATACGGAATGGTTTGTGGACCCTGCGGCAGCACACATACGTTTGCGTCAGGACCTCCATGCCGGACAGCATCCTCCACGGCAGCGGATATATCGTCAATCGGCTCAAAGTGTGCGGCGCGAATTTGTTCCGCGCCCAGGCAGTCCGATTTCAACAGGACTCGCGCTCTGAGCTGGATCTGAGCTTGAATTTGCACCTGCCATTGATCGGGCCGGGAATACCCCGGTGAGATGATCATGTCGAGAAGTTCACGGGGAGATGGCCGCGACGCCAGAATCTGGCCGTACGAACCGTGATTAGGAATGCCGTCGCGACATTCGGCAGCACAGATAATCGTGCCCCCATCGCGTACGATTTTCGCGGCGGCCGAAAGGCCCTTCACGGCCTGATACAGATTTTGATCCAGTGGATATCCGGAGTTCGTCGTGACAACGATATCGAAAGGCTGCGCCACGCGCCGCATCACCTTCTGTTTTGCAAAAGCGCACGCGGCAGCATGCTCTTGCAGAAGATCGCCGGCGAATGCGGCCGTTATGTTTTGTTCGCAATTGAGTGTGACATCAAGGGCAAAATCAACGCCCGTCATTCGAGCAATTTCACGGACATCGTCATGGATGGGATTGCCGTCGGTAACCCCCCAAGTGGCGTTCGGGTGTCCGATGCGCGCAGCGTTATGTAACTCCATAACGGTTTCAAGCCCTGCCAGTCCCGGCGCGACCATTTTCGGGCCGCCGCTGAAGCCCGCGAAAAAGTGCGGTTCCACGAATCCTGTCGTGATTTTGAAATCGCTTTGTACCCATTCACGATTCAGCAAAACGCGAACTCCGTTCTTCGTGTTTCCGACATGCAGAAGAGAAGAGGCATCGCGGGCATTGTGGCAAACGATCCGGCAGTTCCGCGCGAATTTACGTCCGAGCATGCGTTCGATTTCCTCGTTGTTGTTCTGCCGATGCGTTCCGGTGGCGATCAGAATCGTTACATCGCTCAACGGCAAATCCGGCATCTGGGCGAAGAGTGCTTCGAGCATAAGTTCGCGAGGTTGCGACCGCGTGATATCGCAGACGGAGATCGCGATTTTCTGGCCGGGCCGGACGAGTTCGCCGAGTGGAGGCCTGCCGAATGGCTTGCGAAGAGCAGCGGCCAAAGTGTCGCAGGGATCCGTGGCAGAAGGAACATACAGTGGTTCAATGACGGTAGTACGATCCTCGGGAAAATCCGCAACCAAACCGGATGAACCGTAGTCGAGCCGTAGCTTCATCGTCCTACAGTCTCGCATAATTTGGTAAACTCTGGGCCGCGATGATTGTTTATAGCGGATCTGTGGAAGACTCCAGGGAAGTCGTCCAATTTTTCCGGAGGGAAGTCGGCAAATTGCGAGCCTTGCGCAGAATATCTGTCGATCGGCAAAAGACCGTCATATGGGATGTCAATCGCGACGGTATCGAATTTCCTGGCCTGACTTACGGCAATGCGACGCTCGAGGAGCTGCTGCGCGAATTAGGTGTCGTCTTCAATGCGCAGACACTGCACAATCCGGCCGCTACTCCAAGTGGAATTAAAGAATTTGATCTAACCGCGCGCTGGACTTGGGGCCACGATCGCGTGATGTAGGCAGGGCAGTTGTGAGTCTTGAGTTATGAGCTATTCGTATTCAAAACTCATTGCTCAAAACTCATATAGCTCGAAAC
>JACXTT010010595.1_pt1 | contig 12397 bp, 11 predicted proteins | sample 9270951 | NCBI WGS metagenome assembly JACXTT01 (sample SAMN15532306, study PRJNA645909) | rock metagenome | isolation source: weathered quartz diorite | place: Puerto Rico | collected 2017-06-21 | reverse complement strand
TACCCAGCTAAAGGCCGCCGACGGAGACAAGCCCCTGCGCGCTATCCTCGACGCACACACGCACCTTTTCACTTTTGGCGAGAATATCGGAACGCTACGATCATCGCTGCCGACCGGTGGTTACACTTGGCATCCGACCCGCCAGCCGATAGCGGTTGAACTCTGGGAGGATGCCAGCCCGCCTGGGCTCATCTACACAACTGTTGGAAACTGGGACTCGCATGGACGGGACCTGACGTACCAAGGCGAAACATTCCATTGGTGCAAGCGCACGGAATGGCTTCGCTGCCTGAATCTTCCGGCCAAGACCGCTGCGGCGTTCGAGATAGCAATGGATGTCAAGAAGGTGGTGGGCGACCTCGAGTTGTTGGTAGCCCATGGTTGGCGTGTTGTAGATCCGCTCGCGGTCTCAACTGATCCCTGGCGATACCGCGATTACCTGCGTAGCTCACGAGGTGAGTTCACGGTCGCGAAGGACATGAACGTTCGCCTGCGCAGCGGCTGGTTCAGCGACCGTGCCGCGTGCTACCTGGCAGCTGGCCGACCGGTGGTCGAACAGGACACGGGTTTCGGCGATGTGCTTCCGCTTGGGCCCGGACTCCATACCTTCCGCAGTGTTGAAGACGCCGCCGAGGCTGTGCAGACGATCGAGGCCGACTACGGGCGCGCGAGCGCTCATGCTACGGAAGTAGCACGGGAGTATTTCGCTGCCGATAAGGTGCTACGCAAGCTCTTGTGCAATGCTGAACTGTATTAGTATCATCCCACCACACGCAACACCAATCTCTGCTCTTTTTTGGGCATTCTTTCTCTCTCAGAAGGAAGGTTCTCTCCTCGTGGATAAGAAAGGATCTGTAAGCGTCTTTTTTGCTTTTATTCTCCTGCTTTCCCCCTGCGCTCACGCGGAAGAGAAACCGCAGACGATCGAAGCGCTCCTCTCGCAAAAGACCCGACTCATGGTCTTCTCCCCTCATCCCGATGATGAGACTCTCGGAGCGGGGGGCCTTATTCAGCGAGTGCTTCGTAGTGGTGGAGCGGTGAAGGTCGTCTTCATGACGAGTGGAGACGGCTATCCTGAAGGGGTGGAGATGGAGGAGCATATCTCCCACCCGACAGCGCAGGACTTCCGCGAATATGGCAGGGAGCGCCAAGAAGAAGCCGTGCACGTACTGGAGACCCTGGGGATGAAAGAGAAAGATGTGATCTTTCTGGGTTTTCCCGACGGCGGGCTCTGCTCCATTCTCTCGAAGTATCAGTCTGACGACGGACCGGATTATAAGTCTCCGTTTACGTTGGAAGATCGTCCCCCTCCCTCTGACATTATTCTGCCGGACACGGAATATAACGGCGAGGACCTCAAGCGAGCGATCAATCAGGTGCTGGTAGATTTTCTCCCCACTCTCATTGTGACAACCCATCCTCGGGATCAACATCCAGATCACCATTCTACGTACTTTTTCGTCAAGGAAACGCTGCAGGTACTAAAAAAACAAAAGCCCAGCTGGAAACCTCAGATGTTGACCTTTCTGATTCACTTTGGGCAATGGCCGCTTGACGGAGGTGGGGGAACTGGGTCGCGCTTGTACCCCCCACAGGGTTTTCCGGAAAAAGATATCGAGTGGATTTCCTTCCCCTTGTCTCCTGAGGAAGTTGACACGAAACGGCGCACGCTTTTGCAATACCATACGCAGATGCTCGTTATGGGTCGCTATCTTTTGAGCTTTGCCCGGGGCAACGAACTCTTCTCTTTCGATCGACCAAGGGCGGAGAATGAAGTTGAAGAACTGCGCCGTTGCGAACACTAGTAGTGAAGGCCTCCGCGGCAGCAACTCGGGTTGCTCAACGAGATAGGAATGGGAGGCGATACGAAGGGGCGAGAGACTGTTATGCACGTTCTGACTTCATATTCCTGCGGTCACGTTTCCTGTAGAATACCATGCGCATGGATCCTCCCTCTAGCGAGCGGCTCCTGTCGCTCGATGCCTTTCGCGGCCTGACGATCGCGGGCATGATTCTGGTCAATAATGCAGGAGATGGGAGTCACGTCTTCCCGTCTCTGCAACATGCTTCATGGAATGGTTGGACGCCGGCTGATTTAATTTTTCCTTTCTTTCTCTTCATCGTCGGTGTCTCCATCTCCATCTCCTTCTCTCGGCGAGTGGGGCAAAACCACGGCCTGAGGCGCATCTATCTCCAGGTCGCGAAGCGCACAATCATTCTCTTTTTCCTCGGACTTTTTCTGAACGCCTTGTATTATATTCCCGGCGGATTTGCCTTCTCCACCCTGCGCATTCCTGGCGTCCTGCAGCGTATCGCCGCGGTGTATTTTTTTACCTCTTTAATCATTTTAAAAACTGGCCCCAAGGAGCAAGCCTTTATAGCAATGTTCTTGCTGCTCTTGTATTGGGCCTTGATGGTGCTGGTGCCAGTGCCGGGATATGGCGCCGGTGTTCTCACCCCGCAAGGAAACTTTGCCGCCTACCTCGATAATCTGTTCCTGCATGGTCATTTGCAGGAGAACACTTGGGACCCGGAAGGCATCCTCAGTACAATCCCGGCGATCTCGACAACGCTCTTCGGCGGACTGGCCGGCCACTGGATCCGTTCTCCGAGGTATCCATACGAGAAAGTTGCTGGGCTCTTTGTCATGGGAGGTGTCGGTCTCGTGCTTGGTCTTGGGTGGGATCTGTTCTTCCCCATTAACAAGAATCTGTGGACGAGTTCGTATGTGGTCTTCACTACCGGTATGGCACTCTATTTTCTCGCTTTCTGTTACTGGTTGATCGACCTCAAAGGTTATTGGCGTTGGGCGACCCCCTTTGTCGTCTTCGGGGTCAATGCTATCGCGGTCTATGCTTTGTCCATCTTGATGGACCGGATGATGTGGTGGTGGAGCTTCACTCAACCGGATGGCTCTGAAGTTCCAGTCCGGACGTGGATATATGAACACCTCTACTCGTCGTGGGCCGGACAACGGGTCGGGGAGGTCTATGCTTCGTTCTTCTATGCGGTGACGTATGTGTTACTCTGGCTCGGGCTCATGGGGATTCTCTATCGCAAGAAGATTTTCATTCGTATTTGAAGAACTTCGTTGCTGGATCAGTCGAAAGATGATCGCAAGGGTGCGAAGAGCAGATGAGGAGTGAGAAAACCTGCCTCGCAATTGTTGGAAAGGCTGTATGTCCAAATATCTGATCGTTAATGCCGATGATTTTGGCTATGCCCGAGGAATCAACCGCGGCCTCATTACCGCCCATGAGCAGGGAGTGGTGCTCAGTACGAGTCTGATGGGTTGGTACTCCTTGCAAAACGACACCGGACCATTGGCGTATGTCCTGGGCCTGGAGATCGTGCGAGCCCATCACGTACAGACCTGTCTAGATTTCGGCTCAGACGTCGGTTCCGGGGCTCTCTTGTTCACCCGAGCCGGAATCGCCATGTCGCTTGCGGACATTTCCACCACGCTGCTCGACTTCGCTCACTGGCGGTTTGCTCATCGTGGGATGTCCGTACATTTTTTCGACCTGAATCAGACCACTCTGCCCACGGCCGGCTTTGACATGATCTTGGCGATGGACATGTTCGAACACCTGGCCGATCCAGTGGACACGGCCGAACGGCTATGGCGAGTGCTCCGCCCTGGTGGTCTCTTTTTTGCCCGTATCCAGGTGGAAGACGCAGGCACTCATCCGCAGCACATCGTGCGAGACTTCAAGCCAACTTTCGCCCGCATGCAGGAACTCGGGTTGGTGCAGACCTGGCGAGATACCTGGCTGTGGGGGCACCAATTGTTTGAGAAGCGCGGGGTTTAGATCTTGTACTTCTGCAACAAATTCCGCGCGATCACCAGCTTCTGGATCTCGCTCGTCCCTTCGCCAATGATCATCAAGGGCGCGTCGCGGTAGAAGCGCTCGACCGGAAACTCTTGCGTATAGCCGTAGCCGCCCAACACGCGCATCGCTTCTAGCGCCACTTCTTGGCACGATTCCGAAGCGAACAGTTTGGCCATGCCCGCCTCCAGATCGCAGCGCTCGCCCTGGTCTTTCTTAGTGGCCGCTTGGTAGACCAATAGCCGCGAGGCCTCGACCTTAGTCGCCATGTCCGCCAGCTTCAACTGGATCGCTTGGTGTTCACAGATCGGTTTGCCGAAAGTCTCACGTTGTTGTGCATAGCGGATCGCTTCCTCGAACGCGGCTTGAGCCACACCCACCGCACGCGCGGCCACGTTGATACGGCCGACCTCCAGGCCACTCATTACCTGCTTGAACCCTTCGCCTTCTTTCCCGCCGATCAGACTGGAAGCTGGCGCGGGAAAATCCTCGAATGCCAACTCGCAAGTATCCAGCCCCTTGTAGCCGAGCTTCTTGATGTCGCGGCTGACGGTGAGACCGGGGGCGCCTTTCTCGGCGGCGAACAAACTGATGCCCTTATAGGGAGGTTCGGCGGTCGGGTCGGTCTTAGCGGCAACAGCGAGGAGGTTACCGTGGCGGCCATTGGTGATGAACATTTTCGAGCCGTTGAGCAGGTACACATCGCCGCGCTTCTTGGCGGTCGCGCGAATACGTTGCACGTCGCTGCCCGCGTGTGGTTCAGTCAAAGCCAAACCGCCGCGCTTCTCACCTTTAGCCATGGCCGGCAACAGGCGCTGCTTCTGCTCGTTGGTGCCGTGCTGCGCTAGGATGTAAGCGAAAAGCAAGTGCGAGTTGAGGATACCGGTCAGACTCATCCAGCCGCGGCAGATTTCTTCGATGATCATGGCGTAAGTGGTGAACGACACCCCCATGCCGCCGTATTCCGTGGGAATAATCGCACCGAACAGCCCCAATTCTTTCATGCGCTCGACCAGGGCGTGTGGATACTCGTCGCGGTGCTCCATATCGCTGGCGACGGGTTTGACTTCACGTTCGACAAAGCGGCGAATGGTGGTGAGCATCTGCTGTTGTTCTTCGCTCAGTGTAATCATCGAAGGTATCCTTCCTGCCGTAAGCTCGGGTTAATTGACCACCTTTGTGGGAGGAGATCAAGGTGTAGCGCTGCCTGCTGGCCATGCGGGCGGAAAGCAGGTAAGTAGGGTTAATGGCAGATGGCTTATAGCTTATGGCTTATGGGAAGAACCTTTTGCCACATGCCGTAGAGTGAACGCAGTGAGCGAGCTATATGCCATATACTGAGAGCTGATTTATGGCCTTGACCCCCATAATGGAACAGTACCTTGCGACCAAGCGGCAATACCCGGACGCGGTTGTCTTCTTCCGCCTCGGTGACTTCTACGAGGTCTTCTTCGACGATGCGCCGCAGGTCGCTGCGTTACTTGATCTTACCCTGACAGCCCGGGATGGCGGCGATGGCAAAGTGTCGATGTGTGGCGTACCGTACCACGCCGTGCAGGGCTATATCGCCCGGCTGGTGAAGGCTGGAAAGAAAGTGGCGATCTGCGAGCAGATGGAGGACCCCAAGAGCGCCAAAGGGTTGGTCAAACGTGAGGTCACCCGGGTCGTCACGCCTTCTACTTTCATTGAGAATGACGCCGACCCGAGTAGTCCCTTGTTGCTCGGGCTGTTTCGCACTGAAGACCAATGGGGATTGGCACTGCTAGAACCGACCACTGGGCTGTTTCACTTCTGGGAAGAAAACGACGACACCCTTCCTGAGACGCTTGAGCGGATCGCGGCCAGTGAGATCGTCACGACCAAAAGTCTGGCAACCTCTCCTCTTGTTGCAGGATATTGCCAGGCCCGGTCAGGTGTGGTAATCACTGGTTGTGATGATTGGCAGGCTGTCCCTGACGACAGCGTGGCCTACATCAAGGCGTTCTTCGGTCTCGACTCGCTGCGCGCTCTAGAATTGGCTACGGCGACAACCAGTGCGGTGGCGTTGGTGCTGAGATTCCTCCAGAGTCATCTGCAGGCTGCTTTGCCGCATATCGCCTTTCCCAGACGCCAACAGGCTGGCACGGCGATGCTCTTAGGTCCTGTGGTGGAGCGCAGCCTGGAACTCTTCCGTCCGGCCAATCCCGATTACCGCGGTAAGACGCTGCTCGACGTGCTCGATGAAACCTCGACGCCAATGGGTAGACGGCTGCTGCGGCGCTGGGTGCGTAACCCGTTGCTGTCGCTGGCCGCGATCGTCGAGCGGCACGAGGCGGTGAGCGAACTCGTCAATCGTTCGACGATCCTCGAAGCCCTACGCACCGCGCTTTTCCCTTTGCGTGACCTCGAACGGCTTACTGCCCGCTTCAGTTGCCAGGTGGCGACGCCCAAAGATGCGGCGGCGCTGCGCGACTCGCTGGCTCAGGTGCCTGAGTTGGCGCAGGCCTTGGCAGGAGTCGAGACTCCCTTGCTGGTCGCCCAACACGACCAATTGGTAGTTGATCTGTCCGAGTTGCAAACCACCCTGCGGCAAGCTCTAGTGGATGTTCCACCGCTACATCTGCGCGAAGGGGGTGTGTTTGCCCGAGGGTATCACGCCGAACTCGACCGGCTGCGGTCGATTGCGTCCGATGCCAAGCAGTGGCTTGCGGCTTTGCAGGCCCGGGAAATTTCCCGTACCGGCATTTCCTCGCTCAAGGTGGGATATAACCGGGTGTTTGGGTATTATCTGGAGGTCTCCAACTCGCATCTGACCAAAGTGCCGACCGACTACACCCGCAAGCAGACCCTGGCCAACGCTGAGCGTTTTATTACACCGGAGTTGAAGGATTACGAAGAACAGATCCTGCACGCTGAAGAACGCGCCATCGTTTTAGAACAAGAGCTGTTCAGCCAGCTCTGTGCCCTGGTGCTTCAACACTTGCGGTCGATCCAGGCCGTCGCCGGCGCGATCGCGCAGGCGGACGTGCTGGCCTGCTTCGCTTGGGTGGCGTTGCGCGAGCAGTATGTCCGGCCGGAAATGACGGAAGAACCTGTGCTACAGATCACTGGGGGGCGACATCCAGTGGTGGAAACCCTTCTCGGCCGTAGCAAGTTTGTCGAGAACGACGCTCTGCTCGATCGTGATACTCATCAATTGATTCTGCTGACTGCGCCGAACATGAGTGGCAAGTCGGTTTACCTGCGTCAGACCGCGCTCATCGTCCTGCTAGCGCAGATCGGTTCGTTCGTGCCAGCGCAGCAGGCGCGGATCGGCATCGTGGACCGCATTTTCACCCGCATCGGCGCGTCGGATAACCTAGCTCTGGGGGAGAGCACCTTTGCCGTGGAGATGATCGAGACCGCGCAGATCCTCAACTACGCGACGCCGCGCAGCCTGCTACTGCTCGATGAAATCGGCCGCGGTACCTCGACCGCGGATGGATTATCGATTGCCCGGGCGATCATCGAGTTTCTTGTCGATACCGACGGGCCACGGCCGCGCACCCTCTTTGCCACCCACTTTCATGAACTCACCGAGCTGCAGCAACTCCTGCCCGGAGTCGAGAACCACACGTTTGCCGTGCGCGAGTGGAAAGGCGAGGTGATCTTCCTGTACAAGGTGATCCCTGGTGGTGCGGACGACTCCTATGGCATCCACGTGGCGAAGCTGGCCGGGCTACCACGGGCGGTAACCGAGCGAGCCGAGGAAATCTTGAAAGATCTAGAAGAGCGGGGTGTGAACATCGTCCGACCGTCCAGACGCGCCCGCGCCAGCCGGGTGAGAACGGCCCTGTCGGAAAACCCGGCTCAGCTTGGTCTCTTCCGTGATGTGCGCAACTCCTAACACGGAAAACGTAATGCGTAATTTTATTCCCCCCTTTTTACGTTTTGCGCTTTACGCTTTACGCTTTTAATCATGGGCCGTATTCATCTGCTTGACCTGCAGACCATCGAACAGATCCGCGCTGGCGAGGTCATCGAGCGACCGGCGTCGGTGGTCAAGGAGTTGGTGGAGAACGCCATCGATGCTGGCGCCCACACCATCAGCGTCCGGATTACCGGCGGTGGGATCAACGAGATCGTCGTGCAGGACGACGGCGACGGCATGAGTCCCGAGGATGCCCAACTCGCGGTCCAACGTCATGCCACCAGCAAGCTCACCAACAGCGCGGAGCTGTTCGCCCTCTCTACTCTGGGATTTCGTGGTGAAGGGTTGGCCAGTATTGCCGCTGTCACTCATGTGGAATTGCTGACCCGCGTGCCCGAGGCGGTGGAGGGGGTGCGGGTCAAAGTGATCGGTGGTGCTCCGGCCGATATCGCGCCCGCGGCCGCGCCGCCGGGGACGAGCGTTACAGTGCGGCACTTGTTCTTCAACACGCCCCCCCGCCGCGCGTTTCTCAAGTCGCCAACGGCCGAAGGCAGCCAGATCGAGGAGATCATGATTGGATTGGCCTTGTCACGGCCGCAGATTCGCTTTCTTTTTACCTGGGACCAGAGAGTCGTATTCGATGCTCTGCCACAAGACAACCTGGCCGGGCGAGTCAGAGCAGTGCTGGGGAAAGACTGGGCGGAAGGGTTCATTCCTCTGACCAATACTGACGAACCGGCAGAGGAGAGTGGCATCGGCTTGACTGGTCTCATCGGTCCACCCGACCGGCACCGCAACACGCGGACCGCGCAGTATTTCTTCGTCAACCAACGACTAGTGAAAAGCCAGCCCCTCTCGTTCGCTTTGAGTCGGGGGTACGGCGAACTGCTGCCCGCCGGCCGCTTTCCGCTGGGCGTGGTGTTTCTCGCCATTCCGCTCCATACGGTGGATGTAAATGTCCACCCCACCAAACGTGAAGTGAAGTTCCAGGATGAGCGAACGGTGCTCCATGTCCTGGTACACGGAGTCCGCCGCGCTCTCGATCAGGCGAACCTCTTCAAGATGGTCTCGTTGTCACCGGCCGCGACGACCTCGGTGGCGCTGAGTAGTGATATCCCCGTCCCTGATCCTGCCGACTATCCGCTCCAACGGAGGTCTGATCCGACTCGACCGGAGTCACCTCTCCGGCTCATACCGAAACCCCCTATACAAGCACCAGTGGCGCCTCTGCCCAGGACCCCTACCTCAATTGAAGCGACCTCTCAACCGGTGCTCTGGCGGCGGCCGGACGGAACGGAGTTTCGCATCGTCGGCCAGAGTCACGAATTGTTCGTTCTAGTGGAAGTGGAAGGAGAACTGTGGGTGATCGATCAGCACGCGGCCCACGAGCGGGTGATCTATGAGCAAGTGCTGGCCACTCTCCACAGCCGTCAGGGCGAATCGCAACCGTTACTGCTACCCCTCACGTTCGAGCTGCCGGCTGCCGCCCGCGCGGCCTTGGAAGAAGTGCAGGAGTATCTGACCACCCTCGGATTCGACATCCGCCCATTCGGCGGCAACACCTATCACGTGCAAGCGACGCCGCCCTATTTCCGCCCGACCGACACACCCGAGCTGATTATCGAGCTAGCGCAAGCGCGGGCTGAGAGCCGCTCAGACAACTCGATCGAGGCCAAGCTCGAAGACTTGGCCGCACGAGTCGCGTGTAAAGTAAAATCAGTGAAAGCCGGACAGACGCTGACCCCGGAAGCGATGAAAGCGCTGGTAACCTCGCTGCTGGCTTGTCAGTCACCCTTTGTGTGTCCACACGGCCGCCCGACCCTGGTGCGGCTGCCGGTTCAGCAGTTAGCCGCGCAGTTTGATCGGAAGTGAAGATCGACAAGAGCCCAGGGGACGCGGTCCCGGCGGGACTCTTGCAGATCAAGAGACCCCTTGTCCTCAACCGTAGGAGCGACCCTGCGCGGCTGCCTTGTCCGCAGAGGCACGATATACCGTGCCCCTCCTTTGCTTGCCGTGGCGGTTCGCCGGTGTTAGGGTTCCGTTATAATTCCATTTTGCAACCTATTAATGGAGCAGATGGCATGGCTACGCTAACGATCAAAAATATCCCTACTGATCTCTATGAACGACTCAAGGAAAGTGCGGCTCAAGATCGTCGCAGCATCAACAACCAGGTCATCGTCTGCTTGGAGCGCGCCTTGCGCAGTCCGAAAATCGACACCGACGCTGTTTTGGCCGGCGCGCGCGCTCTTCGTCGGAAAACTTCCCGCTACCTCCTGACCGATCGGACCCTCGCTCGTGTGAAGCAAGAAGGGCGACCGTGATCGTGGTAGACACCAACATCATCGCCTACCTGTATCTGCAAGGCGAGCACACCGCACAGGCAGAGAAGGTTTTGCAAAAAGACTCTGACTGGATGGCCCCGCTGTTGTGGCGATCGGAGTTTCGCAATGTGCTGGCTTTCTACTTTCGTCAGGGGCTTCTCTCGCTTGATGACGCGCAGGCAATCATGCAGGAAGCCGAATTGTTCCTGCAGGGTAGGGAGTATGGCGTCGCCTCAGCGCGGGTGCTCGACCTCGCGGCGACTTCACGGTGTTCTGCCTACGACTGTGAGTTTGTCGTCCTCGCGCAAGATTTGGACGTGCCGCTGGTGACTGCCGACAAGAAGGTACTTGCGGCATTTCCAGAGACGGCAGTGTCTATGGTTGCCTTCATCTCGGCGACTGGTGAGCCGGCATGAAAATTTTGCTCACGTTCACCGGCTTTCATGATCCTTACGCGGTTGGACTGGTCGGCCAGGAGGAACAACCTGGACTTATTCTCTCGCTTGTAGGAACGCGGTCGTTTAACCGCGTCGTTTTTTTTTCCACTCCTGGCGCTGAAAAGCACACCCTGGCTACCAAAGAGGCGCTACAGACCCTACATCCAAAGTTAGATGTTGAGGTCAGGGACCTCCCTCTGGCTGATCCCACCGATTACATCGCTATCCTGAGAGGATTGCGTGTCCATCTGCGCGATATTTACGAGGGCACGCCGCAAGCGCAGTACTTCATCGCGGTGGCGTCGGGCACGCCACAGATGCATGCCTGTTGGCTATTGCTAGCCGCGAGCGGTGAGATCCCTTGCCACATTCTCCATGTCCGGCCGCCTCGCTTCGTAAGCAAAGACCATCCGCTGGTTTCTGAGGTCGATCTTACGTCTCCGGATTTTCCGCTTGTTCGCGCTAACGTATGGATGGTTGAGGCACCGGACACGACTCCTCCCGACGTGGAGACGGCGATTCAGCAGCTCGGCATTGTTGGTGACCATCCTGCCATCAGAAAGGCTCTGGAGATTGGGGCGATACTTGCGCCCTCGACTGTACCTATCCTCATTCTGGGTGAGACTGGCACAGGAAAGGAACTCTTGCCAGGTTTGTACACCAACTCAGCAGTCGGCCTCCTGAGCGATTCGTGCCGCTCAACTGTGCCGCGATTCCCAAGGATCTAGTAGAAAGCATCCTGTTTGGTCACAAACGCGGTGCGTTCACCGGGGCGATAAATGATCAGATGGGGAAATTCGATCAGGCAAATGGAGGGACCTTGTTCCTGGACGAACTAGCCGAGTTGCCACTGCCCACACAGGCGAAGCTGTTACGGGTGTTGCAGGATGGGCTCGTGGAACCCCTTGGCGACAGGAAACCCCACAAGGTGGATGTCCGCATTATTGCCGCAACTAATCAAGACGTACACAAAGCCATTCGACAGGGGCAGTTTCGTGACGATCTGTACTACCGGCTGAACGTCGGAGAGGTTCGACTCCCTCCTTTACGTGAGCGGAGGAGTGATATTCCCAGGATCGCCCTCCACGTTCTCGACCATGTGAATGTGACACTCAGGAAGCCGAAACGCTTGTCACCGCCTGCGCTGACACGGCTGCAAAACCATTCGTGGCCCGGCAATGTGCGAGATCTAGAGAATGTCCTCGAGCGTTCGGTACGGTTGGCGCGGCAGGATGTGCTCGATGCGGATGACTTGCTGATTGACGAATCCGTGACTTCCATCGACTCCTTGGCTGCGCTGCCCGAGCCGCAGGAAGGATTTTCACTTGAGGAGTATCTCACCAGTGCTCGCAAGCAGTTAATCCTGCGCGCGTTGGAAACCGCGAGAGGAAATCAGAGTGAGGCTGCGGGGCTCTTAGGGATTACGCCACAAGCGGTACATAAGTTCTTACGAAAAGGCGAGGGCGCATTCGATAGAAGTTGAAAACCTTTCAGCTTGGGTTTAAGGATGCGAGCATGACTGTTGTCACTGAAAAAGTGCTGGCTGACATAGTACAGGCTATCGTGCGCGAAGTGGACCCGGAACGGATTTACTTGTTCGGCTCGCGCGCTCGGGGCAACGCTCGTGCAGATTCGGACGTCGATCTCCTCATCGTTGAGCGAGAATCTTTTGGGCCTCAGCATAGCCGGTTCCAGGAAATCAACCGGGTTTACCGAGTGCTTTCGTCCTTTCGTGTCCCCAAAGACATCCTGCTCTATTCGGACGATGAATTCGCCAAGTGGAGGAGCTCGATCAACCATGTAGTCGGCAGATGCAATCGAGAGGGGAAACTACTGTATGAGCGATCCTGAGCACGCTCGTTTGATGTTGCAGCTCGCCCAAGACGATCTGACAGCCTTGGAGGAGTTGAGAACGTC
>JACXTT010010594.1_pt1 | contig 12399 bp, 9 predicted proteins | sample 9270951 | NCBI WGS metagenome assembly JACXTT01 (sample SAMN15532306, study PRJNA645909) | rock metagenome | isolation source: weathered quartz diorite | place: Puerto Rico | collected 2017-06-21 | reverse complement strand
GCGCTGCCATGACGGGATTGAAGCGCCCGCGGCCGTCCGCTACACTCCGGGCCCGCTTCGGGCTCCCGATGTCCCCATCGTCTAGCCTGGCCTAGGACACCACCCTTTCAAGGTGGCGACACGGGTTCGAATCCCGTTGGGGACGCCAGCCGCTACGCGTAGTGAAACTTCAATTCCACTTTCGTCAGCGAGCCGAGCGACGCGTGGACCGGACAGGCACGGGCAGTGTTCTCGAGGACGGTCCGCGCCTTCTCGTCGAGGGAGGCGGGGAGCGTGATGTCGACCGTCAGCCTCGAGATGTGTCGCCGCGGGTCGGCCCCCATGTCCTTGCCGACGCGAGCGGTCGCGCCCTTCATGTCCCAGCCGCGGTCGCGGGCGACGATGCCCATCACGGTCAGCATGCAGGAGCCCATCCCCGCGCCGACGAGGTCGGTCGGGGAGAAGCGGCGTCCGCGGCCTTTGTTGTCGACCGGCGCATCCGTCCGCATCTCGGCGCCGGACGGACCGTGCGTCAGAGTGCACTCCAGATCGCCGTCGTAAGTCACGTCGACGATGACGGGCATTCTGTCCTCCTTCGAAAACCCCGGTTGGAAAGATATCAGCCGTGACGTCCGCTGACAGCCGGGCGGGCGGCTACTGCCAGCGCGCGGCGGCGACGAATACGGATTCGCAAGTCGCCGTGGGGGTTTGGGGATTTTTTCGAAGCGTGGTGACGGAATCGATCTTGCGTAACACGAGTGTGGCGTGTCGTTGCCAGGTAGGGGGAAGACCGCTTGAAGTCCGCACCGCCGGCCGTTCCAGGGGCCTCGCCGTGGCTTACGCGATATGTGGTGGGCGTGGATCTGTGCGCTCTGCTCGCCCTCGCGTGGGCGACGGGGGCGCAGTGGCCGCGTGATCTCGCCACGCTCTCGCTGATCGCGGCGCTCGCGGCACTCGCCGGCTTGCGGCCCGTGCGCTTCGCGCGATTCAAGACGGAGCTGTCCGCGACGCACCCCTTCGTTCTCCTGGCGGTCGCGGTCCTGGGACCGCTCGACGCGATGATCGTCGCCGTCGTCGGGCTGACCGGAGTCCTGGTGAGGCCGCGCCGCCGCCTCGATCCGCTGCGCACCTCGTTCAACCTCGGCGCCGTGACGCTCGCGTCGGCCGCCGCGTCGTGGGCGTTCGCGCTCGCGGGCGGGAGAGTCGGCGGATCGCTCTGGGTGTCGTTCGGACCCTTGGCAATGGCGACGGCGGGTTACTTCCTCGTCAACACCGGGCTCGTCACGATAGCGATCGCCATGCAGCAGCGGACGCCGGTGGTGGACGTCTGGCGCGAGACGTTCCAATGGACGACGGTCTCGTACTTCACGGGACTGACGCTCGCCATCGCGATGACGGCGGCGCTCCAGGCCTGGGGGCTCTGGGTGCTCGCGCTCGCGATACCGCCCTGCTGGCTGCTCCTCGCCTTCTACAAGGCGCACCGCGAAGCCATCCAGGAGCACGAGAGGCGCCTCGAGGAGGTCGAAGCGCTGAACGCCGAGCTCGAGCTCAAGGTCGTCGAGCGGACGCACGAGCTGGCGACGGCGCTCCAGGGGCTCGAGGCGGCGAACCGGATGCTCTCCGACGCGAACCGCGCGCTGACCGAGGCCTCGAAGGCCAAGAGCGATTTCCTCGCGAACGTCTCCCACGAGCTGCGCACGCCGCTGAACTCCGTCATCGGCTTTTCGGAGCTGATGACCGACACGAACTTCGGGGAGCTCTCGCCGCGGCAGCGCGAGTTCCTCTCCGACATCCGGGACAGCGGCGAGCATCTCCTCGCCCTCATCAACGACATCCTCGACCTCTCCAAGATCGAGGCCGGCAAGCTCGAGGTCCACCGCGAGGACGCCGACGTCGAAGAGCTGTTGCGCGACTCGGTGACGATGCTCCGCCCGCAGGCCGAAAAGAAGAAGCTCCGCGTCGCGATGAGCTGCGAGCTGACGGGAACCGCCCACGTCGACCCCCGCCTCGTCCGGCAGGTCGTCGTCAACCTCCTGAGCAACGCCGTCAAGTTCACTCCGGAGGACGGGCGGATCGAGGCCAGCGCGCGCTTCGAGGGGAACGATCTGATCGTGCGCGTCACCGACACCGGGATCGGGATCGCGGAGGACGACCAGGAGAAGATCTTCCACGAGTTCTTCCAGGCCGACGGGTCCTACGCGCGCCGGTACCAGGGCACGGGCCTCGGCCTCGCGCTCGTCCGGCGGATGATGTCCCTCCACGGCGGGAGCGTGACCGTCACCTCCCGCCGAGGCGAAGGGTCGTCGTTCCAGTGCGTCTTCCCCGACGCCAAGGGGGGGCGCGCATCGAGCGGCACGGCGAGGCGCGATCCGGCCGAGGCCGTCCTGCATCCCGCCGTCGCGCGCGGCAGCACGATCCTCGTCGTCGAGGACAACCCGGTCAACCGCAGGCTCGCGCGAAACGTCCTGCGCTCGCGAGGTTACCGGGTGCTCGAAGCGGAAACCGGCGAGGAAGGGCTCGAGATCGCCCGCGCCGAGCATCCTCACCTCGTCTTGATGGACCTCCAGCTTCCGGGGCTCGACGGCATCGAGACCACCCGGCGGCTGAAGGCCGATCCGTTGACCCGCGGGATCCCGGTCGTCGCGCTGTCGGCACACGCGCAGGAGGCCGATCAGAGGCGCGCGCTCGAGGCCGGCTGCGCCGGATTCATCGCGAAGCCGATCCGGCTCTCGCGCTTTCCGCAGCAGGTCGGCTCGTATCTCGACTCCAAGGAGGGAGCCGCATGAGTCAGCAACCCCGAACGGCGGACATCCTGGTCGTCGACGATGACCCCCGGAATCGGAAGCTGCTCGAGGAGTACCTGCTCGGCGCCGGGTACGAGGTGCGATTGGCGTACGACGGGCGTAGCGCGCTCGCCGCCGTCGCCGAGCGGCCGCCGGATCTCGTGCTCCTGGACGTCATGATGCCCGACCTCTCCGGCCTCGAGGTCTGCCGCCAGATCAAGGGAGACCCGCGGACGCGCCTGTGCCAGGTCGTCCTCGTCACCGCGCTCGACGGCGCGCCTCACCGGGTGGAGGGGCTCGATACCGGCGCCGACGACTACATCGCGAAGCCCGTGCGCCGCGAGGAATTCATGGCGAAGGTCCGCTCGATGCTGCGCGCGCGCCGGCTGCTCGCGGAGCTCGAGGAGGCGCGGATCGATCTCGCGGCTCGGAACGCCAAGCTCGAGGAGCTCGAAGCGCTGAAGGAGACCCTGACCCAGACCCTGGTTCACGACCTGAAGAACCCGCTCGCGGCGGTGCTGGGCAACCTCGAGCTGATGGAGCGCAAGGCCGACGAATCGGTGATGCATCTCGTCCGGCGCTCGAAGGCCGCAGCGTGGCGCATGCACCAGATGATCCTCAACCTCCTCGACATCGGCCAGCTCGAGGAAGGGAAGCTCCAGCTGCATCTCGAGACCATCGACGCCGGATCGCTGGCGCGCAAGGCCTGTCAGGAAATGGAGGGCGGTGCGGCGCAGCGCGGTGTACGCCTCGAGATCGTCGCCGACGACTCCGCGGTGCTGCGCGGCGACGTCGTCGTGCTGCGCCGCGTGGTCGACAACCTCCTGGCCAACGCGATCGAGCACTCGCCCAAGGGGGGCGTCGTGCGGCTGTCCGTCACGCCGTGCGACGAAGGAATCGAGATCTCCGTCGCCGACCAGGGCACCGGCGTCCCGCCCGAATTCCGGGAGAGGATCTTCGAGAAATTCCAGCGCCTCGAGAACCGCAAATCGGTTCCCGGCGCCAACCGCGGCCTCGGCCTGACCTTCTGCCGGCTCGCGGTCGAAGCTCACGGCGGGACGATCTGGGTCGACGACGCGCCCTCCGGCGGCGCCCTCTTCCGCGTCCTTCTCCCGGCGACCGAAGCCGAGCTCGCGACGACCGCAATCTCGGCATAGGAGGAGACACTCCCCAAAAAGGGGAGTGTCCCCTTTTTCTCTCAGTCGTGGGGGGTGGGGCGCTCGAGAACGTGGCCGGCTTTGCGATCGGCGGCGAGCAGGAGCAGGGCGAACACCAGCCCGGCGGCCCCCAATCCCGCGAACATCGTTTGGCTAAAGCCGTAGCCGGACGTGGCGTCGCGCAGCCTCCCGTTGAGGTAAGGGAAGAGCAACAGGCCGACGTTCTGGATCGCGGTCATCAGGCCGAACGCCGTGCCGACCCGCTCCTTCTCGACGACGAGGGGAATCGACGGCCACATCGCCGCCGGAACGAGAACGAATGCGGCGCCCAGCACGATCATCGGGCAAGCCGGTGGGATCGTCGTCCAGCCCATCGCCAGATGAGCCGGGATCATGAGCAGCGAGCCCACGATCATGAACGTCGCACGGCGGCCGAACCGGTCGACGAGCCGCCCGGCGTTCGGCGCCAGGAGCATCGATGCGGTGATGATGATCGACGTCGTCCCCTGCGCGGTCGAGAACATGTGGGTGATGTTGTAGAAGACCGCTGACAGGAAGCCTAGCCCTTCGCCGCTCGCCTCGGGGAGCCCCCACTTGTCGTGGAAGAAGTCGGTCGACAGGTCGGTGAAGGGGAAGATCGCCGAGTAGAACGTGACGCACAGCAGCGTGACGTACCAGTACGACGGAGAGAATCCACCGCGCCGGAGCTGCGCCCAGTCGATCTCGTCGCCTCCTCCCGCTTCGGCGAGGCCGAGGACCGGGGCGGCCTTCTTGTCGAGCGCGTTGTAGACGAGGTTCGCGAGGAGGCTCGCCCCGCAGAGCGCGGCCGCCACCCAGAGCGCCGATCGCCAGCCGGCCCTCCCCGCGATCAAGGCCTCCGTGTTGAACGTGAAAAGCGTGCCCAGGCGGCTGATCGTCAAGGCGACGCCGAACGAGAGGGCCAGCTCCTTCCCGCGGAACCACCGCGCCAGGATCGCGCTCTGGGCGACGACCAGGGGCTCCGAGCCCATCCCGAACAGAAGCCGGCCGAAGTCGATCCAGCCGATCGACGGCGCCGCCGCGACGATCACCGCGCCGGCGGTCAGGATCGCCGAGAAGAGCAGGCTCGCGCGCCGCGTCCCGATCTTGTCGATGAGCACCCCGCCGAGCAGCACCGCCGCGACCGCCGCGAAGCTGTAAGCGCTGTACATCGTCCCGATCGCCGCTCGGTCGGCGTGGAGGGCCTCGATCAGCGAGGGGGCGATGGCGGCGACGCTGTCGTACGCGAAGTAGCTCCCGAACAACATGAAGCTGACGAGCCCGAGAATCGCCAGACGGTAGGGGCGGGAGGCCGGGTTCACCGGACGCCTCCCGCGCCGGGAACGCCGGCGGCCGCCAGGAACAGCTCCAGCTCGCGGTGAGCGTCGGGATCGCCCTGCCACGACCGCCGCTCGGCATCGATCTTGGCCAGCGTCTGCGCGGGGTCGGCCCGGCGCGTGCGGACCCGCTCCAGGTACTCGATCGTCAGCGGCACCGCGCGCGCGATCGCGAGCCGCCGGCGCATCATCCGGAGAACCTCTTTCCGGAACGGCTCGTCCGCGATCCTCCCGATCGCGGCCATCCGTCCCGGATAGCGCGCGACCGTCCAGGTGAACGAGTCGACGAACGCCGGATCGTCCAAGCGGCGGGCGGTCAGCTCGGGGTTGATCGCGTCCCTCGGGAAGTAGTTCCGTCCGAGGAATCCGCCCCACTCGATCTGCTGAGTCCCGAGCGCCGTCGCGGCTTCCTTGTCCCGGCCTGCCAGCCGCTTGATCGCGCGCGCCGCCGCGGCATCGGAGTCGTACGCCTCGGGATCGCGCAGATACTCGGCGATCGTCAGGAGCGTGAGCCGAGCCCCGGCCGGCGGGATCGAGAGAGTCGCCAGGTAGGCGGCGACGACGTCGCGGATCCCCGCGTCCCGTCCCCCCAGGCTCGCGAGGCTCATCGCCATCGCGTCGCCGACGTCGTCGTCGTAGGCGGGAAAGTTGTCGTACAGGAGAAGCGGACGGCCTCCGAGGCGCGTCTTCGCCCCTAGGAGATCGGCCCGCGTGATCGTCGGTGAGACCACCTTCGGCCCCGTCCACACGATCCCGACGCCTGGCGGAAGTGCCGCGAGCCCCGCGAGGAAGGCCTTCGCGTAGGGACCCGCGCCATCGGCCAGATGCGCGTCGCAGTACGCGGCGGCACAGAGCCAGAGACCGACGTCCTTCGGGAGCTCCGCCGCGAGTCTCGCCACGAGCTCGAGGTGGGCGGGCGCTGCGGAGTCGCCGTAGCGGAACACGTCGGCCAGCTCGCGATTGCCGGACGGCTGGTCGTCGAACGAGACGACGATCCGGCGGACGTCCGCCTTCTCGCGAAGGAGGGACGCGAACGCGAGAACACGCTGCTGGTCCTCGGGTTCGCTGAAGACGAACTTGCCGCTCGATTCCGCCACCGGATTGATCGAAACCCAGACGTCCATGCCGTGGCGACGGCACCAGCGCGTCAGGTCGAGGAACGCGGGGTAGAGCGACGGGCCGACGGTCGCGCGGTCCTTCGCCCAGACCCCGGCCTCCTGGCCGTACACCCACAGCGCGTTGAAGCCGAGCTCGCGGCAGTATTTCACGTGCTCGAGGATGGACGGATCCCCTGGAAAGCCCCCGAGCTTGACCATGCGGACGGCGAATCCCTGGTCCCTGCGCGCGTCGTCGCGCGCTCCGACCGCCCCCGCGAGCAACGACACGATCACCGCGGCCGAGAGGGCGCTTCTCGTCCTCACCGCGCCCCCGCCGGCGCGGGCCGCCAGTCGGCCTCACCGCTCGCGCGGTGGCGCTTCGCGAGCCAGGCGTAGGCGATCGCAGCCGCCGCGGTGAGCAGGATCGCGAGGAATTGCGAAGTGCTCAGCCTCCCTTCGAGCACGAAGCCTCGCTCCGCATCCCCTCGGACGAACTCGATGAAGAAGCGCGTCACGGCGTAGAGCATCACGTAGACGGTGATGATCCGGCCGTGGAAGCGCTTCCTGCGATAGAGCACGAGGAGGATTCCCAGGATCGCCAGCGAGATCAGCGACATGTAGATCTGGGTGGGATGGATGGGAACGGCAGGGAGTCCGGCGTGCAGCCGCCGGGCGATCTCCGGGAAAGTGACCGCCCAAGGAAGATCGGTCGGCGTCCCCCAGCAGCACCCGGAGAAAAAGCACCCCCAGCGGCCGACCCCCTCGGCGATCGTTCCGGCGAGCGCCAGGAGGTCGAGCCCCTGGAGAAACGGCATTCCGATGTGGCGAAACCAGAGAATGCAGAAAGGTATGGCAGTCATCAGTCCGCCGAAGAAGACGCCGGTGGAGACCATCAGGAGCTTCAGGCCGCCGGGCTGCCCGAAATACCGGTCCCAATTGAGGATCGCCTCGAACACCCGGGCCCCGAAAAAGCCGACGGCGATCGTCAGGACGATCGCCTCGGTCGTCCTCCCGGGGTCGAGCCCCTCGATCCTCGCGTACCGGCGGATGAGGAGAACCGCGATTCCGAGAGCGCAGAGCGAGATGACCCCATAGGTCGGAAGTCTGAAATGGCCGAGTTGAAGGAGGAAGGGATGCATGCGTGAGCGGTGATAATAGATCACCCATGCGATCGATCATCGACCCCTTGGAGCGAGGAGCCGCGACCCACCCGGATCGAGCGCTCTACAGCTTCCTCGACGCCGACGGGCGGGAGCGGGACGGCTACACCTACCTCGCGTTCCACGAGCGCACGCGACATCTCGCGCAGCATCTCCTCGAAGAGACGCCGCTCAGGCGGGGCGACCGGGCGCTCCTCGTCTACCCGCCGGGGCTCGAGCTGATCGTCGCGTTCTTCGCCTGTGCGCGGATCGGCGTCATCCCGGTGCCCGTCTATCCGCCGACCCCGATGAGCTTCGAGGCGGGGCTCGCCAAGCTGAGATTCGTCGCCGCCGACAGCGGGGCGGCGGCCGCGCTGACGACGCGCGGCTTCCACAGCTCGTATCGATTGCTGCTCGCCAAGCGGCGCATCTCCTCTCTCTGGCTGACGACGCCGGCGCTCCCCGAGCTCACATGGATCACGACCGACGACGCCCGCGGGCTCGCGACCGGGAAGTTCGAGAACGACCCGGGGGAGATCCTCTTCCTTCAATACACGTCCGGGTCCACGAACGATCCGAAGGGCGTCGTCGTCTCACACGAGAACGTCCTGGCGAACTGCGAGAGCACCCTGTCGTTCGCTCCGGTCGGCGTGTCGTGGCTGCCGCAGTACCACGACATGGGCTTGATCGGTTACTACCTCTATCCGCTCATCACCGGCGGCTCGTGCCACGGCTTCTCCCCGCTCGAATTCCTCAAGCGGCCCGCGCTCTGGCTGACGACGATCTCACGCGTCCGCGCCACGCACACCGGCGCGCCGAATTTCGGCTTCGAGTACTGTCTTCGGGAGGACAAGCTGCCCGATGCCGCGCTCGACGGAGTCGATCTGAGCAGCCTGCGCATCCTGATGAACGCGGCGGAGCCGGTCCGCCCGGACACCTACGAACGGTTCGTCGAGCGGTTCTCCCGTTACGGGCTGCGCCCCGAGGCCTCGATCGCGGCGTACGGTCTCGCCGAGAGCACGCTCGCCGTCACGCAATACGGCCGCAGCGACGTGACGGTCAACAAGAAGCACCTGCAGCAGCGGTCCCTCCGCATCGAGCCGCGGCACGAGAGGAACAACAACCAGCTCCGGCTCATGAGCTGCGGGCGTCCCCTCGCGGGCATCGACCTCCGGATCGTCGACCCCGACTCCCGCGAGCCGTTGCACGACGGAGGCATCGGGGAGATCTGGATCGGCGGTCCCAGCATCTGCACGGCCTACTGGGGCCGGCCGGAGGCCTCGGCCGACGTGTTCGGGGCGCGCCTCACGGGAGCGCCGGACGGCGCCCGACACCTTCGCACCGGAGATCTCGGATTCCTCCACGAAGGGGAGCTCTACGTCTGCGGGCGGATCAAGGACTTGATCATCATCCGCGGCGTCAACTACTACCCGCAGGACGTCGAGGCCATCGTCGAGTCCTGCTCGAAGCGGATCCGCCCCAGCTGCGTCGCCGCCTTCGACGGCGGCGAGGACGCAGAGCGCCTCGTCGTGCTGGCGGAGGTCAAGCGCGCGGACGAGCTGCCCGACGCCGCCGCGATCGCTCGGGCGATCCGGGCCCAGTACTTCGTCGAGCCCCACACGATCGCTTTCGTCCCTCACGGCGAGATCCCGAAGACGACCTCGGGCAAGCTCTCGCGGAGCGGAGCGAAGCAGCGGTGGCTGTCGGGGGAGCTTCCGGTGATCGCCTCCTACACCGGCGTCAAGGACCAGGGTCAAGCGGCGGAGCCCGCGGGCTTGCGGCAGAGGTTCCAGTACATCGTCGAGCTGTACAACCTGACCGGCGAGGAGCCGTACACCTTCGCCGAGATCGGCATCGACTCCCTGACGATGGTCGAGCTGCTCGCGGACATCAAGGAGCTCCTGGAGGAGCACGGCGCCGGCGCGCTCGTCGACGAAGTGGACGTCCGGCTCCTGCAGCGACTGACGATCGCGGAGTTCTTCGCACTCCTCGATCGGTTCGAGAAGGCTCCGGACGAGCCGATCACGGCTCTCCGGCACCTGCTGCGGCGCATCCAGCAGGAGCACGCCGACTACGAGCGGGAGTGCATGCGCTCGGATTCCGTCTTCGCCGCCGCGGGCTCCGCCGTCGCGAGCGATGCTCCGCTCTCGAACGTGCTGCTCACGGGGGCGACCGGCTTCTTCGGACCGTTCGTCCTCGCGAGCCTCCTCGAGGAGACCCCCTACGAGATTCACGCGCTCGTCCGCGCCGCCGATCCGATCCACGGTATGGACCGGATCCGCACGGCGCTTCGCCGCGCCGGCCGCCTGACGCCGGCGATCGCCCGCCTCATCGAGCGGCGCGTCCGCGCGGTCTGCGGCGACCTCACGCGCCACAATCTGGGGCTGCGCGCGGCGCAATGGGGCACGCTCACCTGGACGATCCAGGCCGTCCTCCACAACGGCGCGCTCGTCAACTACGTCAAGAGCTACGACGCGCTGAAGCCGTCGAACGTCGAAGGCACGCGGGAGCTCCTGCGCTTCGCCTTCACGAACGCCGCGAAGGAGTTCCACCTCGTGTCCAGCACGTTCATCTACGGGTGGACGGTCAAGCGGGAGCTCAAGGAGACGGACGACAACCGGGGGATGGAGAACCTGGATTTCGGCTACGCGCAGTCGAAGTGGGTCGCGGAGCAGCTCGTGTTCGGCGCGAGAGAGCGCGGGCTCAAGGTCCGGGTGTATCGACCTTCGCTGATCTCCGCTTCGTCGGACGGGGTCGGGAGCCGCGACGATATCGGCGTCCGGCTGCTCGCGTTCATGATCAAGCACGGTATCGCGGTGGACGCCAAGAACCAGATCAGCTTCCTTCCTGCGGACGTCGCCGCGCACAACATCGTGACGCTCTTCCGCCAGCGCGACCTCCCCGGGTCGACGTTCCACGTCACCGTCGACGGGTACTACAACATGGAGGAGGTCGCTCGCGAGATCACGCGCACGCACGGCTACCCGTTCACCTACTACCCGATCGCGCGCTTCGTCGAGGAAATGAACCGCCGCAGCACCAAGGACGACCCGATCTATCCGCTGCTCGACTTCTTCAACCGCTCGCACGCGAAGATCGCCGCGATGCAGCACAAGCGGTACAACAACGACGGCTACCGCGCCGCGCGGGACGCCTCCGGGGCGGGGAGGCGGGACCCCTCCCTCTCGGCGACCGTCGCCTATCTCGTCCGGTTCCTGCTGAGCGAAGGTCTGATCCCGCCCGCTCAGACGAGGCGGACGCCGGCGTAGATCGCCCCGTAGAACGCGGCCAGGAGGGCCGCGTAGGCCAGCGGCCCGCCCCGGCCGTAGGCGGGATCGTGGCCCGCCTCCGGCCGGTAGCTTCGCAGGAGGAAGCCGTTGAGGGCGAGGGCGAGCGCGATTCCGGCGAGCCCGTCGACGACGAAGTGCTGCTTGACCGTGCAGATCGAGACGGCGAGCAGCGCCACTCCGGCGTACGCCGCCGCGCCGTACGACCGCGAGGCCAGCCAAGCCGAGGACGCCGCGAGCACCGCGATCGAGAGATGCAGCGACGGGAACAGATTGACCGGAGGATCGAGACGGTAGAGCAGCGCCACCGCCCGCGGGGAGGTCTCGGTGGGGTCGAGCGAGCCCGGGTCGGCGCGCAGGCCCGCCGACGTCACCGGCATCGCGGCGAAGAAGAGCACGGACACTCCGATCGCCGCCGCGTAGGCGAGCAGCGTCCGCCGGAACAATCGAGGGCAACGCACGACGAACAGCGGAAGGAAGGCGGCGGGGAACGCCCAGAGGTAGATCCAGACCGACGAGGCGATGAACGGGATGCGGGCGTCGAGCGGGGTTCCCAAGGCGATGGCGCGCGAACGATCGACCGCGAGCCCGATGCCGAAATACCCGGCCAGGAACAAGACGATCACGCCCAGCGAGAGGGCGGCACGCTCGAGGAACGCGCTCGTCAGAACGGGAGCTCGTCCCAAAGCAGCTCGCGGTTGCTGACCTTGAGGAAGTTCCAGATCTTGGGCGCGCGGAAGGTGTTGTCCTTGCCGTGGCTGGTGACCGTGCTCTCGTAGTTTTGGAAATCGATCAGGAACGTTCGCCCGTAGTGCGTGCGGTAGATGACGACGTCGGCCGTCTCGCGCCTGACCCCCGTCCCTTTCTTCAGCTCCCAGAACCAGGTCCCCGTCAGGCGGTCGGGTGTGCCCTTCTGGAGCTTGAGGTCGAACGTCACCGGCGTCTCCAGCATGTAGTAGTTCGCCCGGCCGTCCCAGTCGGTCTCGAACGCCTCGGGGTTCGCCAGGCTCTGATACTGCAGCTTGAGCTGCGGCGCTCGGTCCTTCGTACGGACCCAGATCGCGACCCGCGCGTCGTGGCTGACGTACATCCACGTGCCGTCGAACGTTCCGGCGGTCGTCGGATCCGCCTTCTCGATCATGATCCGCTCGGTGCCGGAGCCGTGGAGATCGGTCTTCACCTCGTCGGTCCGAGCCGCCGACGCGAGCGCGGCCGCGATCAGCGCGGCGGCGAAGAGTCTTGCAGGGCGCATCGGCCGGATCCTCCCAAGGGCCTCCGGACTATACCGTGCCCCGGCGGCGGCGGCCATTCGAGAGGGCCGACCTCAGGGAGCGGGCCTCCCGAGGAGGAATCCGCCCCGACGCACGGGCGAGCTCGATCAGGCGAGCCGACAGCGCGCGATGCGCGGCGGCAGCGGCCGGGTCCGAGGCGCGGAGCGCACGGATCTGCGCGGCGAGAGTTCGCGCATCGCCGCGCACGGCGGGTCCCGTCAAGGCACCGGCGATGCCGGTCCTTTCGGCCTGCGCGAGCGCACCCCCGGCGAGCGCGACGAGAGCGGCCAGCGCCGCCCTGCCCGAGACGCCCTGGCCGACGAGAGCGGCG
>JACXTT010010593.1_pt1 | contig 12399 bp, 11 predicted proteins | sample 9270951 | NCBI WGS metagenome assembly JACXTT01 (sample SAMN15532306, study PRJNA645909) | rock metagenome | isolation source: weathered quartz diorite | place: Puerto Rico | collected 2017-06-21 | reverse complement strand
GCTCGGCGAGCGCACGCGCGCCGAGCGGGGCGCCGAGGCGGCCGCCGACGCCATCGAGGGAGTGCTGTGATCGATCGCGAGGATCGGGCTCGCCAGTGCAGCAGCCAGAGCGGTACACTTCCGCTGGACCGTTCACCCCCGCGTCGATCGCAGCTTCATCCTAGTCCCGGAGCATCCCCATGCCGATCGCCCGTCGTTGGGTCCGTTCCCGAGCGCGGTGGTTCGTCGCGATCCTCGGCGCCTCCACTCTGACCTGCTGGGGGAGCCCCGTCCGAGCGGACGCCTCGATAGTCCCCACGGGGTTCGTCGACCAATCGATGCTCACGGCGCTTTCGGAGCCCGTGGGGATCGCGGAGGTGCCCGATCCTCCGTCCCGCCCCACGCGTCGCGTTCTGTTCGTCGAGCAACGGACCGCGCGCGTCGGACTCGTCGACGGCGTCACGCAGTACACGGTCGGCGTCGTGCCGGGCGTTTCGAGCGTGGACAACGAGCGGGGACTGCTTGGGATCGCGGTCGATCCGGGATGGCCGCAGCGTCCGTACGTCTACATCCATTGCACCGATGGGCGAGTGGGTCATCGGATCGCGATCTCGCGATTCACGTTGACCGGCGACCTCAAAGGTACGCTCGATGGCCGGCTGCAATTCGACGCGTCGTCGCGGTTCGACCTGCTCACGAGACCTCCCGACGACGCGGTCAACCACAACGGCGGCACGGTTCGATTCGGCCCCGATGGGAGGCTCTACGTGAGCCTCGGGGACGACGCGACGGGATGCCCCGCGCAAGACATCACCTACCTCGCGGGCAAGATTCTGCGTCTCGACGTGAGCCGGTTGCCCGCGGGGCCCGGCGGCCCGCCGCCCATCGGCTTGCTCGTGCCTCCGGACAATCCCTTCGTCGCCCAACCGGACTCCAACGCGATGCTGGTGTGGACGGAAGGGCTTCGCAATCCGTTCCGCTTCCAGATCGACCCGCTCACCGGGATCCTCTACATCGCGGACGTGGGCCAGACCAGCTGGGAAGAGCTGGATCGAGTCGACGCGAGCGGAATGGACATGGGGTGGCCGTTCTTCGAAGGCCCGGCTTCCTTCAGCACGTGCACCCTGACTCCCCCGGCCCCGTTCACCGCGCCGATCTATTCCTACGACCATTCGGTCGGGCTCGTGATCATTGCCGGGGGTCTGTATCGCGCCCCCGCGGTCGGCACCTTGTCGTTCCCCGCCGAGTACGAGGGTGACTGCTTCATCCTGGACTACTACTACGGCATCATGCGCCGTCTGAAGGGCAGCGGCACGACGTGGGATCTGGCGACTCCTGTGGCCGGCCAGCCCGATCCGGAGAACTGGGGATTGGGATTCGATACCGTCTCGGATATGCTCGAGCTTTCCGATGGGACGCTGTGGTACTGCCGTCAGTTCGTGAATGGCGCTCCGGGGTCCGGGGAAGTTCGTCGCATCGTCTACCCGCCGGGGCTCGACGTGCCGCTCACGTCTCCCGCCGCCATCGCGCTCGCGCCTCCCCGCCCGACTCCGAGCAGCGGATCGATCACCCTGGAATGGGCCCAGCCGCGACCCGACCGCGTTCGATTGACGATCTACGACCTCGGCGGGCGCCGTGTCCGGCGACTCGAGGGCGGAACGTTCTACGGCGCCGGCACTCATCAGAGCCTTTGGGACGGCCGCGACGACTCGGGCGCACGGACGGGCCCCGGCCTCTACTTCGTGCGCCTCGAGGTCGGGGAATCGACGCGACAGGCCCGAGTGACCCTGATCCCCTGATCGGCACCGACCGCCGTTCCGTCGGCTAGGCTCTATCTGAGACCCATGGCGAGTGTGGGTGCGCCGCGCGGGGCTCGCGAGCAGGTGAAGGGCAGGAGCCCTTCACCGTCCGCTCGGCGGAGCGTCGGCGGCGCCAGGATGGCGCCGCCCAGCGGCCCCGCGCGGCGCACCCACACTCGCCACGGGTCTCAGATAGAGCCTAGTTCCGGTCCCCCTCCCCGGGTCCGCGTCGCCCGGGACGGCGCGCGGTCCCGAGCGCGCGCTCCAGCGCCTCCCGCACGCGCCGGCCGCGGGCAATCACGCTGTCTTCCGCGAGCAGCGACAGCCGCTCTTCGGCCGATCCGCCGCACACGCTGCTCAGCCGGTTGACGATGCATTCGTAGGTATCCGCGTCGCCGGCGTCCGGCAGCGCGCGCCTCACCGCACCACCCTGAGCCTCCGCAAGCCGAGCCAGCCTGGCGTGCAGCTCGAGCAGCGCCCGCTTGTCCAGCTGCACCAGCGGATCGTCCTCGGCGTACGGGTGCTGCGGCAACAACTCGACCGTCGCGGAACGGTACGGGAATTCGCGCTCGATGCGGACGAACCGCACGCGCGTCGTGCCCACGACCCTCAGGTCGTAGCGATCGTCAGGGAGCCATTCGACGCGCTCGACGCGCCCAAGGCAGCCGATCGGATGGAATTGCGGACTGCCGTGGTAGTCGAGCTCGTATCCGGGGATGAGCACCGCGAGCGCGAGGGTCCGATCGCGCGACAGCGCGTCGCGGACCATGGTGCGGTAGCGAAGTTCGAACACCTGGAGGTGCACGGTGATGCTGGGAAACAGCACGAGCTCCGGGAGCGGGAAGACCGGAACAGCGGATCCTGCGGGGTGCTCCATGCGGCTCTCCAGCGGCGCAATTCAATCCTCGCCGACGAAGCTCAAGATGTCACCGACGTGCCCCTCGACCTTCACTTTGGGATAGACCGTGGCGATGCGACCCGTCTTGTCGATCACGAACGTCGTACGCTCGATGCCCATCGACTTCTTGCCGTAGACGTTCTTCTGCTTATAGACGCCGTAGAGCTTCGACACCGACGCGTCATCGTCGGACAGCAGCGTGAACGGCAGCCGGTGCTTCTCCTTGAACTTGAGGTGCGCGTCGAGCGGGTCGGTCGACACCCCGAGCACGACGACGCCGTGCTGTTCCAGCTCGGAGAAGGCGTCGCGAAAGTCGCAGGCTTCACGCGTGCACCCGGGAGTCTCGTCCTTTGGGTAGAAGTACAGGACGACCGTCTTCTTGCCCTTGAAGGACTTGAGCGTGACGGGCTCGCCCGAGGTCGACGGCAGCGTGAAGTCGGGCGCGGGTTTGCCGACGGTAGGCAGCAGGCTGGTGGACATTCGTGGAGCCTCCGCAAGCGCAACCGGGCTCCTCGGGGAGCCCGGTTACGTCGGAACGGCGTGGCCGTCCCGTGGTCGTGATACGGCTACTTGTGGACCTGCTGCATGGCGAGAGCCTTGTCCAGATTCTGTGCCACGACGTTCCAATCCAAGTTGTTGAAGAACGCATCGATGTACTTGGCGCGCGCGCGGCCGTAGTCGATCCAGTAGGCGTGCTCGTAAACGTCCAGCGCCAGAATCGGCGTCGCGTTCCATATCGGGAACGTGTTCTGGGCGTCGCCCGTGGCGGTCGTCAGGATGTTCCAATCGTGATCGTAGGCGAGCCAAACCCAGCCGCGCGCGGCGAGCCCGGCAGCCTTGAAGTCCGCGAGCCATTGGTCGTAGCCGGGGAAGTCCCGCTTGATCAACTCCATGACGCGACCCCCGGGCTGACCCCCCTTGCCGCCCAGATGACCGAAGTAGGTCTCGTGATTCTTGACGCCGCCGATTGCAAACGACAGGTCCGTACGCAAGCCGCGATACTCCGAGTAGACCTGGTTGGCGGAGGCGCGGTCGGCGGTGTCGAGCTTCTTCTGAATCTCGTTCACCTTGTTGACGTAGCCCTTGTACAGCTCGTAGTGCTCTTCCATCGTGCGAGCGGAAATGCCACTCAGCTCGCGAATCGATGCGAACGTTTTCGGCGTTAGATCCTTCCAAGGCATGACGAACCTCCTGCGAGGACGGGACGACGGGGGCGAGGGTTTGGACTCGGCGGGAACTCGTGAAGCCTAGTCGGGCCCCGTTCCCGCGTCAACGGCCGCGATCGGGCCCGGCCGCCCGGGCGTGGCCTCGAGTTGCGCGGCCTCGAGGGCGGCGCCGCCGCCGCCGCGGTGTCGCACGCCTCGTAGTTTCCCGCTACGATGTCCGTGATGGCGCTCGGCGCTCCACGGGGACGCCGATTCCACACCGCTCGCGTCTCAAAGCCGAAAGGCACTCATGACCATCCACATGACCGCCGAGTATCGAGTGCGCCCGGGATCGGTCGAGCGTTGCCTGGCCGCGATTCGCGAGCTCGTCGACGGAGTGGCGCGCGACGAACCCGGCACCCGGCATTACGTGGCGTGGCAGGACGAACGCGACCCCGTCCACTTCCTGCACCACTTCGTGTTCGAGGACGAGGCGGCGGAACAGCGGCATCGCGGATCCGATGCGGTTCGCCGGTTCACCGCCGTGCTCTACCCCGAGACCGTGAGCGGCGTACACTTCACGCGCTACCGGCCCGTGGCCTCGCGCCTTGCCGGCCGAGGGCGCGAATGACCTGGATTCGCTCGATCCCGCCGGAGCAGGCCGCGGGCGCCGCCGCGGAGGCGTACGCGAAGCTCCGCGAGCGCTCGTCCCGCCCCCACGTCTCGCACGTCTGGCAAGTCCTCGCGCTCGACCCCCGCGGTCTCACGGGGTTGTTCGGCCTGCGCTCCGATTTGATCGACGACCCGGCTCCACTGACGACGGCCCAGGCCGAGGCGATCGCGCTCGTCGTGTCCGCGACGAACGGCTGCGGCTATGGCGTGGCCCATCACGGGCCGAGGCTGGCGCGGGCGCTCGCGAACGAGCCGCTCGCGCGCGCGGTAGCCAACGACTATCGCGACGCCGACCTGGCCGCCCGCGATCGCGTGCTGCTCGACTACGCCGTGGCGCTGACGTGCGAGCCGGCGGAGCGCAAACAAGAGGACGTGGAGCGGCTGCGGGAGTACGGATTCGATGACGCGGCGATCCTCAAGGCCACCGAGATCACCGCGTACTACAACGCGGTCAACCGCATCGTCAGCGGCTTGGGCGTCCCACTGGAGGACGGGGTGACGCCGTGGGAGTTCGGCGCCCAGCGTTGACCGCGAAGATCGCGCGCGACGGGCCGAGCCTCAGCCCGCCGGATTCCGCCACCGCACCAGCGTCAGCAACGCGATCTGGGTGTCGAGCCAGATCGACCAGTTCTCGATGTAGTAGATGTCGTACTGAATTCGCTTCGCGACGTCGGTTCCGCCGCGCAGCCCGTTGATCTGCGCCCACCCGGTCATGCCGGGCCGCACGACGTGGCGTGGCAGGTAATGGGCGATCTCCGTGGACAGGCGCTCCACGTGAAACGGCCGCTCGGGGCGCGGGCCAACGAGGCTCATGTCGCCGCGGAGCACGTTCCAGAACTGCGGCAGCTCGTCGATGTTCCAGCGCCTCAGGAAGCGGCCGACGCGCAGCAAGCGAGGATCGTCCTCGGCCGTGCTGACGCTGATGTGATCGCTCGCAGGCGCGTCGAGCCGCATGCTGCGCAGCTTCCACATCAGGAAGCGCCGGTGGTTCGCGCCAATGCGCTCCTGGCCAAAGAACGCCGGCCCGGGGGATTCCAGCTTCACGAACAGGGCCCCGAGCGCGAGGGCCGGGGCCGAGAGAATCAGCCCGCACACGGCGGCGACCAAGTCGAACACCCGCTTCATGATGCGATTGAACAGTTTGGTGATCGCCAGATCCTCGACGCCCAGTACCGGCACGTTGCCGATCGTCTGCATGCGCAGCCCGGAGATGAAGACTTCAAACACTCCCGGAATGATCTTGAAGGCGGTGTAGGTGCGCTCGCAGGTGTCGGCGATGCGGCGCATCATCTCCCCTGGAAAGTCGAGATGCGCGACGATCAAGACGTCGATGAGATGCGTGCGCAACACCGACTCCAGGTCGTTCAACGGGCCGAGCACGGGCACCGGCAGGTCCCCGCGCGAGAGCGCGGAAGCCGTCGCGTCCTCGGTGATCAGCCCGATGACCTGGTACGGGTGCGCGGGCTGGTCGCCGATCTCCTTGACGAGGCGCCGCGCGTCCTCGTTCCAGCCGAGCATCGCGACGCGGAGCTGAATGCGCTCGAGCAGCGGCCTCCGGCTGATTGCCACGTAGAACGTCCAGCGCCATAGATAGTTCAAGACCACGACGGTGACGAACGCGACGACGATGAAGAGGCGCGAGATCGGCGGATCGAACCACAGCACGAGCGACAGGCCGAGATAGGCGAGGAGCCAGAACACCGTGCCGCGGAGGACGATCGCCAGACTCTGGTAGCGCCGCAGCAGCAGGCGTTCGTCGTAGAGGCCCATCTGCGCATAGGTGCCCGCGAGCAGCGCGACGCCGACCAGGACGAGCGGCACGTAGTCCTCGAAGTCCGCGTCCGCCACGGGGATCCCGAGCGCCTCGAATCGCGTGTGATAACGCAGCCACCACGCCAGGCAGATACCGATCGCGGCGAACACGACGTCGCCGACGAGCAACACGCAGGGAAGGGTGAACTGCCGGAGGCGATTGCCGGTCATGGGAGCGAGCCTTCTACCATGACTCGAGCAGCGCCCGCGTCTCTTCGACCGCCACGCGCCAAACAGCGAACGTGTCGTCGTCCGGACGTACGTAGCGGCCACCGAAGTTGCCGTCGCCGAGCGATTCGCGCACGGCCGCCGGGCCGCGTGTCGAAATGGCGGCCCAGTCGACCACGGGCTTCTGCGTATCCGGCGACGTGACCCCCGAGATCCGGGTCCAAGGAAAGTTCTCCATCCATGAGGCGTGTGATGCGACCGGATCGATCGCCTGCACCTTCGCCCACACCTTGGGCGCGTTCCACCAGTTGTGGAACTTGATCGCCGATCCCGGGTTCGTCGCCAGCCATTCGTTCGCGTACGCAGCGGCCGGGCTGTTGCCGCCATGCCCGTTGACGATCAAGACGCGGCGGAACCCGTGCTCTCTCAAACCGTCGAGCACGTCGCGCACGATCCCGAGCAGCGTCTCGACGCGCAAGCTCACGGTGCCCGGGTAGGCGCGGAAGTGGGGAGTGATGCCGTAGCCGACGACCGGGAACACCGGCACCCCGAGCGGCTCGGCGGCCTCGGCCGCGACGCGTTCGGCGAGGATGCTGTCGGTGCACAGGCTGAGATAGGAGTGCTGCTCGGTGCAGCCGAGCGGCAGCACCGCACGATCGTCGCGCTTCACGCGCTCCTCGATCTGCATCCAGTTGCAGTCGGCGACTCTCATGCGTCGTCACCCCGCGGCTCCCCTCCCGCCTCGGGCGCGGCGACGTCGGCGGACGGACGCGCGGGCGGAGCCACGCCCGGGACCGGGAACTCGACCAGCGCGGCGCCTACGCCGGTTCCCGACTCGTAGCAGCGGACGATGCCCTTCACGTCCTCGCCCACGAACCCGCGCAGGATCTCGAGGTGGCGCAGGCGCGCCTCGGGTTGAATCCTCTCGAGCGTACGCTCGTCATAGTCCGCCAGTCCGCTCCACCGCCCCTCCCGAAGCGCATCCAGCGTGCGCTGATCGAAGTCGAGTCCCTCGGGTACGTCGCGGTGCAGCGACCAAGCGTGCAAATTGAACGTCAGCAGACCGCTCGCGATGAACGCCACGCGCTCGGGCCACGATTCGAGCGCCCGACGAATCGCGGCTCCCCAACGCCGGCAGTCATCGACGCTCTGGTTCACCACCGACAGCGGGACGACGGGCAGATCGCGCGACGGCACGAGGAAGTGCATCGGCACCGCGATGCCCGTGTCCATCCTTCGGGTGAGCGCGATGACCCGCACGCCGGCGCCGGTGCCGGCCTTCACCAGCGCTTTCGCGAGAAACGGCTGCCCCGGCCCTCGATATCGGCCGCCGACGCTGAACCCGCCGAAGGCCACGGGAAGGTCGTGCTGCTCGGCGGCGTCGACCATGAACGGTCCCGGCGTCCCCCAGCGCGCGCTGACCACCACGAGCGCCGACGGAATCTCGTCGAACAACCGCTGTGACGCTTCACGCAGCGCGCTCACCATACCTGCATGGTGCCCGCGCTGATCGTCGATCATGAGCGTCGGCAGGTGCGGCACGAGCAGCGTGTGAGAGATCAGCATGGCGTTTCGGTCCGGACGCAGGCGGCTCGCGTGCGAGGCGCCGCGCCCGGCCGGCCTCAGTGGTGATGGATGCGGAACTCGGCGGCGGCGCGCGCGGCCGCACGCTCGTTGCCCGGCGGCGCGGCGACGCCACGCTGCTGCGCCACCGCCAGCAGCTCGCCCGGCAGCGGAAACATGATGCGCTCCTCCGTCAGCGTGATCTCCTCGACGCGATAATCTCCCAGCGCGCACACCCGATCGATGCATGCCCGGACGACGGATTCGGGTGTCGAGGCGCCGGCGGTGAGACCGACGTCGCCATCGACCCATTCGGGGCGGATGTCTTCCGGCGCCTCGATCAGAGCCGCCCGCGAGCCGTTCGCGATCGCCACCTCGACGAGGCGATTGGCGTTACTGCTCGTGGGAGCGCCCACGACCAGCACCATGCGGCACCGCGCGGCCAGGGCCTTCACGGCATTCTGCCGGTTCTGCGTGGCATAACAGATATCGTCCTTCGCCGGCTCGTGGATCGACGGGAATCGCGCCCGAAGCACGTCGACGATGTCTCGCAGGTCGTCCATCGACAGCGTCGTCTGGGTGATGTACGCCACGCGCTGCGGATTGCGGACTTCGATGCGGCCCGCCTCCTCCGCCGTCTCGACGACGACGATCGCGTCCGGCGCCTCGCCCAGCGTGCCGACCACCTCGACGTGGTGGCGATGACCCACCAGGATGATCGTGTACCCGTGCTGCGCGTAGCGGAGCGCCTCGAGGTGCACCTTGGTCACGAGCGGGCAGGTCGCGTCGAGGCTTCGCAGACCCCGGGCGTCCGCCTCGCGCCGCACCTCCGGTGAGACGCCGTGGGCCGAGAAGATGACCACCGCTCCCGCCGGCACCTCCCGCAGCTCGTCGACGAACACGGCTCCCTTGCGGCGGAGGTCGTCGACGACGTGGCGGTTGTGCACGATCTCGTGGCGCACGTAGATCGGGGCACCGTAGACCTGCAACGCCATGTCGACGATGTCGATGGCACGATCGACGCCGGCGCAGAAACCGCGCGGCGCGGCGAGGTACAGGATCTTGGGCGTGCTCGTCATGGGGGGGTTCAGACAGACTACCGTGAACTCTAGCGGGTCGAGCGGATGCCGGCAATCGGCGCAGCGTACGGCGCAAGCGCTTCCAAGGACTCGTAGGAGAGGTCACCCGGAGGCTGGACATGCGCTCGAGCCCCCTTCGACCTTGTCCTTCACAACCAAGAGCGTGAGAATCATGTCCTGGATTCGGGGGGGGCCGGCCGGTTCGCTGGTCACGCACTGGACGTCCTCACCCACCCGATCGACCGCGGAGGATTGGTCTTGCACTACCCCGCCTCCCGCGCGCGCCTGCTGTTGGTCGCGAGCCTGTTCGTGGCACCCGCTGCGAACGCCCAGACCGCCGCGTTCAGCGACGTCACACCGCCGATCATGAGCGACAACGACTGGGGCGAGGGCGTCGCCTGGGGCGATTACGATAACGACGGTGACCTCGACTTGCTCGTCAGCAACGAGGGACAATTCTTGAGATTGTTCCGCAACGACGGTGGCAGCTTCACGCTGGCCACTCCCCCTGGGCTGACGGCGGCCGGCACCTGGACGGGTATCGCCTGGGGAGACTTGGACAACGACGGCGACCTCGACCTGATTGCCGGCGAGGCCGAGCGCCCCTCCCACATCTACCGCAACAACGGCGGAGTGTTCGCCGCGCTGCCGATCGCCTCGCTTACCGACAGCGCCCACACCCACGGCGTGTCGTGGGTCGACTACGACCGCGACGGAAGAATCGACGTGTTCATGGCGCGAGCGCCGGTCGATACACGGCTGTTCGGGCATCAGGAAGTTCTGCTGCACAACGATGGAGGCGGTGCTTTCAGCGACGCGACCCCCGCGCTGCTGCAAGACCCCCAGTACGGAACGGGCTGCTCGTGGGCGGACGCTGACGGCGACGGCGATCCCGACCTGTGCATCGGCAACAACGGCACGACGCGGCTGTTTCGCAACGACGGGGGCGGCGCGTTCACCGACGTTACCCCGCCGCCGCTGGCCCCGTACGGCCACGCGGGGGGTCCGATCTGGGGTGACTACGACAACGACGGCGACTTCGATCTATTTGTGCCCGAGGGCTACACGGCGACGAATCGGCTGCTGCGAAACGACGGCGGCGGAGTGTTCACCGATGTCACGACTCCGGTCCTCGCGCCGGCGGAGAACTGCCTCGGAGCCCAGTGGGGCGACTATGACAACGATGGCGATCTCGATCTGTTCGTCGGCGGCTACCCCGGTGCCCATCATCTGTTCCGGAACGATGGCGGCGTCTTCACCGACGTCGCCAATGCCGCGCTCTCGGCGCCCAGCAACGCACTTGGATCGGGCTGGGCGGACTATGACGGCGATGGCGACCTGGATCTCTACATCGCGAACAGCGCCGGCCAACCCGACCGATTGCTGCGGAACGACCTCGCGAACGGCAATCATTGGCTTCAGCTCGACCTAGAAGGCGAGCAGTCGAATCGTTCCGGGATCGATGCCCGCATCCTCATCTGGGCGGGGGGCGTCCGGCAGATCCGGCGAGTCGAGGGCGGCGGGGGATACAACTCGCAAAACACCCTGCGTGTGCACTTCGGACTCGGCACCGCGGCCGTCGTCGATACGCTGCGAGTCCTGTGGCCATCCGGCGTCGTCCAGGACTCGGCGATGGTGCCCGCGGATCGACTGCTGCGGATGCACGAGCACCAGCAGCGGCTCGCGGTGCCGATCGACGGGAGGGTCGCGGGAGCGCGGCTCGCCCCGGTCTCCCCGAATCCATTCCGTGCCGCAATCGCGATCGAGTACGAGCTGGCGGATGCCGCCGAAGCCGAGCTGCGCGTGATCGACCTCCAGGGACGTACCGTGCGCGTGCTGGCGCCGGCCGCGCTCCACGCCGCCGGCCGTCACCGTGTGGAATGGGACGGGCGCGCAGTCAATGGCCGCACGACACGCCCGGGCATCTACTGGGTACGGCTCACCACGCAGCAGCAGGTCCTGGTGCGCCCGGCGGTTCGACTCGGGGACTGACGTCAGTGCTCGAACCCCTGCAGCACGCGCCTGGCCTCCTCAGGAGTGCTCCAGAACTTCGGGTCAATGAGTGATTTCCTTGACGGCCGGGGCTGAACTCGCGTGCGCGATGCTGTCCGCGCGAAACATCTCGCGCAGCGAATCGGGAGCTGCCTGGCGCATCGAGGCGATCAGTTGCCGCACGCGCTCACGGTCCCGTGGCTTGGCGAACAGCGCTTCGGAACGCCGCAGCTCGGCAAGCGCCTCACGCGTGCCGCCGTAGGCGGCGAGGCTGAGCCCCAAGATCATGTGCTTCGCGGGGGATCGCGCATCGAATCGCACGCCGTCGCGGCCGATCTCGAGCGCGCGATCGCGACGATCGAGCGCGGCCAAATGCCGCACGGCACGCAACCGCAGGTCGTCGTCCTTTGGGCTGGCCGTCACCCAGCGCAGGTAGAGATCGGCGATCGCGTCTCGCCGGTCCAGCCGAGTCAGCACCTTGATCTGGCCCTCGTAGGCGGGAGCGTACGTCGAGTCTTGCCGCTCCGCTTCGCGATACGCCGCCAGCGCGCTGTCGGCTTGCCCCGCGCGCGCCTCGAGGTTGCCCAGATTGAGCCAAACGGAGGCGTCGTGTGGGTCGAGCTGGAGGGCGCGCCGGTACTCGTCACGTGCCTCGCGGGGGCGGTTGAGCGAGCCCAGCACAACGCCGAGATCGCGGTGTTCGAGCGCGCCGTCGGGCTCCAGGGCGATCGAACGGCGCAGCGGCGCTTCGGCATCGCGCAGGCGCCCGGCATTCGCGTAAGCCACACCCAGGGCGTACCAGTGATCGTCGCGACGGGGTTCGAGCGTGGTGAGCCGTCGCAGACGGGCGATCGCTTCGTCGTGACGCCCCAGTGCGCTGAGCGCGAGTCCCAATTCCTGGCTCGCGGCCGTGTCCTTCGGGTCGAGGCGAAGCACGCGGCGAAGCAGCTGCTCGGCGTCTTTGACGCGACCCGTGTGCATGAACATTCGCGCAAGGCGGTAACCCGCCTCGGTCAGCGTGGAATCCGCGCGCACCGCGTTCGAATAGGCGATCAGCGCCACCGATCGGTTGCCGCTGCGCTCCATTTGCTCGCCGAGCGCGAGCTGCTGGCGGGCGAACTTCTGTGGAGTTCGGATGAGGGAGTCGGGGATGACGCTGCGGCCGGGGACGATGAGCGGCGCGGGCTCGGACTCGATCGACACGCTGTCGGGGTGGACCGGCACGAGCAGCTGCGGCGACGCCGAGGGCCGCGAGCGCGGCGCCGCGGTCCGAGTCGGCGCAGGCGCCGCCG
>JACXTT010010592.1_pt1 | contig 12400 bp, 9 predicted proteins | sample 9270951 | NCBI WGS metagenome assembly JACXTT01 (sample SAMN15532306, study PRJNA645909) | rock metagenome | isolation source: weathered quartz diorite | place: Puerto Rico | collected 2017-06-21 | reverse complement strand
CGGCTCCATGGCGAGACCACGTACATCGGCACGCGCGGGCCGGGGCCGTAGGGGTGCTTGTCGACGTGGTATTCCGGCCTGACCTGTTGCGGGTCGAGCGTGGTGGCGCCGGCCAGCGTGTCGCCGTCGTAGGCGGGCGCGCACGGCGGCGGCACGTGGTCGAAGTAGCCGTCGTTCTCGTCGAAGTTGATCAGCAGCACGGTCTTGCTCCACACCGCCGGGTTGGCGGTCAGGGCATTCAGTACCTCTTGCGTATACCAGGCGCCCTGCACCGGGCTGGAAGGCCCGGGGTGCTCCGAGTACGTCGCCGGCGCCACGATCCACGACACCTGCGGCAGCTTGCCCGCGGCAACGTCGTCGCGCAGCGATTGCAGGAAGCCGCCGTCAGGCATGGTGTTGGCCACGCCCTTGAGCAGCGGGCTGATGGCGTCGTCGGCGCTGGTGTACGCCGGGTAGGGGCTGCCGTTGGCCTGGTTGCCGCGCGCGGCGTTGGCGTCGCGGTATTGCTTGAAGCCCGCGAGCGGGTTGTCGGTGAAGTTGTCCGGCATGTTCTGGTAGACCTTCCAGCTCACGCCGGCGGCTTCCAGGCGCTCCGGGTAGGTCTTCCAGGTGTAGGGCGGGGCCGACCCCGTGAACGAGTCGCCGCTGTTGTCGATCACCGGCCCGCCGTTGGCGCCGCCGGGGTCGTTGGTGCCGGTCCAGTGAAACAGGCGGTTGGAGTTGGTGCCGCCATGGAAGCTGCAATGGTAGGCGTCGCAGAGGGTGAAGGCATTGGCCAGCGCCACCTGGAAGTCCAGCTCGGCCTCGGTGTAGTAGCCCATCGACTGGGTCTGCTTGTAGGTCGGCCACTTGTTCATGCGGCCCAGGTCCCAGGCGTTCTGCGCATCCGGGTACGAGTGCGGCGTGCCGCTGACGCGCTGCGCATTGCCGGCGCTGCTGTCGAGGTGGTAAGGCAGCACGGTGCGGGTGGTGCTGCCGTTGGTGTAGGTCTGCTGCCAGACGTTCAGGCCGCCTGCCAGCGGGATCGGGAAGCGGTCGCCAAAGCCGCGCACGCCGCGCAGCGTGCCGAAGTAATTGTCGAACGAGCGGTTTTCCTGCATCAAAATGACCACGTGCTCGACGTCGCGGATGGTGCCGGTGGCGTTGTTGGCCGGGATCGCCAGCGCGCGGCGGATGGACGGCGGGAAGGCCGCCAGCGCGGCGGTGGCGGCGGCGCTGCCACCGGCGAGCTTGAGGAAGTTGCGTCTGCTTTGCGGGTTCATGGATTCTTTGCCGGGTGGTTTCGGGAGGGGAGGCGGGCCAGGCCCGGCTTCAGGGCGCGCAGCGCAGCTGCGGCTTCACGGCGGGCGTCTCGCCAGGCCGGTCGCTGCCATTCCCCTGGCCGGGGTTGCCGCCGGTGCCCGGGGCACCCGGCGTGGTTGGTGCCGCGTTGGGCGAGCCGGTGGGGCTTTCGCCGGAGTCGCCGCCGCAGGCGGTGAGCGCTGCGCACATCAGCAGGGCGGCGAGCCAGTGCGGCCGCGTCAGGGTGGAAGGTCGGAAAGTCATGGTGTCAATCTCCTGCAGGGAATCGGGCGGGGGAGGGTAAGGGTCGGTGGTGAAGAACCCGTTCCATGACGAAACGGGTTCCGGCCGGATTTATGGATTCAGCGTGGACAGCGGCTGGCGTGCGCCGGTGATGGCCTTCAGCTCGTCCAGCGACAGCACGCGCGTCCACATCGCCAGGTCGTTGAAGCCCATCACGCCCTTGAGCGCGCCGGGGTTGTTGCCCACGTAGTTGTGCGTGGCATCGTCGTTCACGCCCCAGCCGGTGCCGAGCCCGGCCAGCTTGGTAACGTCGGTGTTGGCGATGGCCTTGTTCTCGGTCTTCTGTACGCCCAGCACCGGATCGATGACATAGGCGCTGAAGCGCCTGGCTGCCGCATCGACCGACAGCGCCAGGTAGGCCCACTGGTTGGCCGACACCTTCATGCCGTTGATGTCGTCGCGCTTGCCGCTGCCGCTCCCGAGGTTGAAACGGATCTCGCAACTGCCGAACAGCGCGACGGCAATGCCGGGGTTGGCGCCCGAGATGTAGTTCTTGTTGGACAGGATGGGCTCGCCGGTGCCGTTGCCCTGGGTGCAGTCGGTGCGGAACCAGAAGCCGATGGTGAACTGCGGGCTTTGCGTGATATCGGCAGCGTTGTAAGCCAGCTTGTAGCTGTCGACACGCGAGTCCAGCTGCAGCGACTGGCCGCTGAAGTTGTCGGCAGCGAGCGTGCCGCCGTCGAGGCTTGCCACCCACGGGCCAAGCGTGGCGGCGTTCTTCGCGTCGGCGAGCGGCTTGCTGTCGAGGCTGAAGTACGTGGCCAGCCCATTGAGCAGCGTCGGCGCCAGCGTGACCGGCTTGACGTAGTGGATCTGCGCCAGGTACGACACCGGCACGTCATTGCGCACCAGCGTGTAGTTGAACTGGTACAGGCCCGTGGCCATGTTGAAGGCCTTGTCGGTGAACTGCCGCACCTCCGGTCCCAGCGAGGCGATCTGCACGCCGTCGCGCAGCACGCGGGTGACGCCGAAGGCTTCGGTCGGGTTCTGCCAGCTCAGCGTGATGGCATCGTTGTACTGGCTGATGCTGGCGCCGATGGCGCGCACGCCTGCGGTGGCGGTGGTCAGCGCCGAACCGTCCAGCCGCGTGGTGGCCGGGTCAAGCACCACGCCGGCGTGGGCCAGCACGGTGGGGACGAGATCGGCTTCGGTCGGCAGCGCGGACAGGTCCGCCGGGGTGTCCGGCGCGGCTGCGCCAGGTCTGGCCAGTGCGCCGTTGAGCGTCTTGTTGGTGGCGAGGAAGGCGGTGCGGTTCTCCACCGTCGGCACCGTGGTGGTGGCGCCGGTGGCATCCAGGCCATGACTGGTGGTGACCATCACCAGCCAGTCTTCACCCGGCTGCCCCTGGCTGCGCGCGGCGACGGCGCCGAGCAGCTCGCCCAGCGCCTTGTCGATGCCGGCGAGGGCCGTGGCATAGGCGCCGTTGCCGAAGCCGCCGTCTTCCGCCGCCTGTGCCGGCGCGCTGTATTGCGCAAACACCACGCCATAGCCGGACTGCACCTGCCGCACGGCGTTCTGCGTGACGCAGCTGTCGATCCCGGCGCAGTCAACCAGCGTATCGAGCATGCCCGCTTCCTGCTCGGCCTTGAGCAGGCCCGGCAGCGCCCCCGAACTGGTGGATGCGCCTTGCTGCAGGCCGGGTTTGCCGGCCGCGCGCAGGTAGCGGAATACGGTGGGGGCCTGCGGTGCGGTGCTGCCGGTGTCGTCTTCGATGCCGTGGCGGTTGGCCCAGGCGCCGGTCAGCACCGTGGCCCAGCTGGGCGCGTCCAGCGGCGGCTGCGCGGTGATGGTGCCGGGCATGCCGCCGGTGGCGGTGGGCACCAGGTTCAGCCGGGCCAGGTTGGGCAGCTCACGCCGCAGGAGCGCGCCCTGCACCTGGGCATAGGTGGCGCCGTCCACGCCCACCAGCAGCACGCGCGGGCCGCCGGCAGCGGCAGGCGGCGGGGTCTTGATGGTGGTGTCGGTCGGTGCGGCTGCCGGCGCGGCGTCATCGCCGCCGCCGCAGCCGGCCAGTGTTGCTGCCAGTGCGGCGATCACGGTGCCGGCCAGCACACGGCCGCGCGCCATCCCCGCCAGCCTGCCCGGTGCAAGGTTCCCTGCCATCTTTCATTCCCCTGTTCATCTGCGTTGTTGTGTGCCGGCGGCAGGTGCCGCGTGGCCGATTGCGTTTGCCGCAATGCGCTCGCAGAGTAAGAACCGGGGTTGTCACCGTGGTGACAGCGGGGCAAAGAATGCTGATGGGGCTATTCGGATTCTTGAGGTAAGGGTGGCGCCAGCGTCCTAAGAACCCTTCTTCATTCTGAAACGGGTTCTAAGCCTGCGGCATGCCGCCGGCATCGCCTGCCTGGATCAGCAGCACCGCGTCGCGCTTGTCCAGCAGGTGCTGGCGCAGGATGGCGGCAAGGCGCTTGCCATCGCGCGCTTCAAGTGCCTGCAGCATCTCTTCGTGGTCGCGGATGGCGCTGTCCCACTTCGGCTTCTGATAGTTGGAGCGGAAGCGCAGCGCCTGAAGCCGCCGGTTCACCGACAGATAGGTCTGGCGCAGCGCCGAATTGCGGGCCGCCAGGTTGATGCGGTCATGGATCTGGTGGTTGATGCGGTAATAGCCGGGCAGGTCGTCATTTGCCCGGCAGGCCAGCATCGCATAGTGCAGGGCCTTGATCTCGGCCAGTTCGACGGCCGTGATGCGTTCGCAGGCCAGTTCGCCGGAAAAGGCTTCCAGCCCGCTCATCAGCTCAAACGTGTCCTGGATCTCCGCCCCGGACAGGCGCGATACGGTCGCCCCGCGGTTGGGCGAGATATCGATCAGCCCCTCTGCCGCCAGCACCTTCAGGGCCTCGCGCAGCGGCGTGCGGGAGATGCCCAGGGTCTCGCACAGTTCGCGCTCATTGAGCTTCCTGCCCGGTTCCAGGGTGCCCTCGACAATGAACGTGCGCAGGTGGGCCACCACGGTGTCGTGCAAGCGTTGCCGTTCGAGCCTGGGCAGTACCGGGGCCGGCGAATCCGTGCCGGAAGTGGCGACCATTTGCATTCAAAATTCCTATCGCGTGATTGGGTTCAATTTTAGCAGACTCTTAACTGGAACTCAAAAACGCAGGTAAACCCTTGTACTGTGGGGTAAACGCTAGAGAATTTGCGCGCAATCTCCCCTGTTTTTCCATCGCTCCTCTGATAAAGTATTTTGCATTCAAAACTCAACAGGAGGAGTCAAATGCTGAATCTCAACTTCCATCCCGCCGGCCGCCACTTCCTGCAGATCCCCGGACCGAGCCCGGTTCCCGATCGCATCCTGCGCGCCATCAGCTATCCGACCATCGACCATCGCGGCCCGGAATTCGGCGCGCTGGGCCTCAAGGTGCTGGACGGCATCAGGAAGATCTTCAAGACCGAGCAGCCGGTGGTGATCTATCCGGCTTCGGGCACGGGGGCCTGGGAAGCGGCGCTGTCGAACACGCTGAGCCCTGGCGACACGGTGCTGATGTTCGAGACCGGCCACTTCGCCACGCTGTGGAAGAAGATGGCCGAGAACCTGGGCATCAAGCCCGAGTTCCTCGGCCTGCCGGGCGTGGAGGGCTGGCGCCACGGGGTGCAGGCCGACATGATCGAGGCCCGCCTGCGTGCCGACAGCGCGCATGCGATCAAGGCAGTGTGCGTGGTGCACAACGAGACCTCGACCGGCGTGACCTCGGATATTGCCGCCGTGCGCCGCGCCATCGATGCGGCCGGACACCCGGCGCTGCTGCTGGTCGACACCATCTCCGGGCTGGCCTCCGCCGATTACCGGCATGACGAGTGGGGCGTGGACGTGACCGTGTCCGGCTCGCAGAAGGGCCTGATGCTGCCGCCTGGCATCAGCTTCAATGCGGTGTCGCCCAAGGCCATCGAAGCCTCCCGCACGGCCCGGCTGCCGCGCAGCTTCTGGGGCTGGGATGAAATCATCGAGATGAACCGGACCGGCTACTGGCCCTATACGCCCAGCACGAACCTGCTCTATGGCCTGTCCGAAGCCCTCGACATGATCCTTGAGGAAGGGCTGGACAACGTCTTCGCCCGCCACCAGCGCCTGGCCGAAGCCTGCCGCCGCGCGGTCAAGGCCTGGGGCCTGGAGATCCAGTGCGCGGACCCCGCCGTCTACAGCCCGGTGCTGACCGGCGTGATGATGCCTGAGGGGATCGACGCGGACTTGGTGCGCAGGAACATCTATGACCGCTTCAACATGTCGCTCGGCGCCGGCCTGGGCAAGGTCAAGGGCCGCATGTTCCGCATCGGCCATCTGGGCGACTGCAACGACCTCACGCTGATGGCCACGCTGGCCGGCTGCGAGATGGGCCTGAAGATCTCGGGCGTGCCGCTCGCGGGCAGCGGCACCGTTGCCGCGATGGACTATCTCGCCGCGCACGCCACGCCGCTGTCGCTCAAGGCTGCCGCCTGACGAGAGCCACTGCCATCCGAGACGGGGGCGGGCGCCGCGCGTGCGCAACGCCCCCGCCGGACTGATCGCAACGGATCAGCGCAGCACTGCCGTACCTGACAAAAAACAGAGGAGACGCTGTGGATACAACCCTGCAGGCGGGATCAAAGATCAGGACGTTCGAGGAGGCGACCTATCGCAAGGTGAGCTGGAGGCTGGTGCCATTCCTGATGGTCTGCTTCCTGATCGCTTATCTCGATCGTGTCAACGTGGGTTTTGCCAAGCTCCAGATGTCGCAGCAACTGGGCTTCAGCGAAACCGTCTACGGGCTGGGAGCCGGGATTTTCTTTATCGGCTACTTCCTGTTCGAGGTGCCGAGCAACCTGGCATTGCACAAGTTTGGCGCCAAGGTGTGGATCGGCCGGATCATGATCACGTGGGGGATACTCTCCGCGTGCTTTGCGTTCGTGCAGACGCCAACCCAGTTCTACACGCTGCGCTTCCTGCTGGGGCTGGCCGAAGCCGGCTTCACGCCAGGCATCGTGTACTACCTGTCGTGCTGGTACCCGTCGCACCGGCGTGCCAAGATCATGGCCATCTACTGCATGGGTTCGCCGCTGTCCGGCATCATCGGCAATCCGCTGTCCGGCTACCTGATGGGCAGCATGGCCGGCGTGGCTGGCCTGGGCGGCTGGCAATGGATGTTCTTCATCGAGGCGGTGCCGGCGGTGCTGCTGGGGTGCTTCTGCTTCTACTACCTGGACAACTCCATTGCCAAGGCCAAATGGCTGACCAGCGCGGAGAAGCAGGTCCTTGAACTGGCCAAGTCGGAGGACGTCAAGGCGGTGGACCCGCAGGCACGCGTCGGCAAGGTGTTTACCGATCCGCGCGTCTGGCTGATCAGCCTGATCTGCTTCTGCTATGTCACGGGCCAGTACGGCATCACGCTCTGGCTGCCCACGTTCATCAGGTCGACCGGTGTCAGCGACCCGCTCCATATCGGCTTGCTGAGCGCGATACCGTATATGGCGGCCATTGTCGCGATGTACTTCTTCGGGCGCAGCGCCGACAAGCATCGCGAGCGGCGCTGGCACCTGATCATCCCGTGCATGATGGGCGCGATCGGCTTCCTGGCGTTGCCCTGGGTCATGCACAACACCGCGCTGTCCCTGGTGTTCCTGTCGATCGCCGCAGCCGGCATCCTGACCTGCACGCCGCTGTTCTGGTCCCTGCCGACGGCTTTCCTCAGCGGCGCGGCGTTGGCCACGGCCATCGCCATGAGCAACTCGATCGGCAACCTTGCCGGCTTTACCAGCGGCTACATGATCGGCTACCTGCGCGACGTGACCCAGAGCGGCAACAGTGCTTACTACATGATTGCCGGGATGCTGATGCTGGGTGCGTTCTGCATCTGGACAATACCTGCCCGCCTGGTCAACCGATAGCGAGACAAAGCGGGGTGCGGCATCGTGCCGCTGCCCCGCCTGCCCATCACCTCGCAAACACTTCGCGCCCTTGCCGGCGCATGGAAGGCTCTCATGACAAACTCGTACCAACCGGTGCCGGACGGCCCGGGCCATCACGCGCCGTTCAGCGTGGTGGAAGCCACCGTCGCCAGCGCGCATGCCGCGATGCGCGACGGCAGGCTGACGGCGCGCCAGCTGGCCAGCGCATGCCTGGCGCGCATCTCGGCCTATGACCGGGACGGTCCCGCCCTGCGCAGCATCCTGCAGCGCAACCCGCAGGCGCTGGAAGAGGCCGGACGCATCGACGCCATGGCGGGGCGCAACCCGTCGCAGGCGCTGGCGCCGCTGCATGGCATCCCGGTGCTGGTCAAGGACAACATCGAATGCGGCGGCATGGAAACCACCGCCGGCACCGCCTGCCTGCGCGGCAACCTGTCCACCGGCGATGCCTTCGTCATCCGCCGGCTGCGCGAGGCGGGTGCCATCGTCCTGGCCAAGACCAACCTGCACGAGCTTGCCTCCGGCGGCGAGACGGTCAGCACCTTGTCTGGCCAGACCCTCAATCCCTATGACCTGACGCGCACGCCCGGCGGTTCCAGCGGCGGCACCGGCGCCGGCATCGCCGCCAGCTTCGGCCTGCTTGGCATCGGCACCGACGGGGTCAATTCCATCCGCTCGCCGGCCTCTGCCAACAACCTGGTCGGCCTGCGCCCGACCATGGGCCTGATCAGCCGGGCCGGGCTGGTCCCTTGCGGGCTGACGCAGGACACCATCGGCCCGATCACCCGCACCGTTGCCGATACGGCGCTGCTGCTCGATGTCATCGCCGGCTATGACCCCGCCGACCCGGTCACCAGCCAGGGCGCTCCCCACATCCCGGCGAGCTATGCCGCAAGCCTTGACCGCGACGGACTCAGGGGCGCTCGCATCGGCGTGCTGCGCCATTTCTTCGGCGACCAGGATGTGCACCGTCCCGTCAACGCCGTGATGCAGGCAGCGCTGGCCACCATCGCGGCACAAGGCGCCGAGCTGGTCGCCCTTGACGACGCCATCAGCCCGGACGAGCTGCTCGCGTCCACGCTTGTGCACCACTACGAGATGGAGCGCGATCTCGATGCCTACCTGGCGGGGCTGCCCCCCGGCGTCCCGGTGCGATCGATGCAGGACATCATCGCTGCCGGTTCTGTCCATCCAAGCGTGGCGGGAACCCTCACCACCGCAGCGGCGCTGAGCGGGCGGGAAGGGGAGTACCGCGAACGCCTGCAGCGCCAGCAGGCATTGCGCCAGCGGCTGCAGGACCTGATGGCGCGGCATCGGCTTGACGCGCTGGCATTTCCGCACCAGCGGCGCCTGGTGGTGCCAGTCGGCGAGACCCAGGCAGAGCGCAATGGCGTGCTCGCTTCGGCCACCGGCTTTCCGGCCATCGTGATTCCGGCCGGATTTTCGGCGCCGGACGGCAATGCCCCCCAGGGTGTGCCGGTCGGGCTGGAGTTCTTTGGCCTGCCTTTCACCGAACCCGTGCTGATACGGCTGGCCTATGCGGCCGAGCAGGCCTTGCGGGCCCGCCGGCCGCCGCACTCGACGCCCGCGCTGGAATAGGCGCGCGCCGGAACGAAGTTTTATCGCTGCTCTACAAACGCCCCGGACACGGCGGCGACAAGGTCGCGGACATAGCGCGGCAACCTCGAAACGAGGAGGAGACAAAGATGGGCGCAGAAACTGTAGTTCAATCGCCGAATTCCCCACAGCAGCATGAGCTCGACCGGGCCATGGATGGCATCGGGGTAACGGCATCGCACAAGAAGATCATCTTCATGATCATGCTCGGGGTGATGTTCGATGTCTTCGAACAGAACGCCGTCGGCCTGATCGGCCCCATGCTGCGCGAGCAGTGGGGTATCTCGGTGGCGGAGATCGGCTTTCTCAATACGCTGACCTTCAGTGCCGCCGCGCTGGGACGCATCGGCTCCGGCTATATCGCGGACCGCTACGGCAGGCGCACGATGCTGAGCGCCAACCTGCTGCTGTTCACGCTGGGCGCCATCATCTGCGCGCTGGCACCGAACTATGCCGTGCTGGCGGCGGGCCGCTTTATCGTCGGCATCGGCCTGGGCGGGGAGATCTCGATCGCCGTGACCATGCTGGCCGAGCTGTGCTCGACGCGCTTCCGCGGTACCGCGGTGGGCCTGGTCAGCGTGGGCAGCGGCGGCCTGGGCAATATGCTGGCGCCGGCCTTCGGCCTGGCGGTATTCGCCATGTTCCCGGGTCCGGACAGCTGGCGCTGGCTGTTTGCCTGCCTGGTGCTGCCGGCATTCTTCGTCGTGTTCTACCGGCGCTTCATTCCGGAGACGCCGCGCTTCCTGCTGTCCAAGGGGCGCGTGGACGAGGCCAACCGGGTGCTGTCGGTGCTCGCATCCGGGCGCCTGGGCAAGCTCGACGGCGAGCCGACGCCCTATATCAAGGCCGCGCTCCAGGACGAGGCGCCGCGCACCAGGGTGCGCCTGAGCGACATCTTCAAGGGCCGGCTGGGACGGCGCACGATCGCGCTGGGGATTGCGGTGTCCATGACGTACGGCGCGCAGATCTCGGTGCTGACGCTGATGCCGACCATCCTGATGTCGCAGGGCTACACCATCTCCAAGAGCTTTCTCTTCACCATGGTGATGCAGAGCGGCAGCCTGTTCGGCGCGCTCGCGGCGTCGTACTGCGGCTATCACTTTCCGCGCAAGCGGGTGCTGACGATAGGCGCGGGGCTGGCCTGCGCAGCCGGGTTGTGCTTCGGCTTCCTGACGTATAACGTGGGCCTGGTGCTGCTGTTTGGCGCGGCCTTCACGTTCTGCGTGGTGTTGCTGAACACGTCGATCTGGATCTTCGCGCCGGAGCAGTATCCCACCCACGTGCGCGCGTTCGGCACCTCGCTGATCCTGGCGCTCGGCACCCTGGCCGGGGCGCTGACGCCGCTGGTCAGCGGGCGCGTGTTCGAAACCTACGGCGTTGGCGGCATGTTCAGCATGCTCGCGGCGATGTACGCAGTGTTTGCGCTGGCCGTGCAGTTCGCGCCGGAAACCTTCGGCCGCGCCATGGGCGAGACCGCCGCCGACGACAACGACGAAGCCGGGCCTGCCGTCAGTGGCACCGCGGCCGGGGCCAGCGGTTCCTGAGACCGGCCCGCCCCCGGCAGCGTGCTGCGCGCGCTTGCCGGGAGCGGGATACCAGGCAATATTCATCCCTCATTCAAGGAAATACCCAAGGCATGACATCTTCCAATATCGATCGGGTCGCGCAGGCCCTGCTCAGCGCGCGTAGCGAACAGGGCTGCGCCGATGCAGGGCAATTTGCCACCGTGCTTGAGAATGCGGAACAGGCCTACGCCGTACAGTCGGCCGTGGCCCGCGCGCTTGGCTGGCAAGTGTCAGGCGCCGGCTACTGGAAATCCGGCGGCGCCTCGCGCGAGGCGGTGCTGACGCATGCCCAACTGCCGCCGGCCGGGGTCTGGACCAGCCCCGCGCATGCCGGCGACTGGCCTTTCTCATGGCGCGGCATCGAGGCGGAGATTGCGTTGCGGCTGGGGCAGGGCGTTGACGCCGCGCAGGCTGCCGCCCTCGACTACGCCGGCGCGGCCGGGCTGATCGATGCGATGGCGGTGTCGATTGAAGTCGTCGATTCGCGCTGGCGGCAGTATCTCGCCACGCCCGCGCTGCTGAAGCTGGCCGACCTGCAGTCCCACGGCGCCCTGGTGCTTGGCGAATGGCGTGACTATGCGGCGCGGGACTGGGCGGCACAGCATTGCCGGGTGCGGATCGGCACGCAAACGACCGAGCGCCGCGGCACCCACGCGCTGGGCGATCCGGCCTATGGGCTGGTCGCCTGGCTGCGCCACGCCACGCGCGACGGGCGACGCGTAGAGGCCGGCACGGTCGTCACTACCGGCACCTGGGTCGGCATCCTGGATGCATCGGCTGGCGACCTGGTGACTGCGGAGTTCGATGGCATCGGCGAGGCCTCGGTCCAGCTCTGAGGTCAACTGACCGGAGCATGGGGCGTCAGCTGCGCAAGCCGACGCCCTGCATGATGATCCGCAGCACCCACGCGGCCACGCCCAGTGCCGCCACGCTGGCGGCCCAGATCAGCACCAGCCAGCCGATGCGGCGCAGCCAGGTGCCGCCGCCCGTCCCTGTCCTCGGGCGCTGTGCATCCGTTTCCATCAGTGGTAGCCCTCGCCGTGGCGCACCTTGCCGCGGAACACGTAGTAGGCCCACACCGTGTACATCAGGATGAAGGGAATGATGAACAGCGCCCCCACCAGCGCAAAGCCCTGGCTTTGCGGCGGTGCGGCGGCGTCCCAGATCGAGATTCCCGGCGGGATGATATTGGGCCAGACGCTGATCGCCAGCCCGCTGTAGCCCAGGAACACCAGCCCCAGCGCGTACATGAACGGCGAGATATCGGGCTCGTGACGCAGCGCGCGCATCAGCATGAACATGCACAGCGCCACCAGGATCGGCACCGGCGAGAACCAGAACAGGTTGGGCAGGCTGAACCAGCGCTCGGCAATTTCGGGATGCGTCAGCGGCGTCCACAGGCTGATCACGGCGATCACCGCCAGCAGCAGCCACGCCAGCGTGCCGGTCAGCTTGATCATGCGCTGCTGCAAGTTGCCCTCGGTCTTCATGATCAGCCAGGTGCTGCCCAGCACCGTGTAGGCCACCATCAGGCCCACGCCGCAGAACAGCGGGAAGGGCGTGAGCCAGTCCAGTGGGCCGCCGGCAAAGCGGTGGCCCTCCAGCTTGATGCCGTCGATATAGGCGCCCAGCGCCACGCCCTGGAAGAACGTGGCCGTGGCCGAGCCCAGGATGAAGGAGGCGTCCCACACCGGGCGTTCGCGGTCGTTGGCCTTGAAGCGGAACTCGAACGCCACGCCGCGGAAGATCAGGCCCAG
>JACXTT010010591.1_pt1 | contig 12400 bp, 10 predicted proteins | sample 9270951 | NCBI WGS metagenome assembly JACXTT01 (sample SAMN15532306, study PRJNA645909) | rock metagenome | isolation source: weathered quartz diorite | place: Puerto Rico | collected 2017-06-21 | reverse complement strand
CTTCCGCGAAGGAGTCTTCATGCAGGCACCGAGGGTCGCAATTTGGCTGGGACTGTGTCTGGCAGTTGCAGGATGCAAAGTGAGCCAGCCTGGCAAGCTCGAAAGCAAAGTCATGAGCGAAGTGAAGCGCAAGCTTACGGTCGGCGGCAAGGACGACAAGAACCCATTCCCCGCGACGCCCGAGAACATCCGCGAAGGGCAAGAGCATTTCGGGCATCACTGCATGGTGTGCCACGGCCTTGACGGACAGAACACCGGCGTGCCCTTTGCCGATGCGATGTCGCCGCCCGTGCCTGCGCTCAACGTTCCCGATGTGCAGGAGTTCACTGACGGCCAGCTTCACTGGATCATCGCAAACGGAATCAACCCCTCAGGCATGCCCGCCTGGATGAGCATCCTCTCCGACGAAGAAATGTGGAAGATCGTGCATTTCATCCGTCACCTGCCGCCCAAGGGCAGCTTAGGCGTGCCCAAGGTGTATCAGGAAGCGGGTCACGAGCACGAGGACCACCACCACGACCACGACAAGAGTCACGCGCACCAGCATTAGAATCCGCAAGTCCCGGGGTTGAATGTCTGCCTTCCCCGCGTTGTGCTCTACTTCGGAAGCGATTCCGGCTTGATCGTTCCGCGGTGGCACGTCCAGCAGTCGAAGGCGTCGCGGCCGAGAATATCTGCATGCGCCGGGCGCTCTTTCTGAACCATGGCGAACATCTTTCGCGCCATCAGCTTGGCTGCTTTGTCGTCCCGCTCCCACTGGCCTGGAATGTGACAGTGAGCGCATTCCACGCCGAGCACTTTGCGGAGGGTCGTCATCACTCTCGAGAGGCGCGCAGCCGGCATCCCGCGAAGCGTCTCGATATTGCGGTAGATCTTTTCCGAAGGCTCCGTGCTCTTCGAGAAAGCATCTTCCTCTTCGCGTGACAGCCGGACTTCCGGAAGGTTCGCGGGAAGTGTGAGCGGGTGCGAGGCGCCGCGGTGGCAGGTCCAGCAGGTGACAGGCCCGTTTCCACCGAAGAGATCCTGATTGATGTCTCGAATGAGACTGAACATTTGTCGCGCCGTCTGTTTGGGCGCTTTGTCGTCCTTGTCCCACTCGTATTGCGTGTGACAGTGCAGGCAGTCCACCCCGAACCATTGCGTGAACCAGGTCATTACGGGAATCATCTGTGCGGCTGGTCGGCCCCGAAAAATCTGCACGTTCTTGAAAACGTACTCGGCAGGAACGGGTTCAGGCTTTGCCTCCTCTGTTGCGGCTTTTTGGCCCTGCCCCGCGGAAGCCGTCCGGGCCAGCCCGAGGGTCAGAACAATGATGAAGAGTGAACGTCTCATGTGTGCGCGCCCCGGGGCAGAAAGCAGGCGGTCGAATACCCCGTGGGGGATGCTTCCTGCCCCTGTGTCATGACGCGACCGAGAGGCTGTCAGAGGCGGCTGGAACGCGCCAGCCAATTGGGACGAGACGCGTACCTTTTGGGGTGAATGCAGATTTCTGCGAGATAGTCGCCCGAAGCGACGCGGCTCAGCGGGGCATGCCGAGAAGATGCTGGAGGTTCGCGCGGTAGCCGCGGCTCAGGGTCAGCCGTGTGCCGTCGCGCAGCAAGACGACGTAGTCGCCGTGAAACCACGGCTGCAGCTCCTTCACCCGCTCGAGGTTCACGATCGCCGAGCGGTGGATGCGCACGAAGCGCTCGCGATCGAGCCGCGCTTCGATTCCGCTCATTGTCTCGCGTACCAGGTGTGTCTCTTTCCCGGCGTGCAGGCGCACATAGTTGCCCGCAGCGTCGATCCAATCGATCTCATCCGCCCTGAGGAACGAGATGCGCCCCGCCGTCCGCACCACGATGCGCTCGGGCCGGCCGGACTTCCAGGCACGCAACAGCTTCAGCAGCCGCTCGTCCGCGCCGCCCGCTTCGAGAAGCTTCAGGTGCGCGCGCGCGCGTTCGAGCGTCTTCTCGAACCGCTCGCGATCGAATGGCTTGAGCAGGTAGTCGAGTGCGTGCGCCTCGAAGGCTTTGATCGCATAGGCATCGTAAGCGGTTACGAAAACGGTGATCGGCATCCGCGCGGCTCCGACCGCTTCCAGCACGCCGAAGCCGTCCACTTCCGGCATTTGCACGTCCAGGAACACGAGGTTCGGTTTCTTCTCTGCGATCGCGCCAATGGCAGCTCGTCCGTTCGCGCATTCGCCGGCGACCTCGACGTCCGCCACGCCGTGCAAAAGCGTCCGAATCCGCCGCCTCGCCAGCGGCTCGTCGTCCACGATCAGGGCGCGGATTTTCATGAAATCTCTTCCGCGCCCGGACCGCTCTCGATTGCCGGGCGGAAAGGAATCACGAGGCGCACGCGGACCCCGCCGGAGGGAATGTTCTCGAGATCCAATCGGTGTGCCGCGCCGTAGAGGTGCTCCAGCCGCGCCCGCGTATTCGCAAGCCCCAGTCCCTGGGCGTTCATCTCAGGACGCGCCGAATCCATCCCCGGGCCATCGTCCTCCACTTCCAACCGCACGATGTCCCCTTCGCGCGACGCCCGAATCGCGATGCGTCCCCCGGAGGCTCGCGAAGAGATCCCGTGCCGGATCGCGTTCTCGACCAGCGGCTGCAGGATTAGATTCGGTACCTGCGCATCGAGGGTCTCCCCGGCGATCTCTCGCTCGACGGCCAGCCGCTCGCCGAACCGCGTCTGCTGAATCTCCAGGTAGAGATTCAAGAAGTCCAATTCCTCGCGGAGCGCCACTTCCTGCGACGCCGCGCGCTCGAGCGTCATGCGCAGCAGGTCCGAAAGCCGCACCATCATCCGATCGGCCGCCTCGACATCTTCGTGCATCAGCGCCGAAATCGAATGCAGTGTGTTGAACAAGAAGTGAGGATGGAGCTGCATCTTCAGCAATTGCAACTGCGACTGCGCCAACCGCGCTTCGAGTTGCGACGCCTGCAGCTCGCGCTCGCGGTATCGCGCGTAGTATAAATACGCGTGGCTTGCCCCGACCAGCACCGCATACGTCAGCACGTTTGTGTGCACGTTGCCGAGCAGGAAAACACCGAACATCCTCCCGACCGGCATGGGGTTCGGGCTGGCCGCATACAGCCGTACAAAGATCGCTACTGTCGCGGCGACGTGCGCCACGGCAAACAGCACCGCCGCGGGCACGTGCACCAGCGCCGCGCGTACCCGCTGACCGCGCTCGAACGGGAACCGCTGCGCCAGCCACAGGACCGCCGGAGTCAGCACCGCCCAGATCGCGCACGTCACCGCCGGATAGGTGAACGCATCGCGCCAGGCCATGCGCGGCCGCCGGTACGCCCCCGCCAGATAGTTCTGGCTCGCGAAAAAGACACACAGCATCGCCCACACACCAACGCTTGCGGCGAATAGCAGCAGCCGCCGTGGCCACACGCGGTTTTGCATCGCGCCAGTTCTACCTGACCCGGGCCGAATGTCAATTTTTCTGGGACGAAAGGGAAGTACTACAACCCGGGTACCGCAAAACCTGGGGCAACTGCTCCATTGAGCTTCGCAACGCCGCCCCGTAGCCTTGCCCGCAACGGGTTGGGGGCCGCGCGGGGACAGCGGCTCCGAAAGGAGTCGTATGCGTGCTACCCAACCCGCCAGATTTCCCACTCCTAAACTTCTCGCCTATTATGTTCGTGCCGGTGGATTCTAAGCCGGTCGTGGAATTGCATCGTCCTGTGTGAGGACGGAAGCGACGATGCCGGCAAAAAGCGCTAGATCGACACTTAGGCAGCCGCAAGACGTGGCAGCCTGCAGGAATAGGACGACACATGAGCGTTTTATCCGGCAGAGATAGTGTGCGGGTACGGGTGGCGTCGCTCGCGCTGGCGGTCTTTTTTCTTGTCTTGCCGGCCCGAGGAGTGGCGGGCCCCGAACCGGCTCCTGTGGAATTGAAACCCACGACCGTTGAAGCGTTCGAGAAGTACATGCGGTTGACCGAAGCGCGAAACGAGCGGGAGCTGAAGCAGGGGGCTCCGTTCTTCTGGATCGACGCGCTTCCGGAGACGGAGCGGGCGGCGGCCTACGCGGCGCTCAAGCGCGGCGAGGTCAAGATCGAGCGCCTGGAAACTCGCGATAACGGCGCCAAAATCCACTGCCCGGGCGGGCTGATCCACCATTGGGCTGGCGTCGTCTTCATCCCCAGGGCCACGCTCGAGGAAACGCTCGCGCTCCTCGAGGACTACGATCGCCATTCCATCTACTACGGGCCCGACGTGCAGCGCTCGAAGATCGAGCAGCGCGAAGGCGACCATTTCCGCGTGTTCCTGCGCTTCAAGCGCAAGAAAATCATCACCGTCGTCCTGAACACGGTGCATGAAGTGCGCTACTCGCGCGATGCCGCGGCGCGCGCTCACAGCCGCAGCTCGGCCGTGCGCATCGCCGAGGTCGAGCACCCGGGCGAAAGCGGCGAGCGCGAAAAAACGCCCGGCGACGACGGCGGATTTCTCTGGCGGATGGAGACGTGGTGGCGGATGGAAGAGCGCGACGGCGGAACCTACGTTCAGAGCGAAGTCGTTTCCCTAACGCGGGATATTCCGGTGGCGCTCAAGTGGCTCATCGGGCCGTTCGTGACTAGCATCCCGAAGGAGACCCTGGCTGCTACCCTCTCGGCTACGCGTCGGGGCGTCGAAACGCGGCGCGCCAAACCCGCCCAGGCATCGTCCAAATAGAGCGTGCTCCGCGGCCGGAGGCCTCAGGGCATTTTCCCGCCGCGCCTTGCTTCCAACAGAAACTCCTGTGTTTCTCTCGCGTTCCTCTCCCAAGTGTGCTGCCGCGCCGTGCGCGAAGCGCGTTCGCCGATGCCACGGCGAAGATCGGCTTGCTCATAGAGTTGCTCGATGAGTCTCGCGAGTTCGGCGCTGTCGAGCGGATCGCGCAAGACGAAGCCATCCACACCGTCTGTAATCACCTCGGCGACTCCGCTTTCGGACGACGTGATCACTGGCAAGCCGCACGCCATGGCCTCGAGCACGGGCAGACCAAAGGAATCTTCGAGCGTGGGGCTCGCGTACGCGTCCGCTGCGCTGTAGAAGCTGAGCACATCGGCAGAAGGCTCCGCGAAGTGCAGCCGATCGCGGATTCCCAATTCGCCGGCCCGCTTCAGGCACGGCTCGGGCTCATCCTGCCCCACAACCAGCAGCTGGACCGGGAGGCGGCGACACGTCGCCGTGGCCTCGAGCAGCGCCGGCAGCCCTTTCATCCTCCAGTCGTTGCCGATAAGGAGAACAACAAAATCATTTTCGGCGTAACCAAAGCACTTGCGCGCTTCGCTTCGTCGCGCCTCGCGCGCCGCGGGATCGAACACCCCGAGATCCACGGCGTTCGGAATCACGCGTACATCGCTGCGCCCGAAGCGCCGCTCGAGTTCGCGCGCTGTCCGGCGCGAAACCGCGGCGAGCGCAACGCTTCGGCGCGAATAGAGGCGCCTCTCAAACCTGGTCAAGAGAGAGTAGTAGAGCTTGCGGTGCAGCTGGCGGACAAGCGAACGAAGACCGGGATCGCCGGTGGCGAGAGCGCTGGGGCTGCGTTCTTCGAGCGAACCAAAGCAGGCGTGGACGATGACCGCATCGGCATCGAAACAATTGACTCCGGGAGAATAGACCAGATCAAACCGCAACCCGTGAATTTTTGCGTCCCGCCAGCGCGCGAGCCGGTTGGCCACGAGCCACCATACGAACTGGAAAAGATGCGGCCCCGGAATCGACGACACCGGATGCCAGGAGATCGCCCCCGGCCGCGGCGCTGTGGCCACGCCGGAGCCGAATGGCGCAGTCTCCAAATCTTGCACGCGCTGCGCGTAGAGATGAATCTCCCAGCCGAAATTGTGCGCGAGATGTTCGAGCTGTTCGAGGACGCACCGCTCGGTCCCGTGCCGCCGGTCGAGAAACGGCGAAACGACCGCGATGCGCAGCCTATCGGGCACGGAAACGCGCGCCGACCCCCGGGGCGGTTTGCTCGAAGGGGAGCGTCGGCAGACGGAACAGAATCCCGAGGAGGAGCCAGAGGAACGCGTTCAACACGAAATTCTCGTAGGGCTGGATGCCTAGGTAGGTCATGGGGAAGAGCAGCAGGATGGCGAACCAGAAGATGGCGAACCCGAGCGGAAACCAGGGTGTACCCTTCAGCGAGCGGACGGTGCGCCATGCAGGCAGAGCCAGAGCAACCGTCCAGACCAGCCACAAGGCCAGGCCGAGAATCCCCATCTCGACAATGAGCGCCCCGTATCCGCTCTCGACGCCGGGCACCGGCGGCTGGATGTGGAACAGTCGGCTGATGTACTGGCCCCCGAGCGAGGCGGTGCCGATCCCATACCCGTACGGCCAGCGCTGGTAATCGAAGGCGTACAGGAAATTCTGCAGCGGATAGTTTCCCATGCGGTGAGCAAGCTCGCTGGCTGGGCTTTCGGGGGAAAGGGTCTCGGTGTAGAACGCCAGTCGGGAGCCGAGCGCCGCCGGGTACGCGGTCAGCAGGATTGTGAGCACCAAGCCGCCCAGCAGCACAGTCCGCTGGATAACGCGAATCACCCGGACCACACCGCGCTGGCGCCACGGTGCGCCCCAAAGGAATGCCGCGGCAGCCACGAGGCCGCTGCCCGCCGTCCACATCAGGGCCCCGCGCGAACCGCTCAGGACGATTGCTCCGGTGACAATCCCGATGGTGAGAAACGCGATCGGGCGGTCGCGGCGCGCGCGGAAGAGCAGATACCCGGCCACCCCAAAGGCGACGAGCCAAGACAGGATCATGTACCAGGCGAAGCGGCCATCGCTCACGAACACGGAGGTCGGCCGGTAAAGCATTTGCCCGCTGATCGGCGCAAACCGGTAGAGCGTGCTTAACTCCCGGATGTCTTCAGCGGGCCGCGCGGGATTCAGGAATCCCGGCCCGGCAATCGCTTGGATGATGCCCAGCAGCGCGATGACAGAAGCGAGGACAAGATTCCAGCGGAAAAAGGGCCGCAACTCAAGCTCGGCATCCGCAAGTGCGTAGCCGACGAAAATCAGAGGGATGTAGTAGAAATAGAGCTTCACGCCCAGCAGGCCAAACAGGAGGCTTGGAGAGCCCGGATTGAACATCTGGAGCACACCGAACCAGAAGAACAGCAGGAGCGGAAGGAGAAACTTCGGGCGAAAGAGCGGCACCTCTTTGCGGCGCACGGCGGCGAAAAAGGAGATGTACACGGCGCCGACCAACAAGTCCTTGCCGAAATAGAGGACCATGTTGTTGCCCATGAATTTTCGCGCCAGGTCTTCGAACAGAAGCCACCCGACGAACAGGTACACGCCTGTCTGCCAGTGGTTGAGGATGGTGAGCAGGGCGACTAGAGCGGCCGTAGCAAGCCCGGCGTAGATGAGGTTGTCCGTCGCCCCGGCGAGGATCCACCCAGAGACCGCGTACGCGCCCCAAAAGGTCAGGATCAGCAACGCGAGCGCCCGGATGCGCCGGTCGTGGAAGAGCAAGGAGCGGGCCCTGATCATGAGGGTCCTCCGCTCGGAATGCATGCTTTGCTCCCCGCGCTCAAGCATGGAGCAGCTCCCGGTAGCTCTCGATTGTCCGTTCCAGTGTGTATTCCTTGAGCGCCCGCTCCCGCGCGAGGCTCCCTAGTCTGCCGATCAGCTCTGGCTGGTCCAAGATCAGCTCGATGCGCTCCGCCAGGGCTTGGGCGTCTCCCGGGGGGAACTTAAGAGCCGTCTCGCCCACCAACTCGGCCAGGCCGCCGATGTCCGAAGCGACGATCAGTTTCCCCTGCAGCATCTGCTCAATCGCCACCAGTCCCGCTGCCTCTTCCCAGACCGACGGAATTACGGTAACAGGCGCTTTGCGCAAGAATTCATCGAGATCACGGCCTCTCTGAAAGCCACAGAAGGCCACTTCATCGTTTACGCCGAACTCGCTGGCCATCCTTTCGAGCCGGGGCCGCTCTGGGCCGTCACCAATGATATCGATGTGGACTTTCCGGCCGCGGCTCTTCAGCAAGCGCGCGGCCTCGATGAGGACATGCGCGCCCTTTTCGACAACCAACCTGCCCACGTAAGCAACCGAAAGCGAACCACGCTCCGGAGTCAGCATCCCGGCACGGCCAAATGAATCGGCCCCTGCGATGCCGTTCACGGCGACGTGGCAACGCGGGAGTTCGATACGCCACGCGACGTGACTCGATACGGGAACATTCCAAGCGGCCATTCGGCACAGAGCCCTGCGGGGGAACGTCAGCAGAAGCAGCGCCAGACTCTTGCGCCAGCCGTCGTTGCCGGCATTGCAACGCAGACACTCCCAGTACCTTCCGGCGCGGAAATGGCCGACGCAAGGCGATTGCGTCGGATGGTGAAAAAGCAGGCCGTTCGGGCAGATCGCTTGATAGCCGTGGTGGCCCACCAGGAGCCGCCTGCGCCGGAGGATTGCAAGAGCCATCGGCACCATGCCGGGGCCCGCGACCAGCACTGCATCGGCTTTGCCGATCAGGCGCCACAATTCCAGAAGGCTGGGCCGGCGAACAAGGCGAAATGACGGCGAGGTGTGCGCTGAGTTTTCTGCCGGGGTCTCGGTCACGACCGTGACATCGAGTTCTCTGCCGCCACCGGGAATGTGAAGGCCTGCCAGCCCCCGCGCAATCGATTCGATAACTGTTTCGACCCCGCCGATGCTAGGCGCAAAGAAGTGGCTGTAAATCAGGACCTTCGATCCTGCTCGGGCCTGCGGTGAGGAGCGGGGTTCGCGCCGGCGGGATTGCTCTTCCGTCGCTCTGCGGTTCACGGCCCGCGTCACAGCACTTACGAACGCTTCGATGTTCTGCGTTGGCGACCAGTCGCGCATCCGTTCCCGCGCTCGAGCGCCCAGCGCTCGCATTCGCGCGCGGTCCGGGAGAATGTCCCTCAGAAATGCCGCGAGTTCCTCGATCTCCCCGCACCGGAACACGAAGCCGTTCTCGCCCGGCCGGACCAGATCGTAGCGCGCCCCGACGTGGTCGCTCACCGCCACGGGACAACCGCAGAGCATCGCCTCGTTGACCACCACCGCGAAGGGTTCGTACTGGGAGGGGAGAACGAGCAGGTCCGCGGCGCAATAGACTGCCGGCAGCGCGGTTTGGTTGACGAAGCCGAGAAAGCGCACGCGACCTGAAATGCCGAGCCGCCCGGCTTCTTCCTCGAGCGCGGACTTGAGCGGCCCGTCTCCGGCGAAGACCAGATACGCATCGGGCGCGGCGGCCCGCGCGAACGCACGGAGCAAGTCCGACGGCCGTTTCCACGGCTGCAGCTTGGCGCAGAACAGCGCCACCGCGGCGTCCGGCGGGATTTGCCACGCCGCTCGCGTCGTTTCGCGGTCCGCGCGCGCCGCCTGCGCGCTCCACCATTCGTTGTCCACGGTGTACGGCGTGAGAGTCACCCGCTCTTCGGGCAAACCAAGCGAGCGCATCAGCGCGACGCCACCGCTCGACGGCACTATGACCACGTCCGCGAGGCGAAAGAGTTTCGGCCAGAGCCACGCCTTCAGGGAAGTTTTCCAGCTTCGGGCGTCGCGCGGACGCAACTCGTGCGCATCCGTGCCGAATAGAACCGCCGCGCCAGAAACCTTCGCCGCCAGAACGGCAATCCAGAAACTGGCGCAGCGATAGCCCGTGTAGAGCGCGACCGCGTCGAAGCGGGATTTGCGGATGAGCCGCCAGAGCCCGGGGTTGATAATCCCGAAAAAGCGCCCGAGTCCGGGGCGCACGGCGCGATTGGGGATTTGTATCCATCGGTAGCCGTCGAGCAGCGGCACATCCCACTGCACGTCTCGGCCAAACTCCGGGTCATGGCCCGCTTGCGCACCTTGCAAGCTGCAATAGGCGACGGTGACATCGAGCCGGGGATGCGCGGCCATCTGCCGGAAAACGGGCGAGGCATACTGCACGGGGTGCGTTGCGACGAGCAGCACGCGGTAGCGCCGCCCGCCGGGGCGGGCCGCGTCGGTGGATTCGGCTGGCGCAGGCGTGAAGACGGACGCCGTCATGATGGATGACCCGTCGAGTATACCCGTTTTTTCCAGGCCTACCGGTGTGATACACTACCCGAGCAATCAGCAGGGGTTTGCGGTTCACCGTAGGTCTCCGTCCCGCTCAGCGGGATCGAGCCCGCCCCGATTCGATTCGGGCCACGGGCCCCGTCCCCATTCCACAGGAAGAGGCGCTGTCATGTCCGGGCATTCGAAATGGGCCACTATCAAGCACAAGAAGGCAGCCACTGACGCCAAGCGCGGGCGCGTCTTTACGCGCCTGATCCGGGAAATTGCCATTGCTGCGCGCAATGGCGGCGACCCTGATTCCAACCCGCGCCTCCGCACCGCCATCGCCGCCGCCAAGAACGAGAACATGCCCAACGAAAACATCGAGCGCGCCGTCCTGCGCGGCACGGGGCAACTCGAAGGCGAACAGTTTGAAGAAGTGACGTTCGAGGGCTACGGCCCGGGCGGCGTGGGCATGCTGATTCAGGCCGCAACCACGAACCGGAACCGTGCCGTTGGCGAGATCCGCCACCTGATGAGCAGGAACGGCGGGAACCTTGCCGAGGCCGGCGCCGTCAACTGGATGTTTCATCGCAAGGGCGAGATCGTCGTCCCAAAGGAGCTCGCCGACGAAGACAAGATGCTCAATATCGTTCTCGATGCGGGCGCCGACGACCTGAAAGACGACGGCTCCACCTGGTACGTCGTCACGCCGCCCGAAAAGTTCGATACGGTGCGCGAGGCGCTTACCAAAGCCGGAATCACTCCGTCCTCGGCCGAGATTGCCATGGTCCCGCAGAACTACGTCAAACTCACCGGCCCGCAGGCACAGCAGATGTTGCGGCTGGTCGAGTCGCTCGAAGAGCATGATGACGTCCAGCACGTCTATGCCAACTTCGATATCGACGAGTCGGAGATTCAAGCGGCCGTCGCCGCCCACTGATCCCTTCCCGCTCCTGCGTTTGGCAATCGCTGCGCATGTAATGTAAAATGGAGCCGCCCGCTGCTCCTATCCCCGTCAACGAACATGGGTTTCCACGCTGCGTCCCGGAGAGCCGGGAACGTCACCATCATCGATGTCGAAGGCGAACTGACCTTCGTCGAAGCGGGCATGCTGCGCGGCCTGGTAAACGATCTCGCCGCGAAGGGCCAGAAGAAAATCGTGTTGAACCTTCGCAGGCTCAAGCAGCTGGACAGCTCTGGCATCGGGGAACTCGCGCGGGCGTATGCCTCCGTGCGCCAGAAGGGCGGCGACCTGAAGGTCCTGCACCTGACCCCGCACATTGCTGAGATTCTGCAGCTCATACGGCTGCACACCGTCCTCGAAGAGTTCGACGACGAGCAGCGCGCGCTCGAGAGTTTTTCCTGAGGCGCAGCTCTTCACGGTGATGACCGCTGTCCGGCTCGCCAGCGCACTCCCTCCGGAATTCCGTTGACTTTGCTGCCCCGGCGAGTAGACTGGCGCGGTTCCTTACCCCTCTTCGGGCATGATTCGTTCTCCGGGCCCAGCCTGGCACTTCATTTCACGGAGGGATTCAGCACCATGAAGAAGACAGCAACGTTTTTGCTCATCGTTGGAGCAGCCCTTGGCGCAGCACAGATTGCCCGCGCACAGCAGGCGGCCCCAGGGCCACCCAAAGTTCTGGTGATTGCCCGCGAAGTCGAAAAACTCGGCAAACATTCGGCGCACGAAAAGTGGGAAGCCGGCTGGCCGGCGGCCTTCGCCAAGGCCAAATGGCCGGTGCACTACTTCGCGGCGTCTTCGGTCACCGGCGAGCCGCGCGTTCTCTTCATCACCGGATACGACTCCATGGCCGACTGGGAGAAGGACAACCGGGCCATCGACAAGAACGCCGCGTTTTCCGCGGAACTCAGCCGCCTCGCGGAGAAGGACGCCGATTACATCAGCGAGAGCCGCACGGGCGCATTCACCTATGAGCCGGATTTGAGCTACCCGCGGCTTGAAGGCTCGCTCGGCACGCGGCGCTACTTCCTGATCGTTGCCGTCCGCGTGAAGCCCGGCCACGGCGAGCATTTCGCCGACGTGCGCAAGGTGATCAAAGCGGCGCACGAAAAGATCAACGCCGCCGATCACTACGCGATTTTCCACAACGCCGCGGGAGTCGACGCAGGGCTCTATCTCATCTTCGTTCCGTTGATTTCGCTCGCCGACTGGGACAAATTTCCGGACATTCACGGCAAGGAGTACCAGGACGCGCTCGGCGAAGAGGGCCGGAAGAAGGTCCAAGAGTTCAACGCGCAAGGTGCGGAAAGCATCGAAGTCCAGCTCTTTGCCTTCAGCCCGAAGATGAGCTATCCCTCCGACGAATTCGTTCAGGCGGATCCGGAGTTCTGGAAGCCGAAACCGGCGCCGGCCGCGAAACCTGCAGCCAAGAAAGAGGCCGCGAAACCC
>JACXTT010010589.1_pt1 | contig 12401 bp, 11 predicted proteins | sample 9270951 | NCBI WGS metagenome assembly JACXTT01 (sample SAMN15532306, study PRJNA645909) | rock metagenome | isolation source: weathered quartz diorite | place: Puerto Rico | collected 2017-06-21 | reverse complement strand
GCGCTCGCGCGGCTCCTGGCAGACCCGCCGGGCTGGGGCCCCGCGATCGACGCCGCGCCACGGCCGCCCGTCGTCGCGCTCGCGGCGGGGAGGACCTGACGATGCCGCTGGACGCGCTGGTCACGGGCCGGATCGCCATGTTCGCCGGCGATTCCGGCTTCGGCTGGGTCGAGGCGATCGGGATCCGCGAAGGCAAGGTCGCGTTCGCCGGCTCGGCGGTTGATCTCGAATCGCGCGCCGATCCGCACACGCGCCGGCTGGAGCTCGAGCCCGGCGAGATCGCCATCCCGGCGCTGACCGACGCGCACCTCCACCTCGCCGGCGCGGCGGTAGCGGCCGAGCAGGTGGACCTCGCCACCGCGCGGACGCTCGACGAAGGCCTTGTGCGCATCCGGGCGATGGCCGAACGCCTCCCATATGACGCCTGGATCCTCGGCGGCGGCTGGGACCAGCGGCGCTGGGGTCGCTGGCCATCCGCGGCGGACCTCGAGGGCGTGGTGCCCGGCCGCCGGGTCGCCGTGCGCTCCTTCGACCATCACGCGCTCTGGGCCAGCCACGCAGCGCTGGCGGTTGCGGCGATCGACGTCGCGACGTCCGACCCCGCCGGCGGGATCATCCAGCGTGGCGACGACCGCGCCGCCACGGGCGTGTTGCTCGAGAACGCGAGCAGCCTGGTGATCGATCGCGTCCCCCCACCGGGCTCGGAGAACGCGAAGCGCGCCCTCCGGGCCTTCGGGCGGGAGCTCCTCGCCCTCGGGGTGGCGGGTGCCCACGACCCGGGCTCGCTGGCGCCGGACCCGAACGGCCGGGCCCTCGACGTCTACGTCGAGCTCGCCGAGGCTGGTGAGCTGCCGGTCCGCGTGCACGCTGCCGTCCGCTCGGACGGCCTCGACGACGCGATCGCGCGCGGGCTGCGTAGCGGTGCCCCAATGGGCAAGGGTGAGCCCGGCTGGCTGACGTTCGGCTGGCTCAAGCTGTTCGCCGACGGGACCCTCGCCTCGCGGACCGCGGCGCTGCTCGAGCCGATCGAGGGTGGCACCGACCGGGGCATGTTCACCACGCAGCCCGATGTGCTGGGGGAGCGAGCGACGAAGGCGGCGGCGGCCGGCATCGCCACCCAGATCCACGCGATCGGCGACGCCGCCGTCCGGACGTCGCTCGACGTCCTCGGGCCGACGGTCTCGAAGGTCAAGTTCATGCCCCGGCTCGAGCACATCCAGCTGTGCCACCCCGACGATCGGGCGAGATTCGCCGCGCTCGGCGTCGGCGTGTCCGTGCAGCCCGTGCACCTGCGCGACGACGCCGCGACGGCGCGCCGCGACTGGGGCCCTCGCGCCGAGACCGCGGGGTACACGTGGCGAAGCCTCCTGGACGCCGGTGCGGTTCTGGGGTTCGGCACGGATGCGCCGGTCGAGCCGATCGATCCGTGGCCTGGCGTCGCGATGGCCATCCTTCGCCACGATCCATCGTGGGGGCCCGAGGTGCCGCCGTACGGCCCGAACGAGGCGCTCACGCTCGAGCAGACACTGCGCGCGGCGACCGTCGGACCGGCGACGTTCGCCCGCGATCCGCTGGGTGGACGACTCGTGCCAGGCTCTCGCGCGGACCTCATCGTCCTGCCCGCGACGCCACACGAGCTCGAGCAGCGAGCCGAGGCATTCGCCCAGGTCAGGCCGCGCCTCGTCATCGTCGGCGGCGAGATCGCCGTCGAGCGGTAAACAGGCTCGAGGGCACATTGCCCACGCTCGACGCAGTCGTCAGCGGCCGAATCGCCACGTTCCGCGGCGACACGGGCTATGGCTGGGTCGACGAGATCGGCATTGCCGACGGGCGGGTCGTGGTGACCGCGACACGCCAGTCGCGCGACGATCCGGCCGGGCCGAACACGCGCCACTTCGAGCTCGCACCGGGCGAGGTCGCCTTCCCCGGCATCACCGACGCCCACATCCACCTCGTCGATACCGCGATCGCCGCCGAGTCGATCGATCTGTTCACGGCGGCGACCCTCGACGAGGCGCTGGCCATGGTCGCCGAGGCGGCGGGCCGGATCCCGGCGCCGGGCTGGATCCTGGGCTCGGGCTGGGACCAGCGACGGTGGGGCACGTGGCCAGGCGCGGAGATGCTGGAGCGGGTCGCGCCCGGCCGACACGTCGCGCTGCGTTCGTTCGACCTGCACGCGCTGTGGGCCAGCCCGGCCGCCCTCGCCGCGGCCGGCATCGACGCCACGTCGCCCGACCCGCCGGGCGGCATGTACCGCCGCGGTCCCGACGGCGAGCCTGACGGGATCATGTTCGAGAAGGCGTCGGAGGTCGTGCTCCAGCACGCGCCGCCACCGACCGCGGACGTGCTCCGGCGTGCGATCCGCTCGATTGGGCGGTCGTGCCTGGAGCTCGGGGTCGTCGGGGCGCACGAGCTCGGGACGCTGTTCCCGGACACGTCGAATGGTGCCCTGGCCGTGTACGCCTCACTCGCCGACGCCGGCGAGCTGCCAATCCGGGTTCACGCCGGCGTCCGTGCCGACGGGCTCGAGAACGCGCTGGCGCGCGGCCTCCGAAGCGGTTCTCGGATCGGCGAGGCGGCCGCCGAGCGGCTTGCGTTCGGCTGGCTGAAGCTCTTCGCCGACGGCACCCTCGGCTCGCGCACGGCGGCCCTGATCGAGCCACGCGAGCGCACCACAGAGCGCGGGCTGCTCACGAACCCGCCGGAGGTCCTCGAGGAGCGCACGAAGACCGCTGCCAGGGCCGGCATCGCGACCACGATCCACACCATCGGCGACGCCGCGGTGCGGCTCGGCCTCGACATCCTGGGCCCGACCGTCGCCGGCGCGACGTTCATGCCGCGTGTCGAGCACGTTCAGCTGTGTCACCCCGACGATCGCGCGCGCTTCGCGCAGCTCGGCGTCGCTGCCTCGGTCCAGCCGGTCCACCTGCGCGAGGACGCGCCCGGCGCGCGCCGCGACTGGGGCGATCGCGCGGAGTCATCGGGCTACGCCTGGCGCAGCCTGCTGGCCGCCGGCACCACCGTCGCGTTCGGCCAGGACGCTCCGCTGGAACCCCTCGACCCCTGGCCCGGGATCGCGCTTTCGGTCTTGCGCCGCGACCCGTCGTGGGGCGGTAACGCGGAGGCGTACGGCGCCCACGAGTCGATCACGCTGGAGCAGGCCCTCCGCGCCTCGATCGTCGGGCCGTGGCAGACGCTGCGCGAACCGCTCGGCGGCCGCCTCGTGCCCGGCTCGCTGGCCGATGTCATGGTCCTGCCGTCGATGCCTTCCGATGAGCTCCTGCAGGCAGCGGCTTTCGACCAGCTCCGGCCGCGTCTCGTCCTCGTCGGCGGCGAGGCGGTCTTCGAGCGTTGACGCCTCGGCCTAACTGAGCGCGCGGCGCGCGTCCGCGAAGAGGCCGTTGAGGATGCGCGACGTCGACGGGAAGGCGTGGATCGTGTCGGCCAGGACCTCGATCGGGGTTCTGGTCTTGATGGCGAGCACGCACTCGTGGATCGCTGCGGAGGCGTCGGGGCAGGCCATCGCCGCGCCGACGAGGGTGCGCGACTGGCGATCGACCACGACCGTCACGTGGCCCCGCTTCGCCTGTACGCCGTAGCCCCGGGCGGACGTGGCGAAGTCCGCCACGAACTCGAGGGCATCGATCCCGTCGGCCTGGGCCTGCTCGACGGTCACGCCCACGAAGGCCGCCTCGGGATCGGTGTACGACGCCCGGGGCAGCGCCCGGTAGTCGGGCTGGACCGGGTCGCCGAGGGCCATCCTGACGGCCATCTCGCCCTGGTAGTGGGCCTGATGGGTGTGCAGCTCGGGCCCGGCCGGGTCGCCGATGACCCACAGCCCCTCCGCCAGCCGCAGCCTGCCGTCGCGTGGAAAGGGCGTCCGCCCGGTGGTGTCGACGCCGTAGCACTCGAGCCCGAGGTCGTCGATCGGGAAGTCACGCCCGACTGCCAGCAGGATCACATGGCCCGCCGCTGTGGTCCCGTCGGAGAGCTCGATGACGTGGGCCCCGTCGGGACCCGAACCGGCGTGCGCTGCCATCGCCCGAACCTTGAGCCGGACGTCGACACCGTCCTCGCGCAGCGCCTCCGTCACGACCTGGGAGTTGCGAGGATGGTCGGTCGGCATCAGCCGCTCGCCCGACTGGACGATGGTCGTCGGAACGCCGAAGCGAACGTATGCCTGCGCCAGCTCGCAGCCGGTCGGGCCGCCGCCGAGCACGAGCAGGGACCTGGGCAGTTCGCGGGCGAGGGTCGCCTCACGATTGGTCCAGACCTTGATCGACTCGAGACCGGGCACGGGTGGCACCCTCGAGAACGAGCCCACTGCGACGACGACATGATGGGTCACCAGCCGGTGGCTGACGCCGTCGTGCGCGACCTCGACCACGCCCCGGTCGGCCACGCGCGCCTCGCCGTGATACACCACCGCGCCCGCTGTCTCGAGCGGCTCGACGTGGGACATGTCGTCGGGCTCCTCGGCGTCCGGCCTCCGGTTGATCATCCAGTCACGCCGCTCGGAGGTCTGCCGCCAGGACCAGGTGGCCGCGTTGGTGCGGTGCCGATGCGCCGAGTCGAGCAGCGACTTCGAGGGGATGCAGCCGATGTGCGGGCAGCTGCCGCCGACCCAGCGCCGGTCAACGATCGCGACGCTCGCACCCCGATGGCGGGCCTCGAACGCGGCCGACTCGCCGGACGCGCCCGCGCCGATGATCACGAAGTCGAACTCGTCCACGAGACCTCCGTTCAGCCCGATTGTGCGGTCGAGTGCACGACAGGCGCGTGACGCTGGCGCCACGCCTCGTACAGCAGGACCGCCGCCGCGACCGAGACGTTGAGGCTGTCGGCCACGCCGGCCATCGGCAGGCGGACCGACTCGACGTCGCCGCCGCGCCACGCCTCCGAGACACCGCCGGCCTCGCTGCCGAGGACGATCGCGACCGCGCCCCGCAGGTCGACCTCGACGTGCAGGCGGGTCGCGTCGACCAGCGACGCGACGGCCCGGATGCCCCGCTCCCGAATCCAGGCGATGACGTCGCCGGAAGGCGCGGCGGCAACCGGCACGCTGAAGACGGTGCCGACGCTCGCCCGGATGACGTTGGGGTTGAACAGGTCCGTGCCGCCGACCGCGATGACGGCGTGGGCGCCGACGGCGTCCGCCGAGCGGAGGATCGCGCCGACGTTGCCGGGCTTCTCGACGCCCTCGGTGACGACGACGAGCGGCTCCGCCGGCAGCTGGAGGCCGTCGAGCCGCGTCGGTGGCACGCGGACGACGAGAATCACGCCATCGGCGCGATCCCCGTAGGCCAGCCGCTCGAAGGCGCGCTCGGTCACCTCCGTGTACTCGATGGCTGCACCGAACGGCCCGAAGCTCTGGCTCAGCTTCTCGGCGACTCGCTGCGCCTCGCGGGTCGCGAGGAGTGGGGGACAGACGAACGCTTGTTCGACGACCGCCCCGGCTTCCATCGCCCGGAGCGCCTCGCGGCCGCCATCGACCAGGGTCAGCCCGGTTGCGTCGCGTTCCCGCCGTTCGCGCAGCCGAAGCGCCGCCTTGATGCGCGGGTTCGCCGGGCTCTCGATCACCGCGTCATCTTGTCGGTTCGGCGGCCGCCGCGCCGGTCAACGTGTCAGCCGGGCGGCCCAACCGAGCTCCAATCGCGCTCCGGACGACGCCTCGAGCGCCAGCGGCAGGACCTCGAGCGCGGGCCGCCGACGCCGAGACCCGAAGGCGAGGTCGAGCTCGCGCGCAAGGTCATCACCGCCAAAGCCCGTCGTATGGAGGGTCAGCAGCACGAGCCCGTCGTCGGCCAGCACCTCGCGGCATGCGGCCAGGAGGGCGGGCAGCTCGTCGGCGAGCCGCCAGCGCCGGTTGTCGGCGCGCCCGAAGCTCGGCGGGTCGAGGACGATGCCGTCGTAGTGCCGGCCTCGACGCGCCTCCCGCGCCACGAACCCGACGGCGTCGTCAACGAGCCAGCGGATGGGACGGTCGGCGATACCGGAAAGGGTCGCGTTGCGCCGCGCCCACGCCACGGCGCCCCGTGCCGCATCGACATGCGCGACCGTGGCGCCGGCGCGTGCTGCCGCCAGCGTCGCCAGGCCGGTGTGGGCGAAGAGGTTGAGCAGCGACGGCTGCCGATCCCGTGCCCGAGATCGGACCTGGGCGGAGATCCACGCGACGTTCGCTTCGTGCTCGGGGTAGAACCCAAGGCCGCCGGAAGCCGTGGCTCGAAGCTCGATGGTCAGGCCGTCGACCTCGATCGCCCAGGCTGTCCCGGGTCCGGTCCACCCGGCCCCCGCTTCGAACCGCAGGTCCGCCTCGCGCCACGCGTCGGGCGCCAGCCGGCGAGCCCAGGCCGTGGGCGCCGGTCGATTGACGACTCGATCGCCGAACCGCTCCAGGCGCCGGCCGTCGCCGGCGTCGATCAGCTCATAGCCGGTCCGACCGGCATCGTTCGCATCGCGAGACATCGCGACATCATGGACCGGACATGACCCGGATCATCCTGTACACCGGCAAGGGCGGCGTCGGCAAGACGAGCATCGCCGCGGCGACGGCGCTCCTGAGCGCGAAGCGCGGGTATCGGACGATCGTGCTGTCGACCGACATCGCGCACAGCCTGGCCGATGCGTTCGACCTGCCGCTCGGCCCAGAGCCCGGCCAGATCGCGCCGAACCTGTGGGGCCAGGAGCCCGACGTCTACCACAACATCGCCCGCTACTGGTCGACGATCCAGCGCTACATGGCCGAGCTGTTCAGCTGGCGCGGCCTCGACGAGGTCCTCGCCGAGGAGATGACCGTCCTGCCGGGCATGGACGAGCTCGGCAATCTCCTGTGGATCGCCGACCACGTCGAGTCGGGCGACTACGACGTCATCGTGGTCGATGCCGCGCCCACCGGCGAGACGTTGCGCCTGCTGTCACTGCCCGAGGCGAGTCGGTGGTGGATCGAGCGGATCGCACCCATCGGGCGGCGGGTCAGCCGCATCGGCCGCCCGATGCTCGAGCGGATGATCGGCGTGCCCATGCCCCGCGACGAGGTCTTCGCGGCCGCGGAGCGGCTCCTCAACCGGCTCGACAAGGTCCACCGACTGCTCGCCGACCCGGAGCGCTCGTCGGTGCGAATCGCGCTGGCGCTCGAGAAGCTGTCGATCGTCGAGGCGCAGCGGTCGTTCACCTACTTCCACCTCTTCGGCTATCCGAGCGACCTCGTCGTCTGCAATCGGGTGCTGCCGTCGGGCGAGGACAGCGACGGCTCGTTCGCGGGACTGCGCGCGACGCAGCAGGCGTACCTGCCCGAGGTCATCGCGCAATACGCGCCGGTGCCGGTGCGCGTCGTGCCCCAGTTCGACCGGGAGATGATCGGCCTCGACCGGCTCGCCGAGATTGCGCATGCGTTGTTCGGCGAGGACGATCCGACTGCCTTCTTCTATCGCGGCCGCCCGTACCAGGTCCTGGCAGAGGATGGCGGTGGCCACGTCCTGGAGGTCGCCCTGCCGTTCACCTCCCGGGATGGCGTCCAGCTCAGCCGCGATGGCGACGAGCTCATGCTCCAGGTCGATGGGCTTCGCCGGACGATCGTGCTGCCGCGCGCGCTCGTGGACGCGCCGACGACCGGTGCGAAGATGGACGATGGAATCCTGCGGATCCGGTTCGGCGCGCGCGCCGGTGCGGCGCCGCGGAGGACAACGAGGCGAACGACGGTCGGGGGTGGAGGCACACGGACATGAGCGGATCGATCGACGTCGGCGCACGGACGCGCCGCGGATCGACGAAGACTCGCGGCGGCTAGTCCGCGGCGACCCAGACCACGATCGACAAGCGCTCGGCGTAGTACTCGGCCGTCAATTTCCAACAGCCGGCCTCGGGGACGTCGATCCCGACGAGCATCGCACTCCCAAGCCCGAACGACGCGTTGGTGCCGGGCCCGGAGCTGAATCCACCTGGACCGTCCAGTCGCTCACCTTTGACGAAGATCTGCGGGGACGGCTCTGCCCGCGCTTCATAGCCCTGCCGCCACCAGAACGTCTTCTGACCGAGGCCGAGTTCGGACCGCGGCAGGCTACTCCAGGTCTCGCCTTTGACGTCCAAGAGCGTCCAAAGGCCCGCGCTGCCATACCACCCATGCGCATCATCAATGGATGACCAGTCGACGCCGTTCTGGGCAGGTGGGGTGAAGGAGCGGTCGGGCATCGTGAGCGGGCAGGCGGCCGCGCCGCTTGCGATGTAACCACTGGATCCCGACATGGCCGGTGAACCGCCGCCGAGCCGGGGCACGATGGCCGGCACTGCCAGGACCACAGCCACGAGTACCAAGGCCATCCCGGCTGCGCGAGCGGCAAAGGCTCGTGGCTCGCCTCCACTGCGGCCCCAAGCGAAGCGTCCCTGTGGCTCGGCAGCGAATCGGCTCCCGTCGACCGGACGCGGATCTGGCTGTGTTGCCCGCCAGCGCGCGCCGGCAGCATCCAGCATTCGGTCAACCGGGTCGCCGGCGAGGCGGTCACTCATCACGTACCTCCAGCAGCGGCCTGAGCCGCTCGCGCGCGTCTGAGAGGGTCGACTTGACGGTCCCTTCGGAGCAGCGCATCACGGCCGCCGTTTCGACGACCGACAGCCCGACGAAGTAGAAGCAGTCAACGGCCAACCGCTGCCGCGCCGGCAGCTGCCCGACGGCGAACTCGATGTCGACGGCGTCATCGGCGGACTGCACGCGCCCCGAGACCTCGCCGAGGAGCACCGCCTGACGCTGACGCCGGCGCGCCTGCCGCGCCTGGTCTGCCGCGATCGCGAGCAGCCATGCCGACGGAGTCCCCCGACGCGCATCGAACTGCCCGCGCTTCCGCCAGGCGCGCAGGAGGGCCTCCTGGACCGCGTCGTCCGCATCGAGCTCCGGGGCGAGCCGTGCCGCCAGCCGACGCATTGCCGGAATGTGCGGGCGTACCCACTCGGCGAACTCGTCCGGTGCCGCCGGGGCGGACATCGGTCGGGGCTCGAGCGCGCTCACCAGCTCCACACTTCCTGTACTGGCCGAAGCACGCTGGTGGTTGGGTCCGACGATACGCAGCTGCCTACGCTCGCGGCAGAAGAAGGCATGCTGTGGTGATCCTGGGCTTCGACGTCGGTGCGGCGCTAACGCCGGACGTCAGCATCATGGCGACGGTCGTTCCGTGGCGTGTTCATGTTCCGGTCATCTTCGTTCTGAATCGCGATGGCGACGAGCTGCACTTGCAGGTCGGTGGCCTGCGGCGCACGATCGTCCTGCCGCGAGCCCTGGTCGATGCCCCGACGACCGGAGCGAAGATGGAGGACGGGGTACTGCGAATCAGGTTCGGCACGCGGCCCGAGCCGGCGCGGGCGGATGGGACGAAACGAGTTGCCACGACGCGGGCTGGCGCCGCTGCTGGAGGAGATCGACGATGACCGGTGAGGTTTCGATTGGCACGCGCCGTCGGAGCAAGGCCCGACGCGGAAGCGCAGCATCCCCGGGCGTGCCGGTCGGCGAGGCGGAGGTTCGCATGGCCGAGCTCGAGGCACGGCTCGCGCGCCTCGAGGGTGCGCCCGGCCTGCGCGAGCGGAGCCGGCGAATGATGGATCGCGTCGTCCCGCAGGAGGCGGGCCAGCACTTCCGCAACGCCGGCCGTGAGCAGCTCCTGGGCATTCGCTCCATCGTCGACTTCTGGATCCGGCGCATCGAGGACGCCGACTCGCGAGCCCGCACCGACTCGGGCCGGGAGACGATCCAGATCGATTAGCCGGCCCTCGGCCGATGTCCATCGGGCTTGGATTTCAGGTCTGGGGCAGCCATGCCTCCTGGGCCGACCTGATGGCCGAGGGCCAGGCCATCGACGAGCGGCCCTTCGAGGCGCTGTTCTCCAACGATCACTTCGTCCCGGTGCCCGCCGCGGAGGCCGTCACCGGCGCGCTCGACGGCCCGATCTTCGAGGGCTGGTCGCTGCTCATGGGCTGGGCGGCCGCTACGTCCCGCGTTCGGCTCGGCTGCCTTGTCTCCGGCGTGGGGTACCGCAACCCGGCGCTGCTCGTGCGCCTCGCGACGGCGCTCGATCACGCCTCTGGCGGGCGGGCCCTGCTCGGGATCGGCGCGGGCTGGCACGAACGCGAGCACCGGCTCCTGGGCTTCGGGTTCCCGCGCCTGGGCGAGCGCCTCGACAGGTTGGAGGAGGCGGCGGAGATCTGCCGCCGCCTATTGGATGGTGAGCGCGTGACGTTCGACGGGCGCTTCTTCTCCCTCGCGGGTGCGATAAACGACCCGGCGCCGCTGCAGGCCCACCTGCCGCTCGTCATTGGCGGCTCGGGCGAGAAGCGGACGCTGCCGATCGTCGCGCGCTATGCCGACTGGTGGAACGCCGACGGCGACGAGCCCGCCGAGGTCGCCAGGCGGAACGCGATCCTCGACGACCGCTGTCGCGCGCTCGGCCGCGACCCGGCCTCGGTCCGGCGCACCGTCGGCCAACCGCCACCGATGGTCCGACCCACCGCCGGTGCCGCCCACCGGGCACTCGCCGAACGGTACGTGGCCCAGGGCCTGCCCGCCACGCTTGCGCTCGAGCTCGCCGCGGGCAACCCCTACGCCGGGCCGATCGGGCCCATTGCGGAGCGCCTCGCCGCGCTCGAAGGCGCCGGCGCCGATCTGGTCGTGTTCGATTGGTTCGCGCCGTTCGACCGCCCGACCCTGGACACCTTGGCGGCCCTCGACATCGGAAGGGGATCGCCGGCCTGGCGCTAGGCCCCGCGGTCGCGGGCGATGTCGTCGAGCCGGCGCCGGGCGGCGTGAAGATGTGCCGCGAGCCGCCGGCGCTCCCGCGACGAGCGGGTCACGGCGATCGTCTCGATCCACAGGCGCGTCCCGTCGATGATCGTCGCGATCCCGGCCGCCGCTTCCCGGGAGAAGGCCGGTCGGCCTGGCACCTCGACGTAGACCGGCGACGTGTGCGCGCCCATCGCCGTGGCGAACGCGGACTCGATGTGATGCGGGCTGGTCACCCGGGCCGCGATCCAGCCACCGTGGCGGACCTCGAGACGCTCGGCGATGTCGACACGGTCGGATTCCGGCGAGCCCGAGGTCGCGGCGACGACGATGCCGTCGTGGACCAGCTCCAGCCGACCCAGCACCGGTTGCGTGGCGGTGGCCGATGCCCGGACTTCGACCGTCCCACCGCCTGAGAGTCGGAGGACGTCGCCCGGTTCGTGGCCGTCCACCTGCAGCCGGAGCGACGCGCCCGAGGAGACGATCGTGCGGCCGGCGCGGACTGCCGCTGCCCAGCCGGCGAACGTGGGCAGTTCGCCGACGGGGAGCCGCGCGTAGGTCCTGATCCCGCCCAGCGCGATCTCGGAGGTCATCTTGTCCGTGCCCCCGACCACCGGCAGCCTGAAGCCGCAGTTGAGGTAGCGGTACCACTCCCGGATCGAGGGGCCGTCGATGTCGGCGGTCAGCGCCTGCAGCTCGACCGCCTCGACCGCCCCGGTCACAATGTCGGCCGCGACCTCGGCGTAGGGCAGCGGAAAGTGGACGGCGATCGCCAGGCCGCCGCCGGCTCGGGCGGTCGCCGACCAGTCCGCCAGCAGCGTGTCGAGGGGGTCACCGAGCCGCCCTTCGGGCGAGCCCGCGCTCGCCATCGGCAGCACCGCGTCCGCGGCGCCGAGCAGCCCGATGTGCCCGAGCATCGTCTGCCTGTTCTCGCTGCCCATCACCACGAGGTGCCGGCCAGCCGCGTCGCCGACCGCGACCGCCGGCAGGTCGGTGACCGAGGTGTGGTGATCGCCCCACTGGGTGGCGAGCAGGTTGACCACGTTCACGCCCTCGGCCTGGGCCTGCAACAGGGCGGATGTCGGCGAGATGAAGTGGACGTGGCAGTCGGCTGCGATCCAGCCCTCGGCCTCCGGCAGTGCGCTCGCGACAGGCTCGAGGGCGAGCGAGATCGCCGACGTCGAGGCATCGACCTCGATGGTTCGCCGGATCGGGCGGTGGGCGAAGCCGTGGGCGACCTCCACCTCGACTCGACCCGCCGGGAGCGCAATCGAAAAGCGCCCAGGTACGTAGGCGTAGGTCGTCGCGCCGAGGACGACATCGGCGCCGACGTCCTCGTTGAGTCCCGGGTTCACCTCGGTGCGGTGCCCGAGCGGTGGGAGGTACCGCCCATCGCCCGCGCGGAAGCTGACGCGGGACGGCAAAAGCCTTCCAGTTGCGGCGTCCAGCACCTCGACGTCGACCCGCCGCGTCGGCGCGCGGAGCGCCTCGATCCGGACGCGGCCACGCACCAGCGGCGCGGCGCCGTCGCGCAGGTCGACAGCGCGGATCGTCTCTGTGGCGACGGTCAGGCGCGCGTCGCGCGCGGCGGCGACATCGACCAGCGTGGCCCGCTCGCGCGAGCCCGCAGCGGCAGCCACAC
>JACXTT010010588.1_pt1 | contig 12402 bp, 12 predicted proteins | sample 9270951 | NCBI WGS metagenome assembly JACXTT01 (sample SAMN15532306, study PRJNA645909) | rock metagenome | isolation source: weathered quartz diorite | place: Puerto Rico | collected 2017-06-21 | reverse complement strand
GGGGATCGCAGAAAAGAAAAATCACCACAGACTCGTAGATAGTAAAACCAGCAATAAAAAGTAAAAAGTTTAAATGTAAAAAAATGTTGCTACAATTTGACGAATATGTAGACGCAACAAAACTCAGAGAAGAAATTATAATTTCTCCTATTGAATACGGTAATTTCGATTTAATAACAAAAAAGAAAACAGTCTCTATCAAATTCAGAAAAGATCTGAAAGAAAATACTACCTACAGTATAAGTTTCGGCGAATCTATAAAAGATGTTACAAAAGGAAATTATGTGCGGGATTTGTTCCTCGCCTTTAGTACCGGGCCTTTCATAGATTCTTTAAGTCTTAGTGGTTATGTCTACGACTTCATTAGTGAAAAAGGAGTGAAAGATATTTCCATTCAATTATACAATGCCAACGACACCAACAATATTAAAAACAGCCGACCTATTTATTTTCATGAAACAAATTCTACTGGAGATTTTACTATCCGAAATATAAAAGAAGGAACCTACAATATTTATGCCCTCCAAGACATCAACAAAGATTATAAATACAACGAAAATAAAGAAAACATTGCTTACCTCTACAACATTCCCCTCACTAAAAAATTAACCACTGTAAAACTTGGCCTCACTAAACCTGACTACAAAAAACCTGAAATTATCTCGTTCAAACAGGAGAACGATTATCTTTTGTTCTCCAGTAGTAAAGGATTGGAAAGTTATACTATTGGAAGTGATTTCGGAAAAGTCTATTCCGAATTACAAACAGACTCTAAAAAGATAAAAGTGTTCAACTCTTTCAACACCAAAGACAGTCTTAACCTATACTTTCAATTAACAGATTCCAGTAACAATATAGGATTGGATACTATTAAAGTAGCTTATGAGCCGTTTACCGATAAAGACAAAATCAAAAAAAACGGCTTCCTTCTTAAGTATGGACAACCAAAATTAGAAATACTTAAAAATGAGGATATTAAAATAGTTCTTAACAAACCTGTGGATAAACTAAACTATCCGCTTATCTATCTAAAAACTGATAGTACTACACGAACACTGATAAACAGTGACTTCACTATAGACAGTACTTCTTTGAAAGTAACTATTAAAAACACCTTTACTTTCAAAGATTCCCTGGTTGTTAAATTTGACAAAGGCGCATTTATTAGTATTTCCGGGGACAGTAGTTTACCTGCTAAATTAAAAATTAATAATAAAAACGAAGAATTATATGGTATTCTCGCTGGAACAGTGAAATGCAATGAACCCAATTATATATTTCAATTACTCGATGACAAAGGAAAAGTCATAGATAGTAAAAAAAACATAAAGGTTTTTAACTATAAGTACCTCGAACCTGGTAACTATCGTCTTAAAATTATCGTAGATAAGAATAACAATGGAAGATGGGATCCTACTGATATAGAAAAGGATATACCACCAGAACCCATTAAATATTACAAAGACATTATTAATTTAAGAGCTAATTGGGAGATTCTTGATATTAATTTTGAGGTCAAATAAGCATTTATTGACATTTTCAAATCTCTCTCGCTTTAAAAGTCCACAAATGATGTTGATTAATCTTCATAAATGGTTAATCTAAGCTACACATTCTGTGAAAAACAAAGTAACCCACAATCTCCAAATTACAAGTTGGCATAAATACAACTTTATTAATACTTCATTAACACTGTTAATAATGCCAAAATAATTGGGTATATCTAAACTTGTATGTTAAAAAGGTAAGTAAAATGCTATTTGTTAAAGAAGTAGAATATTAATAAAATGTGAATTGCTGTGGACTCAAAATACAGTTATCCATTTTTTAAAAATACAAGGGTGTAAAACTAACCTTCTCAACCAATCCACAGCCTTAATAATAAGTAATAATAAATTTTTTAAATTTTTATATTATTAAAGGGAATGTTAAAAAGATAATTTCCCGCCTTCGGCGGAATCAAAGGTTTTCATAAGCCACCAAATTTTCATTAACTTTACACCTTTACGGAAAATATGTGGTATAAGATTTCGAGTATAGTAATAAAGAACCGCCTGGTTTTTTTGTTGATCACTTTGTTGATATCCCTCTTTATGGGATGGCAGTGCAGGAAGTTAGAGATATCGTACGATTACGTACAGATAATACCAGAAGATGATCCGGAATATGTTTACTACCGGAATTTCAAAAAAACATTTGGCGAGGACGGAAGTATTTTTGCACTAGGCATGCAAGACAAATCTATTTATACGCTCGAAAAATTTTCAAAACTTCAAACGCTTTGCTCAGAGTTTAAAAAAATCGAAGGTGTAAAAGATGTTATTTCTTTGCCTACTTTAAAAAATCTTGTAAAAGATACCGCCAATAAAAAATTCGATCAACAGATAATTTTTCCGGAAAAAATCCGTGATCAAAAACAGCTGGACAGTTTACTCAAAGAAGCCAGAAATGTAAAAGTTTACGACAAATTATTGGTCAACGAAAATACCAATGCGTTACTGGTAGCGATTTCTCTGGAAGCAAAATATCTTAATTCCGGCAGTCGTGCTGCAGTAATGGAAAAAATTCTGGCGCTTTCGAAACAGTTTTCGGAAGACACCAATATCGAATTGCATTATGCCGGTCTTCCTTATATCCGTTCGATCATGGTGAAGGAAATGAAATCGGAACTGATTACACTTTTGTGTTTATCGGTGCTGGTCACTTCAGGAATTCTGTTCTTGTTTTTCCGCTCTCTTTCTTCGGTTGTCTTTACTTTTTTAGTAATTGTTACAACACTTATCTGTACAGGAGGAACGATTGTAACGCTCGGCTATAAAGTTACCATTCTCACCGGAGTGCTGCCGGCGTTGATCATCATCATCAGTATTCCGAACTGCATTTATATGTACAATAAGTACCATCAGGAATACAAACGACACAGAAATAAAATAAAAGCGGTAAGCCGGATTATTGAAAAAATCGGGTTCCTTACTTTTATGACCAACATCAATACAGCGGTAGGGTTCTTTGTGTTATACTTTACTAACATCGTAACGATAAAACAATTTGGTTTGGTTGCCGGTATTCTGAGTGTGGCTACTTTCCTTATCATGCTTATTATTATTCCTACGTTTTTATTATTCCTTCCTCCGCCTACCGCGAAACAACTGAAACACCTGGACCTTGGTTTTTTAAGAAGAGTAAATCAGATATTAGAAACGGCTACGTTAAAGCACCGTCCCTGGATATATGCTATCACCGGTTTATTGATGATCATTTCTATTTATGGAATTTCTAAACTGAAACCGGTTTCGTACATGGTAGACGATTTGCCCGAGCGCAGCAGCATCCGTACAGACCTGGCATTTTTCGAACAACATTTCAACGGAGTAATGCCGTTGGAAATCGTGATTGATCTTGGAAAGAAAAAAGCCGTGCTTCGGTTATCCAATTTACAAAAGTTGGAAAAGCTCGAAACGTATCTGCTCGATTTCAATAATATTTCTCCGCCGCTCTCTATTTTAAATGTGGTGAAAGGCGCTACCCAGGCCTTCTATGGAGGGGATCCGGAATTCTATCGTTTACCCACCAACAACGAACGTTCTTTTATCATAAAATATTTTGGAAGCAAAGAACAGCAGAACAATCTTCTCCGCGCTTTTGTCGACAGCACCGGACGTTATGTACGTTTTACCTGTAAAGTGGCCGACGTAGGTACGGTGAAAATGAACGAACTGGTCCAGCAAAATGTACAGAAAAAAGCCGACGAAATATTTAGCAAAGCCGATGGTTACGAAGTGAAAATAACCGGTACCACATTACTTTTCTTAAAAGGAAATGCTTATTTAATTAATGACCTTTCAGAAAGTTTGGTGTATTCTTTTATTCTTATCTCGCTCATGATGGCCTTTATTTTCACGAGCCCAAAAATGATTTTAATTTCCATGATTCCAAACGTAATTCCGATGGTGATGACGGCGGGTATTATGGGTCTTTTCCATATTCCATTAAAACCAAGTACCGCCCTTATCTTCGGAATCTCTTTCGGTATTTCGATAGATAGCACGATTCACTTTTTGAGTAAGTACAAACAGGAAATGGTTTTCTGCAAAGGAAATGTACTACAGGCCGTGACCCGCAGTATGCAGGAAGCAGGAGTGAGTATGATATACACTTCCGTGGTGTTGTTCTGTGGGTTTATTATTTTCGTCTTTTCAAATTTTGGTGGTACCGTAGCGTTGGGACTTCTTACTTCGCTGACATTGTTCTTCGCGATGTTTACCAATCTTACCATTCTTCCGGCACTTTTACTGACCTTCAGCAAGGGGGATCATAAAGTGCCGCTGCAGTTTCCGGGAAGGAAAAAGAATAAGAAAGCAGACGAGTCCGAAGAGCCGATTGTGGAGGCGGAGTAGTTAGTGTTTTTTAAAAGGGTAAAAATAAATTTATCTAAATCAGTACGGCTATGAAAAAATTTCTTTGCCTGATTACACTTACAGTCGCTGCTTTCACTTATTCCTGTAAAGATAAAAATTACGTAAACGCTACTATTATTGATACCGGTCTACCTGCGGCCGACGGCTGTGGTTACATAGTACAAATCGATACCACTCGTTATTCTCCTTTGAACTTAGCAGACAAATACAAAGTAAATAACCTTGCTGTCGAAGTTGATTTTAAAAAGGAAGGCGATGGTTTCAGTTGTGGTTTTAATCCGAAACTTATTGAGACGATTAAAATTAATAAAATCAAAAAAAGGTAATTCGCATGATGAGAATTTTAGGACTCGTTATTTTTGTGATTCTATTGGGGTTGTTTACTTCCTGCGATATAAAAACGAACAACGACCAAAAAGAAATAAAAATTAAAAACAGAATATTCGACAGTGTCGGTGTCTTAACGGTTGAGCAGAAAGACAGCGTTTTCCAAATGCTTAAAATCTTAGAACCCGAAATCAACTCAGAAATTATAATCATTATTGCTGACTCCTTGGGCGCAGACCAAATTCCAGAATATGCCATCGCTCAATCATGGGAACTTAAAAATCGAAAAGAGTTAATAGGCGGTTTGTTGTTAGTCGTTTCTTCTAAAAATTCGGAAACCATGTTTTTAATTGGGCATGATTGGGAAGAGAAAATAGACGGAGATGCATTAGCAAAAATCATCAGAGAGGATATGATGCCAGAATTTCAAAAGAAAAATTTCTCCAGAGGACTTTTATTGGGCATTCAAAAAATTAAAACCATGGTTACTGGGAAATAATAAAGTATCCCAATCGCCCTTGTTATTAACGAGCCGGTGGGCGAGCAGTGCGATTGCTTCGCTCGTGAGATAGTAAGTGCGTTTCTTACCTTCTCTGTGTACACTTCTTTCCTCCTCTCGCCTATTATAGAAATATAATTCTTCGCACATGACTTACTCCACTCTTCCCGATTTCTATTTCTCTTCTGCCTTACTTTCAATTGGATTTCCTATCCTGATTATTCTTGCCGAAGTGTTGCTGTTAAAATTATACAGCGACAACCCACTCATCAAATGGATGCTTATCCTACTTTTCCCTTTGGCCTTTTTACTACTGCTTGCTTCCGGAACCTTCAACGTTATGTTTTTTGGTTATGGCGAACCGGTTGAAATTGTTTCTATCGATCATACCGAAAAAGAACTAATCGTACTTGATTATCTTCGGACCTCTGGTGGTAAGACAAGCAGCGGATCAAAATATTATAGGGCACATATTTTAGATCCGCTTTCGGGAAAAAAAATAATCCGGATGCTGGTAGGTGTAAGAGCAGAGTTTCTAGGCATTCAGGGCGATACTCTGATCATTGCGAACCATCGAGCGGTTCGTTTTTTTTCTATTCAAACAGGGACGGAACAACTTCAATACAACAGGGAAACACTACCTACTATTTTTCCGGTATTGGCAAAAGGCATACAAGAAATAGACTGGCGTTGGGGCGGACTTTATCTAACTGCCCTTGATGGTACGAAATGGGTGGTCGATCCTCTGACAAAAACTATTAGGAAAGACGAACGAATCCATGACGTTTATATACCGACCAATAAATTATACCTGTACAGAAATGAAGTACTGTTAGACGATAGAGAGGGCGGAACAGAAATAGTAGAACTGAAAGCAATCGATGGAAACGATGGTATCTTGTATATTACAAAAGAAGGTATGCCTTCCAACAAAGCCCAGAGCTTTATAGAAGGAAATCTCGTAGGAATGAGCACCGCCGACAGTTGTCTTATTATCCGGCATTATACCACTACCGTTAAAGACGAATTTATTTATACCGCCGTTTCCTTGGATGGGAAAAATAAACAATGGGAGATAAAGGCTTCCTCTTTAAATCGGGAAGCGTCTGAAAGTAAAACCGACCTGACAGTGGATGAAAAGAAGGGATTGCTTTTTTTCTTTTACGGAAAAGAGGTAGTGGCAATAAAATTGAAAACGGGCGCTTTGGTATGGAGAAGCAAATTGTGATTTAAATAAGGCTAATAGAGGAGTATAGCGAAAGTTAAACTATTGAAAATCCACAGGTATTTCTTCCATATTTTTTCATTCTCCGTAAAATATAATTTTTTATAAAACAGATAGTTAAGGATATATTCTCGCCATATTCATTGATATTCTACATAGATAAATAGTCTTTATTTTTAAGATTCTGTTAATTCGATTTATCTAATAATTAATATAAAAATTGATATATGCGCTCAAGAGCTCCATTTATGAATAAATACCTATCCATTTTTTTGGGTCTGGTGTTACTTGCTTCCTGCAAACAAAAAAGGGACACCATTCCGACTCCTACGCAGCCAGGACCTACTTATACCGTTCCTGCTACTTCTGATATTGTATTATATGAAATAAACGAAAGAGCCTATAGTTCTTCCGGCGATTTTGCGGGAATTACTTTGCGATTAGATTCTATCAAAGCCTTGGGCGTAAATGTTATATGGCTCATGCCCATTAATCCGATTGGAATTGTAAACACGGTTCACTCTCCCTATTGCGTACGGGATTTCAGATCAGTAAACAGCGAATACGGTACGTTGGACGATTTGAAAACATTGGTAAATACGGCACACAAAAAAGGATTGTCTGTCATATTAGACTGGGCTGCCAATCAAACTTCCTGGGATCATCCCTGGATAACGGATCATAAGGATTGGTATGTACAGAATAGTAGTGGAGTCATACAGACACCCAATTCTATCTTTTTAGATGTAGCACAACTTGATTATACCAATATGGATATGCGTGCAGAGATGATAGCGAGTATGAAATACTGGATTACTACGGCCGATTTTGACGGATTCAGATGTGATTTTGCAGACAACGTAACTGACAACTTTTGGCAACAAGCCATCGATTCTTTGACTACGATGCAGCCAAGCAGACCATTGATTCTTTTGGCAGAAGGCTATAACGTAGGTCACCTTACAGCAGGCTTCCAGATGAATTTTGGTGAAGGAGTTTACAGCGCCCTGGTGAATACGTTTAAAACATCAAGTCCTGGTGTGCCTTCGGATATTTATACTGCGAATACCAATGAATACAACGGTGTTCCTTTTGGAAAAGAAAGATTAAGATTTACTACTACACACGATCATTCAGCGTTTGATGGAACACCGATGACCAACTTTGGTGGTAAACAAGGATCGCTCGCCGCAGTCGTTTCTACTTTTTATATGGCAGGTGTTCCTTTGATATACGGTAGCCAGGAAGTAGGAACTACCGCACAGGTTTCTTTCTTTAACAAGTCAACGCCGATTAACTGGAGCCTTAACCCGGATATGGTAGCAGAGTATAAAAAGATCATTGCACTCCGCAAAGCTTCTCCTGCTCTTAAAACCGGAACGCTGACAACTTATGCCGACAGCGATGTCATTTGTTATACACGGACTTCCGGTTCGGATACTTTCTTAATATTGGTGAACGTTCGCAAAAGCAGCAGAACATTTTCAGTGCCCGCTACTTTGCAGGGCAACTGGACCGATGCCTTCAACAGTTCGTCAACTAATCTTGGCAGCACGCAAAATTTAAATGCCTATCAATACATTGTTTTAAAGAAATAGTATATCAACTATAAAAGGGGAAAAGGCCTTTGCATTTCGCGAAGGCTTTTTTAGTATATAGTCAAACCGTCAAGTAAAACACTCTTAGACGGTTAAAAATCAATACAACAGAAATTTTTTCAAAAACACTTGCGAAACCGAAAGGTTGCGCTTATATTTGCAACGAAACGGTTGCTAAACAAAGCCGGATTAAGTATGAGAAGAGATGTATTTCAGGCAATTGCAGATCCAACGAGAAGAGAAATTATTAATCTCATTGCCCAAAAATCCCTAACTGCCAATGCTGTGGCCGATAGTTTTGACGTAAGCCGTCAGGCCATTTCCAAACATATAAAAATCCTGACTGAGTGTGGCATTATTATCATTAACAAACAAGGGAGAGAACATTATTGCAATGTTCAGGCAGAAAAATTAAACGAAGTCACCGACTGGGTAGAGAATTTCAAAAAACTCTGGGACTATAGATTTGACAAGCTGGATACGTTATTAATCGAAATGCAGAAAAATAAAAAATCGAAAAAAAATGGCAAGTAAAAACCAAACCAAAATTATTGCTGAAAAAGGCAAGCAGGAACTTTTCATCGTCCGGGAGTTTGAAGCGGACAGAGCGCTCGTCTTTAAAGCGTTTAACGAACCGGATTTATTAATACAATGGTTGGGTCCTCGTAACCTGACCATGGAAATTGAAAAAATGGACAACCGATCAGGAGGATCTTATCGATATCTTCATTGCGATGCGAAAGGAAATGAATACGCATTCAATGGTGTCATTCATGAGGTGACCGCACCGGAGAGAATTATACGGACCTTTGAATTTGAAGGACTTCCCGAAAGAGGACATGTTTCATTGGAAATAGCCACTTTCGAAGCGCTGACTGGAGGAAGAACAAAACTTACTGTTCAATCCATCTTCAAATCAGTCGCAGACCGCGACGGCCTCGTGATGTCAGGTATGGAGCGTGGCCTGGTAGATTCTTACGAACGAATGGACGAGCTTCTTGCGAAAGAAATAAATTAAAAAGAAAAAGTAAACGATAAACTAAAAATAAAATGAAACAATTCTGGCTTAATTTACCGGTGAAAGACATAAAAAGATCAAGAGAGTTTTTCACCAAACTTGGATTTAAATTCAATCCCAATAATGGCAATACCGATCACTCGATTTGCCTGCTTATCGGCGAAAAAGAAGTAGTAGTGATGATGTTTGATGAACCAACCTTTAAAGGTTTTACGAACAACGAAATTACGAGCACAAAACAATCTACCGAAGTATTACTTTCTATCGATGCGCAAAGCAAAGAAGAGGTAGACGAAATGGTAGAGAAAGTAAAAGCCGCCGGAGGCACCAGTAATCACGTGCCTAAGCCGATGACCGGTTTTATGTATGGTTGTGTTTTTTCTGATCTGGACGGTCATCGTTGGAATGTCTTGTATATGGACATGAGTAAGATGTAGAGATAAAAATGTTGCTACGTAGTTAGCATTCCGGTCTGTGGGACACAGACCGGTTCAACGAATCTTATTTATCCGGTGCCATGATCGTTTTGCGGTGCTCGTTGCCCCAATGCAAAATTTCGAGAATGATTTTATCCAGGCTTTTCCCATATTCTGTTATTTCATATTCTACAGTGATGGGTTTTGTGTTGCAAACAGTTCGTGTAATGAGCTTATTGGCTTCCAGATTTTGTAGTTCTTTGGAAAGCATTTTCGCAGCAATGCCGTCTACTTCGCGGAGCAAATCCATAAAACGCATTTTTCCGCGAAAACGCAAAGTACTAATCAACTGGATTTTCCATTTTCCGCTCAGTACATCCATGGCATCACGTACGGCCCGTTGTTTGTGAACAGGATTTCCCTGACACAATTCATGGTTGGGATCGATGTTTTTCTCTTCTAAGAATTCTTTTACAGTATCTATCATATTCGAATTTAGCAATAAAGGAACTGTAAATCAATATAGTTTCTTCGAGGAAACCAGTTTCTAAAAGGAAACTCATTACTAAAATAAAGTTATTAACCCTTATTTTTAACCTATTATAAAAAATCAAACAAAATGAAAAGAGACAAAATTATTTATTGGATAACAACCGGGTTGTTTTCTGCCATGATGTTAATGAGTGGCGTAATGTATTTAACCAGAAACGAACAAGTAGTACAAGGTTTTAAAACGGCGGGCTTTCCCGATTATCTTATTGTTTTCCTCGGAACAGCCAAACTCTTGGGTGCTTTGGCTTTAATCATTCCGATGGTATGGAAAAAAGTAAAGGAATGGGCATATGCGGGTTTTTTGTTTAATCTTTTGGGAGCTGCCTGGGTGCATATTTCTACCAACACCTCTCCTGTATCGCCTCTTATTTTCCTGGTAGTACTGGGAATCTCTTATTGGGCGTGGAATAAAATAAACGGAACGAAAGTTATTTCGTAAAAATCCTTTCAAAGATTTCCCCCTTGTGTGGCTGGTTAAGCGTTAGTGAAGGGGGTCAGGGGGATGAGCGGATATACAATTGAAAAAATTCATCCACCTAGCCCTCTTCCCTTTCACACAAAATCAACGGCACAAGGGGGAAAGTTACCCAGAAAATAGGGTCTATATTTTTAACGCCAACCTAATTCCGCCCCAGCGGTGCACCTGGCCGGTAGAATATTCCTTTGTTAAAACAGATTGAAAATATTCGATGTTTAATCTGCGGAAATTTATGACCACACCATAATTTCCCTGGAAAGTGAAGCGTTGTATTTCTTTATTCGAAATCGTATAAGGACTTTTGCGATTGAGCATTCCTCCCTGTAAGGTAGCGTCGTAGCCTACTGCGCTTAGCACGGGCTGCATATAGAAATGAAAGCTAAATTTTTCTCTTACTCTTTTCAACCCTTCCTGACTAGCTTCATTTTTACAAAAAGTAGAAACAATTGTTGGATTGAGTTTTCCAAACATAAAGACTAAACCAGTGGAAAGCTTGTCGTTGTAAGTGCCCAGGCGACCGTTGGCAAATCCGTTGATCAGAATTATTTTTCTGACCGATAAAAAATTCTTTTCCATGCCGGTTTCGTAATTAATAATGACGTCGTTTTTAATTTGATTAGGCCATCCCAAGGGTTGTAAATTATGTATCCAGCGGTGAATGGTGCTTTGCATCCAGTAGCCGCTGGCGGTTGATCCTATTACGCCTAAAGAGAGAGAAGCATTCATACTACTTTGATTTTTTAAAGTACTACGAACGAAATTTTTTAAAAACAGCGACGCGGCAAAAGGACGATCGCCGTATAAAATTTCTTCGTGTCGAATGCTGCTGGGCGTATAACCGTTGTGTTCTATTGCTACGCCATATTGGTTGCGACTGCTTTTGGAAGCGGGTAACAAACGGTTCAACGGAAACTTTTTCATAGCAGGGCTCACCACTTCCAGGTTAATGCCCTGTGTATAGTATTTGTCCGAAGCCGTAAAATAATCGTTTTCGTAATGAAGCCGTACATAGCGATCCGCGTTTATCATCCGGAAACTGGCAGTGTTGTCAATGGCTTGAGAGAAGGAAAGCTGTTTAATCAAACAAAGACTAGTGATGAAAAAAAAGTTGAATAGGCGCATGGAATATATACGGGGAAATATAGAAAGCGGATTTTTAAATAACCCGGTATTGCGGTGCATCTCTACTGCAGTAGTTCGCCAGAGCTGGCGGTGACATTCCTCGCTAGGACGAGTAGGGCCAGCTTATAAAAATCCTTTAAATTTCCACAAAACGCCAACCTTTCTGTTTGCAAACTGAAGACCTTCTTCGTCAGGGCTGTATGGCAGAGTTTTTGATAAACTTTAAAAGAATGTTTTACGTTTACAAATCAGAAGGGAAGATTTATTTGTATCGCACAACAGGGTTGAATAATTTATTTAAACTTCTATTCGTATGAAAAAGGTGATAATTCTGATGATAGCGTTGTTAATGACAGGCTTTCAGTTAATGGCGCAGGATGTGGTGTATTTCAAAAACGGTAACCAGCAAAAGGGAAAGGTGCTTGAAATAACGGCCAACGAAGTAGTCTATAAAAAAGCGGAAAATCCAGATGGTCCGGCTTATACTTCCAACAAGTCGGATGTGCAGATGATCGAATTTTCCAACGGTTATAAAGAAGTATTTGCACAGACGAACAATAACGGCAACAATAACAATTCCGGTTCCAATCAGTCTAACAACAATAATAACCAACAGGCGCAAAATGGAAACGGTGGTGGCAATACTTATCAGAATAATAATTATTACCCGCCGGCAAGACCTAACGTAAATGTAAACATCAATCCTATCTGGGGAGGTGGTTACTATGGTGGTGGCTGGGGCTGGGGTG
>JACXTT010010587.1_pt1 | contig 12402 bp, 13 predicted proteins | sample 9270951 | NCBI WGS metagenome assembly JACXTT01 (sample SAMN15532306, study PRJNA645909) | rock metagenome | isolation source: weathered quartz diorite | place: Puerto Rico | collected 2017-06-21 | reverse complement strand
GACTGGAAAGAAGGTCTTGCCGATCAGCCCTGCGAAGTAGCTGAAGACGGTGAAGTCGAACATCTCCAGCGCATTGCCGGCAGACGTGGCAACGATGGTCCTGGTCTGCGTTGACAGGCGTCGCGGCGAAGGCCGTGCGGTGTCGAGCGGCGTAGCGGCATTTTGCATCACTCTGGTCTCCTGGCGAGCGTCGCTTTCTGAGCCGGACAATGCCATGTCCGGCGGGACGACGATGACGGGATACTAATGGCGTGGTAATAATTGCGATACTTGCAAATTCTTATCCTGATAACATCTATTTATCGGTGTAAACCCTCCATTTGCTTCGCCAGCAGGTGATCCTTTAGCCATGAAGCTTCATCAACTCCGTGCCCTGGTTGCGGTTGCCAGCTCGGGCAGCATCCACGAAGCGGCGCGCGCCCTGCATCTGACCCAGCCCGCCGTGACGCGCGCGCTGCGCGACCTCGAAGATGAACTCGGGCTGATGCTCGTGCTGCGCAGTTCGTCTGGTGTGACGCTGACTGAGGAAGGGCGGGCGATGCTGCGTCGCGCCGAGCTGGTCGTGAACGAGGTGGCAAGGACCGAGGAGGAGATGTCGTGGCTGCGCGATAACCGCAAGGGACGCGTGGCCATCGGGGTGACGCCTCTGGCGGGCATCACGGTGTTGCCGCGGGCCTACAACCGCTTCCGTCAGGCAATGCCTGACGTTCAACTCGAGTTCGCGGAGTTCAGTCCTTCACAGTTGGTTGAGCAACTCAAGAATGGCGCAGTGGACTTCGCCTTGGGCTCTGGCATGGACGCGCGCGAATTCGCATCGCTGCGCTGCGTGCACCTGGCGACCTTCCCGATGTGGTTTGCGGTGAGCCGGCGTGGCCGGCTGGCGGGCGCTACCTCGCTGGCCGACTTGCAGGATGCCGAATGGCTGCATACCGGGCCCTCGGCAGAGTTCCACGCGTTCCTGGAAGAACTGTTCGGCCGCGCGGGACTGCCGGTGCCACGCCGCGTGACACGCTGTGCTTCGCAGACGCTCTTCTACAGCCTGGCTGTGAACAGCAATGTGGTGACGTCCTGGACCCACCTGGCCTTGCGCAGCGAAGGCGCATCGGACGAGTTGAAAACGCTGGACTTGCTGGAGCAGCCGCCTGCGCGCAAGCTTTTCTTGCTCTATCGCGAGAGCGCAATCCTGACTGCCTCGGCCGAGTACTTCGTCCACTGTATCGAAGCTGCGCTGCGGGACGAGCGGAGCACGGCAAGCCATGGATGAACTTCAAGGACGTCTGTAGGGCTCCCGTGTTTCGCGATTGAGAGGCGCTTTCTGTAGGCAGTCCGCATCAAGCGGAAACCACCATGCCATCCACCATCACTTCGCACAGGTGCATCAACTTTTGCGTGTCCAAAATCTTGGTCTTGGCGGTGGCGTTGATGGAAAAGACCTGCGCGATGCCGCGCAGGTTGGCGACAATGAAAGTGGCCAGGCTGTCCAGATCGGAGTCGATGAAGCGGGTGCCCCGAGCCTGTTCAGCTTCAAGGCATTCGCGCACGAATGCGATCGTGGCATCGTTCATGCGCGCCACATCCGCAGCGAACTCCTGGTCCTGAAAGATGGCCTCCGACAAAAGTGCCGAGAAAACCTGCGTGTTGGAGTCCGATTTGGTGAGGCCGCCAAGGTAGGTGTGGATGAAACTGTGCAAGAGCTTGAGGCCAAATGTGCGGCCTTCCGCTTGAGCGAAACGCTTGGAGAACTCGCTGCGCAGCTCAGTCAGCACGGCCAGTTGCAGCGCTTGCTTGTTTCCGTACAGGTGAACCACGAGTCCTTTGCTGACGCCTGCAGTCTCGGCTACCTCGGCAATGGTCATGCCGCCAACGCCCTTGGCACGCATGACCGTCATGGCGGCCTTGATCAACGCACCCTCCGACGTGGCGCGCCGCTCTTCCTGGGTGCGTCGGGTTCGGGCGGGGCGGGATGTCGTGGCAGTCATGGTTGGGCGAATTCAGGCGTTTTGTGAAGACAGCAATTTTTCCAGATTATCGGGTGTGAAATCTAGGGCGCTGAGAATTTCGCGCGAGTGTCTACCGGCGGGTGCGATGTCCCGCGTCTCGAGGGGCGTGGCCGAAAACCGCGGCGCGGGTGCGGCCTGTAGAACGCCGCCGGGCTCGACATAGCTCTGGCGCGCCGCCAAGTGCGGGTGGCGGGCGGCCTCGTGCGGCGTCAGCACGGGCGCCCAGCAGGCGTCACTGCCGCCCAGGCAGGCCTCCCATTCTGCGCGTGTGCGCGAGCGCATCAGTGCGGTCATGGCTTGCTTGAGTTCCGGCCACAGTTCGGGGTCGTTCTGGCCGCTGACGAAGCGCACGTCGCCGTTCAGCCCCAGGCGCGCGAGCAGTTCGGCATAGAACTTTGGTTCCAGCGGTGCAAAGTTGATCCAGCCCCCGTCCTTGCACTGGTAGCTTTGCGCTGCCCAGTGCGAACGGTCAAAAGCCTGCGTGCCGCGCTCGAAGCTACCGCCGCGCCGCTGGATGGCGCCCAGCATCAGGTTCAGCATGTGGGCCGCGCCATCGACGATGGCAGCATCGACAACCTGCCCTTGCCCCGTGCTGCGCGCATGTTGCAACGCGGCCAGCAGCCCCACCGCTAGGTAAAGAGCGCCGCCGGCCACGTCGCCCAGTACGGTGGACGGCGCCATCGGCGGCTCGCCGGCTGGACTGGCAAACCACAGGGCGCCGCTAAGGGCGGTGTAGTTGCTGTCGTGGCCGGCTCGCGGCGCCCACGGCCCATCCTGGCCCCAACCGGTCATGCGGCCGTACACCAGCGTGGGCCGACGCTGCAGGCACACCTCGGGCCCCAGGCCCAGGCGCTCCATGACGCCGGGGCGCATGCCCTCGATCAGCAGGTCGGCGTCATCGCAAAGCCGCAGCACGGCCTCAACAGCAACGGGGTCCTTGAGATTCAGCACCACCGACTGCTTGCCGCGGCTGGTGATGGAATGAGGCCGTTCCGGCGCGGCCAGGCGCCCCGGCGGCTCGACTGCGGTGACGGTCGCTCCCAGGTCGGCCAGTAGCATGCCGCAGAACGGACCCGGCCCGATGCCGCTGATTTCGATCACTTTGACGCCTTTGAGTGGGCCCATGTTGGTGTTCCTTATTGAGGAGGGGTGGATTGCATGCGGAAGCGGGGACTACGTGAAAACCCTATTGCAAAATCATACAAACTTACCGACCATATGGTAAGTATGTTGAGGCGGATATGAAGACAAACGACACAACTTCTCAAATCGGAAAACCCAGCCTCTGTGGCTGGGATGCCCATCAATACCCATTTCTCAAAGGGGTGCGCTGCACAGCATGTCATGAGGTGGCGTTTCCGCCACAGCATTACGGGTGCGAGTGCTGCGGCAGCAGCGACCTGGCCGATGTCGAATTAGTCGCGCAAGGCGTGGTGCTGGGCAGCAGCCAAGTCCACATCCATGCCCAGCCCGAGCCTGCGGTGCCATTCACGGTGGCCGAGGTCCGGCTCGACGCCGGCCCGGTGGTGCGCGCCCTGCTGGACGTGGGGCACGAAGCGGGCGATTGGCACGGCCGGCGCGTCCATGGCGTGCTGCGTCAGCGCGGGCAAGACCCCGAGGTTCTGGAATTCCGATTCGGGGTGACGGCATGAAGCGAACACTGAAAGACCTGCGGCCGGTCTACGTCGTGGGCATTGGCTGGCACCGCTACCAGGATCCGTCGGACTCGTCATACGTGACTCTGGGTTTGACTGCCGCGCGCCAGGCGCTGGCAGATTCGGGCGTGCCCATCACCTGCGTGGACACGGCCTATGTTGCACGGGCGCTGCTGGGCATGGCCTGCGGCCGGCCCATCCTGCGCCACCTTGGGGCGACGGGCATGCCGATCACACATGTCGAAAACGCTTCGGCCTCCGGCTCCACGGCGTTCCGCAATGCCTGCATCGAAGTGGCCAGCGGCATCGCCGATACCGCGCTGGTGCTGGGCGTGGATAAGCGCGCGCCAGTGGTACGCGGCGAGATGCAGGCCGGCATCGAGCAACTGGCCAGTGAGTACATCGCGCCGTTCACACACTTTGCGCTGCTGGCAGACAAGTACGTGCATCGCTCGGGATCGGACATGCGCGACATCGCGCTGGCGGCGGTGAAGAACCACAACAACGGTGCGCTCAACCCGAACGCCCAGCGCCGGAAGCCGCGCACGCTTGAGGAGGTCCTGGGAGGACGCAAGGTGTCGGGCGACCTCACGGTGCTGCAATGCACGCCGGTGGGCGAGGGCGCTGCGGCCGTGGTGCTGATGTCCGAAGACGCAATCAAGGCTTACGGCATCGATCCCAGCCGCGCGGTGCGCGTGCTGTCGTCGGCTGCCCAGAGCCAGGCCGTGTACAGGGACGCCACAGCGTTTGACGAACTGCTCACGCAGGCCACCTGCCTGCAGGCGCTGCAGGAGGCGGGCGTCGCACCCACGGCTCTTGACGTGGTCGAGTTGCACGACGCCTTCGCGATCGAGGAAGTGCTGTACGTCGAGGCCATGGGCCTGTGCAAGCCGGGCCAGGCCATACCGGCCTTGAAGGCGGGCGAGTTCCACATCGGCGGCAGGGTGGCCGTGAGCCCATCCGGCGGGCTCATTGCCATGGGGCACCCGATCGGCCCCACCGGCGTCGGACAGATCGCCGAAATCACGCTGCAGTTGCGCGGCGAGGCCGGGCAGCGGCAACAGCCTCGGGCGCGCACGGGGCTGGCACACATGGTGGGCGTGGGCGCCGTCTGCTACGCGCACGTGCTGAGCATCTGAGCCACGAATCACATCCAGGAGACATGCACATGATCGACTACATGGTCGAATTCGACGAGGACACGCGTGCCATCGTGGACCTCACCCGCAAGCTGGTGCGCAAGTACCAGATGCCGCTGGAGGCCAGGAAGCTGCAGGGCGGCGAGATTAGCCCGCAAGATTTGCAGCCCGGCACCGGCGCTGCCAAGGAGGTGGGCCTGTGGGGCCTGACGCTGCCCGAGGAGCTGGGCGGCGCCAAGCTGACCGTGACACAGCAACTGGCGGTCACCGAGGAGAACTACCAATGTCTGGTGCCCCTGCGGTTCGGGGGCCGTGTGCCGCCCTTCCTTTTCAACGCCACGGGCGTGCAGAAGGAGCGCTACCTCGATCCATGCCTGGCGGACCGCCTGCGATACGCGTTTGCGCAGACCGAGCCTTCGGGCGGGGCCGACCCGGGCAATGCGATCCAGACCAAAGCCGTCAAACAGGGCGACAAGTGGGTGCTTAACGGCACCAAGGTCTTCATCTCCAACGTCGCTCCAGCCGAGGTGATCTTCGTCGTGGCCGTGACCGATCAGGAAAAGCGCCAGCGCGGCGGCATCTCCATGTTCGCGGTGGACAAGTCCAACCCGGGTTTGAATGTGTCGCGCGACATCCAGACCCTGGACGGCATGATCACCAACGAGCTGATCTTCGACAACTGCGAAGTGCCCGAGGACGCATTGATCGGCGCCAGCGGTGAAGGCTTTCGCAACGCCCAGATCATCCTGTCGCAAGCGCGCTTCGGCGTGGGCGCGCGCGCGCTGGGTATCGCCATGCGCACGCTGGAAATGATGACTGACTACGCCAAGGATCGCGTGGCGTTTGGCTCGCCGCTGTCGCAGAAGCAGGCGATCCAGGCCATGGTCGTGGATTCGTGGATCGACATCAACCAATGCCGCCTGATGATGTACGCGGCCGCCAGGAAGGCCGATGCCGGCCACGACACGCGCGTCGAGGCCAGCCTGATCAAGATGCAGGCCACCGAGGTGGTCGGGCGCGTGCTCGACCGCGGCGTGCAGATCTTCGGCGCGGCCGGTGTGTCGCTGGATAACCCCATCGCGCATTGGTATCGCTCGCAGCGCCCCGCGCGCATCTATGAAGGTCCGACCGAGGTGCACAAGTACCACGTGCTGGCCCGCCACCTGTTTCGCTGATGGATGGACACCCTGATGACAACCGCACCAACCTTGCTTGAGCACTGGGCGCAGGTCCAGCCCGACCGGCCCGCGGTACTGAGCGGAGACGAAATCCTGAGCTGGCGCGAGCTCAACACGCTGGCCAACAACATCGCCAACCAACTGGCCCGGCTCGGCTTCGGCGCCGGCGACATCGTCGCGCTGCGCATGCAGACCACGCCGCAGTGGGTGGCCTTGATGCTGGCGCTGTCCAAGCTCCAGGCCCGTTTGCTGGGCATCAACTGGCGCCTGGTCGCCGACGAGGTCAACTATGTGCTGGAGAACGCCGGCGCCAGGATGCTGATCCTGGACGACGAGCAACCGCAGTCGCTTATCGACGAGATCTCGGTGCTCACGCGGGACGCCATGATTCCTGTGGCCAAGACGGCGGCCGGGAGCCAATGGAACTCCCTGATCCAGCCGGGCGGGGCGCCCGTCACCATGGGCGAACTGTGCGAGCAGATCATCTACACCTCGGGTACCACGGGCAAGCCCAAGGGCGTGGAGCGCCATCTGCGGCCCGAGCCGGGCAACCAGCGCCTGAACCGCTACCTGGAAGCCCAGGGCGGGGCGTACAAGCGATACCAGACGTCCGACGTGGTGCTGGTGTCCATGCCCCTGCACCACGGGTCCGGTCCTTCGCAGGTGCGCGCGGCAGTGGCGCACGGCTCCACGCTGGTCTTGCAGAACCGCTTCGATGCCGCCCAGTGGTTCGATCTGGCCGAGAAGCACGGCGTCACGCACTGGACGGGCGTGCCTACCATGTACAAGCGGCTCAAAAGCTATCAGGAAGCCTCTGGCCGCCAGGTGCCCCGCCTCAAGAGCATGGGCATTGGCGCGGCGCCCGTGCCCATGACGATCAAGCGGTGGGTGCACGAACAGTTCGGGCCGGTGCTGCATGAAGGCTACGGCTCTACCGAGACCGGCATGATTGCCGGCATGAAGCCGGAAGACCACTTCAGAAAGCCCGGCTCCAGCGGCCTCCCCTATGACGGCGTGGAAGTGGAAATCCGCGACGAGGACGGCAAGCCATGCCCTTGCGGCGCTGTTGGCGAGATCTGGGTCAACACCCCGGCAGTGATCAGGCGCTATCTCAACGCGCCGCCGCTGGAAGAAGACACGCTCGATGTGCGCGGCTTCTTCCGCACGGGCGACATGGGGCACCTCGATGAAGACGGCTATCTCTACATCACCGACCGCGCCAAGGACATGATCATCTCCGGCGGGGTCAACATCTATCCCGCGGAAATCGAGGCTGCGTTCTACCAGCACCCAGGCTTGCTCGACATCGCGGTGGTCGGCCTGCCCGACGAAGAGTTCGGCGAGAAGGTGGTGGCCTACTACGAATCCAAGGACGGCCAGCCCATTGCCGGGGACGAACTGGCTACGCTGGGGCAATCGCACCTGGCGTCGTACAAGCGGCCACGGGATTTCGTACATGTCGCCGAACTGCCGCGCAATGCCGTCGGCAAGATCTTGAAGCGAGAGCTTCGCCAACCTCATTGGAAGAACCAGGAGCGCAACGTATGACTATGAACTTGACCGACCTCAACGGAAAAATCGCGGCCGTGACCGGCGCAGGCCAGGGCGTGGGCCGCGAGGTGGCGCTGCACTTCGCCAGGAGCGGGGCCCGGGCCGTCATCGTCAACGACTTCTATTCCGAGCGGGCGCAGGCAGTGGTACAGGAAATCGAGGCGCTGGGCGTGAAGGGCGTAGTCGCCGTGTGCGATGTGACCGACCACGCGCAGGTCAAGGCCGTGTTTGCGCAGGCCGCGCACGAAGCCGGCGGCAGCATCGACATCCTGGTCAACAACGCCGGCAATTCGGGCGTCAATCCAGACCCGGAGGCGCGCAAGCATTTCTGGGAAGTCGGCGAAGCAGCCTGGGACAGCTTCATCCGCGTCAATTTCTACGGCGTCATCAACTGCACGGCGGCGGTAGTGCCCGGCATGATCGAAAAGAATGCGGGCCGGCTGATCACCATCATCTCCGACGCCGGCCGCGTGGGCGAGCCTAACCTGGAGATCTACTCCGGCGCCAAGGCCGGGGCTGCCGGCTTCATGCGCGGCGCGGCCAGAGCCCTGGGGCGCCACAACATCACGGCCAATTGCGTGGCCATCTCCGCCACGGCGACGCCGGCAATCGCCGCGCGCCTGGAGGCCGACCCCGACAGGAAAAAGAAGATGCTGTCGAACTACGTGATCCGCCGCGTGGGGGAGCCCGAGGATGTTGCCAACATGGTGTTGTTCCTGGCCTCCGCATCCAGTTCCTGGATCACAGGCCAGACCTATCCGGTCAATGGCGGGTTCTCGTTCAATCTGTAAGGAGCACACCATGACCACCGAGCAAGCTGCAATGCTGGAGAAGAAGGACGGGGTGGCGGTTATCACCCTGAACCGGCCCGAGGTCAAGAACTGCTGCAACAACGCGATGGCGATCGCGCTGCAGGACATCATGGACGAGATCGATGAGGACAAGAACTGCTTCGTTGCTGTCATCCATGGCGCCGGCGGCAATTTCTCGACCGGCGCCGATCTGAAGGAAGCGGCCAGCGGCGTCAAGCGCACCAGGCTGCGCCGCGGCGGCTTCGGCTGCTTCATGCACCCGTTGCGCAAGCCGCTGATCGCCGCTGTCGAGGGCTATGCCGTGGGCGGCGGCTTCGAGCTATGCCTGACCTGCGACATGGTGGTGGCCGCCGCCAACGCCAAGTTCGGCTTGCCCGAGGTCAAGCACAACCTGGTGGCGGTGGGCGGCGGGCTGTTCCGCCTGCCCAAGAAGATTCCCTACAACATCGCGTTCGAGATGGCCTTGACCGGCAAGATCTACGACGCCGACTTCCTGCGGCCCTACGGCATCCTGAACCGTTTGGTCGAGCCGGGCACTACCCTGGACTGCGCCATGGAGCTGGCCCGCTCGATGCTGGTGAACGGGCCGACGGCGCTGGCCGCGTCCAAGCGCATCATGTCCAAGGCCTTCGAATGGCCAGAACTGGAAGCCTGGGAGAACCAGGCGCCCATCGCCCAGGTCGCGCTCAGCTCCAAGGACCGGATTGAAGGACTCAAGGCATTTGCGGCCAAGCGCGCGCCGGTCTGGTCGGGCGAATAGCGCCAGGAATAAAGAGGAGATAGAGATGCAAAGACGAAGCTTTCTGCTGGGCTCCGCAGTGGCGGCCACAGCATGGGCAGCGCATTCGCCGCTGCTTGCGCAGGACAAAACCCCGATCAGCATCATCATGCCCCTGGGCGGCGGCACAGGAGCCGACACCAGCACGCGTATCCTCGCCGATGTCCTGTCCCGCGAACTGCAGCGCACGGTGATCGTCGAGAACAAGCCGGGTGCCGACACCATGATCGCAACGCAGTACGTGCTGAACGGCCCAGCAGACGGGACGCGCGTGCTGATGCTCTCGCCCAGCAACATGGTGATCGCACCGCTGGTCAACAAAAGCCTGCGCTTCAATCCGGAAACCCAGCTGCAGCCCGTCATCACCTCGGTGCGCGGCGGTGCCGCCCTGGTCGTGAAGGCGGGCAGGTACAAGTCGCTGGCCGAGTTCGTCGCCTACGCCAAGGCCAATCCGGGCAAGGCGTCGCTGGCCACCTATAGCGGGCACTACTACAAGCTGCTGGCGCTGATGATCCAGCGCGACCTCGGTATCCAGCTCAACAACGTGCAATACAAGGCCCCGGCGCCCGCGCTTGGCGACGTGGTAGGCGGCAATGTCGATGCGATGATCATCGACGCTGGCGCCGCGCGGGAATTCTTCCGCGCCGGCAAGATCCATCTGCTGGCCTTGACGCACGAGAGCAGACCCCCGGCCTTCCGGGATGTGCCAACCTTCAGCGAGCTGGGCTACCCCGGTTCGACCGCTTACGTCTGGATCGGCTTCGGGGTCAAGGCCGGTACGCCACCCGAGATGGTTCAGCGCCTGTACAAGGCGTTCTCTGCCGCATTGAAGTCCAAGGAGTATGTGGCCTACATGGAGCAATCCAGCGCCGGCTCCGAGACGGTCGATTTCGACCCGCAGAAGACCAGGATTTATGCGCAGGAAGAGCGCAAGCGCTTTGCCCGGCTGATCGAAAAGACCGGGTATACGAATTGATGGTTTTACATGGCTTGGCATCCCGCATGGTGGGCGGATACCCAAGCATCTGATGCGTGAGGATTGCATGAGTTTGCCTTCATCACTGGCGTCGCGCCTGCGACTGCCGTTGATTGCTGCACCTATGTTGCGTGTGTCCGGGCCAGACCTGGTGGCGGCCGCGTGTCGTAGCGGCGTCATCGGCGCGTTTCCGACGGTCAACGCCCGCGGTGCCGAGCAGCTGGACGACTGGCTCGCCCAGATCAAGGCCCGGTGCGCAGAGTCGCCTGGCCCGGTTGCGCCGATCTGCCCAAACATCATCATGCGCCGCCAGGCCACGCTGGATGAGGACTTGCGGGTCCTCATCCGCCATCGGGTTGAGATGGTCATCGCGAGCGTGGGCTCGCCCGAGGCGGTCATCCAGCCGCTGCACGATATTGGCTGCCTGGTGTTCGCCGACGTGGCATCGATTCGCCATGCCGAAAAGGCGCTGGCGGCAGGGGCCGACGGCCTGATCTTGCTCACGGCCGGTGCCGGTGGCCAGACCGGCTGGGCCAACCCGTTTGCTTTTGTACGTGCTGTTCGCCAGATGTTCGACGGCCCTATCGTGCTGTCCGGCGGTATGTCCGATGGTTCCGCGCTGTGGGCGGCCCGCACACTAGGCTGCGATCTGGGCATGATGGGCACGCGCTTCATCGCTACACCTGAAAGCATGGGAGTCGACCGTTACAAGGCCATGCTGGTGGACAGTCGACTCGACGACGTGTTGCTGACCCAGGCCTTCACCGGGTTGGATGCCAACATGTTGCGCCCGTCCATCGTGGCGGCAGGGCTGGATCCGCGGACCCTCCAGGGCAAGGTATCTCCCGAGCGCGCACGCGAGTTGTTCAGCGATCATGGCCAGGAGGCTCACGGTCCAAAACGGTGGGTCGACATCTGGAGTGCCGGGCACAGCGTTTCGGGCGTGGATCGGGTGCGTCCAGTGGCCGACCTGGTTGAAGTGTTGGCCACCGAGTACGCACGGGCGCGAGCCCAGACTGCACTGTTGATGCGCGACTGAAGGAAAGCATTAATGTCCGAACTTGCATTTCTTTAACGATAACGCGACCGAATTCTCGTTTGTTCTCGTAACCAGTATTCCGTGTCGTTGTGCTGTTGCGAAGAGTCAGCAGCCGGTCTAAGCCCGGTCGGACCGTTTAGACGTTGAAGCATCGCCGAATCCCGGCAAGCTCGTCATCTCGTGCTACGATCCGCGCAAATGAAAAAACCCATCTACTACACCTGCCAGAACCAATCCTGCGGAACCCGCTGGGAGTCCACCGAAGTGGTCGTCGTCAACGAGGGCCAGGGCCCACTGTTCCGCTGCCCGATCTGCGGCGCGCGCAATGCGCTGGCCGCGCGCGAAGAGGACGGCGTGACCGTCTATCGTCAACGTCGGACGACCGGCTCCTGACACAACTCCTGAACCTGTCTTGCGTGTTTTCGCGCGTAAGTGACTGTTTTCTTTCTGTTTTTAACTTTCAAAATTAAGCAAAATCCTGCCGAGTATGGGCGGGAGCGCAGTTCGGTGCACATCGCATCCGCTAGTCGAAGCAGAGGCATGGCGGCGGCCGCGTTGGGCTGCGAGAGGTGGGCTCGAAACAAATACGCCGTATAACAACTTGCAGCACGCCGTGCGCTCACGCTGGCCTATAGTCGGCAGGCCCCTTTCCCGCCGCCTGCCGGGGCCAGGCCATTTACCGGAGACAGCGCGTGTCCACGACGGAAGCCTACCTGATCGACTCCATCCGCCTCGCCATGGAGAACGTGCGCGAGCGCAATACCTGGCCCTTCGGTGCCGTGGTGGTCAAGGACGGCCAGGTGGTGGCGCGCGCGGTCAATGAGGTGGATGCCACCTGCGACCCGAGCGCACACGCCGAGATGCAGGCCGTACGCGCCGCCAGCCGGGCGCTCGGCAAGCCCGACCTGAGCGGCTGCACGGTATATGCCAGCGGCTATCCTTGCCCGATGTGCCTGACCGCGATGTACCTGGCAGGCGTGGAGGCGGTCTACTACGCCTACTCCAACGAAGACGGCGCGCCCTTTGACCTGTCCGCGGAACGCGGCTATGTCGAACTGGCGCGGCCGCTCGAGCAGCGCGAGATGAAGCTGGCCTATGTGCCGGCGCGCGACGAAGGCCCCGATCTCTACGAGGCGTGGCGCGAACGGCAGGGCAGCTAGCCCGAAGTTCCATGGCGACGCCGCAGCCGCGGTATCGCGAAGCCCTTGTCCCGCTTGAGGAGACAGCTCATCAGGGACGTTCTGGGTCTTCTTTTTGTAGTCACTAAAATTACT
>JACXTT010010586.1_pt1 | contig 12402 bp, 10 predicted proteins | sample 9270951 | NCBI WGS metagenome assembly JACXTT01 (sample SAMN15532306, study PRJNA645909) | rock metagenome | isolation source: weathered quartz diorite | place: Puerto Rico | collected 2017-06-21 | reverse complement strand
TGATGAGTTCTACCGATCACTGTTTATCCGGTTGGTACCCACAGCGTCTGTCCTCGAAGCAAACCGGAAAGCCAGGCTGATTTTCCAGTGCCTGCAGGAGCCGGAGTATCTGCCACACCTGAGCCTGATGTATGGAGACTTCCCTTCCTCGTCGAAAGAAAAGATCATCGCTCGCCTCGGCACTGAGATTCGAGGGCGGTTCGAAGCTCGCGCCATTCATCTGTATTCGACAGCAGGCCAACCGAGAGACTGGTATCGAGTGAGGGAATTTACACTTGAAAAGCGAGACTGACTATGCGCCTGAAAGCTCTTAATAGCGCGAAAATCTGTTCGATTTTGGCAGCAATCAGCTTCTGCTCGGCCTGCTTTCAGGGGAAGGTCGGTGATTTGAAAATGGAGTCGAAATCCGTGGAGGTGGGGAGAGCTGAGACGGTACGGGTCGAGCTCAATATCGGAGTCGGGGAACTCAGGGTAGGAGGAGGAACCAAGAAATTGTTGGAAGCAGACTTTCTCTACAATGTACCCCAATGGAAGCCTGAGGTGAAGTACGACGTCCAGGGAGGTCAAGGTGTCCTCAGCATCAAGCAGCGCAATTTTGGCAGCAGCGCCATGGGCAATGCTCGAAATGAATGGAATCTCTTTCTGAGCAACAAGGTCCCTCTCTACCTCAAAATCCAATCCGGAGTTGGGAAGAGCAACTTTGACCTTGGAGGCCTCATGCTCACTGGTCTGGAGGTCCAGACCGGCGTTGGTGAGACGACGATCGATATGGTGGGAGATTGGAAAAAAGACCTGCACGCCAGCATCAAAGGCGGAATCGGCCAGCTCACTCTACGGCTTCCTGACAAGACCGGTGTGCGGGTCAAGGCAGAAAAAGCTATCGGAAGTATCCAGGCGACCGGCCTGCGAAAAGAAGAGAACATTTACCTGAACGACGCCTTTGGCAAGTCTAAAGTAACGCTGGATTTTCAGATTCAGGCCGGTATTGGCGAAATCCGTCTAGAGTCCGGTGGGTGATAGTGGCCCCCCTCACCATGGCCCTCTCCCCGGAAACGGAGGGAGGAGAACCCCTCTCAAGTCCCCCTTGAAAAAGGGGGGACCACAGGGGGTGGTTAACTCCCTCGCCCACACCCGGCGGAGAGGGTGCTCGAAGGGTGGGTGAGGGGAGTGTGGGAGTGGTAGTGATTACTGAGTTTAGACCCCGAACAGCTCACGACGAATCCTATGAACCGACGAAAATTCCTAAAATCCACCTCCTTGGTTCCAGCCGGCATCGCCATGTTCCGCGAGCCGAGTAGCGCCGAATCCAATCCTATTGTCTCACTTCCGCCCCTGCCCTTTCAGGAAGAACGAAGCAAACTGAAGGTCACCGGCGTGCGAATGGTCCGACCAAAACCTAAGAGACCCATTCCTTCCTACACGCCAGCGCCCGGCTCCTGGTCCACCAAAGGAGTTGAAGTCGCCAATCCCATGTCGATCTATCCCAAATACAAGGCCCAGCGATCCCTGTTTATGGCCGATGATTTGGGGCCGGACGCCGTGGAGATCACCACCGACAAAGGAGTGAGCGGAATCGGATTTGGTGGGCCCGGCTGTAGCTTCGTCATCGAGAAGCACCTGACCAAGCTGCTTTTGGGAGAGGACCCTCTCAACGTCGAGCAGCTCTGGGACATCATGTGGCGCTCCACGATCTACTATGGTCGCAAGGGTCTGGTGGTGCATGCCATTTCCGCGGTGGATAATGCCCTGTGGGATCTTGTCGGCAAGGCGTTGGGACTGCCCGTTTACAAGCTTTTGGGAGGTGAGACCAAACCGAGAATTCCCGCCTACTGCACAGGAAACGACGTAGAACAACACCTGGACTTTGGCTTCAAGAGGGTGAAGTTGGCCATTCCCTTCGGCCCGGCGGACGGCCGTGAAGGGCTGAAGAAGAACATACAACTGGTTAAGAGAACGCGCGAACTGATTGGGGCAGACGGAGAGATCATGCTGGATTGCTGGATGGCGTTGACTGAACGTTACTCTCTGGAGCTGGCTGAAGCTGTCGAGCCTTATCGCGTTTATTGGATGGAAGAATGTCTTCCTCCAGATGATTATGCTGGTTTTGGGAGACTCAACAGCCAGATCAAGTCGACCCGCATCGTAACGGGAGAGCATGAGTACACGCGCTATGGCTTCCGGCTGTTGCTGGAGTATAAGGCGGCCAGCATCTGGCAGCCCGACATGACATGGTGCGGGGGACTCAGCGAATTGCGCCAGATCGGAGCCTTAGCGGCGGCCTACGATATCCCGGTGATTCCTCATGGTGGATGGTTGGGGGGTGCTCCCCACTTCATTTTGGCAACGGCGAATAGCCCGTGGTGTGAGATGTTCATGCCTCCACCTGGAGGACCGGCTGAAGTCTACCGGCGGTTTGAAGAGGATAATCAGATTACTCGCGGACCTGAAGGGATCTATATGCGCCCCTCAGATCGACCTGGATTTGGCTGGGAATTGGAAGTGGACTGATATTACCCTGGGAGTTAGAGTCCGGGCTTGTTCCGGAACCAAGCAATGGCAAGCAGGTCCTTGTAAGGTCGTCTGCAATTCGATTCTTCAAAGGTGGCAGTTCGATCTGGCGGTTCCAACCGACCTGCTCACTTCGCCAGGCAACAGACTACGTTCCAATTCCTCGGTGCCGCACCACGAGGTTACGTGTAAGAACAGCGGAAAGGCTCAGCCCTCTTGGCGATTGAGCAGCGGAGCCGCGAACTCGCCCATTTCGTTGGTTTACTCAAAACTTACATCCGGAACAATTCTTCGAGCGCAGTCCGGGCAAACCCCGTGTGTGAACTGTACCTCCGTGTGTCTACGGATATAGAGCTCCACTTGATTCCAGTACCCTTGATCATCGCGGATCTTCTTGCAATACGCACAAATCGGAAGTAATCCTCGCAGAGCCTTGACGTTAGCGACGGCTTCCTGAAGCTCCAGAATCAGCCTCTCTCTTTCCGCCTCAGCCTGCTTCCGATCAGAAATGTCCCGTATGATCGTTAAGACTTCATCGTCGCTGCTTGCCACCATACGCGCTTCAAAATGGTGGACTCCGTCCGGCATGGGCAGCACGTACTCAAACACCTGCGGGACGCCAGAATCGAGCGTCCTGGCAATGTGATTCATAGACAGCCTGGCCAAGTCAGCTGGCATGACATCTGAAATCCTCCTACCGACAAATTTCTCCGGAGGAAGAAACAGATCGCTCGACCGATTGGCATAGAAACCAAGATAGGCGCCATCGCGACTGATTTGAAACATAATGTCCGGAACTGCCGACAAAATCGCTCGGGTCTTAGCTTCACTTCTTCTCAGCTCCGCCTCAGCGCGAATACCCTCGGTAACATCCTCGTTGACCACCAACCTGACCATTTGTCCTTCTAGCTCAACGGGGTGAGAATAGCAAATCACCCAGATTAGCGATCCGTCCTTTTTCCGATGACGCCACTTCGCAGCCAATCTTCGTTTCTCTCCCGCGGTCTTGAGGAATCTCTCGAGTTCCACCATATCCTCGCGAGGCCGAATGTCGCCCAGAGTCATAGACAAGAACTCTTCTCGAGAATATCCATAGCGCTCGACCGCAGCTTGATTAACGGTCAAGAAACGCCAGGACTCATTGTCGTGGACCCAGGCGGCCAGAGGGATATCATCGAGCGAGATCCGGCAATTCGCTGGGGGGAATCGCAGTCTTTCCTCTGCTTGCTTCGGTCCGGAATCCTTGAGTGATGCCAACTGCTGGCGCAAGGAACTCAATTCCTCCAGGAGTTGCTCTCTAGACTGTTCCTCATTTCTCATAGGTCTGGTACTCCTTTGAGAATTCTGAGAATTCCTCTCCCTGTGCGTGGAAGGAGATCAGGAAGAGAGATCTCGGCTGCATCACAAACAGATCTGCCTGCTCAAAGCCATCCCTTTTGAAAGGAGATAACGATTCTTTGGCGCCTGGGCTTGCTTGCAAACTTGGCAAACCTAGCGTAGCTCAAGGCAGGTCATCAGCAAAGTCCTGTTTTTGGTCCGGTGCCCTGTTTCAGTCATTCAACAAATCTGGGAGGGCAAAGCTGTAGAGCACCTGGCCTGCACAAGGCGCGATGTACTGGTGCCCGTCGACGGCGTAACTGATCGGAGAAGAATTGATCTCCGCCCCGGTCTGAAAGCGCCAGAGTAATCTGCCAGTGCGGGATTCGAGAGCTACGAAATTACCATCACGGCAGCCCGCAAACACAACACCGCCACGGGTTCCCAGGACTCCTGCTGCGAGGCTGCCATAAATAAAACGGAACTCCCATTTAACTTCCCCGCTCTCAGGATCGATGGCCTTGACACCGGCCCATTCTTTGTCCTTGGCGGGTACTGCCTTTCCACCCCAGTAGCTTTTGCCTTGAACGAACTCCTCTGGTTCGCGAATGTAAACATCTCCCATTTCCCGGAACGCCAGGAGAAACCAGCCTGTGATCGGATCATATGACGGTGCCTGCCAATTTGTCCCGCCTGACAAACTAGGATAGTGCAGTTGTCCTTCTAAACTGGATTCTGAGTTGGGCACGGTGATGGGCCTCCCAGTTTCATCCAATCCCTTTGCCCATGTTTGTCGTACAAAAGGTTTGGCCAGCAAAAACTTTCCATTGATACGATCGAGAACATAAAAGAACCCGTTTCGGTCGGCGTGCAACAACAGCTTGCGCTGTTGGCCATGAAAAGCGCGGTCTACCAGCATCGGTGTTTCGTTAGAGTCCCAATCGTGAGTGTCGTGGGGCGTGAATTGAAAGTGCCATTTCCGTTTCCCTGTCGAGGCATCCAATGCTACGACCGAGGAGGTGAAAAGATTGTCGCCTTTCCGTACTTCACCATCCAAATCCGGCCCGGCGTTGCCAACTCCCCAGTAGAGCGTGTCGGTTTCCGGATCATAGGTTCCGGTCATCCACGTTGGAGCGCCACCTCGCTTCCAACTGTCGCCTTCCCAGGTGTCATTGCCAAGTTCTCCGGGTTCTGGAGTCGTATAAAATCGCCACACACGTTTTCCTGTGGCAGGATCGTAAGCATCAATAAAACCACGAATGCCATATTCTCCGCCTGAAATCCCAGTGATGATTTTGTCCTTCAACGCCAAGGGAGCCATAGTCGCGAAGTAACCTGCCTTAGGGTCAGCCATCTGGCTCTCCCAGAGCATCCTGCCCGTCTTGGCGTCCAAGGCAACGACGCGGGCATCAACGCTGGTGAAGAATACTCTCTCCCCAAGCACGGCCACGCCTCGATTCGCCTGTGCCTCAGACGGGCGCCGGTGTTGCCACAGCAGTCGTCCGGAACGAGCATCGAGCGCTGCGACGTAGCCGGCAAAACCGGTGGTGAACATGATACCATCGATCACCAGAGGTGTTGCCTGCAGGATCCCAGCGGAAGGCACCTGGAAAGCCCAGCGAGTTTGCAGGCCGCTGACATTGGCGGGAGTAATCTCACTAAGTTGGGAGTAGTGACGGCCGTGATAGTCTCCAAAGTAAGTGAGCCAGTTCTGAGGCTCGCGGCCCGACGCCCGAATGCGATCGTAGAGAAGGCCGCCTTCCAAGGGTGCGGCGGCTGTTTTAGCCAGGTCCCGGCTCTGTAGCGATTTCAAATAGGCAAGCAAATCCTGGATCTCATCGGCTGAAAATTGCTTGCCATAGTCCTCAGGCATGAGTGATTTGTCTTCGTGCTTGATTTCAACCAAATCCTTTTTCTGCAAAAGACGGAAATCGCCCGTCATGTCAATCAGCTGCAGCGTGAACGTGTCTTCATTCTTGGCCAGACCACGGAACTCTTGGCCGTCTGTCGTCCTGACGAATAAAGTTTGGGGTTCCCGTCCCTCCCGCTCATTAGGCTTAAGGATGGCCTCGCGCAGAGCCTGGGCGCTCCACCTGCCTATGGCAGACAAGTCGGGACCCAATCGGCCTCCGTGCCCACTTACCTCGTGGCAGCTTAAACAGCCTCCCTTCTCGGCGAACAGCTTCGCACCCACTGCCACGTTGCCTGGCACTGCTTCTTCAGCGATTGTGCCGCTCAGGCTGCGCAGATAGGTGACCAGTTCCCAGATCTCCTCGTTGGGCAGTTCGAAGGCGGGCATTTGAGTACCGGGGATGCCGCGGCGAATGGTTTCAAACAGCTGCCAGTCCTCTCCTCCGCGTTGAAAATTGCTGGTCGCCAGCGCGGGACCACGACCTCCGCGGCCGTCCCCGCCGTGGCAAAGCTGGCAGGAATTTTGGTAAGTTTTCTTGCCGGCCTTTATGGCAGCCGGGTTTCCGGCAAGAGGATTCTTTTCAGGAGTGGCAGCAAGCTGCTCCTGCAGCTGGCTCACACACAGAAGGAACAGAAAAAGCAAAGTTTTCTTGGGGAAGGTCATCAAACCTCCGTGCTACAAACGTTATGAGATGATCTGTTGAATCTGGGGGCAAAACGCGGGGTGTTACATACCATACAAATCTCAATGGAAGACCTATCCAGACGCCACCATACTGAAATGTTTTGCTAGCTCCTCAGAAGAAACGGCATGCGGCCCTCGCTGTGAGACTGCGATTGCCGCAGCCACATTGGCCAAGTACGCCGAATCTTCCAGGCTGGCTCCGCTTGCGAGGGCCGCAGCCAGCGTTGCCAGAACGGTATCACCAGCACCTGCTACGTTTTGAGGAGTCTGACAGAGGGCTTTCAGGTGACTGACCTGACCCGTCCGGGCGGCCGCCAATAAACCGTTGCCCGCTAGCTTTAACACCATGTCGCAATCCAGCGCCTGGCTTAAATCCCGAGCCAGCTGAGACTCGTTGTGCCCGTTTGCCTCCACTTGAAGAATCAACCGGTGCAAAGCTTGGGCTTCGGCCAAGTTAGGAGTGATCAGATCCAAATGCCGCCAGGAAGGGACATTTTTGGGCTTCAGGTCAGCAAAAACCTTGATGCCTTTTACTCTCACCAGCGCTTCCAACGCAACTGCCGAAGCGGCACACACCGTGCCCTTGTCATAATCAGAGACAACCAAGATCTTGACCTCATCCAACAGACCTCTGACAATCTCCAGGACCGTCCCGAGTTCATCCTGCTTCAAAGCTGAGGGATCCTCTTCATCAATACGCAAATAGTAATGGCCGCCCGAACGGATGCGGCTCTTGTGGGTGGTCAAACGATCACTGACCAAAGGATGGAAGGAAACACACGCCTCCTTCAAAAGCACATCCAGAGCTTCGGCAGCATGGTCGCGTCCCACAGCTCCAACCAAATGGGTTTGCACTCCCAGTCGCCCCAGATTGCTGGCCACGTTAGCGGCGCCTCCAGGCCTTGAGACTTCTTGTGAGACCTCAAGCAGAGGAACAGGAGCTTCATTCGCCACTCCCAGCGTCTGACAATCAATATCGGAATCGAGCATGACATCGCCGAAGACAAGGACGGCGGAAGAAGGAAATTTGTCGATCAGTTCTATCGCTTGTTTCGGATGCATGACACCGTTCACCTTCTCGGAACTTGGAAGAGCTCCCTCGGACGGCAACCCAGACCAGATGCACAGTTCAGCCAAACTTCCGGCGGGTCACCGCCCCGGCGGACGGCTCCCACGTTCGCTCATAACGCCCTTGGGTTGGCGAGGGCTAACTCTTTTTCCAGCAGCTCACAAATGATGTGCACAACCGCAAGGTGAGACTCTTGAATCCGGGGCGCACTATCCGAGGGAACTCGAATACAAATGTCGCACAGGCCGGGGAAATCCCCGGCCGAATTCCCCGTAAAACCCACGGTCGTGGCTCCTTTGCTTTTGGCTAGTGTCAGGGCTTTCACAACATTGGCGGACCTTCCGCTGGTCGAAAAGGCAGCCACCAAGTCCCGTTCTTTAACGAACGCATCCACTTGTCGTGAGAAGGTGTTCTCGTAACCGTAGTCGTTGGCAATCGAGGTCATCAGAATTTCATTAGTGGAGAAGGACAAGGCCGGCAGCCCTCTACGCTCGATCAGGAACCTGCCAACTAATTCCGCAATGAAGTGGTTTGCATCTGCGGCACTGCCGCCGTTTCCAAAAGCGTAAACCGTTTTACCTTCGCGATAGGTGCGGATGATTGTCTTCACCACGCTCTCGATTGCTGGCAGCTGTTCATGGATGAGCCGCTGTTTGACACCAACGCTTTCTAATAGCAGGTGACTGATTTCCTGATGAAACAGATTGAGCAGCTCAGCGGGTTCGGGATAGGCAATTCCTGGCTTGGCAACGACGATGCCGGCAGCTCGATTGGCTAGTTCAATCGCTAGCTTTAAATCCGCGCCGGCGGCCAGACATAATGACAGCATAGCCGTCGTGCTGTCGCCCGCACCAGCCCTGTCGGCAATGAGCACTCGGTTGGCAAGAACCCTCGACGGAGGCAAGTTTCTCTGGAACAACGTCATGCCCTCAGCACCCTGAGTAATCAGAACATTAGAGTTCAGTCGCTCGACCAAAAGCGGGCCTGCCAGAGAAATGTTATCGACCGTTCGCCCCAGGTGTTGCGCCGCGGCAAGACTTTCATCCCCATTAAAGGTGAACAGATCTGCCCGCCGGTACCAATGAACATGGTTCGGATCAGCGTCTACAATCACCTTCAGAGGATATTGTTCAGCTAGCGCGGCAACCGCTTCCACCAGTTGCTCGGTAACAGATCCGTACCCTTGATCGTAGATGACGAGACCTTGGACGGGAGCCGGACTTGAGGCTACGAATTCAGCCAACGGCTGGAGAGACTGTCTGGAAGACGATTTCGATGGATTCTTCAAAATCTGAAGTAGCTGCTGGCTGGACGCAAAGATACGATAACGTTCCGGGAGTCGAGACTGAGTCGTTCGCGTCAAGGAACATTTCGAACTGTCGCTGGACTGAAGCCATTCCTTGATTTCAAGATTTGTTTCCTCCGATCCAAAGTCCCCGTACAGGATCACGTGAGCACCCAGGAGAGCAATGTTCTTGGCCACATTAGCCGCTCCGCCGGGGACTAATCTCCTGGAGTTCACTTTGACCACCGGAACCGGAGCCTCCGGAGCCAAGCGAGCCACGGTACCGTAGATCTCACAGTCGATGTAGGTATCTCCTGTGACCAAAATGGACTGCTGGTTAAATTGGTTGACGAGATCCGAAACCAACATTAGATTTTCGTAGGATGCGTTAGCTGCAGTTTCGCGTAACGCATCGAAAACCTGGTGCGTTACGGCAAAAAGCGCCTAACGCACCCTACTCTGACCATCGACGTCTCATCCAACGCGCCGCCGACCAGCACAATCAACTCGTCTGGAAGGGCGCTGCATTGGCTGGAGATTCCGGAGACAAGCGCTGAAGGAAACCAAGAGCAGCCAGCTAAGCGACCAAGCTAGTCATTTTATCTCAATTTATCCGGACAAGGCATCGCCTAATTTATGTAATTGGCAACGTCTCCGATGAACAGATCCATTCCACGTCGTGCCTCGCAAGCCTCGGCACTGGGTCTCATCCTTTCTCTTCTTCCAAGCTGGCCTTATCTCTATTACACGATTCTGAGATATCTGGTCGGAGTGACAGCTGTTCTACTGATTGTCCGAGCGGAGGAACTCAAGAAAGCCCAATGGGTCTGGTTATGGATTGCCGTGGCTGTGGTGTTTAATCCGATTGTGCCTCTCTACCTACCAGCTCACATGCAGGCTATCACCAGTTTGGCATGTGCTTTCCTGTTTGCATTGTCACTCAGAGTTCTTCGCTTGTGAGTTGGCGCTCTCGTACGTCAATCTGTTTGACCACGAGTTTGGATTCAACTAGATTCTTCACGTGAATGTGCATCATTGAACCACGGGAACAATATGGCAAAGAAGAAGGACGTGGCAAAATCCGTCAAACAGAGGTCAACAGGTCAGACCGAGTCCGCGCCTGAAGTCATTGTCGATTTCGTCTTTGATGATGGCTTGTTCTTCGTGGCAATCGAAAATATCGGTCAGAAGCCGGCGTTAAAAGTTGCAGTGCGATTTGACAAGAAAATTTCGGGCTTAGGAGGAAGCTGCGAAATATCAGCACTACCGCTGTTTCGCAACATCGAGTTCATGGCGCCGCGCAAACAGATAGTGACATTGCTCGATTCCAGTGCCTCCTATTTCGGGAGGAACGAACCGACGAAGATTGCAGCGCGAATCTCTTATAGAGACTCCGAGGGTAAGGAGTTCGAAACGACTATTCAGCATGATTTGGAGATTTATAAGGACATCAGTTACATTCCAAAGCGGGATGTAAAGAAAACGTTACCCAGGCTCGAGTGAGGGACGGCCCACCTATTGGTAACGGAGCTTCCATGCCGCCCAGCTGCGCAACATTCGATGAAAATGTGAATTCCCCCTTTTGAAGGGAGGGTGTAGGGAATGTTCCTAGGGGCCATTGGCGCGGCGCGGCAACTTTCAACAGGAACCCCCCGCAGCCTACCGGCTGCTGCCCCCTCAACGGGAAGTTTTAGAGGAGCCATCCATGCCGCGTTGGGGCGCCACGTTCAATGAACATGTCCCCCCCTTGCACAAGGGGGGGACTTCAGGGGGGTGACCAGCCGACCTCCCCCAACCCCCCCTTATGCGCCTTCGGCTAGGAGGGGAGTCATTTTCAAGGGAGCCATCCGGTGCCGGCTGGAAGCCGGCGCTCCCAGGATTTTCAACGGAGGTACTGAATCATCATGGCTGTTTTAAGAGACAGGCCCTACGGAGATTTCAATTTTCTGGTTGATATCGGCACGGGGACAGAAGGCCCGGAGGCAGGGTTCTCCGAGGTACTCATGCCCGAAGCGTCCATCGACGTAATCGAATACCGTAACGGCAACGACAAAGAGTTGGGTGTCCGGAAAATTCCAGGCATAGTTCGTTATGGAAACGTCGCTCTAAAGCGAGGCGTGATAGGCTCGCTCAATCTCTATCAGTGGTTCAATCAGGTCCGCAATGGTGACGTCAACTCTTACCGCACTGTCGTGATTCAACTCCAGAACGAAGACCGTACTCAGATCGTCTGGACCTGGAAACTTCTTAGAGCCTGGCCGGTACGCTACCGGTCCTCCAACCTAAACGCAAAGGGACAGGACATCGTTATCGAGGAATTGGAGTTGGCCTACGAACGACTCGAAATTGAGTAGGAGAGTTTGAACGACCGACGCGGAATTCTCCGAAACTCTATGTAAGAGGCAACTGTGAGTGGCTTTTGCAAGGTTGGTGCTCCACTGTTGGCACTAGTGGTGTGGGTCCTGGCGATGATCGGCTGCGGGGGAAAGTCACCAACTTCTCCTGCCGAGCAGAGCACCGCCTCTTCCGTGGCGGTTACGGTTAATTCAGACGGGCCGGTCGTTATCAAGACCTCAAAGGCAGAGTTTGAAATTCTGCCTTCCGGATACACTCGGGCCTATCTCTTGAAAGATAAAGCACGATTGACCTTTGACGAACCTGCGATTGGACCCTCCGCCGGCAACGACATAATGTTGAGTGACGGTAGAGAAGTACACGACTTCACGCTTGACTTCGAGCACGCAAAAACCTTTGAGGCCCATGGTGACTTGGGGTCGCGGGGCAAGCGTGTGGAGATTATCGGCCGCAGTTCCGATCCAGGAGCACCACCGGTTGAGAAGACAATTTTGCTGGAAGCTTACGATGATTTTCCGAACCTGCTGCTGACCACAGTGAGGTTCAAGAATTTGGGAACTGCAGCACTCGAGCTGACGCAGCTCTCGACCCAGCGTCACCGTTTGAACGCGTCGCAGACGGATTTGAAAGCTGCGCCGTTCCAGCTTTGGTCCTTTCAGGGTTCCAGCAGCAAATGGGGTAAGGACGAGGTTCTCCCGATTTCCAGAAATTTCTCGGAGCCTAACCTCATCAATAGCGCTCCTGAGACAGGCCTTGCCGGTGGAGTTCCCATCATTGCTTTCTGGACGGCCCAAATGGGGGAAGCGATCGGACATGTTGAGAATTTGCCGTTGATCGTCTCATTGCCCGTGAAAACGGCGGCAGATGGACGCGTGCATATTTCTCTGGACCAGAATTTGAAAGACCAGTTTGAGGCCGGGCGAGACGGTCTCGACACCGCGCAGTTTTGTGGCTGTTTTCAGCGGCGACTTCTACGAGCCGCTGCATTTGTATTCAGAGGTTCTGCAGCGCCAGGGCTGGACGCTTCCCAAGCGGACCAAAGGCGATTATGAGGCCAATTGGTGCGGCTGGGGATACGAACTGGATCCCACGCCAGCCCAGATGCTTGGAACTATTCCGAAACTGAAATCCCTGGGCATTCAGTGGACTACGCTCGACTTTCGCTGGTTTGACAACTTTGGCGACTGGGAACCACGCCAGGACAACTTTCCGGGTCAATCAATCAAGCAACTTGTCGACGATTTTCACCGGCAAGGTTTTCGCATGCAGGTC
>JACXTT010010585.1_pt1 | contig 12402 bp, 13 predicted proteins | sample 9270951 | NCBI WGS metagenome assembly JACXTT01 (sample SAMN15532306, study PRJNA645909) | rock metagenome | isolation source: weathered quartz diorite | place: Puerto Rico | collected 2017-06-21 | reverse complement strand
CAAGGACGCCGGCAATACACCCGGTCAGCAACGTCGTCAAAAAGGCGGTCCACAACGCACGCAGCCCCAGGAGCGAGATATCTTTTGCCCGATGCGGCACCAATGCGGAGATGCCGCCGACAAAGATGCCCATGCTCGCCACGTGCACGAATCCGCAGAGGGCATAGGTCATGGCCGTGAGGGACCGTGGGGAGAGCGGCGGCGGAGACGCGGATTGCACCGCGGCCAACTTGAAATAGGCCGCGACTTCCGTCTCGATGAACCGCGACCCCAGCAAGTCCGCGCCGATCTGCCATTCCTCAGGACGGAGACCGAGGAGAATGGCGAATGGCCAGGTCAGCCAGGCGAGGACCCGTGTGACGGAGAGAGGCACTCCACCGATCGCAGGAAGCTGTGCCAACGCCAAATCGACCAACGCTTCCAATCCAAGAAACACGATCAGCAACGCGGCGATGCCGACAGCCATTTTCATGCCCTGTCCCGCCCCATCGATCAGGGCGACAATGAGATTGGAGGGCGGCTGGATGGCGTCACCGTCGGATGCAGGCGATGGGATCCGGTCGGTGGGCACCGCAGGCACACCTCCCAGCGTCACGGGCTGTCCATCTTCGGGAAACGTGAGTTTACTGATGAGCACCGCACACGGAATCGAAATCACCGACGCAGAAATCAAATGCCCTGCGATCTGCGGCACCACATGTTGCAGAGCCGACACGTAAATGCCCATGACCGTGCTCGCCACGGTCGCCATCATGCACGTCAGCACCAAGAGCAGTTCCGATTGGGTCATGGCCGTGAGGTAGGGACGGACAATCAAGGCCGCCTCGATGCCGACGAAGATATTCGCCGCGCCGGACAGCGACTCGGCCCCCGATAAGCCCATGGTCCGGTAAAAGAGCCGGGCAAACAGACCCACGAGCGCTTGCATGACGCCCAAAGAGTACAGACCGGCCATCAATGCGGCAAAGAACACAACGGCCGGCAGCGCTTGCGCGGCCAGGATAAAGCCCACCGAGGCTGTGCCATCCGGGAGTCTCTGGCCTGGATCGAGCGCGAGAGGACCGAGCAAGAAGAGCGTGCCTGTTTGCGAGGCGTGGAGCACGGCGACCACCATCTCGTTAATCATGCTCCAGAACCAGCGGGAGCCCGGAAACCAAAAGGACACGATCCCGAGTCCCCAGGCCAAGACGGCGCTGCCGCCAATGGTCGTCCAGTTCAGCCGACTGCGCCTTCCCGTCACCCACGCCAGCAATGCGATCGTCACGAAACCGACACACGCCAGCAGGCGATACGGCCACTCCTCCACCGTCATGTCCTCCTTCCGATAAAAGCCCGGCGGGAGGCTACGCTGAGGGTCGGCTGCCGTCAAGAAATAAAATAAGCGCGCGTGCTATCACACGGATAAAAGATAGAGGGTCGGATCCTGAACTGCGCACGCAATTGTTTAACGGGATTCGACATTCAAGACGGCGTACGCTGGTCCAGCAATACGATGGCAATCGAGTGCGGTTGGCCAGTCTGGGTTATGCCGGAGCGTTGTTGCTGGAAGGCGTCGGACTGGACGAATTGTGATGTGTTAGCCGCGCGCGATCTTCGTTCGTTGGTGCGGACGTTTGGCGAGGCGTGTTTTCTTTGAGATGAGGGGGAAAGTCTCCGGCTGTCTGATGGATTCGACTGCGAGATCCACGTCGAGAGCCGGCCAGTAGAGAGGATGGAGTTGCGGCCCACTCGTACGATTTCTGCGATAGAGGCGTCCTTAAACCAAGGAAAGTCCTTGAACGTAACAAACAATTCCTCATGGCCAGAAGCAACCAGAAGCCATGCCTAGAAATGTTGGTGACCTCAGCTGCCGAAATGTGTCTGCCAAGCGCTGCGGATTGATGCGGCGTCCCATCTCTTCATGGCGGATTGTCTTTCCTGTGTCAGAGTCAGAGAGTCCTCTGTCGATCATTCTTGCACATGTCAACTCTCGTAGAAGCTCATCATAGGAGCTGTCATCCGGCTGATCTTGAAGGATCTTGGCGATCTGTTCTTTTGCGGAGGGCATGATCACCTCTTAGAAAGACGTGGATTTCTACAGTCGACAGTCACAAGGATAGCGGGACCCCCCCCCTATTTACAAGCGACTAGGCGTCCATGTTCTCGGTTTAGTAGAACCTTTCTCAATATTGAAGTCCTGTAGGTATTGGGTGTCCGAAGAATGATGAAAGACCTTAAGGCTGATTTGCTCAGCGCAGGAATATTGTTGATGTGAATTCCGAATCTCGCATGAGCGCGGATCAGATCCCACCACGGCATCCGCCTTCGCGTCGCATGTGCTAGTCTCTTCATTCGATGACGACGCGCTCTCACCAGACCGGCCTCGCTGCGATTGCCGTCTTCAAGCTCGTGAAAGGCGTGCTCTTGCTCCTGCTTGGGTTGGGCCTGTTGAAACTTATGCATGCGGACCTTGCGACGCTGTTTTCCCGTTTGATTGAAACGCTCCATTTGAATGCCGACTCTCGGATCATGCATGTGCTGGTTCTAAAAATCGATGCCCTGCAGCCGCACAGCGTCCTCGTGGCGGGGTTGGTCAGTCTGAGCTATGCCGGACTGTTGTTGCTGGAAGGAGTCGGTCTATGGCTGGAGCGTTCCTGGGCGGCCTATCTGACGGTGATCTCGACAAGTCTCCTGCTCCCGTTCGAAGGCTATGAAGTGATCGACCGAGTGTCGGTGCTTCGCGTCAGTGTGCTGCTGCTGAATCTGGGCATAGTCCTGTATCTCGTTGTCCAGTTGAAGCGGCATACGCTGGTACGCGACGGTCATCGATCTCCGGGAGTATGAGAAGCGCGCCGACTGAAGCGGCCGTTTCCCCGACACAGTTCATCTCACCTCATCCGTAGCTCTCCTGTGGTACATTCGGCGCTCTCTTCTTGCCCAACAACAAAGGGCGGAGAAATAGGAGATTCAGCTGGTGGATGACCACGCTTCGGAAGAAACGGCGACAGCGACGTCGAGAACCGGCCTGATCGCACGGTGGCAGGGCATTCCGCTTTATGCACGCATCGTGGTTGCGTTGGTGCTCGGCGTGATCGTGGGGCTGGTGTTGGGGAACGAGGCCGTTGTGCTCGCGGTGCCCGGGAAGCTGGTCTTGCGCCTGCTCGGTGCGCTCGCGCCGGCGCTGATTCTTGCGGCGATCGTGCACACGTTCATGACGACTCACCTTGGCGGTCCACTGGCGGTGCGGCTTCCTCGCCTGTTGTTACTGAATACGTTGGTCGCCATTACCGTGGGCCTGACGGTTGCCAACGTGATTCAACCTGGGCATGGGGCAGGAGTGACGCCGCGATCAGCACACGAAGAGACTGCGAAGTCCGCCAACCCCATGGCGACCTTTCTGGAGAACGTGCCCAAGAGCTTGCTCGGGCCGCTTGCTGATGACGGCAAGGTGATCGGCGTCATCTTCATTGCCGTGGCGTTTGGTATGGCCTTACGCAAGGAACGCCACCGTCCCCTCGGGACGGTGGGACACTTCGTTGAGCTTTTCTTGGAATCGCTGATCAAGATTTTGCATTGGATCATCACGCTCGTGCCGTTCGCCGTCTTCGGCATCGTGGCCAGTATCGTAGGAACGGAGGGTTTCGCGCAGTTCAAGGCGCTTGGCCTCTTCGTGCTCAGCGTATTGCTCGCGCTGGCGATCCAGGCGGCGTATTACCTCGTTCGTGTACGTTTCGGGTCGTGGGTGTCTCCCGGGGAGTTGCTACGTGGTGGGCGCGATGCGCTGGTCATGGCCTTCTCTACGGCCAGCTCGACGGCGACCATGCCGGTGACGTATGCGGCGCTCAAGGATCGCGTGGGATTGCGTGAGCAGTCCGCTAGCATGGGAGCACTGGTCGGCGCGAATTTCAACAACGACGGCACGGCGCTTTACGAGGCGATGGCGGCCCTCTTCATTGCGCAAATGCTCGGCATGGATCTGGGCCTTCAGCAGCAACTGATGGTGGTCCTCACGAGTATCATCGCCTCAGTCGGCGCCGCCGGCATTCCGGAAGCGGGGTTGGTGACCATGACCATGGTCTTTACTGCGGTCGGCCTCCCCGTGGAATACATCCCTGTGCTGCTGACCGTGGACTGGTTTCTCGATCGCTGTCGCACCGGGATCAACGTCATGGGTGATATGAACGTGAGCTGTCTCCTAGATGGAAAAACCAAAGCAGAATCTCACTAAGCGATTCCCTTCCTTGCTCGTACGGAGTGTCGAGTTTTCACTCGTCTCCGCGCAAGCCCGCTACCCTTTGCGTATCTTGTGGTCCCGTTGGTGGGTGAGGGCAGCGCGGAGTTGTTCTTCCTGCTCTTTGCTGAGCGACGTCTTGAGAATGGCTCCTTCGTATTGTGAGATTCCGGCCAGCAACTTCTCTTGGTCCACGCTCCGGATCAATAAGAAAATTGCCGAGGTGCCGCGCGTAATCGTGCTACCCAGGTCTTTGATGAAATTGTCGGGAATTCCATAGTCGTTTAAGAGTCCATACTCGTTGGCGGCGGTGGACATCGCGCCACCCCCTGCACCTCCCGCGATGCTCCCCAGGAGGCCGGCCAGGGGATTCATGAAGAGCAACCCCATCAGCCCTCCCCATAATACGCCCAAGGCCACACCATGTGTGGTTGCGCCCCCGAACACGTCGACGCACTGCTTGAGGTGGACCTTCCCATCCATGTCACGGACGACGATGACCGCATCTTCCAGATCCAGGACATATTCCGTTTCCATGGCACGCAGTTCATTCAAGACGTGATCGGCTGTGCTGGAGTCTTTAAATGCGATGCAGACAAGTTCACTCATGATCGCTCCTTTAATGCTACGTGTGCGGACACTTCTCACTAAGACAGATGGTCAGCCTTGTGGCGCATGCACTAGATAACAGTAGGATCACCTTCAGAGCAAGGTGGCTGTTGCCGTATCCTGATCGGGAGAGGGGCAACGCCTATTCTCGCCCCTTGTTTTTCCACGCACTATTCCCTTACTCTCGACACTTTCGTCGAGTGGATCCCTATGTTGCAAGCTGTGGCGCTCAGTTGCCGTCGCGGATCGCGTCGGCTTTTTTCCGACCTCGACGTGAAGGTCGGACCTGGGACGGTATTGACCGTGGTGGGTGAGAACGGCAGCGGAAAAACCAGTCTGCTCCGTATGTTCTCCAGTCTCTTGCCGCCTGAAGATGGTTCGATCCTCTGGGATGGGCAAGATATCCATCAACTCAAAGAATTGTATTCGGCCCAGCTGACCTATATCGGACATCTCAACGGCATCAAGGACGACCTCACTCCGATTGAAAATCTGACAAGTTCCATGTCGCTCGCGGGTGAACCCTGTTCAGGCGCCCGTGCACAGGAGGCCTTGGAGTCGATCGGCCTAAAGCGGCTGATCCATGCCTTGCCGTCGAAAGTGCTTTCGCAGGGGCAGAAGCGCCGGGTTGCCCTGGCGCGACTCTGGTTATCCACGCGTCCGTTATGGCTTTTGGATGAGCCCTTCACGTCGCTCGATACAGCGGCGACCAGCGTAGTGACACAACAGCTGCACGCGCATTTGCAACGGGGTGGGCTGGCAGTCGTGGTGACGCATCAAGAGGTTGCGCTTCCAATGGAGATGGTGCAACGATTGAGGCTGACCGGATGAATCGCTCCAGCATGTGGGAAGCTGTTAGCGGAATCGTCCGGCGGGATTTGCTTCTGGCCATGCGTCGCCGTTCGGACGCGGCGATGTCGGTCTTTTTCTTGGTCATTGTGGTCAGCCTGTTCCCATTGGGCGTCGGGCCGGAGCCGGCTGTTCTGAGGACGATCGGTGCCGGCGTGTTGTGGGTGGCCGCGTTGTTGGCGTGTCTCTTGTCGTTAGGGCGTGTGTTTACCGCAGATTATTTGGATGGCGCCCTCGAACAGATGCTCCTGGTGCCCCAGCCCCTGGCGGTCTTGGTTGCAGGAAAGGTCCTGGCGCATTGGCTGATCTCCGGTCTGCCCGTGGTGCTGCTATCGCCACTCCTCGGTCTTCAGTTCGGTTTGAGCGGAGAAGCACTGGGAGTTCTCGTCATGTCGCTCTTGCTTGGGACGCCTACGTTGAGTATGATTGGTGCGATCGGCGCCGGGTTGGTGCTTGGCGTGCGGGGGAGTGGTCTACTGGTTGCCCTCCTGGTGCTTCCACTCTACGTTCCAGTGTTGATTTTTGGGGCCGGCGCCGTCACCAGCAGCATGGCCGGAATCGGCGGTGAAGCGAATCTGTCGCTGCTCGGGGCTTGTCTGGTGCTGTCTCTTTTTCTGGCGCCGTGGGCCACCGCAGCAGCCTTGCGTATTGCGTTGGAGTAAAACCGTTTCATGAGCACGGGCATTAACTGGCTGAAGTTTTCCTCACCACAGGCGTTTTATCCCCTGGCCGGCCGTTTGATTCCGTGGTTCGCGTGCGTGGCGGTTGCCCTGATGGGGATCGGGCTTTACCTGGGATTCTTCGTCGCCCCGACCGACTTTCAGCAGGGCGATTCGTATCGGATCATCTTCGTCCATGTCCCCGCCGCCTGGATGTCCATGTTCCTCTATGTCGTCATGGCCATATGGGCCGGCATCGGGCTGGGGCTCAATGCCCGTCTTTCCTTTATGATGGCTCAAGCGATCGCTCCCACCGGGGCGATGTTTACGTTTTTGGCATTGCTGACCGGGGCGATGTGGGGAAAGCCGACGTGGGGAGCCTGGTGGGTATGGGATGCCAGGCTGACCTCGGAACTCATCCTCTTGTTCCAGTACGCGGGAGTGATGCTCCTACGGACCTCGATCGATGATCTGCGCCGTGCGGACCGTTCGAGCGCCGTGTTCGCGCTGGTCGGGGTCGTCAATGTTCCGATCATCTACTTTTCCGTCCAGTGGTGGAATACGTTGCATCAAGGCGCATCGGTCAGCATGTCGACAGGGTCGAAAATGGCCGCAACCATGCTGATGGCCATGCTGATCATGACCGTGGCGTTCTGGCTGTACAGTATCGCGGTAATCCTTTCGCGGGCGCGATGTATCGTGGTCGAGCGGGAATCGCTGCCGGTGTGGGAAGAAAAACCGGCCGTGATCCAGAACGCGGTGGAGGCTCGCTGATGCAGTGGGGCAGCGCGTCGGAATTCTTTGCGATGGGCGGCTATGGGCTCTATGTATGGACGTCGTTCGTCGCCACGGCGTTGTGTATGGTGTGGGAAGTCCTGGCCCTGTGGCGTCGACGGGCTGCTGCGCGGGCTGAACAGCGCGCGATGTTGTTAGGAGGCACCGATGAAACCGCGGCATAAACGCTTCGCCTTTATCGGGCTGGGGCTGCTGGTCTTGGGTGTGGCAACCGTGCTGGTCTTGAACGCATTTCAGAGTAATCTCGTGTTTTTTTTCACGCCCACTCAAGTCGTCAGCGGTGAAGCGCCGAAAGGGCGCAGTTTCCGGATCGGCGGGATGGTTGAAGATGGGAGCCTCGTTCGCGACAACGACGGCCTCACGGTCCACTTCATCGTCACGGACACGGCGAAGCGCGTGCCGGTGACGTACAAAGGGATTCTGCCGGACCTCTTCAAGGAAGGAAAGGGTGCGGTGGCGCAAGGGCAGTTGGTCGCCGACGGAACATTCCTCGCCAGTGAAGTCCTGGCGAAACACGATGAAAACTACATGCCGCCCGAAGCGGCGGAAGCGCTGGCGAAGGCAAAGGCCTCCGGGGCGCAGCAAAGCAAGTCACTCGTTGTTCCTCAAGGTAGGAAAGATTCGCTATGATCCCTGAAATCGGTCATTTTGCCTTGATCCTCGCGCTCTGCGTCGCCGTGGTGCAGGGAAGCCTCCCCATCTATGGTGCCGCGATCGGGAACTCGGCCCTCATGTCAATCGCCAAGCCTGCGGCGCGCGGACAGTTCCTCTTGGTCTTAACCGCATTTTGCTGTCTTGGGTATGCGTTTGCCGAGAAAGACTTCTCCGTCCTGTATGTCGCGGCGACGTCGAATTCCCAACTCCCGCTGCATTATCGTATCGCGGCCATTTGGGGCGCGCATGAAGGGTCGCTTCTGTTGTGGACGCTCATCTTGACCATCTGGATGTTCGCGGTCACGCTCTTCTCCGCCCATCTCCCCGAAACGATGCGCTCGCGCATTCTCGGCGTGATGGGTCTGGTCAGCATGGGATTTCTCCTGTTCATGTTGACGGTGTCGAATCCGTTCGAACGATTGATTCCCGCTGCTCTGGATGGACGGGACTTGAATCCCCTTTTGCAAGACCCTGGGATGGTCATCCATCCGCCGATGCTCTACATGGGGTATGTCGGTTTTTCGGTAGCCTTTGCATTCGCGATTGCCGCGTTGTTGGGCGGTAACCTTGATGCCGCCTGGGCGCGCTGGTCTCGGCCATGGACTACCGTCGCATGGTGTTTTTTGACCGTCGGCATCGCGATGGGAAGCGGCTGGGCGTATTACGAGCTGGGATGGGGAGGGTGGTGGTTCTGGGACCCGGTTGAAAACGCCTCATTCATGCCCTGGCTGGCCGGAACAGCCTTGGTCCATTCGCTGGCGGTGACGGACAAACGAGGCGGATTCAAGGTGTGGACCGTACTGCTTGCCATTATGGCATTTTCCTTAAGCCTCCTTGGAACGTTTCTCGTACGCTCCGGTGTCTTGACCTCCGTCCATGCTTTTGCCACCGATCCAAAACGAGGCCTCTTCATCCTGGCCTTCTTGGCCATTGTCATTGGGGGGTCGTTGATCCTTTATGCTTGGCGAGCTCCGCGTGTGGGATTGGGAGGTAGTTTTGCGATGGTTTCGCGAGAAGGGATGCTGTTGGCGAATAATGTGTTGCTGGTCGCGGCCATGGGCTCGGTGTTGCTGGGGACGCTGTACCCTCTGTTCCTGGATGCCTTGGATCTTGGGAAAATTTCCGTCGGGCCGCCGTATTTCGACTCGGTATTTGTTCCATTGATGGCGCCGGCGCTCTTCTTAATGGGGGTCGGTCCGCTAGCTCAATGGAAGAAGGCCAACATGCCCGATTTGGCCAAGCGATTGCGGTGGGCTTTCGGGGTGAGTATCGTCACGGCAATTGTGTTGCCATTTGTCATGGGCACATGGACTCCTCTGCTGAGTCTCGGCCTCCTGCTCGCGATTTGGATCGTGACGACCGCTGTCATCGGTTTACGAGAACGACTGACCCATGTTGACAGCCATAGTCTCGCCGGTCGCCTGGCCGCGGTGCCCCGATCGTACTGGGGCATGCTCGTGGCGCACTGTGGCATCGCGGTTTTTGTCGTTGGCGTTACAATGGTAAAAGGGTTCGAGACCGAAAAAGATGTACGGATGAACGTGGGAGAGACGGCGACCATCGGTGGCTACACGTTCCGATTCGATGGCGCGCAAGACGTCATGGGGCCGAACTATACGGCGGCGCGTGGCACCTTCCGCGTGAGTCTGGATGGGCGCGAAGCCGCAGTCTTGTATCCGGAGAAGCGGCGGTACCCCGTTCAGAATCAAATCATGACCGAAGCCGCTATCGATCCTGGACTATTGCGGGACCTCTATGTTTCCTTGGGCGAGCCGCTCGACGAAGGGGCCTGGAGCGTGCGGCTCTATCACAAACCGTTTGTGGACTGGATTTGGGGCGGATGTCTGATCATGGCGTTGGGTGGCGTGCTGGCCGTCAGTGATCGCCGGTATCGACTTGCCTGGCGCCGACAAGAGCCGGCCGTGCCTGCTTCGACACGAACGGCTAGGCGAAAAGTGGCATGAATCGGTTTCTGCTGCCCTTGTCTATCTTCGTCGTGGTCGTCGGCTTTCTGGGGATCGGACTGACGCTCAATCCACGAGAAATTCCCTCTCCATTGATTGGGAAAGCCGCGCCGGAGTTCTCTCAGCCGCAGCTCTACAATCAAGAGCAAGTGCTTTCACCGGCGGATATGAAAGGCAAGGTGTGGTTGCTCAACTTTTGGGCATCATGGTGCAGCGGCTGCAAGACCGAACATCCGGTATTGATGGAACTGGCGAAGTCCGGTGAGGTTCCGATCTATGGGATGGATTACAAGGATCGCCGGGACGAGGCCATGACCTGGTTGCAGCGTTGGGGGAACCCGTATCCGATCGTCGGCGTGGATGATGCGGGACGAGTCGGCATCAATTATGGAGTGTATGGCGTTCCGGAGACATACGTCATCGACAAGCAGGGCGTGATCCGCTATAAGCAGATCGGTCCATTGGATACCGACACGGTGGCCAAGAAAATTCTCCCGCTCGTGAAGCAGCTTGAATCGCAATGATCTGGTTGGCGCTCATCATGATGCTCGCCTCTGGGCCGGCGTGGGCCGGAGAAGCTCGGCCGTTGGCTGACGACCCTGTCGCCGAAGCCCGACTGAAACATCTGGCCGTCGAGCTACGATGTTTGGTCTGCCAGAATCAAACGCTGGCCGATTCCAATGCACCGCTCGCGGAAGACCTTCGTCGCGAAGTGCGGGAGATGATCGCCAAGAATATGAGCGACAAGGAGATCATCGATTTTCTCGTGACACGCTACGGAGATTTCGTCCTCTATCGGCCGCCGCTCAAGGCGACGACCTCGCTCCTCTGGATTGGGCCGTTTGTCCTGTTGGCCATCGGCGCCACGGTGCTCGTCATTACCCTGCGGCGTCGTGCGAACAAGGTGATCGATGTGCCGGTCACGGACGAAGAGCATCGACGAGTCGAACAACTATTGGCAGAAGGAGGCAAGCGCTCATGACCGCTACATTCTGGTTTATTGTTTCGGCCATGACTCTATGCGTCCTGGCACTTCTCTTGAGGCCGTTGTTGAAACGCCCGTCTGCCGCGATCAGCGAACAGGAGAAAACCTTGCCGGTCTATCGACAGCAGTTTTCCGAATTGGAGCAAGATCGTGCGAACGGGTTGTTGACGGAAGAACAATATCGAACGGCACGAAGTGAGCTGGATCGCCGTGTGTTGGAGGAGACGGGTGCGATGCAAGCGCCGACTGCAGCCGCTGGAGGAGTGTTGAATCTCCGGTTCGTCGCTCTCCTGCTGGGCATGCTCATTCCGGCTGCCAGCGGCGTGCTCTATTGGACATTGGGCAATCCTGCCGCGATGACGCACCCTGTGGTGTCGCCGATGGCTGCTCAAGGCGGCCCCGGTGATGATGCTCAGATGGCTGATAGTCTCAATACGCTGATCGAACAATTGAGAAAGAGGCTCGAGCAGAATCCGAACGACGCGGTCGGCTGGGGGCTTTTGGCACGGTCCTATATGGCCATGGAACGGTATGCCGATGCGGTGCCGATTTTTGAAAAGGCGACGAAGCTCGATCCCAACAATGCGAGTCTTCTTGCGGATTACGCCGATGCACTTGGTGTTCATCAAGGGCGCAAGCTGGATGGAAAACCAGAAACCCTGATTCAAAAGGCTTTGAAGCTCGAACCGCACAACGTGAAGGCGCTTATGCTGTCAGGGACGATCGCGTATAACCGAAAGGATTTTGCGCGAGCCGCGAAGGAATGGGAAGACGCGCATGCGAATCTTCCTCCCGATGACCAGGAATCATCGGAGCAACTGAAAGCCAGCATTGCCGAAGCCAAACGGCATCTCGGTGGTGGTCCCAGTATGAATATGATGGTGGCGAATCCTCCGATGGAACAAGCCAAGCCCGCCAAGCCCGCGGCGCAATCCGGAAAGTCTCGCGCGATTACGGGCAAGGTGGTGTTAGGGCCGAATCTGGCCGGCAAAACGTCTCTCCCGGATACCTTATTCGTGTTTGCGAAGGATGTGGCCGGTCCGCCGATGCCAGTGTCGATCGTCCGGGCATCGAAAAAAGATTTGCCCTTCACATTCCGGCTCGATGATTCCACCAGCCCCATGCCCTCAAGGAAATTGTCGGACATCGACACGGTTGTCATCGTTGCCCGCCTGTCGAAGTCGGGAAAAGCGATGGCTGAAAGTGGAGATCTTGAAGGCATGAGTCAGCCGATCAAGCCTGGGACAGAAAACATCACTGTTGTCATCGATCGAGAGCGACCATAGATTTCATCGTGATCGTTCATTCGTTGGAAATTTGTTTGATGTCGTTGCCGGTCATTATTCGTAGAAATTCTCTTGACACTTTGTTTGGACCTAAGCTATATTTTCGCGCCATTTCAGGAAGTTGAGACAACGAAATATAAAAACAACCTCACTGCTGCGAATGAGTATGTTTTCAATGAATGTTTTTTTGAAGGACAGTATGCACTGCCCATCAAACGGAAGGAGTACTACTGTGGGAGTCAAGCATTTGGTGAAGTATGCCCTGGTCATTGGCGGCGTGCTGATGGCCGGCCAAGCGCAGGCGGATTTCCCCACCGTGCCGAAAGAGACGTACGAGGCGCTGAAGATCGAGCGCTCGGCGTCGCCGAAGGAACTGTACGAGGCCTTACTG
>JACXTT010010584.1_pt1 | contig 12403 bp, 10 predicted proteins | sample 9270951 | NCBI WGS metagenome assembly JACXTT01 (sample SAMN15532306, study PRJNA645909) | rock metagenome | isolation source: weathered quartz diorite | place: Puerto Rico | collected 2017-06-21 | reverse complement strand
CTGCGGCGTCGTGCCGAAGTTCGACAGCAACCACAGAATCGCCGACACCATGACGATCGGCATGCCGGCGCGTTTCAAATATGCCGAACCGCGCGCCCAGGTGATCCGCATGATCGGCCTCCACCGCGGAGTCCGGTACACCGGCAGTTCCATCGCCAGCAACGACGGCGGCTTGTACTTGTAAACAAACCGGCTTGCTAGTCCGGCGACGATCGAGCCGATCAACAGGCTCGATATGTAAATCGCCGCGAGACTCAATCCCGCCTTCCACGCAGCCGAATGCAACAGCGCCGCCAGAAGCAGAGCATAGACAGGCAATCGCGCGCTGCAACTCATCAGCGGAATGATCCAGATGGTGAGAAGACGTTCGCGTCTTGCCGGAATTGCGCGCGCCGCGAACACCGCAGGAATCGCGCAGGCAAACCCGGAGAGCATCGGTACAAATGACCGCCCGTGCAGGCCGAGAGCGGACAGAGGACGATCGACAAGCGTGGCTCCACGGGCGAGATAACCGGAGTCTTCCAGGAGAGACATCAGGAAAAACAGAATCAGGATCTGCGGAAAGAACACCGCAACGGAACCAACGCCTCCGATAAGCCCCTCCGCGACGAACCGTGCAAGCATGGAGTTTCCTGCCACGCGAATCAAAAGTCCGCCGGCGCCGGCAAACGCGGCGTCGATGGCATCCATGAAGGGCTGTGCCGCCCAGAAGATCGCCGCGAACAGAGAAATCAGAGTCAGAAAGAAAATGGGAAAGCCCCACACTCGATGCAGGGCATACCGATCGATGCTCGTCGTGAGTGGATCGGTGTCCCACGTGCGACGCGTCACCCGAACGGCATCACTGGACTTCAACAGCTGCCGCACGGCATTAAAAGCGGCGACCGGATCCGCGGGCAGGGACGCCAGAGCATTCACGCGGTCCGAAAACCCATCGAGCGCACCGATCAGTTCGCGGATCCCCACGCCGGTTCTGCCATCGACCGGCACTACCGGCACGCCAAGCGCGGTCTGAAGTTTCTGAACATCGACTGTCTGGTGGACGCGCGGAAGCAGGTCGACCATCGTCAGAGCAATCACGATGGGTTTGTGTTGATGCGCAACAAAACCCGCGAACTTCAAGTGACGCTCGAGTTGGGTGGCATCGACGACAAGAATGAAACCGTCCGGGCGCACCCGCGTGGTTTTCCCTTCGATCACATTGCAGGCCAGTTCCTCTTCAGGAGACGGCGAAATCGGACTATGCACGCCGGGAAGATCGACCAGGTTCAGAACCGGCCCAAATTCCGGTTTCGTCCGTCCCCGCAGCAGGGAAACGGTGACCCCGGGATAATTCGCGGTGGTGAACGTCCCGCCCGTGAGGGCATTCATCAATGTGGTCTTCCCCGCATTGGGCATGCCGACGAGGCAGACGGTGAGTTCTGTCGATGCAGATTTCGGCGGGGCGGTTTGCAGCGGCGGGGACATAAAAAACTTTCTACCGGACCCAGATCCATGCGGCTTCGCGTTTCCGCAAAGCGAGGAGCGCTCCGCGAACGCGAATCACGAGCGGATCGCCAAGCGGCGCCGCGTGCGTGACGGCAACTTCTTCGCCGGGCGTGAACCCAAGGTCCATCAAACGATGGCACTCCTCGGAGGGCCCTTCGAGACGCTCGATATGAAACCGGGAGTTGAGGGCAACATTGGAAAGACGCCGCGAACCGGCATGACGCCGGATATTGGATCGATCTTCGACCGCTAACGAATGAAAACGATTATCATTTTCAACTTGCACGCCTCCAATATGCCTGATCCGGGAGGGTACTTCAAGCAAAGAATGCTTCCTCCTCGAGGTTGTGCCCGAAACCCTACTTCAGCATTTCGGGGGGGATATCCAGGAATTCGCCGCCTTTCATGACCCGGCTGATCTTGCGGGTGTTCTTGATATCGAACAGAGGATCGGCGTCGAGGATCACCAGATCCGCAAGCTTCCCTTTCTCGAGCGTACCCAGTTCGCCCTGACGTCCCATTACGGCCGCCGCATTTTTCGTTGCGGAGATGAGGACCTCCGCCGGGCGAAGCCCCGCCTCGACCATCAGTTCCAATTCACGATGTAACGCCGGCCCGTGCAAGGTCCCGATATTGCCCGCGTCCGTAGCACCGACAATCCGGACTCCTGCAGCATCCAGCACGGCGAGATTCTGAAATGAAATCGGCCGCGCATCGCGAGGAGGCCGCCGGCGCAAACCGCCGGGGATTTCATCCGGCGGAATTTTGGCGAGTTCGGCCCAGGTTTCGATGACCCTCGGATCGCCGAGACGCTTCTCGATATCGGAGAGGTTCACTTCGTTGTTCAAGACTTCGCGATATCCCTCCTCGACGATGAGCGTCGTCATATACAAAACGTCACGCTTCTTCGCCAGATCGAGAAACTCATTATCGACGGTGTGATCGGTGACGCTGTGTACAAGGATGTCGGCGCCGGCGTCGAGCGCGGCCTTCGCAGTGGCCAGCTGTGTGGCATGAACCGCGACACGAAGGTTCCTCGCATGAGACTCATCGGTGGCAGCCTTCACCATCGCCGACTGCTCGGCCAGATCGTCGCCGTCTCTGTGAATGAACCAGATTTTGATCAGGTCGGGCTTGCGCTCCGCAAGCTTCCGCACCATCTCGCGGGCCCCGGCCGGCGTGCTGCATTTGATGATCGGAGGGTCGGACACTTCCAGCGCCGGCGGAACGTACGTCGAGATCAGAGGTCCGGCGACAGCCACTCTTGGAGCGTTTTTGGTTTTTTCCGCCAGATCCCGAACCTCGAAGTTCCACATCGGGCCGCCGACGTCGACCACGCTGGTAATGCCGCTCGCGATGTACCGGGCAAACGTGACCGGAAGACGCTCGCGTATCCAGTCGCGTTCGGTTTCGTAAGGACGGAGTTTCCGCAGATCGACAACGTCAGGTCGCGTGTAGATGTCGGCCGACTGGAAGAAATGGACATGCGAGTCGATCAAACCCGGGATCATGAATTTGTCTCTGGCGTCGATGGTCCGCACATTGGAGGGAATGCGCACATTGCCGCGCGGTCCGATGTCGCGGATTTTCCCGTTCTCGATCACGATCGCCGCGTTCTTTATCGGTAGCCTCCCGGTTCCGTCGATCACCGTGGGGCCGAGGATCACAACTATGGAACTCCCCTGGAACGCAAACAGCGGAAGGGCCAGCAGCACGATAACAAACGAAATTCTTTTCATGGCGTTTCGGGCGAGTATATCTGATCGAGGTCCGCATCACACCGGCGTTTAGGCACGCGAGCCGTTTGAAGCTCAGTCTTCGATGTACTCGTTTTTCCCTTCATCAATAAGGATCTGTATTCCCTTTTGCATCATGAAAGGAAACATGACCAACGCGCCGAGCGGATCTCCCCAGCCCAGATTCATTCCGATGCCGACGAGCTGCGATATCAGCAGGACCATCGAGAGGTACGAGTTGCCAAATGTGAACACGGCGGCGCTGCGCGCAGCCTGACTGCGTAGTTCAACTGCGAGGACTTTCATGTACGAACCGATAATGGGTATAACAAGCATGGACACGGCCGCGAGCGCGATGCTGAGCAGACTCCATCCGGCGCGCTGATGCGTCCAAAGCTTTGAGGCTCCCATCACGAGCCCCACAAGGCTTGCGACGATGTAGCCGCCCGCGACAACCCGAAATCGCCAGCGCTCCTCGATGCCGGCAATATCGAGCCGATTATGCCGGGCGATCCGAAACGCCAGAATCAGGGCGGCCGGCACGCTGACGACGGCATCGAGCGCATAAGTCATCAGCGCCGGTGAGGCGGTCTTCTTAAACAGAGCGATTCCTGCCGAAAACTGCAGCGTGTGGTAGAAGGCGGTCAGCAGCGCCAGGTAGAAGGAATGCCGGATCCAGGTTTGCCGGTCCTCGGATGAAACCGCCGCCTCCGCGAACGACTTAGTATGCTCTGGCAAAAATCACCCGGCCCTCGGAAGGCTTGCCGCAAACAACGCATTGCCCCGTTTCCGACGGCCGCTGCAATGGAATGCAGCGAATCGTCGCCTTCGTCTCGTTCTTCACGCGCTCTTCGCAATCGCCCGAGCCGCACCAATGCGACCACAGGAACCCGCCCGGCCCATCGAGAATCTCGGGGAATCTCGAATAATCGTCGACTCGTCGCGAGTTCCCTTCGCGAAAAGCCTTTGCCTTTTCGAACAAGTCCGACTGAATCGTGTCGAGCGTGGTTCGGATGGTGCCGGTCAGTCCGTCCTGCGACGCGGGTGTCTTCTGTCCATTATCGCGACGCACCAGCATCACCTGATTCTTGTCGAGATCGCGCGGCCCGACTTCAATACGCAGGGGAATGCCGCGTTTCTCCCACTCGTTGTATTTCCAGCCCGGGCTGTATTGTTCGCGATCATCCACTCTTACTCCGATGCCGGCGGCTTTCAACGCTCCCGTGAAGTTCGTGACGAACGGCATGACCCGCTCGCGTTCTTCCGGTTTACGAAAGATCGGGATGACAACGACCTGAATCGTTGCAAGTCTGGGCGGGATGACGATGCCGTTGTCGTCGCCGTGAGCCATGACCAGCGCGCCGATCATCCGTGTGGTCATTCCCCAGCTTGTTGCATAAACATAATCCCGGGTTCCCTGATCCGTCTGGAACGTGACATCGAATGCCTTGGCGAAATTCTGCGCCAGATTGTGGGAGGTGCCCGCCTGAAGCGCCTTGCCGTCCCCCATCATGGCTTCAATCGAATACGTGTGGTGGGCGCCCGCAAACTTTTCACGTTCGGTTTTCCTTCCTTCGATGACGGGCAGCGACATGAACTCTTCGGCAAACCGGCGGTAGACCCCGAGCATCCGGATCGTCTCCTGCTCGGCGTCCTCGTACGTGGCGTGGGCAGTATGCCCTTCCTGCCAGAGAAACTCGGTGGTGCGAAGAAACAAACGCGTTCGCATTTCCCAGCGCACAACGTTACACCATTGATTGATCAGGAGAGGAAGATCGCGATACGACTGAATCCAATTTCGATAGGTGTTCCAAATGATGGTTTCCGACGTCGGCCGGACCACCAGCGGTTCTTCGAGTTTTTCACCGCCGCCATGCGTGACGACTGCGACTTCGGGAGCGAAGCCCTCAACGTGCTCGGCTTCCTTGTGGAGAAAGTGTTCCGGGATGAACAAGGGAAAGTACGCATTCTGGTGTCCGGTCTCTTTGAACATTCCGTCGAGCGCCGCCTGCATCTTCTCCCAGATCGCATAGCCGTTCGGGCGGATGATCATGCAACCCCGGACTGGCGCGTAATCCGCAAGCTCCGCTGCCGCAATGACGTCGGTGTACCACTTGGAAAAGTCCTCACTGCGCTTGGTGATCTTCACTTCTGCCATAAGATTTGGATGATAGCATTGCTGTGATGGAACCGAAGATTCGAGTTCTGGTGGCGAAACCCGGTCTCGACGGTCACGACCGCGGCGCGAAGATCATCGCTCGCGCGTTTCGCGACGCCGGTTTTGAAGTGATTTATACGGGGCTTCGTCAAACGCCCGAGCAGATCGTGTATGCCGCGCTTCAGGAGGATGTCGACGTCATCGGCCTTTCCATACTCTCCGGCGCGCACATGACTCTTTGTCCGCGCATTTTGGACTTGATGAAGAAAGAGCGTCTCAATGACGTCCTGTTGATCGCAGGCGGAATCATTCCGGATCCCGATGTCGTTCGACTGAAGGCCATCGGCGTTTCTGAAGTCTTTCAGCCAGGCGCCTCAACCGACGACATCATCAGCTACGTCGCCAACAACGTCCGCAAACTGTAGCGCCTGCTTCAGAATGTGTGAACGATATTGAAAGATTCATTCACACACGTTCCGCCTCCGGCGTGCGGAAAATCTACACGATCAACCCATGACGGAATGGATCGTCCGGATGCAAAACCCATTGCGCCGTTCCCATGAGAAATGATCGAGCGGTCACGGCAGGGATGACGGTCATGATTCCGTCCGGCCCTGGAATGTTCACACGCACCGGATGAGCGATGAAGCGCAATCCGAGCAAACTCTCGTGCACGAAGCTCTCGCCTTCACGCAGCCGGCCGGCAGCAACCTCGATCGCGACGCGGGCCGACAATCCTGTGCCGGAAGGAGTGCGGCCTGTCGTATTCGGAGCATAAAAGTTAGCCACTCTGGCGCCCCGCTCGCTTTCAAGGGATTCCCATATCGTAATCAAGTCGACTGGACTGGAAAGCCTTAGCTGCTGCCGGGCCGCGAGCCAGACCCGCGTACCGACATCGAGAAGCAGATCGCGCTCAACATTTTTCAAGGATGAAATACCTAACGCGGGCGCTTCGACAAAAGCGTAAGTTAAACCGCCGTAGGCCAGCTGCGCTTGCACTACACCGATGCCATTCACTTCGACGCTCTGGGTCCCCAACGCGTAAGAGGCGACATTCCGGAAAGTGATCGCAACAGGATCTCCTTCTTTCAAACGCACCTGCACATCGACACGGCCGGCAACCGTATCGAGCCGGATTTGCTTTTCACCGTTCGGATCGCCGCAGCGAATCGTCCCAGAGTCGATAAGAGCCGCAACGCTGCTGAAGGTGCTGTCGCCGCACATCTCAAAGAACCCCCGCGGGTGCAGAAACAGCACGCCGGCATCGGCGTCGGGAGTTACGGGATCGGTGATCACAGCGCCCAGCATGTTCGCGTGGCCGCGCGGTTCCTGCATCATGCTGGTGCGGATGTGATCGCAGTGCTCGGCGAAGTACGCCTGCTTCTCCGGCATCGTGGCTCCGCGAAGCGGCGGCAGTCCGGCAACGATGACACGTGTCGCCTGGCCGTGGTGATAATCCCAGGTGTAGATAATCTGTTGCCCTCGCATGTGATTGCCGAGAATAAGCTCTTGATCGAGGTCTTGCAAATTGACGGATGAGTCGTTCGAATACATCGTCACTTCGAAAGAGCGTGATGCGATCGGACAAATCCGTTCGGACTTGACCACCCTCCGACCCCGTGTGACATTCAAAAGTTATTATTCTTGTTGGCGAAATTACAGTATCGATGTCACCCGTAACCGAAAACTCTAATCCCCCCATTACCTTCAAGTAATTCGAGATATGACTGCACCCGGCTTCGCTCGCCACTGGACAGTTCGTAAGAGTGTCCTTGTCGGATTCGGCGCTCTACTGCTTGTCGTGATCGCCGTGAATCTTTTCATCCTGGAACGTGTTCGATCGATCTATGACGAGACCCACACGATCGACGCTGATGCGCTGGCAGGAATCAATGGTCTCGAGGACATCGTTATTCTTGATATCGACGCTGAAAGGCTGAGCGGCGAGTTTCTGGTCACCCGAGATTCTGGTGAGTGGTCGGAGTTGCAACGGACCTGGCGAACCCACAAAGAAAAGCTGAACTCGGCGACTGTTGCTTATGCATCCACGGTGTTTGAACAGGAGGATCGTGATCTTTACGGTGAACTGAAGGCGAAACAATACGACTACATCAGAGTCATTGATCTGCTGGCCGACTCGACGCCGACCGCATCACGAGATCCAAACACCGTCACTCAGATCAACACTTCGCGCGAGGCGTATCGTAACGCCATCCAGAGTGAGGTGAAGTGGAACCGGCGAAATGCGAACGACTCCGTCGCCGAAATCAACAAAACGGTATCCAGCATCCAGGGAAGCCTCATCATCGGTCTCCTGTTTTGCGTCGGGATCGCGGCGTTGACTGCGTACGTCGTGACAAGCGCCGTCGATCAGCCGCTTAGTCGACTGTTGGGAGTCATCGGCACGATGCGAGGCGGCGATCTTTCGGTGCGGACGGCGTTCAACACGACCAATGAATTCGGTCAGATCGGGCAGGGTGTCGACAAAATGGCCGGTGATCTCGCGACACTGATTGCGCAGGTGGGGACCGCGACCGTTCAGGTGGGAACTTCGGCTTCGGAAATCGCGGCAACAAACCGGGCGCAGGAAGCGACCACCAACGAAATTGCGGCAACGACCGTCGAGGTCGGTGCGACGGCGAAAGAAATCTCAGCGACAAGCCGAGAACTCGCCAAGAGCATGACCGAAGCCGGCGGTGTCGTCGAAAGGACCGTGAATGTGGCCGGTGCGGGCCACGCCAATCTGTCCAGGATGGAATCGAGCATGGCCCAGATCATCGAGGCGTCGAATCAGATCAATTCCAAACTCTCGGTCCTTAATGAGAAGGCATCGAATATCAACACGTTCGTGACGACGATCACCAAAGTTGCCGATCAAACCAATCTGCTTTCGCTGAACGCCGCCATCGAAGCGGAAAAGGCGGGCGAGTACGGCCGCGGCTTTTCCGTCGTCGCCACTGAGATCCGTCGGCTAGCCGATCAAACCGCGGTGGCCACGTACGACATCGACCAGATGGTGAAAGAAATTCAATCGGCTCTGGCTGCGGGTTTGATGGGAATGGAAAAGTTTTCCGAGGAAGTGCGGCGCGCTGCGGATGTCATCGGCCAATCGGGCCAGCAGTTTGCTCAAATCATCGACGCCGTGCAGGCATTGGGTCCGATCTTCGGAACGCTTAATGAAGGAATGCAATCGCAGTCGACGGGAGCGCAGCAGATCAGCGAGACGCTCACGCAACTCAGCGCCGCGATGCAGCAGGCCGTTCATTCACTCCAACAGTCCAACGAAGCGATAACGCATCTCGATGACGCGCTCCGTGGACTCAATACAGGAATCGATAAGTTCACCGTTCACGCGTAGGGTTTATGCTGTATCTCCTCATCCAGATCGACGACGAACTGTATGGTGTCGAAGCTCGACCGGTCGTCGAAATCCTGCCGATCATTCGCTGGCGGCGGCTGCCTCAAGCACCGGCCGGTATTCTCGGCGTGATCAATTTCCATGGAGAAGCAGTTCCGGTATTGGATCTCAATCAAATCCTGACCGGGCAGCCATCCCGACGCCATGTCAGCACGAAGATCATCGTCTTCGACTATCAAAAGGATTTCGAAAACACGTTTCATCTCGCGGTTGTTGTCGAACGGATTCTCGAAACGATCACAATTCCCGAAGACGGCTTCGTGGAATCCGGCGTGGCGACGCCCGGAGCACCTTATGCCGGTCCGATTGCGATGACTCCGAGAGGAGTAGTTCAACGCCTGGACCTGGACCGCGTTCTTGCCGCGGAAAATCGCGACCAACTGTTTTCGTCCGTAAGAGAGCATGAAGTTGAAGTCCGTTGAAGAGATTCTCGCGAAACGTATCGGCCTCGATCCTGAATCGCTTGGGCGGTCCACTGTGAACCGTGCAGTCGAGAAGCGCATGTCCCTGCGTGGAGATCGGAATGTCGAGGAGTATTCGGAGGAGTTGTCGTTTTCAGAAAATGAACTTCGGCTGTTGATCGACAACATCGTCATCGCGGAGACATGGTTTTTCCGGGATCCCGAAACGTTTGGAGTGTTGCGGGAATGGGCGACGAACTGGTGTCGCGTTGCCGCGCCGAATCAGGAACTGACCGCGCTCAGTATGGGCTGCTGTACCGGAGAGGAACCCTACTCGATTGCAATGGCGCTTCTCGATGCAGGGCTCCCTTCAAACCGCCTGAGAATCGACTCGCTCGACATCAGTGACCGCGTCCTCCAGCGGGCCAAAGGCGCGATTTACGGAGAGAATTCGTTCCGGACAAACGACCTCGCATTTCGTGACCGGTATTTTCGACTCGTGAATGCGACATACCACCTTGCCGAATCCATCAAGAGCCTCGTGCGGTTCGCCGAAGGAAACATTCTCGACGATGAACTCCTTCCGGGAAGACAGTATGACGCCGTCTTCTGCCGGAATGTTCTTATCTACTTCGACCAGGATGCGCAGGACAAAGCCGTTTGCAACCTGCGGCGGCTGATGGCTCCGCGCGGCATGCTGTTTGCGGGGCCCGCGGAATCGTTTCTGATACTTCAAAAGGGGTTGACGCTGGGCGACAGAATGCGCGGCTTTTCTGTGGACGACTCGGTCTCACTACAGCAACGGCGCTCCGTGCCCACCGTGCCCTTGGACTGGAAGGCTCCACTCATCCGAAGAACGAAAATCTCCGCGGACAAGCCACAACAATCGACTGCCGCGAAATCCGCTGGAGTTATCGAGGCGAGAGTTGCGCTCAACGAGATCGAGAGCCTGGCCAACTCCGGACGACTCATCGAAGCCGGAAGGATGTGCAAGACCTATCTTGCCGAAACAGGGCCGTCCGCCGAAGCCTATTACCTACACGGGTTGATCCTCGACGCCTCCGATCAAAAGGCGGAAGCCGCAGCAAGCTACAGAAAGGCGCTTTACCTCGAACCGTCACACGTGGAAGCCCTCAATCATCTCGCCCTTCTGACCGAGAACATGGGCGATGCGGCTTCCGCGGCTCGATTACGCGAACGGATTGATCGCGCTCAAGGCCGGAACGAAAAATGACACACGCATCTCCGGATCATCAACCCCTGTTTCGGCTCCTCGACCGGCCGGTGTCCGAAGATGATCTGAACGAGTGGACCCGGCAGGCCGCCGCTCCGCGTGTTCAAGGCCGGACGGACGTTCAGTCGGCGCTCATATTTCGAGTCGCAACGGAATGGGTGGCGCTGCCGGCAACACTGGTGCTCGAGATTGTCGGACGTCGACTGATCCATCGGCTGCCCCATCGATCGAACGACGTCGTTGTCGGCCTGGTCAATGTTCGCGGCAGACTCCTGCCGCTGGTGACGCCGGCCCGTTTTCTGAATGCCCTGTCGAACGATCAAAAAACAGTCGCAAACCCATCGGGAAAGGATCGGATCATCGTCATCAACGAAGATCAAACGCGGCTGGCGATTGTGGCCGATGAAGTCCACGGGATCTATCGCTTTTCCACCTCGGAGGTCATGCAACCTCCGCTCACGCTCACGACGACAGGACGGATCACGGGAATCCTCAGTTGGAAGGGGAAAACAGTCGGGCAGATCCATCCGAAACTCCTGCTGGATTTCTTCAGGCGGTACCTCGCATGAAAGGTCACTCCAAAGACCTCAGCCAGATGTCCATGCTCGAACTGTTCCGGATGGAGGTGGAGGGACAAGCTGCAGAACTGACTCGCGGTCTTCTGAACCTCGAACGGGATCCGGCCGCCTCATCCGAAATACCATCTTTGATGCGAGCCGCTCATTCGCTCAAGGGCGCTGCGCGGATTGTAGGCCGCGACGCTGCGGTGCGAGTGTCGCATGCGATGGAGGACTGCCTGACGTCGCTCCAGCGGGAAAGCCGCACCGCATCACGCGCTCAGATCGACGGCCTGCTCGCCGCGGTCGACGTCCTGAACGAAATCGCGCTGCTGAACGACTCCGCGATCGACCCATGGCTCGCGAGCGAGTCGAAGCGTATAGAAACCATATTCGCGAAGTTGCAGGATCGCAGCGAAGCGGCCGCGCCGGAGATCGAAATGCTCACCGCAGCCGAGCCATCGCGTGTATCGGAAACAGCCGCTCTTCGCGTTTCTTCCGAAACTCTCGGCCGCCTTTTGTCGATGGCCGGTGAAACGGTCGTCGCATCGCGGCTTTTGGATGAGCACAGCCGCGACCTCCTGCGTCTGAAGCGAATGCATGACCACGCGAACACGGCGTTTGGCGGCTTGCGGCGAAAGCTTCTTTCGGAGCCGCACGACGAATCGCTTGTCGAGCACGTGATGGAAGTCGCAAACCGGCTCGCGGCATCGGCTCAGCAAATCGCGAAGGAAATCAGCAAAGTCGACACCTTCAGCAGGCAGTTCTTCAACCTGTCGAACCGCCTTCATCAGGAGGTTCTCGACGCGCGCATGCGTCCTTTTTCGGAAGCGGCAGCGGGGTTTCCGCGGATGGTGCGCGATGTGGCGAACGAGTTGGGTAAAGAGGTTCGGCTCGAGATTGAAGGCGGCTCGACGGAAGTCGACAGGGATGTCATCGAGCAACTGAAGGTGCCGCTGATGCATCTGTTGCGAAACGCCATCGATCACGGGATCGAGTCAGCCGATGTTCGGAGGGCTCGCGCTAAGCCGGCATTCGGCACCGTTCGCGTCCACGCGCGTCACGGCGGTGGAATGCTGCTGGTCTCCGTCATCGACGACGGAAACGGCATCGACAAAAAGGCCCTGCGCGAAAGCGTCGTCGCGAAGCATCTGACAACCGCTGAGCTCGCCGAAAGGATGTCCGAAACGGAGCTCTTCCAGTTTCTGTTTCTTCCCGGCTTCTCGATGAAACAGGCGGTCACCGACATCTCCGGCCGGGGCGTCGGACTGGACGTGGTGCAGACCGCAATGCGACAGGTCGGCGGGGCCATTCGCGTTTCGTCACAACATGGCAAAGGTACGCGCTTTGAGCTGGAACTGCCTCTCACGCTCGCTATGGTTCGAGCGCTTCTTGTGGACATTTCGGGCGA
>JACXTT010010583.1_pt1 | contig 12403 bp, 10 predicted proteins | sample 9270951 | NCBI WGS metagenome assembly JACXTT01 (sample SAMN15532306, study PRJNA645909) | rock metagenome | isolation source: weathered quartz diorite | place: Puerto Rico | collected 2017-06-21 | reverse complement strand
TCTGGGTCCGCATCTCGGCGAGAGCCGCAGCGAGGTCCTCGTCGAGCGGATGACCGCCGAGCACGCAGTCGAACCGGTACTTCCAGGGTGTCGACGGAATCGGTCGCGACACGAGCTGGACCATGTCGATGTCGCGGGCGGCGAGCGGCTCGATGGCACGGACCAGAGCTCCCGGCCGGTGGTCGGTGACAAACGTGAGCGCCGTGCGCCACGCGCCGTGCCGCCGGTCGAGACGGGTGTAGGGGGCGAGCGCGACGAACCGGGTATAGGCCTCCGGGTGATCACCCACGTTCGCCGCCAGCACGGTCAGTTCATTGAGCCTGGCCGCTCGCTCGCTGGCGATTGCGACAACGCCCCGCTCGTCGCGGGCCGCGACCTGGGCGGCCGCGTCTCCTGTTGTCGCCGCGACCGTGACATGGGCGTCGGGGAGCGATGCGAGCAGGTTCCGGCATTGGTCGAGCGCCATCGGGTGCGAGAGGATCTCGCGGATCTCCTCGAGAGGCATTGCCGCTGTCGCGACGATGCAGTGGCGGATCGGCAGGATCGCCTCGGCCACGATCGAGAGGGGCGAGTCGAACAGGAGGTCGTGCGTCTCGTTGACCGGGCCCGCGAGCGAGCTCTCGATCGGGAGCACGCCGTAGGAGCACCGTCCGTCGGCCACCGCATCGACGACGTCGCTCCAGGAGTGAACGGCCACGAGGCGAGCCGCCGGGAAGAGCCTGTCGCAGGCGGCGGCGCTGTGAGCGCCTTCGCGACCGGGGTACGCGACGATCAATTCGTTCGAGGCCATCGGTGCCTTTCGTCGGACGGTTCGCCGGGGACTCAGCTAGCCGGCGCGGGGCGATGGACTGGGCGCCGACTAGCCCGTAAAGGCGAAGCCGAAGAGCGCGAAGAGAAAACCGCTGGAATGAGTCGCGCTCGGCACGATCGTCAGAGGGTAGGCGAACGCTCGAGCGCGCGCAAGACCGCGTCGCCGAGGTCGCGCGTCGTCGCGGTGCCGCCGAGATCCGGAGTCGGCGACTCGGCGAGCGCGGCGTCGATCGACCGCTCGAGCGCGTCCGCGTCCTCGGTGCGTCCGAGCCCGTGACGAAGCAGGAGCGCGGTCGAACGCAGCATCCCGGCGGGGTTTGCGATCCCCTGGCCTGCGATCTGCGGTGCGGAGCCGTGGACCGGCTCGAACAGCCCGGGTGCCTCGTCGCCGAGTGACGCCGATCCGGCCAGGCCGAGCCCGCCGGTGACGGCGGCTGCCACGTCGGAGAGGATGTCCCCGAACGTGTTCTCGGTGAGCACGACGTCGATGGTCTCCGGCTGGTGGACGATCGTCATCGCGAACGAGTCGACGAGCGCGTGGTCGAGCGGCACGTCCGGGTAGTCCGCTGCACCGATTTCCGTCACGACGTCCCGCCAGAGGCGGGACGTGTGCAGCACGTTCACCTTGTCGACCGAGGTCGCGCGGCCTCCGCGGCTCCGGGCGATCTCGAACGCCCGCCGTGCGATGCGCTCGATCTCCGCCCGCGTGTATTCGCACGTGTCGAACCACGTGCCGTCGGCGCGCGTGCCCTTGGCGCCGAAATAGAGGCCGCCGGTGAGCTCGCGGACGATCAGCATGTCGATGCCCTCTGCGACGGCCGGCCGGAGGTTGGCGTAGACCCCGAGCTCCTTGCGCAGCGCCAGCAGGCCCTGCTCTGGTCGTACAGGCTTCCCCTCGAGCTCGGGCAACCCGACGGCGCCCAGGAGGATTCCGTCCGCCTCGCGGCAGGCGGCGAGCGTTGCGTCGGGAAGAGGCGTGCCGCCGTCGAGGATCGCGTTGCCGCCGAACAGATGCTCGGAGTGCTCGACGCCTAAGGCATCGAGCACTCTAAGGGCCTCAGCCATCACCTCGGGCCCGATTCCGTCCCCCGGAAGCGCAACGACGTGCACGGCTAGCGCAGACCGGCGCCAGCCGAGCTGCGCCCGGTCTCGTACGCCGTGATCTCCGCCTCGTGACGGAGGGTGAGACCGATGTCGTCGAGGCCGTTCAGCAGCCTGTACCGGGTCGCCTCGTCGAGCTCGAATGCCACCTCGCGGCCGTCCGGCGTCACGATCACCCGGCGTTCCAGGTCGACCGTCAGCTCGGAGCCGCGATCGAGGTCGACGCTCTCCATCAGCCGTTTCACCTCGGCGTCCGGCAGGGCGATGGTGAGCAGGCCGACCTTGCCCGCGTTGGTGCGGAAGATGTCGCCGAAGGACGGTGCGATGACGACGGCGATGCCATAGTCCTGCAGCGCCCAGGTGGCGTGCTCCCGCGACGAGCCGCAACCGAAGTTGCGCCCTGCCAGCAGCACGCGGGCGCCGGTGAACTCGGGCCGGTTCAGCTCGAAGCCCGCACGAGGGCTTCCATCCGGTTCGTAGCGCCAGTCGAAGAAGAGGGCGTCGCCGTAGCCGGTGCGGTCGATCCGCTTCAGGAACTGCTTGGGGATGATCTGGTCGGTGTCGACGTCCGGCCGATCGAGGACGGCGATGCGGCCGGTCTCCTTCACGAACGCCTTCACGCGCCTGCCCCCACCGCGTCCAGCGTGCGCACGTCGACGAAGTGGCCGTGGAGTGCCGCTGCGGCTGCCATCTCGGGCGACACCAGGTGGGTACGGCCGGCACGCCCCTGCCTGCCCTCGAAGTTCCGGTTCGACGTCGAGGCGCAGCGCTCTCCTGGGGCGAGGATGTCCGGGTTCATCCCCAGACACATCGAGCAGCCGGCGCGGCGCCACTCGAAGCCCGCGTCGACGAAGATCCGGTCGAGACCCTCGGCCTCGGCCTGCGCCCGCACCTTGGCTGAGCCGGGTACGGCGAGCGCGACGACGCCTTCCGCCACGTGCTTCCCCTCGACGATCGCGGCGGCCGCGCGGAGATCTTCGATGCGCGAGTTCGTACACGAGCCGAGAAACACGCGGTCGATCGTTATGTCCTCGATCGCGGTGCCCGCGCGGAGGCCCATGTAGGCCAGCGCGCGCTCGGCGGCCGCGCGGTCGTCGGGGTCGTCGAAGTCGGCAGGGTCGGGAACCGAGCCGGTGACCGGCACGACCATGCCAGGGTTGGTTCCCCACGTGACCTGCGGCGCCAGCTCCGTCACCTCGACGACAACGTGCTGGTCGAAGACGGCGTCGGTATCCGTCGGTAGCGTGCGCCAGTGATCGACAGCCCGCTCCCAATCGGCGCCGTGCGGTGCGCGCGGCCGGCCCTCGAGGTACGCGAACGTGACGTCGTCGGGAGCGATGACTCCGGCGCGCGCCCCCCACTCGATCGACATGTTGCAGACCGTCATGCGGCCCTCCATCGAGAAGTCCCTGATGACCTGGCCGACGTACTCGACGACGTGGCCGACAGCCCCCGAGACACCGAGTTGTCCGATCGCGCCGAGGATCACGTCCTTCGGAGTGAGCCCGAGGGGCAACGACCCCGCGAACTCGACGAGCATGGTGCGCGGCTTGCGCTGGGGGAGCGTCTGCGTCGCCAGCACGTGCTCCACCTCGGATGTGCCGATCCCGATCGCGAGCGCACCGAAGGCGCCGTGTGTCGCCGTGTGCGAGTCGCCGCACACGATCACCTGGCCCGGCTGGGTGAGGCCGAGCTCCGGGCCAATCACGTGCACGATTCCCTCGCTGCCGGAGCCGGTGGCGTGGAGCTCGATGCCGAACTCGGCGCAGTTCTGCCGCAGCGCATCGAGCTGGGCGCGCGCCATCTCGTCCTCGACGGGGCCGTCGGTCGTCGGGACGTTGTGATCCATCGTGGCGACGGTCAGCTCGGGTCGACGCACGCGCCGTCCTGCCAGGCGCAGCCCCTCGAATGCCTGGGCGGACGTCACCTCGTGCACGAGGTGCAGGTCGACGTAGACGAGCGTCGGCTCGCCCGGCTCATCCCAGACGACGTGCGCGTCCCAGATCTTCTCGAAGAGCGTCTTCCCCATCGTGTTCCTGGATGGTATTCCGCTCCGGTCAGGCCACAAGGACCTCGTCGACGAACACGTCGGCGTCCGCCTCGATCGGTATCGGCGCATACGTGTGCGCGACGGCCTGCGGGGTCTTGAGCCCGTCACCGGTGACGAGGAGCACGACGCGGGAGGAGGGACCGGCCAGCCCGTCGGCGATCGCCGTCCGGAGTGCGCCCAGCGTGACCCCGGTCGCGGTTTCGCCGAAGACGCCCGTCGTCGACGCGAGGAGCGCCATGTTCTCGCCGATCTCGTCCTCTTCGACGGCGTGGACGGCGCCACCGGTCTCGCGAGCGGTGGCGACGGCGAAGTCGCCGTCGGCCGGGTTCCCGATCGCGAGCGAGCGCGCGATCGTGTCGGGCCGGACGGGCTGGACACGGTGCTGCCCGTGGAACGCCGTCGCCACGGGTTGGCATCCCACCGCCTGGCCGCCGACGAGCCTCGGCCCGTCGCCGTCGATGAGCGCGAGCGCGCGGAGCTCCGAGAACCCCTGTCCGACCTTGTGAAAGAGCGCGCCCGAGGCGATCGGGATCGCAATCACGTCCGGCGCCGACCAGCCGAGCTGCTCGGCGACCTCGTAGGCGAGCGTTTTCGAGCCCTCGGCGTAGTACGAGCGCAGGTTGACGTTGACGAAGCCCCACGTCAGCTCGAACGAGAGCTCGACCGAGAGTCGCGAGCAGTGGTCGTACGTGCCGTTGACGGCATAGATCCGCGGTCCGTAGACGGCGGCTGCCGCGAGCTTCTCGGGCTCGAGGTCGGCCGGGACGAAGACGGCGGCGTCCAGCCCCTCGGCCGCAGCGCGCGCCGCCACGGCGCCCGCGAGGTTGCCGGTCGACGAGCAGGAGAGCGTCGTCAGGCCCAGCTCCTGTGCCTTGCGCGCGGCGATCGCCACCACGCGGTCCTTGAACGAGTGCGTGGGGTTGGCCGTGTCGAGCTTGAGCCAGAGCTCGCCGACGCCGAGCTCCTCGGCCAACCTGGGAGCCGGCACGAGCGGCGTGAACCCGGGGCTCAGCCTCGGCTCCGCAGGAGCCGAGACGGGGAGCAGATCGGCGTATCGCCAGAGGTTGAGCGGCCCGCAGGCGATGCGCTCCCGTGTCACCGTGGCCCGGAGCGCCTCCCAGTCGTAGACCGGGTCGAGTGGGCCGAAGCAGCGGGTGCAGGTTCCGTTCGCCTCGAGCGGGTGCTCGGTCGCGCAGACGCGGCACGCGAGACCGAGACAGTGGGGTGACAGACTGTCGGGGGATTGGGCGGGCATGTGGTCGACCTCCTTCGTCTCGCTCGACATCCGTCCGGGTTTGGCACCGCGCTCTCGTCGAGCCGGTTGCCGAGGCGTCACAGGGCCGGTCCCTCAGCCTCTCTCGATGTGGAGCGGGACGGTGCCCGCTTCCGGTCGCCATTCTAGCGAAGCGGCCGCGTCACTGCGCCTTCCGAGGCGGACGTCACCATCGCCGCGTACTTCGCGAACACTCCGCTCGTGTAACGGGGCTCCGGGTAGACGGTGTCGGCGAGGCGGGCACCGATCTCGTCGTCCGAGATCTCGACGCGGAGCTCCTTCGCGTCGACGTCGATCGTGACCATGTCGCCCTCTCGCAGCGCGGCGATCGGCCCGCCACGCGACGCTTCCGGGGAGACGTGGCCGACCATGAACCCGTGCGTGGCACCCGAAAAACGGCCGTCCGTGACGAGGGCGACCTCGTCGCCGAGACCCTCGCCGATGATGGCGGCGGTGACGTGGAGCATCTCGCGCATCCCGGGACCGCCGTGAGGCCCCTCGTAACGGATGACGACGACGTCGCCGGACTGGATGCTGCGGTCCTTGACGGCGGCGAAGCAGGCCTCCTCGGAGTCGAAGACGCGGGCGGGCCCACGATGGGTGCGCCGGTCGTGGCCTGACAGCTTGATCACACAGCCGTCCGGTGCGAGGTTGCCGCGAAGGATCCGAAGCGTTCCGGAGTGCTTGAGCGGCGCGTCGATGGACGAGATCACGTCCTGTCCCTCCGTCTCGACGGACGCGTCACCGACCTCACCGAGCGTCCGGCCGCTGACCGTCGGCGCGCCGGCGTGTACGAGCTCGCGCTTCTTGAGCTCGCGCGCAACGAGGCCGACGCCCCCGGCGCGATACACGTCGGTGGCGTGGTAGCGGCCCCACGGCTTCATATCGGCCAGGACCGGCGTGCGCTCGGCGATGCGGTCGAAGTCGTCGATCGTGAACGGGATCCCGAACTCGTATGCGATCGCGAGGAGATGGAGGACACCGTTTGTCGAGCCGCCCGTGGCGACGACCGATGCGGCCGCGTTTTCCAGCGCCTCGCGCGTGACGATCCGAGACGGTCGTACGTCGCGGCGCACGAGGTCGACGACCAGGCGGCCGCATTCGAATGCGGCCTCGGCCTTTCTCGGCGACAGCGCCGGCACCCCGTTGGCACCGGCCGGGCTGATGCCGATGAACTCGAGGATCGTCGACATCGTGTTGGCGGTGAACTGTCCGCCGCAGGCACCCGCGCCCGGACAGGCGACCGATTCGAGCTCGTGGAGGTCGTCAGCGCTGATCTTCCCGGCGGCGAGTGCACCGATGCCCTCGTAGACGTCTCCGATCGAGACCTCGCGGCCGCGGAAAATACCGGGCGCGATCGATCCCGTATAGAGGACGACCCCAGGGATGTCGAGCCGCCCGAGTGCCATCACGGCAGCGGGATTGGTCTTGTCGCACGCGACCAGGCATACGAGCCCGTCGAAGAGATGACCGCGGGCGACCGTCTCGATCGAGTCCGCGATCACCTCGCGCGAGACGAGCGATGCCCGCATGCCGGACGTCCCCATCGAGGTGCCGTCGGAGACGGCGATCGTGTTGAACTCCATCGGCGTGCCGCCCGCCTCGCGGATGCCGCGCTTCACGTCCTGGGCGAGCTCCCGCTGGTTCAGGTTGCACGGCATCGTCTCGATCCAGGTCGTGGCGACGCCGATGATCGGCTTGGCGAGATCCTCGTCGGTGAAGCCGGTGCCCTTCAGCATCGAGCGGGCGCCCGCGCGGTCGGGACCGTCGGTGAGCTCGGCGGAGATGCGCTTGGCGGGGTCGGACGGCCGGTCATACGGGTTCGTCACGATGTACCTCTTTCGATCGGGGTGTCGGGGTGTCGGCACCACTCGCTGAAGGAGCCGGGATAGAGACGGGCGTCCTCGCGGCCGCCGAGGATCAGCTGTTGGAGCGGCACGCATGCGGTGACGCCCGAACCGCAGTAGACGGCGATCTCGGCCGCATCGCCGAGCCCGGCGGGCAGTGGGCCCTCGAAGAAGGCGTTGCGGGCTCCGGGGATCCGACCGGCGACCGGGTCGAGCGGCTCCAAGTCTCCGCGCCAGCGCTCGGGTGAGCGGGCGTCGGCGAGGACGAGCCGCGGGTCGTCGAGCCGGGCGAGGATCTCGTCGAGGTCGATCGTGTCGTCCGACCGCTCGCTGGCCACGAACGCGCCCGGTTCGACGGTCGTCTCCGCCGTTTCGAGTGGGCCGGCATAGGACCTGAGATCGAACGTCCCGGCCCGGTCGTGCCCGAAGTGCCGGAACAGCCACCAGCAGCGCTGCGCCCAGCCGTCGCCCGCGTCGCACGCGAGCACGAACGTGTCGCTGCCGATGCCCGCACGCGAGGCGGCCGCGGCGAACGACTCCGCGTCGGGCAGTGGATGACGTCCGCGAGTCGCGTCACCGATCTCGCCCGTGAGGTCGTGCTCGCGGTCGAGGCGGACGGCGCCGGGGACGTGTCCCTCGCGGTACGCCTCCGGCGGGCGGCAGTCCACGATGCGCGTGGTCACAGCGCGCCTCGCTCGGCGACGGCCAGTGGGAGCACGCGATGGTCGGGGTACCGCGCGGCGAGCGCACCGGCGCATGTGGTCGGATCGTCCGCCCACACCACCACGGTCGGCCCCGATCCGGAGAGCGTGGCCCCGCGCGCACCCGGTGGCGGGTCGCCGCGGATCGCATCGAGGAGCCCGGAGGGCCGGTACGGCTCGTGCAGCCGGTCGGCGAGCGCGGCGGCGAACCAGTCGGCGTTTCCCGCAGCGAGACCGGCGCCGAGCAAGAGGGAATGAGCCGCCGTGAAGACACCGTCCGTGTGGGGGATCTCGGCCGGGAGGGCGGTTCGCGCTGCCACCGTGGCGACGCGGTCCTCCGGGACGACGGCAACCGGCTGCAGCGGCAGCGAGCTCGCGAGCCGCCTGATCTCACCGCACCACGTCGCACAGGCTCCACCTCCGAGCGCGGCCCCGAGGTTGTCCGCGTGACGTTCGAGCTGCAGCCCCAGCGGGAGCAGCTCCGCCGCCGATAGGCCGCCCTGGGCCGCCGCCGCGAGCCCGAGCGCGATCGCCGCCGCCGATGACCCGAGACCGCGCTCGAGCGGGATGCGGTTGTGAAAGCGAAACCGCTTGCCATCGGGCGAGGCGATGAGGGCGTAGGCGCGGATGGCGAGGTTCGTCTCGTCGGCCGGGAGCTCGCCCGCGCCCTCGCCCTCGACGACGATGCCGTCTCCGTCCGTCACCTCGACCTCGTTCCAGAGGTCGAGCGCCACGGCGGCGCAGTCGAAGCCGGGCCCGAGGTTCGCCGAGGTCGCGGGCGCCCGCACGATCATCGAACAGCCTCCTCGATGGCGTCGGGATCGGGATCGACGGCGATCGTCGGCCCCGCGTGCGCGGTCGCGATGGCCGGATCCTTGAGCCCGTGGCCGGTCACGACGCAGACGACGACGGCGCCGCGCGGGAGGTCGGCGTGCGCGATTGCGGCCAGACCGGCCGCGCTGGACGGCTCGCAGAAGATCCCCTCAGCCCGCGCCAGCTCTCCCCAGGCACGCAGGATCTCGTCGTCCGACACGGTGAGGACGCGCCCGTCCGACAACCCGACCGCTTCGTCCACCTCCGCGGCGTGTGCGGGGTCGGTGATGCGGATCGCGGACGCCACGGTCTCTGCCCGGTTCGCCGCCTGAGCCGGAAGCAGGCGCGGCATCGACCCGAGCTCGCTGAAGCCTCGGACGAGCGCTCGGGTGTTGCCGCCCCCCCCGTACGGGAGCACGATCGCGTCCGGGGCTGCGCCGAGATCCTCTTCGATCTCGAACGCGATCGTCTTCTGTCCCTCGATCCGGTTCGGGTTGACCGAGTTGACCAGCACGTACGTGCCACGGGCGCCGAGCTCGCGCGCCGCGGCGAGGGCGGCATCGAAGGATCCACGCACCTCGAGCACCAGTGCGCCGACGGCGCGGGCCTGGGCGAGCTTTCCGAGCGCGACGGCCCCTGCCGGCTGGAGCACGACAGCCGGTATCCCGGCCCGAGCTGCGTACGCGGCTGTGGAGGCGGCGGTATTCCCCGTCGAGGCGCAGATGACCGCGCGCGCGCCGTTCTCGACAGCTTTGGAGACGGCCACGGTCATGCCGCGGTCCTTGAAGCTCCCCGTCGGGTTGGCCGATTCGAGCTTGAGCCAGAGCTCGACACCGTGCTGCTCCGACAACCGCGGAGCGCGAATCAGGGGAGTGCCGCCCTCGCCGAGCGAAACGACCGGTGTCCTCTCGTCGACCGGCAGGCGATCGCGAAACCGGTCGATCAGCGCTACGCCCACCCGAGTTCCTCGACGCCGCGCTCGGAGACGACCGGGAGTGCGATCGCGTCCCCGCGCGACTCGGGGAGCGTGCGGATCGTGTCGAGTGCGGCCTCGACGGATCCCGCGGATGCCTCGTGCGTGATCACGTGGAGGATTGCGTGGCCGTTGCCCGGCTGCTGGACGAGGCGGGCGACCGACACGCTCTCGGTCGCGAGCGCCTGGGCGATCCGCGCGAGCACGCCGGAGCGGTCCTCGACCTCGAGCCGGAGATAGTGCGGCGAGGCCAGTTCACCGGGCGGCAGCGGATCGAGCGAGCGCCACACCGGGTCGTTCTGCAGAAAGCCGGTGCCAGTGGTGCCTACGACTGAGGCCATGTCCGCCACGACTGCCGAGGCTGTCTCGAGCCCGCCGGCGCCGGGCCCTTCGAGCGTGATCTCACGGATCGCGTCACCCTGAAGCATGACGGCGTTGAATGCGCCCTCGACGGCGGCGAGCGGGTGGTGCGCGTCGACGAAGGCCGGTCCGACGCGGACGTCGACGCCGCCGTCCGCGACCGTTGCCCTGCCGATCAGCTTCACCCGCATCTCGAGCGCGCGCGCGGCGGCGACGAGTTCGCCGTCGACGCTCGAGATGCCCTCGGCGTGGACTGCGCCGAGCTCGACGCGGGACCCGAAGGCGACCGTCGCGAGGATTGCCATCTTCGCGGCCGCGTCGAGGCCCTCGACGTCGTCCGTCGGGTCCGCCTCGGCGTACCCGAGCCGCTGGGCCTCCGCCAGGGCCTCCGCATAGCTTCGACCTGCCTCCATCTCGCTGAGGATGAAGTTGGTCGTCCCGTTGACGATACCGAGCACGCGGTGCACGTTCGTGACCACGAGTGCCTCTCGCAGCACCTTGATCACCGGGATGGCGGCGCAGACGGACGCCTCGAAGCGAAGCTGGACGCCGCCCGCCGCGGCTGCCTCGAACAGCTCGGGGCCGCGGCGTGCGACGAGCTGCTTGTTTGCGGTCACCACTGGCCGACCGCGGTGGAGCAGCTCGAGCACGTAGCTGCCGGCCGGCTCGACGCCGCCCATCACCTCGGCGACGACGCCGATGTGCGGGTCGTCGCGGAGGGCGGCGAAGTCGTCAGTAAGGACGCCCGGCTCGGGTGAGAAGGCGCGCTCCTTCGTGAGATCGCGAACGAGGGCACGCGTCACCCGCAACCGGTGTCCGGTCGCTCGCTCGATCTCGTCGGCTGACTCCTCGAGCAGCCGGTGGACGGCTGCCCCGACCGTTCCGTAGCCGAGGAGCGCGACCGGTACGTCGACCGCAGCAACCACGGGATGGTTGATGCCACGATCTCCCGTGTCCGGTTGCGCGTTTCGGCGTGTCTGGGCCGCTGCAGACTGGGCTGAGCCCGGCGAAGCCGGCCTCCACCTGTCTGCAGCTTCGCGCCGTCCGTCTGTCACCGATGCCACCAGCATCGGCGACAGCCTGCCGTCGCGACCCAGAGCGGCCGAAACGCGCCCCGGCACAGACGATCTCGCGGCATCAACCATCTAGTCGTTTCCAGCGCGGTGCATCAGGCCGCGAAGGTCGCGGCCGACGCCGGCGAGTGTCGTCTTCGCGTTCTCCGCCCGCAGCGAGCTGAGGCGGGTTTCTCCCGCGTCCATGTCCGCCACCCATTCGCGGGCGAACTCGCCGGACTGGATGTCGCCCAGAATCGCTCGCATCTCGTCCCGGACATGCTCGTCGATGACGCGGCGGCCGCGCGTGTAGTCCCCGAACTCGGCGGTGTCGGACACGACCTCGCGCATGTGCTCCAGCCCGCCCTCGTAGATCAGGTCGACGATCAGCTTCATCTCGTGGAGGCACTCGTAGTAGGCGCACTCGGGCTGGTAGCCGGCCTCCACGAGAGTCTCGAAGCCGGCGCGGATCAGCTCGGCGGTGCCGCCGCAGAGCACGGCCTGCTCGCCGAAGAGGTCGGTTTCCGTCTCCTCGCGGAACGTCGTCTCGAGGATGCCCGCCCTCCCGGCGCCGATCCCGACCGCATACGCACGCGCGAGATCGCGTGCACGGCCGCTCGGATCCTGCTCGACTGCGATCAGCGCGGGTGTGCCGTAGCCCTCGGTGAACAGGCGTCTGACGACGTCGCCGGGGCCCTTGGGCGCGACCATGATCACGTCGTGACCGGCGGCGGGGCGGACGCGTTCGTACAGCACGTTGAAGCCGTGTGCGAAGAGGACGGCTGCGCCTGTTTCGAGGTTCGGCTCCACCTGGGCGGTGAACACGGCCGGCTGCACCTGGTCGGGGATCAGCATGGCGACGAGCTGCGCTCCCCGCACGGCATTCTCGACGGTCGCCACCTGCAGCCCGGCAGCTTCGGCCTTGGGCCACGAGGCGCCGCCCTCGCGGAGCCCGACGGCGACCTCGACGCCCGAGTCGCGCAGGTTGAGGGCGTGGGCGTGGCCCTGTGCTCCATAGCCGACCACGGCCACCTTGCCGGAGAGCAGGCTCAGGTCGCCGTCGCGGAGGATGGTTGCCATTCGCTTCGTCCTTTCGTGGAGGTTCGTCAGTTGATCGCGGAGAGGCGCCGTGCGCCGCGCTTCGTCGACGATCGTGACATGCCGATGCGTCCCGTGCGGATGAGCTCCTGGATCCCGTGCGGGCGGCAGAGCTCCTGGAACGAGTCGAGCTCCTCCGGCGTGCCGGTGACCTCGAACACGACCGAGTCGGGGCCGAGATCGACAACGCGGCCGCCGAACGCGGTCGCCGTCGCGATCAGCTCGGCGCGCCGGTCGGGCGTCGCGCTCACCTTCAGCAGCAGGAGCTCCCGTTCGACCGCCTCGCCCGGCGCGAGCTCCGTCACGCGCAGCACGTTGACGAGCT
>JACXTT010010582.1_pt1 | contig 12405 bp, 8 predicted proteins | sample 9270951 | NCBI WGS metagenome assembly JACXTT01 (sample SAMN15532306, study PRJNA645909) | rock metagenome | isolation source: weathered quartz diorite | place: Puerto Rico | collected 2017-06-21 | reverse complement strand
ACCTGGAGGAGGTGGCGGGCCAGGCCATCACCGAACTGCAGCGGCGTCCCGTGGCCCAGGGCCGGCGCTTGGAGCTGGAGGGGCAGGGCAGCGCGCCCGCGGATCCCATGCTCCTGCAGCAGGCCCTCGTGAACCTCCTCGAGAACGCCTGCCAAGCCACGCCTGCGGGAGGCCGGGTGCTCATCCGGGTCGAGGACCTCGGACTGGAGCTCATCGACGAAGGGCCGGGGCTGGGCGAGGAGACGGCGGTGAAGATGATGCGGCCCTTCGAAAGCGGTCGCCCTGACGGCACGGGGCTGGGCCTGCCCCTGGCGCTGAAGTGGCTTAACGCCCAGGGCGCCGATCTGCGCTTCGAGCGCAGGCCGGAGGGGGGCACGAAGGTGCTCATCCGCTGGTAGCCTGGACCCGATGAAACTGGCTCTTCTCCAGCTCAATGCCCGCCTGGGCGACCCGGAGGCCAATGGCCGGGCGCTGGAAGCGGCCTACGCGGCGGCAGCGGCCGGTGGCGCCGAGCTGGTGCTGGCGCCGGAGCTGCACCTGCCGGGCTACCTGGCGGAGGACCGTCTCTGGGAACCGGGCCTGCGGCGGCGCATGGAGGCCGAGGCCCTGCGTTTGGCGTCGCTCTCGGGACCCGTGCCGCTCATCTTCGGGACGGCCAGCCCCGCCCCCTCGGGCCGCCTCTTCAACGAGCTCTGGTGGTGCGAAGGCGGCCAGGTTCAGCAGCGCATCCGCAAGCGGCTGCTGCCCAGCTACGACGTCTTCGACGAGCACCGCTACTTCGAGCCCTGGCCCGAGGCCGGGCCGCTGATCGACTTCAAAGGCGAACGCATCGGCGTCGCCATCTGCGAGGACCTCTGGGCGGATTCGGAGCTGGTGCGCGGCCCACTGCGCTACGCCATCGACCCCATCGCCGAGCTCAAAGGCTTGGGTGCCACGCTCATCCTCAATGCCTCCGCCAGTCCGGCCCACTTGGGGAGTTATCTGCCTCGCGGAAGCTCGGCGTCCTGGGCCGTGCCCTCCAAGGACGCCCAGCGCAAGACCCTGTTGCTGGGCCTCGCGAAGAAGCACGGCGTGCCCCTGGCCTACGCCGACCGTGTGGGCTCCGAGAGCTGGTTGGTCTTCGATGGCGGGTCGGGCTTGGCCTTGCCGGATGGCAGCTGGCAGGGCGCCGAACCCTTCGCCGAAGGCCTGACCCTGGTGGACACGGGCACCCAGGGCATGCCCTGGCGTTCCATCGAGGAGGGTGCCTGGCTGCGGAAGGCGCTCAGCCTCGGTCTCCGGGACAACCTGGCCAAGCAGGGATTGGAAGCCGTCATCATCGGCCTCAGCGGCGGCATCGATAGCGCGGTGGTAGCGGCCGTGGCGGCGGAGGCCCTGGGGCCAGAACGGGTGCTGGGCGTGGCGCTCCCCACGCGCTACAGCAGCGCCGAGAGCCTGGCCCTGGCCGAGGAACAGGCCGGGCACCTGGGCCTGCCCTTTTTGAAATTGGATGCGGACGCGCCCTTCGCCGGATTCAGCTCCTCCCTGCAGGCCGCCCTGCCGGAGCGCAGCTTCAGCCTCACGGACGAGAACCTGCAAAGCCGCAGCCGGGGCGCGCTGCTCATGGCCCTCAGTTCCGAACCGGGCATCCACCAACGCCTCGGCAGCTCCCGCCTCTGCGTGCTCAACACCGGCAACAAGAGCGAGGCCGCCACAGGCTACTTCACGCTGTATGGCGACGGCATCGGCGCCTTCGGCATCCTCGGCGACTGCCTCAAGGCCCGCGTTCGCGGGTTGGCAAGCGAGCTGGGAGGCGCGGTCCCCCAGGGCGTGGTCCGCCGCCCGCCGACGGCGGAACTGCGCCCAGGCCAGACCGACGAGGCCAGCCTTGCCCCGTATGGGCAGCTGGACGCCATCCTCGGCGCGGTCCTGGAAGCCCAGCGGCCCGAGGAGGGTTTGGCCGAGGATCTGGCGCTGTTGCTGGAAGGGGATGACCTGGTCCAGGCGAGGAGCGCCCTGCCGCGCATCCTTGGCCTGCTGCGCCGCACGGAGTTCAAGCGGCGCCAACTGCCCTTCGCCCTCAAGGTCAGCCCCAAGGCCTTCGGGGCCGGCCGCCGCATTCCGCTGACGGCGATCTGAGCATCCTGGGTTAAGCTGGAGATTCGTGCCGGCGTGGCGAAATTGGTAGACGCGCTAGACTCAAAATCTTGTTAGGCAACCCCTAGTGCCGGTTCGAGTCCGGCCGCCGGCACCAGAAACCAGGGCCCCTTCCACGGGGCCCTGGTCGCGTTTGGAGGTCGTTGGGAAGCGAATTGCTGATGGTCTACCCCAGGTAAAGTCAATAATTTCCGGAACTCAGGTTACAGAAAAGACACTTGGCGGCCTTGGCGAGGTCGATCCGCCCGTGCATCAATTGATGAACTCATAACCGGGCCTGTCAGCCTCCCCGAGCCGATTGGGGCTCAACCACTTTTACCCAAGGAGTTTCAATGATGTCCCGACGATGGACGACCCTCGCGGTCACCAGCCTCGCCTTCGCCATGGTGGCCCAGGCCCAGAGCAGCCAGACCAGCGGCGCCGTGCGCGGCACCGTGAGCCTCAAGGGCGGCGCTGCCCTTTCCGGCGCGAAGGTCGTGGTCCGCAACCTGGAGACCGGATACACCCGCAACCTCACCACCGACGGTTCAGGCGTCTACCAGGCCTCCCTGCTTCCCACAGGCCCCTACTCCATCGTCGTCACTGCGCAGGGCATGAAGTCCGTCCAGGACGAGAAGATCACCGTGACCCTGGGCGAGGCCTCGCTCCACAACTTCTCCATGGAGTCGGCGGAAGCCGGCGCCACGGTGGAGATCGTCGGAACCTCCGCGGTGGACGTCCAGCAGGTGAACTCCGTCTCCACGGTGGACGCGACCCTGGTGCAGAAGGTGCCCCTCGTCAGCCGCAACTTCATCGACCTGGTCCGCCTCACCCCCGGCGCCGTCGCCGGCCCCGGCAACCCGCCCCGCCTCATGATCGAGGGCGCGCGCCAGATCATGAACGAGCTCCAGATCGACGGCGCCACCAACAACTCCCGCTTCTTCGGCGAGCAGCGCGGCGGCGCCATCATCCCCTTCGTCTTCGGCGCCGACACCATCAAGGAACTGCAGGTCATCACCAACGGCAATGACGTGCAGTACGGCAACGCGGCCGGCGCGGTCATCAACGCCATCACCAAGTCCGGCACCAACGACTTCAGCGGCGGACTGCTCTACCTCATCCGCAACGATTCCTGGCAGGCGATGGCGCATAAGGTGCCCTACGATCCCACCGGCACCCTGAACACGCCCCTGGCCCTCACCCGCAAGGGCAACTCCTTCAATGCCGATTTCACGGTGGGCGGCCCCATCGTCAAGGACAAGCTCTTCTACTTCGTCGGCGCTGAGACCTTCAAGATCGACCAGCAGGCGAAGCCGGCCTTCTCCCTGGCCGCCGGCGACTCGGTCGCGAATTTCAACCTCTTCAAGGCTTCCAGCCTCTACAGCGTCCTCACCAACCCCGGCGCCACGCTGGGAGCGGAGGGCGGCGACCTCTCCACCGGCGCGGGCGGCAAGCAGTACCAGCAGGAAACCACCAACACCACCTACTTCGCCCGCCTGGACTACAACTTCAGCGAGCGCCACCGCTTCGCCCTGCGCGTGAACTACCAGAAGTTCAAGGACACCATCGGCGGCGGCAACACCCTCACCAACACCGCCGAGAGCAACCAGCTCCTGAACACCACCAACGCCATCACCTGGGTGCTCGAGTCCAACAACCTCTGGACGGACAGCCTCATCAGCGAAACCCGCCTCCAGGTGTCCAACGAGCGCCGCCCCTTCGCGGGCGAGGGCGTCTCCCCCGCCATCAACCTGGGCGCCTTCAACGCCGGCACCAAGACCAGCACGCCCCGGCAGATGAACGAGATCTCCAACCAGCTCGTTCACATCACCACCTTCAACACCGGCGACTGGACCCTCAAGGGCGGCTTCGACCTCCAGAAGATGTCCGTCCAGAACCAGTTCTTCAACAACGGCAACGGCTCCATCTCCTTCCAGGGCCAGCCCTTCCGCGCCGCGGCCAACTGGGCGGCCGGCGCTGCCCAGGCGGCGGGCGACACCGTGGTCTACAGCGGCGCCACCAGCTTCAACGGCGGCCGCGTCAACATCGACTCCCACCTGAACGCCGAGTTCCTGCAGGCCCAGTACCAGGGCCTCTTCAGCAAGCGCCTCACCCTCACGGCGGGCGTCCGCTTCAACCAGCAGACCTTCTCCGACAACCCGCTGCCGAACCCCGTGCTGGCCGGCCTGGACTCCCCCGCGGGCTCCAAGACCGTGGACCCGCGCTTCGGCTTCGCCTTCGACCTCGACGGCAAGGGCAAGACCGTGCTGCGCGGCGGCTACGGCTGGTTCAGCACGCCGACCCCCCTGCTCCTGGTGGCCAACACCATGACGGGCAACGGCAACACCATCACCAACTACACCTTCCGCTCCTCCTCGAACGCGGCCGCCTTCATGACCGGCGGCTTCCTGAGCGCGGGCGCCCTGATCAACGGCCAGGATTTCAGCAAGGCTTCCGACGCTGCCCTGCTGGCCAACGGCGGCACGAGCCCCGGCCCCACCCAGGTCTGGGACCCCAACACCACCATGAGCCGCGCCAAGAAGGCCAGCCTGGGCATGGAGCATGACTTCGGCGATGGCCTCACCTTCGGGGTGAAGGCGACCTACACCCGCTTCGACCACCTGGAGTACCTGGAGAACATCAACCTCAACCAGGTCGGCAATGGTCTCCCCTACAACGATGGCTATGCCGTTTCCAACAGCAATGTCTTCAGCACCGCTGGCCGCCCCGGCACCGCCACCGTCCGCGGGCATGTCCTGAGCTTCGGCGCCTTCACCAACGCCTTCGGCCAGGCCCTCCCGGGCTTCGGCGATGTCTACCTGGTCAAGGGCGACGGCTACGGCCGCTACCGCGGCCTGAACTTCTCGGTGAACAAGCGCTTCAACGAAGACTTCGGCTTCCTGGCCAACGTCACCTTCTCCCGCTCCGAGGACACCAATTCCAACGAGCGCAGCACCTACACCAGCACCGGCGGCATCCTGTCGGAGCTGGCGCTCGGTGCCATCTCCAATCCCTCGAACCCCAACAGCGATTTCGGGCTGGCCGGCGCTGACCGTTTCATGGTCATGAACTTCGCCACCTACTTCCCCATCTGGTTCGGGATCAAGGGTTCGGCCCGCTTCAACTACAGCACGGGCCTTCCCTACACGGCCCTGGCGGGCAACGACGTCAACGGCGACGGCATCAAGAACGACATCGCCTTCGGCGGCCGCAACGGCCAGCGCCAGCCCGACCAGAAGACCATGGACCTCCGCCTCTCCCGCGCCTTCAAGATCCACAAGTCGCTGGAGATCGAAGGCAGCATCGATGTCTTCAACCTCTTCAACTGGACCAGCCCGCAGATCCGCGACACGGAGCAGCAGGCCACGACCGGCGCGGGCGCCCCGAACCCCGCCTTCGGCCAGATCGCGGACCGCGACTTCCGCACCCGCGAAGTGCAGTTCGGCGTCCGCTTCCGCTTCTAGCCGGACACGATCACGGAAAGGCCCCGCGCGAGCGGGGCCTTTCTCTTGGCGGGATTCAGGCCCGTTCTCCGAAGAAGGCGGTGCCGATGCGCACCTGGTCGCTGCCGGCGGCGATGGCGGCTTCAAGGTCGTGGCTCATGCCTATGCCGAGGCGCAGCTCCTGGCCCTGGGATTGGCGTAGGCGGTCGCGAAGGGTGGCGAGTTCATGGAAGGCCTGTGGGTGCTCCGGCGGAGGGATGGCCATGAGGCCTTTCAGCTCCAGGCGCGACGCATCCTTCAGGGCGGCCATCAGGGCGGGAAGATCTGCCTCGGCGCAGCCGCCCAGCTTGCTTGCCTCATCCCATAGGTCCACCTGGATCCAGACCCCGCGACGCAGGTCCAGTTCTTCCGCGAGGCGGGATAGGCGCTCCACCAGATCCACGCGGTCCACGGTCTGGATCTCGGCGAAATGCTGCAGCGCGGCCTTGGCTTTGTTGCGCTGCAAAGGACCGATGAGGCTGAAGGCCAGATCGGGGCGCGCCTCGGCCTTGGCGCTGCCTTCCTGCACGTAGTTCTCGCCGAAGCGGCGGAAGCCCAAGGCGGCCGCTTCGACGATGAGCTCCAGCGGCTGCTTCTGGGAGACTGGCAGCAGCTCCACGGATCCCGGCGCCCGCCCCGCCGATTCGCAGGCCCGCGCGAGGCGCGCCTGGAGCTGGGCGATCCGCGCCTGCAGGTCCATCAGGGCCAGTAAAGGATCCGGCTGCAGGACTCGCACTGGACGAGGGTCTTGGCGTCGCGGACCTCATTGATGACCAGGCCGCGGAGCTTGGTGCGGCATCCGCCGCAGAGGCCGCCCTCGGCGGGCACGACGGCGCGGCCCTGGCGCTGCAGGACGAGACGGTTGAAGCGGGCCAGCTCGGTGGCCGCGAGCTGGGTCTCCAGCTCCTTGACCTTGGCTTCGAGGGTCACGCGGCCGGCCGTCTGGTTCTCGTGCTCGGCGAGGAAGATGGCGTGCAGCTCATCGAACTTGCTGCGGGCGGCGGCGGCCTTCTCGTCGAGGCCAGCCAGCTCCGCCTCCGCGGTGCCGAGGCGGGCGTCGAGTTCCCGGAGGGGCTTCTCAGCGGCATGCTTGGCGCGCTCCCGGTCCTCGATATCGCGGATGGCCGCGGCGTACTGCACCTTGTCGTGGGCGGCCTTCAGGTGGGTACGGGCGCTGGCCTCGTCCTTCACGGCCTGGGCCACCGCGGCCCGCATCGCCTCCGCCTTCGGGCGGGCGGTCTCCAGGGCCGCGCGGATCTCGGAAGCCTTCTTGTCGAGGGCCTTCAGCTCCTGATCCAGCTGGGCCAGGTCCGGCGGAAAGGCCTTCAGGTCGCGGTCGATGGTGCGGAGGTAATCCAGGGTGGCCTGGAGTTCCCGAAGAATCGGAAGGCTGGTCATGGCAAAAGCTTAGCGCGGCTCCACCGGTGGCTGGAGGACTTATCTCAGAGGATTCAGCGAAGAAAATATTATAGCAATACACTTAAATTGTTACCAATCTGTGTCATTCCATGACTTGACAGTCCCACAGGGGGATTTCATGCTTAGCACTCGAATGAGATGAGTGCTAAGCCCCAAGGGGGCTCTCATCCAACCCAGGAGGTCCACATGGCCATCAAGCCTCTCTACGACCGCGTGCTGCTCAAGCGCGTGGACGCCGCTGAAACCGTCAAGGGCGGCATCATCATCCCCGACACCGCCAAGGAAAAGCCCATGGAGGCCGAGGTGGTGGCCGCCGGTGAGGGCAAGTTCGACGACAACGGCAAGCGCGTGCCCATGTCCGTGAAGACCGGCGACAAGGTCCTCATCGGCAAGTACAGCGGCACCGAGGTGAAGCTCGATGGCGTCGACATGGTCATCGTCCGCGAAGACGAGATCCTGGCGATCGTGGGCTGAAGCCCACGATCGTGTCCTTGGTCCTTTGTCCTTAGTCCCTGGCTAAGGACCAAAGACCAAGGACCCAGAACCCGCTGAACGAAGCCACCCCTCTCAAATCCTCGAAACCATCAGGAGATAGATCATGGCAAAGAGCATCATCTACGCCGAAGACGCGCGCCAGGCCATCCTGCGCGGCGTGAACAAGCTCGCCGACGCGGTACAGGTCACCCTCGGCCCCAAGGGCCGCAACGTCCTCATCGAGAAGAAGTTCGGCTCCCCGCTCATGACCAAGGACGGCGTCACTGTCGCCAAGGAAGTGGAGCTGAAGGACAAGCACGAGAACATGGGCGCCCAGCTCGTCCGTGAAGTCGCCTCCAAGACCTCCGACGTGGCCGGCGACGGCACCACCACCGCCACCGTGCTGGCCCGTGCCATCTACCGCGAGGGCATCAAGGCCGTCGTGAGCGGCGCCAACACCATGGAGATCAAGAAGGGCATCGACATGGCGGTGGATGCCGTCGTGAAGTCCATCGACGAGCTGAAGAAGCCCGTCGAGGGCAACGCCATCGCCCAGGTCGGCACCATCTCCGCCAACGGCGACGAGGAGATCGGCAAGATCATCGCGGAGGCCATGGCCAAGGTCGGCAAGGACGGCGTCATCACCGTCGAGGAGGCCAAGGGCCGCGAGACCGAGCTGAACGTGGTCGAGGGCATGCAGTTCGACCGCGGCTACCTCAGCCCCTACTTCGTCACCAACCCCGACCAGATGAAGGTCGAGCTGGAGAACCCCTTCATCCTCACCTATGAGAAGAAGGTCTCCAACATGCGCGACCTCCTGCCCCTGCTGGAGCAGGTCGTCAACTCCCGCCGCCCCCTGCTGATCATCGCCGAGGACGTGGACGGCGAGGCGCTCGCCACGCTGGTGGTGAACAAGATCCGCGGCACCATCCAGGTCGCCGCTGTGAAGGCTCCCGGCTTCGGCGACCGCCGCAAGGCCATGCTGGAGGACATCGCGATCCTCACCGGCGGCAAGGCCATCACCGAGGACCTCGGCCTCAAGCTCGAGAACCTCACGCTGGCTGATCTGGGCACCGCCAAGAAGATCGTCATCGACAAGGAGAACACCACCATCGTCGAGGGCGCTGGCGCCACCGAGGCCATCCAGGGCCGCGTGAAGCAGCTCCGCACCCAGGTCGAGGTCTCCACCAGCGACTACGACAAGGAGAAGCTGCAGGAGCGCCTGGCCAAGCTCGTCGGCGGCGTCGCCGTCATCAAGGTGGGCGCGGCCTCCGAGACCGAGATGAAGGAGAAGAAGGCCCGCGTCGAAGACGCCATGCACGCTACCAAGGCTGCGGTCGAGGACGGCATCGTCCCCGGCGGCGGCGTGGCCCTGCTGCGCGCCATCCCCTCCCTCGCCGGCCTCGGCGCCAAGGGCGACCAGTCCACGGGCATCGAGATCGTCCGCAAGGCGCTCGAGGAGCCGCTCAAGCAGATCGCCAACAACGCCGGCGTCGAAGGCTCCGTGGTCGTGAACACCGTCCGCGAGGGCAATGGCAACCACGGCTTCAACGCCGCCACCGGCGAGTACGGCGACATGGTCAAGTCGGGCGTCGTCGATCCCGCCAAGGTGACCAAGTCCGCCCTGCGCAATGCTGCCTCCGTCGCCGCCATGATGCTCACCACCGAGGCGATCATCAGCGAGATTCCCGAGCCCAAGGCCGCCGCTCCCGCCGGTGGCCCTGGCATGGGCGGCATGGAAGATATGTACTAAAGCCATCAGCTGTCAGCTGTCAGTGCAACGAAGGGCCCCACATCGCGGGGCCCTTTTCGTTATAGGGCGTCGGATGGTCTCAGGGATCTTGGGCAAACTGCCCCTGTCTGCTTCGCCCTGAGGATTCGCTCCCTGCGGGGCACCCGCTTGTGACAGGCCATTCAGGCCTGTCCCTTCGCACCCCGCATGGTCGCGACATGGGCGGCATGGAAGACATGTACTAAGCCTCACGGCTTGTACTTCGGATGGAAGGGGCCCGCTTTGCGGGGCCCTTTTACCTTGATGGGGCTCGGCGGAAGCGGACTCTTAACGCCAAGGCCAAACCCCCGATGAGGCCGATGCCGTAGCTGGCGCTGTGTGCCCACAGATCCATCAGGAAGGCTGCGTGAGAGGCTCTCGGGACTTTGGTGGCGAGGGGGCCGACGAGCCCGATTCGGCCGGAGCTTGCCAGCCAGAATCCGAGAAGGCCGGATAGGAGCGCGCCCAGCGCCATGGTCCCCAGCAGCCAGAGGATCGAGGGGAGCAGGTCCCGTGCGCTAAGGAGGGGCTCGGGGCCGGTTCGTGCGGCCATGACCAAGGAAGAGCCCCAGGATAAGTCCTACCCACCAAGTGGCCAGGACTCCCCAGTTGAAAGTTGCCCGGCGTAGAGGCTTTCTTCTGGCAATGCGCTCCATGCGGGGTTCCCGCCCAACCCCCGATATCGGAGGCATGGAAGGCAGGTGTTCGCTCTCAGCGGTCAGCTGTCAGCTCTCAACAACAGACCCAATGAAAGCGGGGCCTTTTCATTCAGCTCTAAAGGTTGTAGTTTCAGCCCCATCACCTCGGGAATTGCATGAGCCTGCGCCGCCGGATCGCCGCCCTCCCCGCCTCGGTCCGGATTCCCGTCCTGAACCTGGTGGTGCTGGCGCTTTATGCGGGCTCCGAGTGGCTGGGCATGCACTTCCGCTTCGTGAACGGCTTCGCCTCCCCGGTGTGGCCGCCCAGCGGCATCGCCCTGGTGGCGCTCGTGCTGCTGGGCTGGGAGGTGGTGCCAGGCGTATTCCTCGCCTCTTTCGTGAACATCAGCTACGGCAACGTGCCCATCATGGCCGCCTTCGGCATCAGCGTGGGCAACCTCGCGCAGGCCATGTTCGGCAGTTGGCTGCTGCGCCGGGCCCGCTTCGACGCGGCGCTGGAGCGGGTGAAGGACGTGATCCTCCTCGCTCTGCTGGGGGCGGTGCTCTCTCCGGTCCTGGGGGCCTTCATCGGCAACCTCTCCATCGCCGCCGCGGGCACCATGCCCTGGTCGGATTTCTGGAAGAGCTGGTGGACCTGGTGGGTGGGCGACGCCCTGGGTGTGCTGGTGGTGGCCCCCCTCATCCTGACCGTGTACATCGGGCATTGGCCCGGCCGACGCCGGCCCTTCGAGGGCATCTTCATCGCCACCGCCGTGACCCTGACGAGCTTCCTGATCTTCGGGGGCCACTTGGGCGAAGGCCCCTTCCAGTTCTCCCTGGCCTACATGGTCTTCCCGCTGGGGCTCTGGGCCGCGCACCGCCACGGCTCCGTGGGCGCAGCGATGGCCACCTTCTTCACCGCGGCCGCGGCCGTGGCCGGCACGGTGCAGGGGACCGGCCCCTTCACCTCCGGCGTCTCCCACGAGAACGTCGTGCTGATGGCCACCTTCCTCTGCCTCCTGGGGCTGAGCAACCTCCTGCTGGCCGCCAGCGCCGCGGAACGGCGGGTGGGCGAACGGGAGCGGTTGAAGCAGACCCGGCTCATCGAACTGAGCCCCGAGTCCATCGGCATGTCCTCCCCCGAGGGCAAGGTCATCATGCTCAACCGCGCGGGCCGGGAGCTTCTGGGGCTGCCGGTGGAAGGCGAGCTTCGGGTGCGCAGCGTCCTCCGCCTCCTGGACCCCCGCGACCGCGGGCGCTTCCTCTCCCAGGTCCTGCCCAAGGTCCGGAAGAAGGGCAGCTGGCCCGGGGCCCTCGCCCTGCATCATCAGGTCACGGGCGAATCCATCCCCACGCGGCAGTTCCTCTTCTCCATCGACGATCCCCGCGCCGGCGCGCCCGTGGCCTACGGCTGCATCGGCCACGATATGCGGGAGTCCCAGAGGGTGGAGGCCTCCCTGCGCCAGACTCAGCGTCTGGAGAGCCTCGGCGTCCTCACCGGCGGCATCGCCCACGACTTCAACAACCTGCTCACCGCCATGATCGGCAACCTGGAGTTGGCGAACCTGCACATGGAGTCCGAGCATCCCGCCGGATCCTACCTGCGCAACCTGGGGGGGCTCCTGGAACGCTCCAGCACCCTCACCCGCCAGATGCTCGCCTACGCTGGGCGCGGCAAGGTGGAGGTATCGCCCCTGGACCCCGGCCGGCTGGCCCGGGACCTCTCCGAGCTGCTGCGGGTCTCGGTCTCCAAGAAGGCCGAGATGCATCTGGAGATCGCGCCGGACGTCCCCTTCATCCCGGCGGACAGCACCCAGTTGGAGCAGGTGTTGATGAACCTGGTCATCAACGCCTCGGAGGCCATCGGCGACCAGAGCGGCTCCATCACCGTCCGCGTCCACGGCGCCATGCTGGGAGCCGCCGAGCTGAGCAGCCGCTTCCCCGGCCAGAACCTGCGGCCCGGCGAGTTCGTCGTCATGGAGGTGGCCGACACCGGCGCGGGCATGAGCCCCGAGGTGCTGGACCGCATCTTCGATCCCTTCTTCACCACCAAGTTCCAGGGCCGGGGCCTGGGCCTGTCGGCCATCCGCGGCATCCTGCGGGCCCACGGCGGCGGCATCGCCGTGCGCAGCCACCCCGGCGTCGGCACCACCTTCACCCTGGCCTTCCCGGCCCTCAGCAACCTGCTGGATTCCGCTGCAGCGCCGGACGAGGCCACGCGCCTGCTGCCGGAGCTGACCGAGGAACAGCTCGCCAGCCTGGAAGGCCGGAAGAAACCCAAGCACTAGGGGCTGCTGCGGCCCAGGAGCGCCGGACTAGGAGCGCCGCTCCACGCGTTCGATGCGGGTGGCCTTCTTCCCTTCGGTCTCCACCAGCACGGCGTGGAGCTGGAGGTTGCCGGTGGCGACCTCGTAGCGGTCGCCGCGGGCCTTCAGGAATCGGCTCAGGCTGGCCTCCTTCTTCATGCCGATGACGCTGTCGTAAGGGCCCGTCATGCCGATGTCGG
>JACXTT010010581.1_pt1 | contig 12406 bp, 12 predicted proteins | sample 9270951 | NCBI WGS metagenome assembly JACXTT01 (sample SAMN15532306, study PRJNA645909) | rock metagenome | isolation source: weathered quartz diorite | place: Puerto Rico | collected 2017-06-21 | reverse complement strand
GCGGGCTGCCTGGCGGCCGGCGTGGAGGGGAACCAGGGCTTCGGCTCGCTCACTTAGGCCAGCGGCGGCCAGCGGTGGCGGGTCGAGGTGCCGGCCGGCTCCGGGGGCGCCTACACCCTGGTGCTGACTGGTCTGGCGGACGGCCCGTTCACGGTGCGGGTAGCCGCCCGATACGCGGGCTTCTCGGTGCACCGGCAGGAGATCAAGGGCACGATCGGCGCGGGCGAGCGCGTCTTCACGCGCATCAACCAGAGCGTGAAGGGGCAGGACCCGCGGACCGCGCGGGTGCACGACATCACCGTCGAGGCGCTGCAGGCCTGGAATGGCGCGGAGCCGCCGGCGGTGCTCGCCTCTCCCCGTGTGCCGCGCCGCCCGGTGAACTGAGCGGCGCGGGCTCAGGCGAAGGCGGCGAGGCCCCAGCCGCCGGCGGCCGCCAGGGCGACCACGAGCCAGGGCGGCGCCGCCCAGAGAGCGAGCAGCCCGAACGCGGCCAGCGCGAGGGCGAAGTCGGTGGGGCCCTGGATCGCGCTCGTCCAGACCGGATGGTAGAGGGCTGCCAGAAGCAGGCCGACGACCGCTCCGTTGATCCCGCGCAGCGCGGCCTGGAACGCGGGGCGACCGCGAAGCGCCTCCCAGAAGGGAAGCGCGCCGACGACCAGCAGGAAGGCCGGGAGGAAGATCGCGACCAGGGCCAGTGCCGCGCCGGCCCAGCCACCAGGGGCAGTCTCCATGACCGCGCCGAGGTACGCGGCGAAGGTGAACAGCGGGCCGGGGACCGCCTGGGCTGCGCCGTAGCCGGCGAGGAACGCCTCGTTCGACACCCATCCAGGGGGCACCACCTCGGCCTGGAGCAGGGGCAGCACCACGTGCCCGCCGCCGAAGACCAGCGACCCCGTGCGATAGAAGCTGTCGAAGACCGCGAGCGGATGCGAGGGGATGAAGTACCGGAGGATCGGCAGCCCGAGTAGGAGCGCGAAGAAGAGCGCCAGCGCCCCGACCCCCAGCGCGCGCGTGATCGGCACACGCACGAGGGAGACGGCGGCGCTCGCCGATCCGGGGAACAGGCGCAGGCCGGCGAGCCCGGCGAGCGCGATCACCAGGACCTGCCCGCCGGGGGTCGGCCAGACCGACCCCGCGAGCGCGGCCAGGATTGCAATGCTCGCACGCTCGCGATCCGGGCACAGCGACCGGGCCATCCCCCACACCGCCTGCGCCACGACCGCGACCGCCACGATCTTCAGGCCGTGGAGCCATCCCGCCCCGGACAGATCGAGGCCTCGAATGCCGAGCCCGAAGACCACGAGCGCGATGGCGGAGGGGAGCGTGAACCCGACCCAGGCCGCGAGCCCGCCGAGGAGGCCGGCGCGGAAGATCCCGATCGCGATGCCGACCTGGCTGCTCGCCGGCCCGGGCAGGAACTGGCAGAGCGCGACCAGATCGGCGTACGTCCCCTCGTCGATCCAGCGCCGGCGTGCGACGTACTCATCGCGGAAGTACCCGAGGTGCGCGACCGGACCACCGAACGACGTGAGCCCGAGCCGCGTGGCCGCACCCAGTACCTCCAGGGCGCCGTGCCGGCCGCCCACCGCGAGCGGACGGCTCGCGTCCACATGGCCCGCGTCATCATCCACCGTGCTCATGCCGCCTCCTCGCTCATCGCCGCGCGATCCTTCCGGAGCAGATACTGCCACGTCCTGGGCAGGGTGAGCATCTAGTCGGTGACGTGGCACACTGGTCGCGATATGACCCTGCTGATCGCGGCCATCCCGGCTCTCGTCCGGTAGGCCGGCCACATGACGTCAGGAGGCGCCCGATGAATCGCGGCGGCGGCGTGGTGACCCCGGAGCGGTTCGCGCGAGGCATGGGGTTCAACGAGTATGTGCGCTACGTCGGCACGCCCGAGAACCTCGCGCGGGAGGCCGGCTGGTGGCGGGGACCGGAGCGGCTTGACTGGAGCGGCCGGCTGCGCGCTTCATACGAGCGCCTCCGGCTCGACGAGGCGCAAACGGGCGCGATCCGGTGGCTCACCGCCCAGCCGGGCGGGCCCGCCAAGCTCCTCGTGATCTCCGAAGAGTGGTCATCCGATTGCCGCCGCGACGTGCCGATGCTGGCGCGTCTGGCCGAGGCCGGCGGGATCGAGCTGCGCATCTTCACCCGAGACGGCCAGAAGGTGGGGCGTGGCCCGAGGGCGGACCCCGCGGAGTCGCCGAACGCGGATCTCGTGAACGAGTTCCTCCGGGAACGGGACGGGCGCACCTACCAGTCGATCCCGGTCGCGGTCTTCTACACGAAAGACTTCGAGTACCTGTATCACTATCTCGAATGTCCCGCGATCTGTCACAAGGAGCGCCTGGCCGCCGCCATGCAGGCGGCGAGCCCCGGAGAGACTCGCGAGCAGAAGTGGGAAAGCTTCCTGCGCGACTGGCTCGCGCTCCAGCAGGGTCCCTTCTTCCCGATGTGGGCCAGCGCCGCGGCCGACGAGATGCTCTCCGCGCTCCACGAACGGCTCGTCGTCGGTAGAAACGACTCGCCGCCGGTCGACAAGCGCTGACGCGGCGAGTCGATCCGGGAATGCCCCTGCCTGGCCGCTCGTCTCATGCGGCAAGGAGGTGCGCCATGCGCTATCTGAGAATCGTGTTGCTGCTCCTGGCTGTCACGATCGGAACTCAAGCCTGCTTCGTGGTCGTCGGCCCCGATCGGGGCTGGCACCACCACCATGGCTGGCGTTAAGCTCACAAGCATCCGGGCGCGCGGCGAGGCGTCCGGTTTTTCGCCCGAAGGGGTCGGGCCGCCCTCTGGTGGCCGCCCCTTCGGGCTCAATACATCCAGTACTCGCCCGGCATCTCCGCCTGCACGAAGGCGCTCGATCAACGCGAGAAGGACAGTCGCAAGGCCAGGCCTCCCCGGCGGTCGACGAGCTCACCGCCACCGCCGGTCACCACGCCGCTCCACACCCAATCCGTGATCAGAGACTGACTGGCGATCAGCTCCACGGCCCGCCCTGGCCTCGCCCGACCCCCTGTCGCAATTGGCTTCGGATCGATTCGCACACACCGGACACGAGTGGGCAAGCCGAGACCTGAGAAGACTCGTGGGTTCGGCTACGATAGCCGCACCATGCGTTCGCTGACGATGGCGCGGCCTGCGGGCCTGCGCCGCAGAGAGTGGTGCGATGGAATCGCGGCCGTGGTCATCGCCGTGCTGATCGGTATGTGGCCACCCGTGGTCCACGCCCAGGTGTTCATCGCGTCCCGTCCGCATCCGGACTTCGGCATCGGACCGTTGCTCGTGTCGGTCGACGTCGGCAAGAGCGATGTCAGACCCGCCCATCGCCCGGTGACCGTCGCCGTGTTGTGGAACCTCGTCCTGCCTGCGAACCACTCCGCGACCGATATTGCCCAGGACCTCTACCTGCTATGGCCTGGCGAAGTGCCCGGGTTGGCTGGGGACCAGGGCGCGGACCCTGCGCTGGTCCACCAGGTAGGAGTGTCAGGGCTTCAAACCAAGGAGCATGGCTGTCTCCGCCTTTCGGGCCGCAGGAGATCCGACATCGGGACCAGCGCGGAGTTCCGACCGCTGGGTGAGGCCCCGTATGTGACCTTCGGCGGCGACGGTTCGGTTCGCGGGACAACCGGAGCGACCGTGATTCGGATCCCGTGGGTACCGGAGTTCGGGAGTCTGGATTGGCTCGTTCGGCTCGAGATCCCCGTGCGCGACGTCATCGTGCCGAAGCCAGTGAGCTGGGTCGAGGACCTGTTCTGGGGCCGACGGTATGTGATCACGCTCGTCTTCGGTGACTTGGGATCGCTCGCGCTCTACCCGTTCTATTTCGGGATTCGGGACCGAGTCGTTCCCCTGGCTCTCGACTTCTCCATGCTAGTGATTGACTTTGCCGAGACCCGCCACCTGCGTGTCGACGAGATTGTGCCGCCTTCGGCGGGTCGGCGGGCCAGTGAACGGACAAATAGCGGAGAGACGGTTTCGCTGGCGCTCGCGGCGTCGCACGGCCTCGTGTCGCAGCTCTTAAAGGTCCAGTTCACCTACGCGCCGCAGCGGGTGCCCGCGCGCCCGCTTCTGATCTCCGCGTTCTTCGTGGTGCTGGGCGGCCTCATGCGTTGGCTATACACACCGGTGACGTCGTGGATCGGGCGCAAATGGCGCGCGCGTGTCTTCCTCGGGCGCGCTCGGAACGCCGGTCGATACGGCGGCGCGGTGCCTCCCCCGGAAGTACTCCAGCAGATCCGTCCGGGCGAGACGACGTACGAGGAAATCCTGCGCCAGTGCGGGCCGGGGATCGAAGAGAAGGTGCGCTTGCCGGCGGGCGAGATCCACGCCCTCACGTACCGGGGTCAGCGTGCGGTGCCGCACCGGTGGTGGTCGCTCGGCTGGTTCGCCACCGTCCACTACTGGGATGTGGAAGACCACGAGATCGAGATCACCCTCGCGCGCGATCGCGTCCGCGACATTCAGATCCGCGTCCGCCGGTCGCGACGCAGCGAGCCGCCGCCGGCATAGTCAGGTTGGAGAAGGAGCAGGTTCGCTTGAACCGGAGTCTACGGGTCGTGTCAATCGAAGCGCGGCCATGACTGGCTCACCAGCGCTGCGATCGGCTACGATAGCCCCGCCCGTGAGGGACTGGGTGAGACCGGTCATGACTACTACCTGTCGCAAAGTGCCGGTCCGCCGCGACGCGGGCGCGAACCGCAGACGATGCCCATGAACCCGCTGAGGGCCTGCGTGGGCCCTTGTGTCCTGCTTCTCGCGATCTCCTCGTCAGCGTGGGCAGCTCCGGATGACACCGTCACGGTCGACAACTGGGCTGACTACCCAGTCGGGGCGCCGGTCGTCACGGCCACGAGCCAATGGAAGATCTATTCGTCGATGAAGGTGTTCAAGTATCCCCCGACTGTCGTCCTCGACGGTGACCGGCGGACTGTCCGGCTGAAAACCGACCACGAAACCATGGCGATTGGACGGCTGATTCACCTCGACGTCGCGACGACCAGAACGCTGAAGTGGGAGTGGAAGCCCTTGGCGCTTCCCGTGGGCGGTGATGTTCGGGAACATGCGGCCCAGCGCAACGATCAGGCCGCACGGATCGTGCTGTGGTTCGATGCCTCGCTCTTCAATGAGAGGCGAGCCATTGGATACATCTGGGACTCGAGCGCCCCAGTCGGGACGATCGTCCGGCAGAGCAGCCCGGCCGGCGAGCGCGTACTCGTGGTGGTGCGGTCCGGGCCGAGCGGCCTGGGCGCATGGCACCGGGAGACGCGAAACGTGTACCAAGACTTCCGGGACATCTTCCGGGATGAGCCCACGCAACTCTTGGTGGTAACGCTGGAAAGTCACTCGGATGACGTACAGAGCGAGGGCGCCGTCTTGTTCGGTCGGGTTCGATTCCAGCCCAGATAGCTAGTACCTTTACGCGGTGATCGGAGAGGCGATCGGGCAAGCCCTGCGCTCGTATCGCGTGCGGGGCCGGGGCGTCCTTGACCCCTCCAGGCCCGCCAGACTAAGCTCTCGCCACCTGTCCGACCGTTCCTGGCTCCCACCCGCTGGGAGGCGTCCGTATGCAGTGTCCTCGGTGCCAGCACGAGAACCGCCCGGAGGCGAAGTTCTGCGAGGCGTGCGCCAGCCCCTTGAAAGGGGCCGTTCCCCCCGGGCGGTCATACGCAGATCTGAAGACCGAGGTCGAGAACCTCGGCCGAGCACTGAGCGCGGCCCTCGAGCAGCAGACGGCGACGGCGGAGATCTTGCGGGTGATCAGCGGCTCGCCGACGGATCTCCAGCCGGTGATGAATGCGGTGGCCGATAGCGCGGCGCGGCTCTGTGAGGCCACCGACGCTCACGTCTACCAGAAGGAAGGAGATCTGCTGCGGGTGGTTGCCTCGTACGGTGCCCTCCCGCTGGCTCGGATGGAGGTCCCCATCAGCCGTCAATCCGTCATCGGGCGAGCCGTGACCGACCGCCGACCGATCCACGTCGACGACCTTGCCGTGGCCTTCCACGATGAATTCACCGACGCTCGACGCCAGAAGGAGATGGGTTATCGGACCATCCTCGCCACGCCCCTCATCCGGGAGGGCGAGCCGATCGGCGCCATCGTGATCCGTCGGACCGAGGTCCGGCCGTTCTCCAGCGGACAAGTTGCGTTGCTCGCGACCTTCGCCGACCAGGCGGTAATCGCCATTGAGAACGTCCGTCTGTTCAAGGAGCTGGAGGCGCGCAACCGGGACCTGAGCGAGGCCCTCACACAGCAGACGGCGACGAGCGAGATCCTACGAACGATCGCGCACTCGCAGACCGACGTGCAACCGGTGTTCGACACGATCGTGGAGAGCGCCGCCCGCCTCTGCCGGGCGGCCAACGCAGCGGTTTTCCTGACCGACGGCCAGATGCTGTACCTTCCGGCCAACTATGGCGGTTCGCCCGAGGCCCTCGCCGCCGTCCGCGAGCGGTACCCCAGGCCCTTGGATATGGAGACCACGGGAGGCATCGCGATCGTGACGCGATCTGTGGTCCACGTGCCCGACATCGAGGAGCCGTCGGCGGTCGCGTCGATGCGGAAGGCCGGCCGGGTGGTCGGTTTCCGAAGCGCCGTTACGGTGCCGATGCTGCGCGAGGGCGAAGCCGTGGGCGCCATCAACGTGACCCGCCCGGAGCCCGGCCGCTTCTCGGACGGGGAAGTGGCGCTCTTGAAGACTTTCGCTGATCAAGCCGTCATCGCGGTCGAGAACGTGCGGCTGTTCAACGAGCTAAAGGCCCGTACCGCGGACCTGACGCGTTCGGTCGAGCAGCTCACGGCCCTGGGCGAGGTCGGCCGCGCGGTGAGCTCGACGCTGGACGTCGAGACGGTGCTGGACACGATCGTCTCGCGCGCCAGTGAGCTCGCCGGTGCCGCCGGCTGCTCGATCTACGAATATAACGTAGCCACCGAGCGGTTCGAGCTGCGCGCAACTCACAACGACGACACGGCGTTCGTCCAGGCTCTCCGGGCGGTGCCCCTCCGAAAGGGCGAAGGGCTCATGGGGCGGGCAGCCGAGATGCGCGAGCCCATCCAGATTCCCGACATCGCCCAGCCCGGGGCCTACGAGAGCAGTGTCCGGGACACCCTCATCCGGTTCGGGTACCGGGCGCTCCTCTCCGTGCCTCTGCTCCGTGAGGGCCAGATCATCGGCAGCGTGTCCTTCACTCGGAAGGCTCCGGGCGAGTTTCCCCCGAAGGTCGTGGACGTCTTGAAGACGTTCGCCACCCAGTCAGCGTTGGCGATCCAGAACGCCCGGCTCTTCCGTGAGATCGCGGACAAGAGCCGGCAGCTGGAGGCGGCCAGCCGCCACAAGTCCGAATTCCTGGCCAACATGTCCCACGAGCTCCGGACCCCGCTCAACGCGATCATCGGCTTCTCCGAGGTGCTGACGCAACGCATGTTCGGGGAGTTGAACGAGAAGCAGGACGAGTACCTGAAAGACATCTACGACTCGGGACGGCACTTGCTGTCACTGATCAACGACATCCTCGATCTGTCGAAGATCGAGGCGGGACGCATGGATCTCGAGCTGACGGAGTTCGATCTGCCGCAGGCGATCCAGAATGCGCTAATCCTCGTGCGCGAGCGAGCGACCAGCCGCGGGATTGCTCTCCATCAGGTCCTCCACGAACGGGTCGGTGACATCCGGGCGGATGAGCGCAAGGTCAAACAGGTCCTCTTGAATCTCCTTTCGAACGCGATCAAGTTCACACCGGAAGGCGGACGGATCGAGGTGGCGGTCGTGCCGTCCGATGGGATGGTGGAGGTCTCGGTCACTGACACCGGCATCGGCATCGCGCCTGCAGATCAGGAGACCGTGTTCGAGGAGTTCCGGCAGGTGGGGACGGCGGACAAGAAAGCGGAGGGCACGGGGCTTGGACTCACCCTCTGCCGGAAGTTCGTCGAGCTGCACGGCGGCCGTATTTGGGTCACGAGCGCCGTGGGGGCCGGGTCGACCTTCACGTTCCGGCTCCCGGTGAGGCCATGGCCGGCGCGCTGATCCTGATCGTCGAGGACAACGAGAAGAACCGCAAGCTCGTCCTGGACGTGTTGACATTCAAGGGCTACGAAGTCATCGAGACCGAGACGGGCGAAGAGGGCGTCCGCCTCGCCCAAGAGCGCCGCCCAAGCCTCGTCCTGATGGACATACGGCTCCCCGGGATCGACGGGGTCGAGGCGCTCATGCGCCTCCGAGCCGAGGGGACCACGCGGGGGATTCCCGTCATGGCCATGACCGCGTCGGTGATGACGGAGGACCGGCAGAAGATCCTGAAGGCCGGGTTCGACGCCTACCAGAGCAAGCCGATCAACGTGACCGACTTCGTCGCGGCCGTCGCGCAGCTCCTTGAGCGGCGCCGACCCAGGTGATCGATTAGGTCATGAGGCCGGCGCTCACCAACGGGACGCAGGAGGCGATGCCATGAAGATGAATGGGACGGGCATGCGGATCGGGGTGACGGCTCTTGCTCTCGGCGTAAGTCTGCTCGCCATACCGACCTTGCTCGAGGCACAAAGGGCCACCGGGACAGTGCGCGTCGGCTGGCTGGAGGTCTGTGGCCCCGGTCCTCGGCCCCCCCATTTCGATATTTTCCGGGCTCGCCTAGCGGAACTCGGCTACGTCGAGGGGAAGAACCTCGTCTTCGAGCAGCGATTCGCGGATTGCCGATACGACCGGATGCCAGGGTTAGCCGCTGACCTCGTGCAGGTTCCAGTCGACGTTCTGTTCACCATGGGCACGAGGGCGGCGCGAATCGTCACCGGCCTGGGTGGTCAGCTCGTGTGACTGGACGCTCCGCCTGGCGTCAGGGCGGGTGCGCCCGTTGGCCGAAGCCGTCCGGCGCAAGGAGGCGGTGCAATGAGCACAGCGTTCCGGTCAAAGAGTGTGAAGAGCGGACTGGTTTCTGAGTAGGGCCAGGTAGCCAAGCGCAGCAGCGCATGACCGTCAGCCGAACCGACGTCGTCAAGCAACAGGTCGCGGCCCATTGGGCTCGGCGGGCCCAGCACTTCGACGAGGACTTCGGCCATAGCATCCGCACGCCCGCCGAGCGGGCCGCCTGGGACCGCATCCTCGATCTGGTCCTCGCGGGGCGAGGCAGACTCGACGCGCTCGACGCCGGCTGCGGCACCGGCTTCCTCAGTTTCGAGCTTGCGACCCGCGGTCATCAGGTCACGGGAGTCGACTTCGCGGCCGCCATGCTGGCCGAGGCGCGCCGCAAGGCCATGGAGCGCGGTGTTTCCGTCCGACTCGCGGAGGCCGACGCCGAGCGCCTCCCGTTCAAGGTCGGCACGTTTGGCCTCGTGATCAGTCGGCATCTGCTCTGGACGCTCCCGCATCCGGAGGCGGCGATCGACGACTGGATGCGCGTCCTTCGGCCCGGTGGGCGCCTTGTCGTCGTGGACAGCCAGCTCGTCGCTGGTGCCGCGCCAGCGGCGGGAGAGAATGCCCGCATGAGTCCGGAATACGCGGCGGTCGGCGACCAGCTCCCATTCCTCGGGGGCCGGGCGCGAGAGGAGATCGAGGCGCTGCTCAGGGAGCATGGCCTCGTGAACGTGGGCAGCGATCCCTTGCGCGACCTCGTGGCGGCCCAGGAGCAGCGCATGGTCGACGAGGGGCGGGAGCGGCAGACACGCCGGCGCTACGTCGTTTGGGGCGATCGCGCGCGCGGCCGCGGGAGACAACCTGGATTCGCTAAAGACGATTGTGGCCGACCAGGCAGCTAGAACAAGCACTGAGTGACGACTCGGTGAATCGCAAGCCGGTATTCGGCGCTGCGCACGTTCTATTCCCGGCGAGTTCCCTAGGCCTGACTTCAGGACGGGGAGTTCTTCAGCGCCTCGGCACGCAGAAAGAAACTGCCTTCGGTGACCACGACCTCACCGGGCTTCAGTCCGCTGAGGACGGCATAGGAGTCGCCTATCAGGTTCCCGAGTCGGACCGGCCGCCCAACGAACTTCCCCTTCTCGCCTAGAGCAGCCACGAACACGACGTGGCGATCTCCTATGGCCTGGACGGCCGCCCCCGGAACCGTCACGATTCCTCCCCCGCGGGACGTGGTGAACGCCATCGTCACGAACATCCGGAGTCGCAGGCGACCTCCTTCGTTGGGCACCTCCACCCTGACCTTGGCGGTCCTCGTCTGCGGGTCGACTTGAGGATCGATGTAGGTGACGCGCCCACGACTCACGAGGCCCGGGTACGCTCGTGTGGTCACGGCGGCGTCTGACCCCACCCGGACGGCCTGGAAGTCCTGCTCATAGAGATCCCCGATGACCCACAGACTCGAGAGGTTGGTCACCGTGAACAGCTCCTGCCCGAGACCCACCACCTGACCCAGGTTCACGGACCGCCCAGTGACCACTCCGTCGATCGGGGCCGGTACGGTGACGTCCGGCACGACGTGGCTTGGTGCCTCTAGACGGGCGACCCGGTCGGGGGCGAGCCCCAGGAGCAAGAGCCGCCGCCGCGCTGCCTCGAGCTCGGTTTCGTGAGTGGCGTGCGTCGCGGTGATATCCTCCAACTCCTGGCGGCTGGCGGCCCCGATGGTGACGAGTTGCTCCGTGCGGTCGAGCTTCTTGTGATCCGCCTCGAACGCGGCACGCATCGACAGGTACTTCATCTGGGCGTCCGCCAGCTCGCTACTGAACAGCGTAGCCAGGGGCGCCCCGCGCTTGACCGTCGCGCCAAGCTCGACCTGGACCATCGTCACGATGCCCGCGGCCACAGGGGTAACCTTGACCTCCCGGTAGGCGTTGGCCATCACAGTGCCCGGCAGCTCGATTGAACTGGTCGGACTCGCCGTGCCCACTGTGGCCGTCTTGATCCCGAGCCGGCTGACCGACTCGGGCGTCAGCGACACCTCCAGGTCGGGTGATTCAACAGGCGCAGGCGCCATCGCAGGCGTCGACGCTGCCGACTCCTTCGATGGCGCGATCACCGGCGCGACGGGTCCCTGGGCGGATCGCAGAACGAGCGTCGCGGCGAGAGCTCCGAGGGCGAAGCAGCCCGCGGCCGCCGCCGCCCCTATCAGGATCTTCATAAGCATTCCTTCGTCAACTCGTGAGCGCGCCGATCGCACGCTCGATCTCCACCGCCCCGTCATACACCTGCTTCAGCGAGTCGGTGTAGCCCGTCTCGATATCGATGAAGCGGCGCTGCTCGGCGATCACGTCCAGCAGGGGCACACGCCCGAGCTGGTAGCTTTGCCGGACCACGTCCAGATTCTGACGCGCGATGTCGCGCACCCCACGTGCGTAGATCTCCAGGGACTGCTGGGCCGCGACATGCTGCGTATAGGCCGCCGCCACCTCCTGCCGGATCATGAGCCGCATGAACTCCAGCCGCCGCTCGGCCGCCGTGGCCTCGGCCACCGACGCGGCGACATTGCCTTGGTTGCGGTTCCGGACGGGCAGCGTGATGGTCAGGCCGCCGCCGACCATGTGGAAGACGTCCTGGATCGGTCGAGCACCCCCGCGGTCGGTCAGGCCGTTGAGGGGGAACCCGAAGTCCTGCCGCTGGTAGCCGACATTCACGCTCGCATCCCACCGGCCGTCGGCCTCCTCCTTCTGGATGCGGGCGCGGGCCATCCCCAGGTCGGCGCGAGCCATCCCGAGATCCGGCCGGCCCTCAAGGGCCCGCTCGACCCCCTGATCGCGTGGCGAGGCGACGATTACGTCGTTCAGGTCCCCGTTCACTGACAACGGGGTCTCGGGCTCAATGTTCACGATCGCCCGGAGCTGGAGCGTCAGCACCTGGAGGCGGCTTTCCAGGCTTCGCCGGCCCGCGTCAAGGCGGTTCACTTCGACCAGCAGCAGGTTCCCCTCGAGCGGTGGCGCCGCCCCGGTCCGGACTCGCTCCCGGAGCAGGGTGAGCGCCTGGCGGTTGATATCGAGTAACTCCTCCATGAATCGCAGGTTCCGCGCCGCGGCCAGGACCTCCCCAGCCTTGAGGCGCACCTCCGCGCGCAGCCGGCGCTCGCGCTCCGCGATCTGGGCGCGTTTCAGCTCCAGCTCGCGTTCAGCCACGGCCACACGCCCCGCTTTGCGCCCATTCAGGTCCAGCGGCACCGTCAGGCCGACCATCACGTTGTGGTCCGGCCCGGTCACATTCTGTTGCCCACCCAGATCGAGCATCGGGTTCGGGCGCAAGCCCGCCTGCTGGAGGCGGCCTTTGGCGGCCTCCACCTCAGCACGGGCCGCGCGGAGTTCCAGGTTCTCCGCCAGGGCACGCGTTACAAGATCATCGACGCGCAGCTCTCCGCCGGCTGGGGGAACCTGGGCTGCAGCACGCGCAGGGTCCAGGAGAGCCCACGCGAACAATCCGAGCCAGACGAGCGAACGCCCGGGCCGCATCGCCAGCTCGCTCTACCGGACCGGGACGGA
>JACXTT010010580.1_pt1 | contig 12406 bp, 11 predicted proteins | sample 9270951 | NCBI WGS metagenome assembly JACXTT01 (sample SAMN15532306, study PRJNA645909) | rock metagenome | isolation source: weathered quartz diorite | place: Puerto Rico | collected 2017-06-21 | reverse complement strand
GGGGGCGGTGGGGGTTTTGTCTGGGCAGTAGGGCCCCTTGTTTTACAGGGGGGCAGCCCAGGAAGGGCGTGGGGATCGACAGTGGCAAACGCCTGAAGGACCAGCCGAAAACCGGCCACAACCGCTTCCATCCGGACATTCCGCCGCTCGTCACCGTGGACGAGGGCGAAGAAGTGGTCCTGGCCACGCGCGACGGCGTCGACGGCCAGTTCGGCCCCGGCACCACCGAGGCCGACATGGCCAAGATGGAGGCGGGCGCCATTCATCCGCTCACCGGACCCGTGTTCGTCAAGGGCGCCAAGCCCGGCGACGTGCTCGAGATCGAATTCCTCGACATCGCGCCGCAGCCGCACGCGTTCACCGCGGTCGTCCCCGGGCTCGGCTTCCTGCGCGATCTGTTCACGACGCCGTTCATGGTGCACTGGCAGATCCGCGATGGCTGGGCGACGGCACCGAAGCTCCCGGGCGTCCGGATTCCCGGCGCTCCGTTCATGGGCGTCTCCGGCGTCGCGCCTTCCGCGGCGCAGGTGCGTGCGTGGACGGCGCGCGAGAACGAGCTGCTGGGTCGCGGCGGCATGGTGTTTCCGCCCGACGCGAGCGGCGCCGTGCCGAGCCGCGGGCCGGCGGCCAGCGAGGGGCTCCGGACCCTTCCGCCGCGCGAGAACGGCGGCAACTTCGACGTCAAGCAGCTCACGAAGGGCTCGAAGCTCCTGCTGCCGGTCGCGGTCGAGGGCGGGCTCTTCTCCACCGGCGACGGGCATTTCGCGCAGGGCGACGGCGAGGTCTGCGTGACCGCCGTCGAGATGGGCGCGACGGTTTCCGTCCGCTTCCGCGTCCTCAAAGGCACGAGCGCCGCGCGGGCGCTGCGCGGACCGCGCTTCTCGCACGCGGGCTACTTCGCGCCGCCCGAGTGGGCGTCGCCGCGGGGGTTCGTCGCCGCGATGGGCATGCCGATCCGCGAGGACGGCGTGAACGACGGCGAGAACCTCACGCTCGCCTGCCGCAACGCGCTGCTCAACATGATCGACCTCTTGCAGGAGCGCGGCTGGAGCCGCGAGCAGGCGTACGTGCTCTGCAGCGTGGCGGCCGATCTGAGAATCAGCAACGTGGTCGATGTGCCGAACTACGTCGTATCGGCGCTGATTCCCGAGGCGATCTTCGGCGGCTGAGTCGCGGAGGCTGCGCCGCAGGCTCTGGCCGAGCGCACGCGCGATCGGTCGAGGCGCCGCCGTCTCCGCGGTAGAGTAGAAGCATGTCCGCGACGAGCATGTCGGCGCACTCGCTCGAGCACGTCGCCTGGGAGTCGTGCCTGCTCACGCCCGTGCGCGACAAAACGCTGGAATCGTATGCCCGGGCGAAGCTGGGTGTCCCGCACCCGACCGTGCGCTACTTCGTCCCGGTCCCCTGGCTGACGCGCGCGCTGCTCGATCTGCATCCGGAGTACGGCTTGCTGATGCGCCTCGAGCTCCAGCTCAGCGACCTGATCCAGCTGGTCGTCAGCCAGGAGAACTCGTGCCGCTATTGCTACGCGGCGGTGCGGAGCATGCTGCGCATCCAGGGCATGAGCGAGGCCCGCATCCGCAACGTCGAGGGCAACCTGACGCGCGCGGATCTGCCGCCGCGCGAGGCGGCGGCGCTGGTCTTCACGCGCACGCTCACGCGCGCCACGCCCGCGGCCACGACCGCATCCAAGCAGGCCTTGCTCGACACCGGCGTGTCCGTCTCGGAGATGAAGGAGATCGCGTTCGTCGCCGCCGCCATCAACTTCATGAACCGCGCCTCCACGGTGCCGGCGATTCCGCCCTATAGCATGGAGCAGCTGCCCCGCGCGCTGCACGTCCGGCTCTTGCGGCCGCTCATCGCGCGCATGATCCGCCGGACGCGCAGCCAGGGCCAGGCGATGCCGCTCGACAGCGGTCTGTCGTACCCGTACGCGGGGCTGGTGGAGTCGTTCGCCGGCTCGCCCATCGCACCGGCGCTGGCCAAGGCGCTGGCCGAGATGTGGGCCTCGCCCGTGCTGACCCGCCGCTGCAAGCTTCTGATCTTCGCGGTGATCGCGCACGGCCTGAGCTGCTCGGCGTGTGCGAGCGAAGCGGCCCGGGCGCTCGTGAAGGAAGGCTTCTCGGAGGACGCGCTCACCAACGTCCTCACGCATCTCGACTCTCCCGAGCTCGATCCGGTCGAACGGCTGCTGGTGCCGTTCGCGCGCGAGACCATCTGGTACGAGCCGGCGCCGCTGCAGCGCCGGGCGCGGGCCGTGAGAGACCAGCTCACGCCGACGCAGTTCCTCGAGACGATCGGCGTGGTGTCCCTCGCCAACGGGCTCTGCCGCCTCGGGGCGATCGTCGCCGACCATCCGTGACCCGCGCGTGACGCGCGCCGTCCTCCTCGTCGCGGCGCTCGCGATCGTCACGGTGCTGATCTGGGCCCTCCGGCGTCAATCGGCTCGCACGACGGCGTTGCAAGCCCAGCTCGAGGCCGCGGCACGAGAGCTCCAGCACCTGCAGGAAGCCTGCGCGCGGCTGGCGCCGGCGGGCCTGGTCCAGCGGCTCGTCGCCGATCGCGCCGAACCGCCCGCGGAGCGCAAGGTGGTGACGGCGCTCTTCTCCGACCTCGTGGGCTATACGGCCATGAGCGAGCGGCTCGAGCCGGTCGTGCTGGCCCGCGTGATGAACGGCTACTTCCAGCGCATGAGCGACGCGATCCACGAGCACCGCGGCCATGTCTCCACGTTCGTGGGCGACGGCGTGCTCGCCTACTTCGGCGCGCTCCAGCACAACCCGTGGCAGTGCGACGACGCCGTCCGCGCGGCGCTCGCGATGCGCGCGGCCCTGCGCGACTACAACAAGGAGCTGGCCGACGAAGGCTTGCCCCCCCTGTCGGTCGGCATCGGCATCCATCGCGGGCCCGGGCTGGCCGGGCTGGTGGGCTCGCGCGAGCGGATGGAATACGCGTTCATCGGCCGTACGGTGAATCTGGCGTCGCGCGTGCAGGCGCTGACGCGGATGCACCAGGTCGACATCCTCGTGACCGAAGCGGTGCGCGAGCACCTCGATCCGCGCTTCGTGCTGACTCCGATGTCGCCGGAGTCGGTGAAGGGCATCGACGAGCCCGTCGTGACCTACGCGGTTCGGGAATAGAGAAACGGCGCCCGCCCGGCGGCTCCGATGAGAGCCACCCGGCGCGCGCCGTGTCGTCGCGACTTGGCAGGTCTTACTTCGGCTGGGCGACCGTCCGCAGGTACGGCTTGATCGTCTTGAAGCCGGCCGGATAGGTCTTCTTCGCCTCGTCGTCCGAGACGGCCGTGACGATGATGACGTCCTGCCCCTGCTTCCAGTTCACCGGCGTGGCCACCTTGTGCTTGCTGGTGAGCTGGCAGGCGTCGAGCAGGCGCAGCACCTCGTCGAAGTTGCGGCCCGTCGACATCGGGTAGGTCAGCATCGCCTTGATCTTCTTGTCCGGGCCGATGACGAACACCGAGCGGACGGTCGCATTGTCGGCTGGGGTCCGACCCTCAGAGGTCGTGCCCGCGCCCTCCGGCAGCATGTCGTAGGCCATCGCGACTTTCAGCTCTGGGTCGCCGATCATCGGATATGTCACGGCGTGACCGGACGTGTCCTGGATGTCCTTGGCCCACCGCTCGTGGTTGCCGACCGGGTCGACGCTCAGCCCGATGATCTTCGTGTTGCGCTTGTCGAATTCGGGCTTCAGTCCGGCCATGTAGCCCAGCTCGGTGGTGCAAACGGGCGTGAAATCCTTGGGATGCGAGAAGAGAATGGCCCACGAGCTTCCGATCCAGTCGTGGAAGTTGATCTTCCCCTGGGTCGTGTCGGCCGTGAAATTGGGTGCTTCGCTGTTGATCCGCAATGCCATGTGTACGCCTCCGTAGATCGATGACTGATTGATGGGACGTCCTGGACCCGGTGCCCTCGTCCTACCCCAAACACAGAGGATAACCCAAACGTCTAGAGCGCGGCGTGCAGACAGCGCAGGCCCTGCTGCAGCGACCGCTGGCCAAAGCGGACTCCCCGGAGCAGATTCGCGGCAGTCTCGCGGTCACCGGAGCGTGCCGCGGCCGACGCCGCGGCGTAGCGCAGATGACGGCCGGCCCGGTGCGTCGCCGGCACCTCGGCCAGCAAGCGCCTGACGATCTCGGTGCGGGCCGCGTCGAGCACGCCCGCCTTGTTCGCGACGAAGTTCGCGATCTGTGGATCGCTGAGCCCCTTGCTCAGCGCCTCTTCCCTCGCGCTCTCCGGGCGGCGGATATCGAGCTCAACGGTTGGCGTGGATAGCGTCGCGGGGTGGCCACTGCCCGCGCGCAGGTCGACCTCAACCCAGACGCCGTACTGCCCGGGCTCACAGAAGCTGAGCCCCCGGCGGCCGAGGTGGATCCGAAAGTTGTTGCGGACCACCGCGAGCCGGAGCCGCGGCGCGGGCGGGCGCCCGACAAGACAGTAGTGGCGCACCGGCGCGAACAGACGCGCCTCGCCGCAGGGCGTCAGGTACCAGACCCGCACGCCGTCGAACCCGGGCTCGAGCTCGCCCGCGATCAGCTCCGCGCCCGGCGCCAGATGAAGCTCCGCGTCGAGCACGATCGGCTCGCCGATCAGAAAAGAATCTCCGGCCAGCCGTATGTCGATCGCACCGTAACCGGGTCGTGACGACCGCGGCGCCAGGCATTGCGTGACGAGACCGGCGCCGGCCTTGAACGGCGCGCCGCCCGGCAAGTGCTCCTCGCGCTCCGGGAATCGCCCCGCCCCTGCCGCCTTCAGCTTGGCCCGATCGCTCTCGAGAAATGCGTGCGAGCCGCGCACGTCGAGCCCCATGAACGAGCCATTGGCGGAGTCGTGGTGGAGGTTGAACACGTGCCCGAGCTCGTGCACGGCGACATACAGGTGATCTTCATCAAGCTGAGTCTTCTGGCCGTCGAGGAAGACGGCGCAGCCCTGGCGGGCAACGCCATCGAAGGCGAGCCGGGGGCCGAGCGGCAGATCAGATCCGTCGGCGTCGAACATCAGGCCCGCCAGATTCCGGTGGCACCAGCTCCGACAGAACAGGACCGCGATCTCGGAAGCCAGGGCGCCCGGCGCCGGCGCCGGGACGAATTCCCTGAGCATCGCCTGGAGACCATCGCCCCCGATATCGGTCGACGTGCGTTGCGACCAATGTTCGCGGATCTCGAGCGCGATCTCGCCGTCGCTCTCACGCGCAAACCACTCCGGCAGCGAGGTGTTCTTCAGAGCGTCGAGACGCGGCGGGCTCACCACGTCTGCCGCCGTGATCACGTGGACGACAATTGGTGTGGTCATTTGACCTGTGGCCCTCCGTCAGCGGCGCTGCTCCGGCGTCTTTCCAGCGCGCGCTCCCGAGGTCGACCAGCCGAGATACCAACCGGAGACGCGCTCCATAGTGGCGTCGTACCACGCGCCGATGGAGCGCGTGGCCGCGGCGAGACCGCCGTCGGCGGCGTCGATCATCGGCACCAAGGCGATGGCCAGATGGTCGCCCGCCTCGCTGCACGCGACGAGGGCCGCGCGAACCTGCGCATGATCGAGCGGCTGGCTCACGGGATCACGATGTGGGAATGCGGGAGGGTCACGGCAGCCCCGGCGGACAGCGCGACGATCGCGGCGAGGAACCCGAACAGGATGCCGAGGGCGATCGCGAGGCCTACCCCCAGCCGCCGCCACCAATCACGAGACCGTCTTTCGTCGCTGCCATCGCGACTTGCCGCCGCCGAGACCGGGCGATCGTCACGCACGCCCATTCGGTCAGGCAAGATAAGTGCCAGCCTGAAGCCGGCCGAAGATCGCAGACTCCACCGTGAGATATGCCGATCGCGCGGAATGCCGCAGAAGCGGCTGTTTCAGCGATGAAACAGAAACGTTGCAAGACGCGGTTAGGGCTCGGACTCGATGTTGTACTGCTTCATCCGCCGCCAGAGCGTCGTCCGGCTCATCTTCAGATCTTCGGCGATGGCCTGCAAATCGCCGCCACGCGCCTTGATCTGACGGATGATCAGCTCGCGCTCCATGCTGTCGAGCGGCCGCCGAGTCCCGTGCTCGTTCGCCGAGGGTGAGTCGTCCTTGTCCCGTATCACATCGCGCAGGTCATCCAGCTCGATTACGGCGCCGGTCGAAAAAGCGACCGCCTGCTCGACGATGTTGCTGAGCTCGCGCGCGTTGCCGGGGAACTGGTGCCGTGCGAGCGCCTCGATCGCCTCGGGCGCAAAGCCGTCGAAGGTCCGGCCCACCTTCGCCGCGTGCTTGGCCAGGAAGTGGCGCGCCAGCACCACGATGTCCTCCGGTCGCTCCCGGAGGGGCAGCAGGCGCAGCCGAATGACGTTCAGTCGAAAGTAGAGATCATTCCGGAACTTCTTCTGCTCGATGGCCTCGGCGAGGTCGCTGTTCGTCGCGGCCACGACGCGGATGTCGACGGGGATCGAGCGGTTGTCCCCAACGCGGCGGATGACTCGTTCCTCGAGCACCCGCAAGAGCTTGGTCTGGATGCCGTGAGGCGCCTCGCCGACCTCGTCCAGGAACAGCGTGCCGCCGGAGGCCTCCTCCATGAGCCCCTTACGCGTCGCGTGGGCCCCGCTGAACGCCCCCTTCACGTGGCCGAACAGCTCGCTCTCGAGCAGCTCGACCGGAATCGCCGCGCAGCTCATCGCGATGAAGGGCCCGTTAGCGCGCCGGCTCAGGTCATGAATCGCGCGCGCGGCGAGGTCCTTGCCGGTGCCGCTCTCGCCGGTGATCAGCACGTTGCTCTCGACGTCGGCCGCGCGCGGCAGGATCTTGAGCAGCTCCTGCGTGGCCGTGCTGACGCCCACGATGGCGCTCAGCGCCCGGCTGCGTGTCGCCTCCGCCCGGAGCGCATGAACCTCGCGGCGCAGCGAAGCTCGCTCCACGGCGTTGCTGGTCCGGTGCAGGATCTCGTCGATCTGGAACGGCTTCGTGACGAAGTCGAAGGCTCCGCGCTTCATGGCGCCGACGGCGACCTCGATCGTGCCGTACGCCGTCATCACGATCACCTCGGTGTGCGGCCACGTGCGCTTGATCTGGTCGAGGAGATCGAGCCCGGTTGCGTCCTGCATGCGGAGGTCGGTGATCACCAGGTCGAATGCCTGACTCTCCAGCTCGGCCAGCGCCGCCGGCACGCCGGAGGCTTCGACGACGGCATACTCCGCCCGCCCGTCACGCTCCGCCCGCCGGAGCGCGATGGCGAGGCTTCGCCGAAACCCCGCCTCGTCGTCGACGACGAGGACCCTAGCGCTCACCGCACAAGCTCACGAACACGGTCGTCCCGGCGCCCGGCTTGCTGTCCACGCGAATGCTCCCTCCGTGATCATCGACGATCCGCTTCACGATCGCCAGGCCGAGACCGGATCCCGTGCTGCGCGTGGTGAAGAACGGATCGAAGATCTTCGCCAGGGCGTCCGGCGCGATGCCGGGGCCGTCGTCGGCGATGGCCACCTCGACCATGTCGTCACGCCGGCTGGTCGTCACGCGGATCTTGCCGGTCTCGCCCATCGCCTGCGCCGCGTTCAAGAGCAGATTCCAGAGCACCTGCTGCAGCTGCGCGGCGTCGGCCCAGACGATCGTCGCGGCCGGATCCACCGACGACTCGATGTGAATGCCCGGCGAGACCGCGAGATCTCGCTCCAGAAGCCCGAGCACCCGGGTGAGCACCTCGCGCAGATCGACGCGATCGGCCCGAGGCGGGCGCGGCCGGCCGAACGCCAGGAAGTCAGACACCATCGTGTTCAGACGCTGCACCTCGGCTTCCATGATCTCGATCAGCTCCGCGTCCTCCTGCGCGATCGGCTTGCCCCGCCGCAGGAGGTGCAGACAGTTGGTGAGCGCTCCCAGCGGGTTGCGCGTCTCGTGGGCCACCCGGGCAGAAATTTCCCCCATGGCGGCCATGCGCGTCTTCGTGATGAGGTCGTGTCGGGCCGCCGCGAGCTCCGTGACCATCTTGTTGAACGCCTCGGCCAGCTGGCCGATCTCATCGGCGGAACGCACCGGCAGCCGGTGATCGAGGTTGCCCCGCACGATTTCGCGCGTGCCCTTCACCAGCGCCTCGACCGGCCGGGTGAGCTTGCGCGACTGATACGCGGCCCACACCAGGCTGAACGTGAGCGCGGCGAGACCGAGGAACACGATGGAGAGGCCCGTCCGCGTGATCCCGGCCATCTCGCGCTCGATCGAGAGGCCCACCCGCGCGGTGGCACGCCGCTCCGTCAGCACGAACACGGGCACCGCGAAATCAAACACCGGGATGCCGTCGTCGCGGACGTAGTGCTGGACGATCGCGCGATCGGCGGCGGCCGCCCGCACCGAGAGCGGATCGCGGTAGACGTGGCCACGCTCTCGGGCCGTCGAGTGCACGAACACCTCGCCGCTGGGCAAGAGGATCATCGCGTAGAGCGCACGCGGCTCGCTGGCGATGCCGTCCACGACGTGCTGAAGCATGAGGTAATCGCCATTGGCGACGGCCGGCACGCTGCTGAAGGCGAAGATCTTGGCTATCTCGAGCCCGCTCGCCTCCACGCTGGAGAGCAGCGCGCGACGCTGCACGTAGAGGACCAGAATCATCACGATTACGAACAGGCCTACGGTGGAGAGCACGGCCTGGAGCGCGAACCTCGTCTGGAGACTGGCCGTTCTAGGCAGGAGGCGGCGCGGCAACAGCAGAGCTCCTAGGGCGAGAGCTCGACGCTCAGGAGCTTGTCGCTCGGATGCGCGCCCGGGTTGAGCTCGAGATGCTTGACGCGCTGGCCCACCATCGGCGTCTTGCGCAGATGATAGAGGAATACCATCGGCTGGTCGGCGACGATGCGCTGCTGCGCGTCGCGGTAGAGCCGGTCGCGATCGGATCCCTCGGGCGTCTCGCGCGCCGTCTTCAGCGCCTGGTCCACGGCTGGATTGGTATACCCGGTGAAGTTCGAGCCCCTGACCTTGTTGCCTTCGCGCCGGACGTTCGCCGAAAGGAAGAGTGGGTCGAGCACGCGTTCGGGATAGGCAGCGCGCACCGTCCACGAGCTGATGAACATGTGACCTTCTCGCTCGCGGATCGCAGCGAAGAGGTCGGAATCCGTCGGCTTTGGATCGATGGCCACCGACACGCCCACCTGTTTCAAGGCGTCCTGTACCGCGGTGGCCACTTGCTCGTCCCGGGACTTTTCGCGGTGATAGATGACCACCAGCTTGTTGCCGGATCCGAGCTCTGCCCGGCTCAACTGAGCCCGCGCGGCCTCGGGATCGTATCCCGGCTGACTGATCGATGGATCATACGACTTGAACAGCGGCGAGAGCGGCCCGCGGGCGGCCTCCGCGGCACCGCGACTGATGTAGCTCACCATGCGTGGCACGTTGATCGCCTGGGCGACGGCCTTCCGCATCGCCGGCGTGTCGAACGGTGGCTTCTCGGTATAAAAGCCAAGGTAGTACACGTTGAGCGGCGTCACCGGGATCAGAGTGACTTTCGGAATCTCGCGAATCTTCTCGAAGTCCTTCAGGTCGCTCAGGATCGGCGCGTAGTCGAGATCCGCACGCCGGAAGGCGTCGACGACCGCCGCAGGCTTGTCGATCACCTGAAAGATGACCCGACCGATCTTCGGCGGACGCCCGGCGTACCGCCAGTTCGCCGGAAACGCCACGAGCGTGATCTGGTTGTCGACCCAGCTCTCGAACTTGAACGGGCCGGAGCACTGGCGGCCGACCTCACGCCCGTCCTTGGCATAGATCGGCGACTGGCTGACGATGTCCATCTGCGTCAGATGATGGAAGCCTGGATACTTCAGCTTGAACGTGACCCTGAGCCCGCTGGCCTCGACGCTCTCGATGAGGTCGCGGTAGAACTGCTCCCGCTTGTTGTCCTTGTCGCCGTTGACGTAGCGCGCCGCGCTGGCCCGCACGACCTCGGCGTCCAGCGGCGTGCCGTCGTGGAGGATCATACCCGGCCGAAGCTTGACGATGACTTCACGGCCGTGGTTGCGGAGCTCCCAGGATTCGGCGAGATTCGGCTCGATCCCCCGCCCGTCGCGCGAGGCGTCGATCAGCGTGTCGCAGAGCAAGAAGATCGCATGCGTGGCGGCTTCTCTCACCGCCTTCGCCGAATCCAGCCCGTCGGGCTCGGTGTAGAGGCCATAACGGAACGTGTGGGATGAGCCCAGCGTCGCCGGGGCTCCGACAAGGAGCCCCAGCGCGCTGACGATCACCGCGGCAACAAGGGACGCTCGGAGGGATCTCCTAGTCGCCCGCACCATCGCCGCAATACCACTTCCACTCGCGGACGTCTACGGGGTTGATAACCCGACCGGTCTTGGCCATCAGGACATTGAGATTCTTGATCTGAGTCTTCAGGTCCTTGAGCCACTGGTAGTCGCAGTAGTGGTAGAACCACGCGACCTCTTTGAGCATCGCGGTCTTGTTCGCGTAGAGCGAGCCGGGGAAGGTGCCGTACAGCTGCACCTGAAATGTCATCTGGGTCAGAGTCTGGTAGGGAACGCCGAGCGACTGGCTGATCATACCGATCGGGAGATCCTCTGCGCGGCGAATCCAGATTCCGGGCTGGTAGTTCGGCAGGACCAGGCCATCGGGCCACGGCGTGTTCAGCGGATATGGGCCGGACACGGGCGGTGGCGCCGGCGGGCAGTTCGCCGGGAACACCGCGTTGAACGCGGCGACCTCTGCCGCATTGACGGCCGTCGACTCACCCAGAAGACCTGTCACCTTGAGCTCGCACCAGGACATCGCTGGCATCGTGAATCCTCCCCAATTGAGCCGAGCGGTTTACTGGCTAGCGCGTCGAGAAGCAATCTCCTCGTTGCGCGCGGGCTTCGGGCGGCGGCACGATAGCACACAGAATCGTCAGCGCACCGCCACCCCTGATTTCGCACCTGGGACGAGCGCACGACACGAGCAATCCGTGCGCCAGCGCGGTCGACCGCTCGAATAGCGCCGAAAAGCCTTACAACGCGATAAGACACGCCGGCGAGACCTAGGCCCGCGGACCGCGGCACGTTGCAGAATTGCGGCGAGAGGTTTCAGGCCTGGAATGATTCGGCGCGACTGCCGACGCGGCTTGGATGGGGATGTGCTCGGCGGCCGCCGATCAGCTTGGCGCCCACTCGGGCGCCGGCCTCGGCGAGTAGCGCCGCCAGGCGCGTCAGCGCGGGCGGACGCCGCGCCGGCGAGCGCCAGATCAGGCTGACCGGTAAGGCAGGCACCCCGGCCGGCTCGGTGACGAGCTTGTCGCCCGACGTGCCGGCAAGCGCCAGCGCCGGCACTAGGCCCACTCCGAGCCCGCCGGAGACGTAGGAAAGCAGCAAGGACACGCTCGGCACATCGATTGTCGACACGGGTCGAATGCGGTGGTCTGCCAGGTACTGGTCGAGCAGGGCGCGCCCCCGGCTCTCGGCGGCCAGGCGCAGCACAGGTTCGCGGCGCAAACCTTCGGTTAGCGGCGCCCCGGCCCGGCGCCCACGCCGTGGGCCAACCCAGGAGAACGGCTGATCGAAGAGATGGCGCGCTTCGAGGCCGCGCGGCGTCTCCTGCCCCGTGACGACCGCCAAATCGACCTCGCCGCTGACGACCAGACGCACGCCCGCCAGCGAGTGGGTGGTGACGATCTCGAAGCGAACCGGCGGCTCCTCTTCCAGGAGATCGCGGAGCACCGGGGCCAGAAGTCCCTTGCCGAGATAGTCGCTGGCCGCGATGCGCAGCGTGGTGGCCGGTCCGCCCGCCAGCTCGGCCAGTTGCTCGAACGCCGACTCGGCGCCGGTCCACAGCTCTCGCACGACCGGCAGCGCCGCTTCGCCGGCCGCCGTCAGCCTGACTCCCCGCCCGGCTCGCTCGAGCAGCTTCATGTCGAAATGCGTCTCGAGCCGGCGGATCTGCTGGCTCACCGCCGAGGAGGTAATGTGACGCTGCCGCGCCGCCGCCGCGACGGAACCCGTGCGCGCCACCGCCAGCAAGGTCTCCAGTGCCGGGAAAAGCGCGGCGTTGATCATGAAGCGGAGCTTAACATTTCTGGCAGAACCTTTCACTGGACTACACGGTTGGCCTGCGGCAGCATACGCGCTCGAAGGAGGACTCTGCATGGCGAAGACGTTGCTCGACAAAGTGTGGGACGCGCACAGCGTCCGGACCCTGCCGTCCGGACAGACCCAGCTCCTGATCGGCCTGCACCTGATCCACGAGGTGACGACGCCGCAGGCGTTTCAGATGCTGCGCGACTCGAAGCTGAAGGTCCGGATGCCCGAGCGCACGTTCGGGACGCTCGACCACATCATCCCGACGACCGATCAGACCCGTCCCTACGCCGACCCGCTGGCGGAGGAGATGGCGGTCCACATGATCCGCAACATGAAGGACTTCAGCCTGCCGCTCTTCGACATGTCGAC
>JACXTT010010579.1_pt1 | contig 12409 bp, 12 predicted proteins | sample 9270951 | NCBI WGS metagenome assembly JACXTT01 (sample SAMN15532306, study PRJNA645909) | rock metagenome | isolation source: weathered quartz diorite | place: Puerto Rico | collected 2017-06-21 | reverse complement strand
CCTCTTCACGCCGACGCCCCCTGACGTGGTGTGGCCGCTTCGGGTGCACGACGTGTTCTTCAACGAGACCGCGATCGTGCCGTCCTACTCCGCGGGTCCCCACGACACGCGGGAGGCGGCGCGCCTCTTGACCGGCGGCCTCGCGGTCGAGCCGCTGATCACGCACCGCCTGCCGCTTCGTGATGCCGGCGCCGGCTACGCCCTCGTGCGCGCCGCCGGCCCCGCGCTCAAGGTCGTGGTGCGCCCGTAGATCGATTGCCGCGCCACTCGTTCGGCCAGGTGCTCGTGATGTGCTCCGGACGGCGATGGTATCGCCAAGCATGACGGTTGACATCCGGCCGGCCGTCGAGGCGGATCCTCCCGCCCTCTTCGACATCTGGCGTCGGGCGGCACACCCCGACTGGTCATCAGCCCCGCCGGGTCACTTCGTGCCATCGCTGTTCACCCACGAGCTCACTACAGGCCACATGTGGGTGGCGGAAGACGGCGTCCGCCTCGTTGGGTTTGCCGTCGTGTTGGTCCGCGGCGGGATCGGCTTCGTCGCGGAGCTGTTCGTCCTCCCTGACTACCAGTCGCGCGGCATCGGCGCACGGCTCCTGCAGCAGACGCTGGCGATTCCCGCGACCACCTACTGCACGATGAGCTCGCACGATCCACGGGCGCTCGCACTGTACGCTCGCGCCGGCCTGCAGCCCATGTGGCCCAATCTCTCACTGACGGCCGCGTCGCCCGCCCTCACCCGTTTCCCAGACGGGGACGTCATCGTTGCGGTCGCGGAGCCGGGCGACCCCCGGCTGATCGCATGGGACAGCGACATCGCCGGACGAACACGCCCGGAAGACCACCGATACTGGCAGCGGGCGCTTGCGGCCACCCCGCTGTGGTTCGCACGCGCCGGCGTCACCGTCGGCTACGGGTACGCCTGGCAGCGCGCGAAGAGCGAGCAGGTCTGGTTAGGCCCGGTCGGGACGAAGAGCCGGGCCGATGCCGTCGCGTGCGTTGGGGCGGCGCTCAGGTGGCTGGAGCGTGACCAAAGAGGGGACGGTCACACCCCGATGATGCGGAGGACGTATAACATCGCGGTGCCGGGGATACATCCGGCGCTGATGCCGCTGCTCCAGGCCGGGTTCCACATCGCTGATGTCGAGACGTTCTGTTGCTCGCGCCCCGACCTGTTCTTTGATCCGCAGACCTACCTTGGGTCCTCCGGACCGGAGGGCACGTCGATCTTCTGAGTCGGCCCGCGGCGTTAGCCGTTTTTGCCCTGAAGCGCTTGTATTCTCTCCAGCCATTCTTTCGACGGGATCACACAGAGGAAGCCAAACGGCTCGTCCCCGATCGTCTCAAACTGGTGCTGCTCGTTCGGGGGGATGTAGACCGCGTCCCCACGCCCCACCTCGTGGACTTCCCAGCCCAGCAGCACTCGGGCGCGGCCCCGCAGGACGACCACACCGTGATCGTGGTGGTGGTCCTCAAACGAAGATTGACCGCGCGGCGGGATCTCGAAGTAGCGGATGGCGAAATGCTGGGCCCCTTCTTTCGGCCCGATCAGGATGCTGCGACAACTCCCCTCGCTCGCGCCGCCCCCGCGATACGCCTCCTCCTCGACGTCATCCCACGCGAAGTTGCCGTCTTTTCCGACCTGCCGGTGGACGATGCCCATGGCCGCGGCCCCGTCACATGAAGTTGGGCACAGCACCGCCGTGCAGGTCGGAGATCCGCTCGGCCATGCCCCGATCGAAGCCGACCTGTACCAGCCGTCTGACCCGCGTGGCATGCATCTCCTGGTACAGTCCCTTGATTCGCTCGCGGCCCCGCGCCATCTGTTCCGGCGATGACCCGCCCCCCGCGAGCACGGCCAGCGCGTGCTGGACGAAGGGGCTGGCACCGGTCGCCTGCCGCAGGAACGCCGCCCTGGACTCGGCCGCCCGATAGAGCTGGTCGATCAATCCGGGATCGTGCGCAAGATGGTACGTGATGTGAGAGACTCCGTAGCCCACGTGCCGCCCCTCGTCCTGCCGGGCCATCCGAAAGATGGTGGCGGTGACGGGATCCGGCGAGACATCCTCGAGAAACTTGAGCAATTCCATGAAGGTGCCTTCTCCCAGGATGTGCAGGAGGAAGGAGGCGTCCGTGAAGTCCTCCTGATCGAGCAGGCTCTTCAGGGACCACTCCGTCGCGGCGGAGACGTACTGCAGGCCTCCGCCATTCGCAATGGCCCGCTTGGTGAAGACCTCCACGTGCCGGGCTTCGTCCTCAACCTGGCTCGCCAGGAACAAGACGACCTCGGTGAAGCGCGGGTCCACCCTGGTGAGGAGCTTCGCCGGGAGGTAAAGCGCCAGGTATTCGTTTTGGATCATGAAGGTGCAGATCTGGCAGACGGCTTGTTCCAGGTCCGCCTGCAGAGGCCGCAGGTCCTGCCACGGGATCGCCGTCGCCGCGTTCCACTGCCCCAACTTCGCCTGCTCGACCAGGTCGGCGATGTTCTCCGTCCACACTTCCACCTTCCGGTTGACAGGGAAGTCGAACGGCGGGGTGGACGGATCGATCACCGAGCCGCGTTGTGCGAGCCCCCAATGACCGGGCGCTTCCTCGGGGACCTGACCGGCCTTGCCGACGAAGCAGTCCCGGAAGTCGATCCCAAAGCCATCTCGCCGCGGGACACGAATGCCCCAATCCGGTTTCCCCCACGTCTTGGTGTCAGGCAGCTTGCTCTCCATTCCCACGCGTCCTCCTCGATGAGCAGGTCAGATGCCGCAGCCGCGGACCCACCGCTCGCCCCTCGACCCGGGCAGCCGGGTCGGGCGGGCCGGGCGAGCACGTCACGCACGCCGCTTGTTATTTGCCCGTTGCCAGCCGCTTACCCTCTCCGCAACCGGTCGCCGGCTGCTCAGCGGCTCGGCCTGGGGCGCGCCGTCAGAATCGCGCAGTCGCCTTCCGCTTCACCAGCGGATTCTGGGATGGCAAGGCAAAAAAGATGGCCAGGGCGAGGTTCATGGCAAGGCTCGCCGGTACGCTGATAAACGCGAGGACGAACGTGACGAAATACAGGAGGGGGCCGAACTTGTACCCTCGCGTGATCGCGTCGATCATCTCGGGATCGGCCCTGCGGTCCAGGAGCCGACTCTTGTGGCTGGCGTGGTGCCAGAGAAGGTTGAAGAAGATCGCCACGACCGTGTAGGTTCCCGAATACACGGCCGTCGCGACAGGAGCGCCGGCCCGAGGAATGTACTCCGCGAGGACGGCGGTGGCGAACGGCACAAACGTGACGCCGAGCAACAGCAGGCCGTTCGACACCAACAGCATGTTGTCCGACCGCTTGATCAGCGTGAACAAGCGGTGGTGATTGATCCACATGATCCCGATGAACGCGAAGCTCGTCACGAAGGCGAGGTAGCCTGGCCATTGGGCGGCCAGGGCGCGAGCCAGAGCCTGCCCGCCGGCGGCGTCATGTGGGACCTTCAGGTCGAGGACGAGCAGCGTGGCGGCAACCGCAAAGATCCCGTCGCTGAACGCCTCGATCCGGGCGGTTTCCCGGGCCTCTGCCCCTTGCGGCCGGTCTACGCTCATACGCGCAGCGGCCCGCGCTCAATCGCCGTCCGCATCGCGGCGAGGTCCCGAGGGGGCATCCATTCAGTCCACCACGTCGCACCCGCTTCGGCGACCGAACGGATCCAGGCGCGTTCACGGTCCCAGTCGTCGCGCCGCTCCCGGCCCCCCACGGAGATCTCGAATGCGCCCGCGGCTGCGGCCCCGCGCTCCGCGGCCTGCCGGATGGCTCGAACATCGTCCGCGCCGAGATCTTCCCAGGGCACACCGGGCGGGCTCTTGTACGGACAGAAGCCGTCCCACCGCAGCGCTCGTCTCGCCGGGCCGCGCTTCGGCCACTGCCCGCCGACCCAGATCGGGATGCGGGGCGACTGCACCGGCTTCAGGACGAGCTTCACGTCGCGGACCCGGAAGTGCTTGCCGGCGTAACTGAACGTTTCGCCGCTCCACAGGCCGGCGATGACGTCGAGGGCCTCGTCGAGGATCTGGCTCCGGCGCCGGAGGTCCGTCTCTTCTGCGAAGCGGTCGTACGTTGGGTCCGCCGGATCGCCCAGACCGACGCCAAGAACCAGGCGTCCGTTCGAGACGTGGTCAAGCGTCACCGTTTCACTCGCAAGCTTCCACGGCCGCCGGCGGGCGAGCGCAGTGACCATCGTGCCCAAGCGGATCCGGCGCGTGCGCCCGGCCATGGCGGCGAGCGCGATCCAGGGGTCGTAGGTGGGCGTGTCCCACTGGCCCTGGTAAACGATGTAGTCTTCGAGGAACACGCCGTCCCACCCAGCGGCTTCCGCCGCCTCCGCCAGATCAGCCAGCGTCCGCGGGTCTCCGCACGGGCCGCCATTCGGCAGCGTCAGACCATATCGAATCGTTGACATCAACGGGGCTTCGACCGATCGGCCCATTGAGGCGGCTCGGCCGGCTCGATGGCCCGGGTGGAGAGACCGGCGGAAGTGTCCGCGAGGATCTCTCGGTGCCCGATGCCCAGGGTCTTGATCCATCGCTGCTGGCCCGACGTCAGCGCGATGAAGAAGCCTAGTTCAACGAGTTCCGGGTCGGTGAAGTGGCGATGCAACCGTTCCCAGAGGGCATCGTCTGCGATCTCGGCGTTCCACAGGATGGCGCTCGTGTAGGTCAGGGCCACCTTCTCGCGGTCGGTGAACCGGTCGGACTCTGAGAAGTTCAGGAGTTCGCCGTATTGCTCTTCGGTCAGTCCCTGCCGTCCAGCCTGGACGGACCGTTGCACCCCTCAGTATTCGCACTCGATCGACTTCGACACATACACGCGGCAGAGTTCCTTGATGCGGTGATCGCACACCCCGCTGCGGAAGGTCAGCTCCCACGCCTGCGAGAAGGCGCGGATCACGCCGGCGTTGTGGGCGCGAATCGCCTGGCTCTCCGGTCGCGGCGTCCCTTCGCGGCGCGCCCGCTCCAGGTAGCCCAGGATCTCCGGGTCGGTCATCGTGTCCGGATCAACGTACGGGATCCGCGGCATGGCGGCTCTCCCCCCTGATCTCGAGCTCATCGTCGCCGGCCGAGGATCGAGAGGAATCGCTGACCCTCGTGCCGTGCCGTCGTGTCGAAACCATACTCGTCCAATGTCTTGGCGCCGGACCTCCGCGGCGCCGGGGGCCAACATCCCCAATTATCGCAGATGCGGCGCGCCGGGTCATGAACCGCCCGTCTTCGGGGTATGTACCGCTGGCAGCGGGTCGGTCGCCGGATGTCGTGCGCCCGCACGGAGGTAGCATGAGGACTCTGCGGTTGCTCACGGTGATATGCGCCTTGGTTATGGTGCCCTTCGCGCGGGCCGGCGCACAACAGGAGATGCGCACGTACCAAGATCCGCGCGGGTGGTTCTCCCTGAGCCTCCCTGCCGATTGGACCCCGGCCACTGACCCAAGCCGATCGCTCGGCGCGAGCTTCATTCATGGGTTCGAGCGCAGCGATGCCGTCGGGATGGTTCGCTCGGGCCTGGCCGCCGACGGTCCCAACTCGCTTGGCGGCTATGCCGTCCCGTTCATCGGCATGCTCGCACTCGAGCTGCCGCGCTCAGTCTCCGCCCGTATGTTTGGCGAATTGGTCAAGACGTACATCCCCACCGGCTGGACCAAGACTCAAGATGGAGAGGCGCAGATCGCCGGGCGTGACGCATTTTTCCAGTACATGACGCGCGGCGATCTGTACGCGGTGCTGGTCGGGATCACGACGCCCTCCGCGGCGTATCTGCTGATGGCGGGCACGGTGAACCGCCCAGAGCGCGTGAACGCGGACTTCGCCACCATCTCACAAATTCTGGAGAGCCTTCGCCCACGCTGATCGCGGCGTCGCGACGCTGCGTTGATTCACTCGAATCCACGGGCACCTGGTGGCAACAAGTTAGAGCGCGTCGCTGGCGCGGTCAGGGCCCCGTTCTGCCGACGGGCCTGTCCTCCAACGCTCAATGTGACGCAGCACCTGTCCGAAATGACGACGAAATTCGTACGCCTCCTCATAGCACTTAATGGCATTTGCACTATAGAAATCGTATCGCTGAAGAATCCGCTCAATGGCCCTCGCCATCTCCGCGACGTCACTCACACAGATCCCGCATTGGTATCGGTGGAGGACCTCAGGCAGGCCGGGTAGGTCCAAGGAGACGACGGGCAACCCGCATCGCAGATAGTGCGCCAGCTTGCCTGATGACCCCGCCAGCGCGTGATTTTGCCCAATATCCTTCTTATACACCACGAGACCGATGTCGCCGGACATCACCAACATATCCAATTCGTCGTAGGAGATCGGCGCCAACGAGAGCAGCGCTCTTCCCTTCCCTGCTTCGCGAACCTCCTCGATGTATACGTCGTTATCGCGCCAGGCGCCGGCATGGAGAATGAGCACCCAATCCTCGGGCCAGTGCGAAGCGGCCCCGGCGAGTTCGCGCGATAGGACCTGAGATTCGAGCCGACCGATGTGCAAAATAATCCGATCGCTCTGCCGCAGCCCGAAGTTCCGCCTGAGGAGATCGCTCCCGACTTGAGGGCGCGGCCCAAGCGGGCCGTTCGGCACGATGCAGATCTTCGACGGATCGATCGCGTTCTCAACCCGGAGCGAGTTCGACCGTTCCGAGTCTTGGATAATTGTCAGCGCCGCGCGGCGGTTGCAGGGTCTTTCCAGGGTCTTGAGGAGCCGATCGAGACCGTGCGTGATCTCGCGCGCATATCGGATTTCGAGCGACCAGTAGATAATGGGCGTCTTCCGATCCAGGTTCACGATGGTGGCGACGACGAGCCCCAGCGTGTCGACGCCTATCACACACGTGTAGTGCTGGCTCCGAGTCTGCCGGATGCAGAATGCGACGAAGCGTAGTACCTTACGCAGATCGTAGTAGTGGGGGCTGTTCGAGGCGGGAGTGATGCGTTTGATCGCGCCTCGCACGAGACCGCGGACGATCCGCAGCGTTCGTGTTCGAATCGCGCCGGCCAGGCCGACCCGCCGTTCGCGTTCGGTGGATGGTTGCGATCGCTGCCCATCTTGAGCGCTGGGCTCGCCTTGCACGAAGACGCGGACATTCGTCGGAAAACGTGGCGGCGGCGCATACATCGGATTGTGGCGGGTAATGATATCGACGCCGAACCCGGCAGCACTGAGCACGCGCACGGCATTGATGATGCTCGGGGCGTTACCCAGATATTCTTCCCAAAAGTAGACGGCTATCCGCCCTCTCTCGTCCGTCTGCTCGGTCGTCAGGCGCTCTGTCATACGCCGCCTATTTGGGCGAACCCATCGTTCATTCCTCGTGCGAACGCGTGGCCGGGCGAATCGGTCGGATTAAGGGGGAAGAATACGCACGTACGCCGCTCAAATGTCACTGGCGGCGGCGTAGGATCGTCTTGGGCGGTGCAGCCCCGGCGATGCCTAGGACACTCCACGTTGTCGTGTCGGGGCCTTCGTTGACATTCTGAACGGCCCCCAGCCGCAACAGCGACAGCCCGCTCGCCGCCAGGAGGCGCCGGAGTTCGGACCGGAAAAAGTACCGCATGACGTGCCGTTCCCCGAACTCCCGCGGAGAGCGCCGACCTCGCAGAGACCTGACGGACACATTCACCACGCACAGCCGGTGTCGATGGTCGAGCGCGCCGGATACCGTGCGGATCAGCGGACCCCCCGGGGCAGTAATCGTCCGACCGCGGCGCTCGGGACGTTGGGCCAGGACGGCGGGACCGTACCAGGCATCGAAGATCATGATCGCGGCGGGGTGAAGGTGCCGGCGGGCGGTTCGGAGCACCCTGAGAACCGCAGCCTCCGTCGTCTGGTAGCTGAGAACCGCGAACATCAACAACACGGCATCAAACGTCTCGCGCAAACGCACCCGCTGGACGTCGGCGTGATGGAACCGCACGGCCACCCCGGCCCGGCGAGCCTTGCTCCGAGCGATGCGCAGCATGCTCGATGACAGGTCGACCCCGACGACCTCGTATCCCTCGCGCGCGAGACACAACGCGTGGCTCCCGGTGCCACACCCAAGGTCTAAGATCTTTCTCACAGGAATGCGCGCGTACTTCTGAAACAGATTGCCGAGGACTCGGCACTCGCGATCGTAGTCCTTCTCGGAGTAGATGGCGTCGTAGATTCGGGCGTAGTGTGGACCAAATACTCGAGTCACCGTCTTGGGGCGCGATGGTTTCACCATGTCTTTTCGGCGACGCTTACCTGCGGCTAGTGTTTCGATATCCGGACACAAGCGACGGCTCGTGCGGCAGCCGCCAGATCGGGTTCAATAGGAAGCACGGTCGGCCACTCTCCTCCTTGCGCCTCCGCGAACCATTCCACGTACGTGCATTCGCGGCATTCCTTCACCGAGCACGTGCACCACCCCTGGACGGTGTAACGGTAAAACGAGCGCGCTACCTGGTCCGCTGCGCCGAACGCCTCGATAGCGCCGCGTTCGCAGACGAATCAACATTGACAGCCGCGATCGGCCTGTTCGGGGACGATCCATGAAGGTCCAACGTGGTGCCGGAGGAGGGACTCGAACCCCCACGGGCGTGAGCCCAGGCGATTTTGAGTCGCCATCGTCTGCCGATTCCGACACTCCGGCACGGCGGACGCCAGTATCGTAGCATCTGCGTGTCACGCGCTCAAGGGCGCCGGCCCGGCGGAGCGTGCGTGCTATAATCGCAGTGAGATGCCCGCTCCTTCCGGTCGGCCCCTTCTCGTGCTCATCGATGCCAACGGTTTGGTGTACCGGGCATTCTACGCCCTGCCGTACTTCACGACGACCGACGGTACGCCGACGAACGCCGTGTACGGGTTCTCCACGATGCTGCTCAAGGTGCTCGAGGAGCAGGCGCCCGAGTACGTGGCGGTCGCGTTCGACAGGCCCGGCCCGACATTTCGGCACGAGGCGTACACCGAGTACAAAGCGACGCGGCAGAAGATGCCGGACGACCTTCGCCCGCAGATCCCCCTGGCGAAGGAGGTCGTCGAGGCCCTGCAGTTGCCGATCTTCGAGGTCGCGGGCTTCGAAGCGGATGACGTGATTGGCGCCCTCACACGGCAAGCTGAAGCGCAGGGCATCGACGTCCTGATCGTCACCGGGGATCTCGACGCGCTGCAGCTCGTGTCGCCCCATACCCGGGTGATGATGACGTCTCGTGGCATCACCGAGACCACCATCTACGACGAGGCCACGGTGCGCGAGCGCTTTGGGATTTCGCCTTCTCAGGTTCCGGATCTCAAGAGCCTGAAGGGCGATACGACGGATAACATCCCGGGCGTGCCCGGGGTAGGGGAAAAGACGGCGAGCCGGCTCCTCGGGCAGTTTTCGTGTGTCGAGGCGCTGCTCGACGGCCTTGCCGGCGTCCGCGAGGAGAAGCTGCGAAAACGGCTGCAAGAGAACCGCCAGCAGATCCTGCAGAGCAAGCAACTGGCGACGATCGTCACGGATGTCGACAGCCTCCAGCTCGACCTGGAGTTCTTGCGGCGCCGCCCGCCGGACGCCGGCCAGATCAAGGAGCTCTTCACCAGCTTGGAGTTCAAGACGCTTCTCGAGCGCTTGGGCGTGGAGGGCGCGCAGCTGCAGGGTCGCGGCACCTTCCGTCTGCTCGATGCCGGGACGCTGCCGGAGCAGTTGGAGCGGGCCGAGCACCTTGCGCTCGTGCTGGACGCAGATGCCGGCCCCTCCTTCGCCGCGACGCTGCGGGGGATCGCGGTGTCGACCAGGCCCGAGGAGGCGACTTACGTGACGGTCGATCCGTCTATCCCCGCGAGCCTGGCCCGCGCGCTGGAACGGAACGACCTGCCGAAGATCAGCGAGGACATCAAGCGGGATCGGCATTTCCTGGAGCGCTCCGGGCTGCGTCCGAGCGGGTTCACGTTCGATATCTCGCTGGCTTCGTACTTGCTCGATCCCGGGAAGCGGACGCATACGCTCGAGAGCGCGGCCTGGCAGTACCTCGGCTGGCGGTTGGGGGACGGGGAAGCGGAGGACGCGCTCCCGCTGGAGCGGCGCGCAGACGAAGCCGCGGGGGAACGGGCGGACGCCGCGGGACGGCTGGCGGACGTGTTGTCGGACCGGCTCCGAGATCGACAGCTGCTCTCCTTGTACCATGAGGTCGAGCTGCCCCTGATCGACGTGCTCGCCCGAATGGAGACGGCCGGCGTTGCCATCGACGTGGACGCGCTGCGGAACCTCTCGGCGACGATCCGCGTCCGGCTGGAAGCGCTGACCGAAGAGATCTACCGGCTGGCCGGGACGGAGTTCAACATCGGATCTCCGAAGCAGCTGGCGTTCGTCCTCTTCGAGAAGCTCCAGCTGCCGGCCCTCAAACGCACCAAGACCGGGTTGTCGACCGACGCCGAGGTCCTGGAACAGCTGGCGCCGCAGCACGAGGTGGTCGCCCGAATCGTCGAGCACCGCGAGCTCAGCAAACTGCTCAGCACCTACGTGGACGTGCTGCCGAACCTGGTCGACCCGACGACCAAGCGACTGCACACGACGTTCAACCAGACCGTCGCCAGCACCGGCCGGCTCGTCACCACAGATCCAAATCTACAAAACGTTCCCATCCGGACCGAGGTCGGCCAGCAAATCCGGCGGGCGGTCGTGGCCGGGCGGCCGGATCACGTCCTGCTCTCCGCAGACTATGACCAGATCGAGCTTCGGGTGCTCGCGCACATCACCGAAGACCCGGGGCTGCTGGATGCGTTCCGGCGCGGGGAGGACATCCACAACGTGACCGCGGCGGAGGTATTCGGGGTGGCGCATGCCGATGTCTCCGCGAACCAGCGGCGGCTGGCCAAGGTCTTCAACTACGGGATCGCCTACGGGATCAGCGACTTCGGGCTAGCCTCCCAGCTGGGGATCGCCCGAGGCGAGGCCCAGCAGTTCATGGACACCTACTTTGCGCGTTATCCGCGCGTGGCCGAGTACATGCGCACCACGGTCGAGCGCGCCAGGCGGGAGGGATACGTCACCTCGCTGCTCTCCCGGCGGCGCTACCTGCCCGACATCCTCAGCCGCAACCGTCAGATCCGTGAGGCCGCGGAACGCATTGCGATCAACGCCCCCATCCAGGGAAGCGCGGCCGACGTCATCAAGATCGCGATGCTGCGGATCGATCAGGATCTGCTGCCGGCGATGCCCGGGCTGATGATGATCCTGCAGATTCATGATGAGCTGCTCTTCGAGTTGCCGCGAGACCTCGTGGCCGAGGCAACCCCCAAGATCAAGGAAATCATGGAGGGCGCGTATCCACTTGCGGCCCCGCTTCGTGTCAGCGTGGGCACGGGCCCCAACTGGCAGGATCTGACCGACGTGGCATGACCCGGCCCGTGCGGCTCGGGCTGACCGGCGGAATCGGGAGCGGCAAGACGCTGGTGGCGAGGCTGCTTCGGGATCTCGGTGCCGCGGTCGTGGACGCCGATGCGATCGCGCGCGAGGTGGTGGCTCCTGGACTGCCCGCCTACAACGGAATCGTCAGGGCATTTGGGCCCGGCGTCCTCAGGCCCGACGGGACGATCGATCGGGCCGCGCTCGGCGCGCGCATCTTTGCCGATGCGGAGGCGCGCCGGACGCTCAACGCGCTGACGCACCCGCATATCCGCCGCCGCATGGCCGAGGAGGGGGCCCGGCTGTCCACGATGCCGGCAGTCGACGTGATCGTCTTCGACATTCCTCTCTTGCTCGAGACGACGGATGGGCGCGACCTCGATCTGGATGGGATCGTGGTGGTCGATGCGGCGGACGGCGTGCGCGTCGCGAGGCTCATGGCGCGCGAGGGGCTGACCGAGGCCGAGGTTCGTCACCGGCTCGCCGCCCAGATGCCGCTCCGCCAGAAGGTCGCGCGGGCCGACTGGGTGATCGACAACAACGGCTCGCCCGAGCAGACTCGCCAGCAGGTCGAGGCGCTGTGGAAGACGCTGCAGGGTAAGCGGCCGCGGGACTAACGAGCCTGCGCCCGGGCGGCCCGGTACACCGCCCGCATGGTCCGAATCTGCGCCCCGTGGTAGACATCATGGGCGACCATCGTCCACACGATTTTTTCGGTCGGCCACGACGCGCCCCAGTTCGTCTTCCGGGATAGCGGAAGGTCCGCGTCGGAGAGGTTTTCCACGCATTCCCGAAGCGCACGGTGCGCCTCCGCGCAGTATGGGCGCATCGCGGCAACGGTGGCGGGGACGCGGAGGTCCGCCCGCCGCCACCGGCACCGGCCTTCGCAAAACGCATACTCCGTGTACATGACCTTGCACGTCCCAGCGTCCGCCCGCACGGCCTCATACCCCGCTGCCCCGGCGCGCCCTTGGGCATCAGAGGACTGAGAAGACGCCTCCGACCGCGCAGTCCGCCCCCCTGACGTGCCGCGCCAACGATGTCCGGCGC
>JACXTT010010578.1_pt1 | contig 12410 bp, 14 predicted proteins | sample 9270951 | NCBI WGS metagenome assembly JACXTT01 (sample SAMN15532306, study PRJNA645909) | rock metagenome | isolation source: weathered quartz diorite | place: Puerto Rico | collected 2017-06-21 | reverse complement strand
CACGCCACGGTCTCGGTCGTCTGCCGCGGGCAGGCGCTCGCGCTTGACAGGGCCGCGACCCCCGCGGCATCATACGCGATGCGCCGAAGTGGCGGAATTGGCAGACGCGCACGTTTGAGGGGCGTGTGGGGAAACCCGTGGGGGTTCGAGTCCCCCCTTCGGCACCAGCTCTCCTCCCACTGTGATCAGCCGCCGTTTTCCGCTCCGCACGCCTGTGGCATAATGAGCAGGGCCGCGCCGATTTTTCACGTATGAGAACCGCACTTCCGGTGATCCAGCCTGTCTCCTCGCCCGGGGTCCAGGGGCGAAAGCCGCCCTGGCTCCGCGTGCGGGCGCCCGGCGGTCCGAACTACATGCACCTGAAGGCGCTCATGCGCGAACAGAACCTCCACACCGTCTGCGAGGAGGCCCGCTGCCCCAACATCGGCGAGTGCTGGGAGGACCGGACCGCGACCTTCATGATCCTCGGTGACGTCTGCACCCGGCGGTGCGGCTTCTGCGCGGTCTCGCACGGCCGACCGACCTGGGAAGACTGGGGCGAGCCGGATCGCGTGGGGCGGACGGTGGCCACGATGGCGCTCGAGCACGTGGTCGTCACCAGCGTGAATCGCGACGACCTCGCCGACGGCGGCGCCGAGATCTTCGCCCGGACGATCGGGGCGATCCGGCGGGAGGCGCCCGGCTGCCGTGTGGAGGTGCTGATTCCCGATTTCCAGGGATCGGCGACCGCGCTCGCGACCGTGCTGGAGGCGCGGCCGGACGTGCTGAACCACAACGTGGAGACGGTGCCGCGGCTCTATCGCGAGGTGCGGCCGGGAGCCCGCTACGAGCGGAGCCTGGAGCTGTTCGCGCGCGCCCGCCAGCATCCGACCCGACCGGTGACGAAGTCCGGGATCATGCTCGGCCTCGGCGAGACGACGGAAGAGCTGGAGCGTACGATGCGGGACCTGGTCGGGGTGGGGGTCCAGCTCCTGACGCTCGGCCAGTACCTGCGCCCCTCGCCCGCCCATCTTCCGGTCGTCCGCTATGTGCCGCCCGAGGAATTCCGGGCGCTGGCCGAGCTCGGCCGCGGGGTCGGATTCCGCCACGTCGAGGCGGGGGCCCTCGTGCGGTCGTCCTACCACGCCAAGAAGCAGGTCGAGGCCGCGAGCGCCTGATGCAGTACGTGCCCATCCTGATGGTCTTCGCGATCGCGGCGGGGGTGGCCGTCCTCCTCGCCTGGCTGCCCACCGTACTGGGACCTCGGCGGGTCACGGCGATCAAGCTCGAGCCGTTCGAGTGTGGCAAGCCGCCGATCGCCATTCCCGAGGGCCGCTTCGCGATCAAGTTTTCCACGACCGCCATCTTCTTCATCATCTTCGACATCGAGCTGATGTTCGTCTTCCCGTGGACCGTGGTCTATCGGCAGCTCGGGCTGTTCGGGTTCGTGGAGATGCTGGTCTACCTCGGGATCCTGATGCTGGGCCTGCTCTACATCTGGCGCAAGGGAGGCTTGGAGTGGGAGTAGGCGAGTTCTTCGCGACGCGGCTCGACGACGCCATCGCCTGGGCGCGGAAGTACTCGATCTTTTCCTATCCGTTCGTCACCGCCTGCTGCGGCATGGAATACATGGCGACGGCGTGCTCCCACTACGACATCGACCGTTTCGGGGCCGGGCTGCCGCGCTTCTCGCCGCGGCAGGCCGACGTGCTCTGGGTCGTCGGCACCATCAATCACAAGATGGCGCCCGTGCTCAAGCGGGTGTACGACCAGATGACGGAGCCGAAGTGGGTGATCGCGTTCGGGCAGTGCACGTCCACCGGCGCGTTCTACGACAATTACGCGGTGGTACAGGGGATCGACACCATCATCCCGGTCGACATCTACATCCCGGGCTGCCCACCCCGTCCGGAGACCGTGCTCGACGGCCTGATGAAGCTCCAGGAGAAGATCGCCGCCGAGAAGCAGCGGGTGTGACGGCGAGCGCCGCCCCTCGACACCCTCGGCCCGACTGATGGACGGACAGGCGATTCTCGCGCGGCTGAAGGAGCGATTCGGCCCGACGATCCTGGCGACCCACGATCACCGGGGCGACCATACCGCGCTCGTCGATCGGGCGGCGGTCGGGGAGGTCCTGCGGTTCTGCCGGGACGACCCCGCCCTCCGGCTCGACATGCTGATGGACCTGACGGCGGTCGACTACCTGAAGTACCCCGGTCGCGAGGAGGGGTCCCGCTTCGAGGTGGTCTACCACCTATACTCGGTGCTCGAGAACCACCGGCTGCGCGTCAAGGTCCCGGTCGACGAGGACGACCCGGTGGTGCCGTCGGCGGTGCCGCTGTGGGCGATCGCCGACTGGTACGAGCGCGAGGTCTGGGACATGTTCGGGATCCGCTTCCACGGCCATCCGGATCTCCGCCGGCTCCTGCTGTACGAGGAGTTCGTCGGCCATCCCCTCCGGAAGGACTACGCGATCAACCGGCGCCAGCCCTTGATCGGGCCGAAGAACTGAACTGATGGCCGACCCCGAGACCCCGGCGAGCTCCACCCGGCGCACCCGGGAGTTCTTCCTCGGCGAGGGGACCTTCCCCCAGCCGGAGGCGACCGAGAACTTGCAGGTCAACATCGGCCCTTCCCACCCGGCGATGCACGGGGTCATCCGCATCTTCGCCGAGCTGGACGGCGAGCAGGTGGTCAAGGGCGACATGGAGATCGGCTATCTCCACCGGGGATTCGAGAAGCACTGCGAGGTGGGCCCGTACAACAACGCGATCCCGTACACCGACCGGCTGAACTACGTCTCGCCGCTCATCAACAACTTCGGCTACGCCTCTGCCGTCGAGAAGCTGCTGGGGATCGACGTCACCGAGCGGTGCCAGTACATCCGCGTGATCATGAGCGAGATCTCGCGGATCAGCGACCACCTCACCTGCATCGGCGCCAGCACGATGGAGCTGGGCGCCTTCACCGTCTTCCTCTACATGATCAAGGCCCGCGAGTTCCTGTGGGAGGTGATCGAGCAGGTCACCGGCGCCCGGCTCACCATCTCGTACGGGCGAGTGGGCGGGGTCAAGGCCGACCTGCCCCCGGACTTCGAGGCCGGCGTCCACAAGGCCTTCGCGGAGACACGGACGGTCCTGGCCGAGGTCCACACACTCCTGACCGCCAACCGGATCTTCATGGACCGGATGAAGGGCATCGGCATCCTCTCGAAGGAGGAGACGATCAGCTACGCCATCACCGGCCCGCTGCTGCGGGCGGCCGGGGTGCCGTTCGACGTCCGGCGGGCCACGCCGTACTGGGTCTACGATCGGCTGGACTTCGAGATCCCGGTCGGGGAAGCCGGTGACAACTACGATCGCTACCTGGTCCGCATGGCCGAGATGGAGCAGTCGATGCGGATCGTCGAGCAGGCGCTCCGCGAGATGCCGGCGGGCCCGGTCAACGTCGACTTCGAGGGCCGGCCGTTCACGCCGCCCGCCGAGTTCGTGGACCGCGGGAAGCTCGGGAAGACGGACGGCCTCCTCCTCATGCCCCTCCGACTCTCGCCGAACCTGCGCGGCCAGGAGCGCCCGTTCCACGACGCGGTCAACGCCCCGGCCCGCCGGGCGGTGCTGCCGGCCAAGGAGCAGACCTACGGCTCGATCGAGGGGCTCATGAACCACTTCATGCTCATCATGGACGGGTTCGGGATCCGGCCCCCGCCGGGCGAGGCCTACTTCGCGGTGGAGGGCGCCAACGGCGAGCTCGGCTTCTACGTCGTCTCCGACGGCACCGACCGGCCCTACCGGGTGCGGTGCCGGCCGCCGTGCCTGCCCCCCACGGCCGCGATGCCCCGGATGATCGAGGGTGGCATGGTCGCGGACATCGTCCCCACGTTCGGCTCGATCAACATGATCGCCGGCGAGCTGGAGCGGTGAGCCCGGAAGCGACCGGCCCGGTCGCGTTCGACGAGGCGCGGCTCCGGCACGTCCGGGAGTTGCAGGCGACGTATCCCGACAAGCGGGGCGCCTTGCTGCCCGTCCTGCGCCTGGCCCAGGAGACGTTCGGCTGGGTGTCGCCCGAGGTCGAGACCTACGTCGCCGGACTCTTCGACCTGTCGCCCGCCCACGTCCACGAGGTGGTGACTTTCTACACCCTCTTCTTCAAGCGACCCGTCGGGCGCCACATCCTCTCCGTCTGCCACAATCTCTCGTGCGCGCTCCTGGGGGCCGAAGACGTGATCGCCTACGTGCAGGAGCGGCTGGGCATCGAGGCCGGGGAGACGACGCCGGACGGTCGGGTGACGCTGCTGCGTGTCGAGTGCCTGTGCGCGTGCGAGGTCGCCCCCATGATGCAGGTGGACGACGAGTTCGTCGGGCCGCTCAGCCGGCAGCGGATCGACGAGGTGCTGGGGGGGCTCCGCTGATGGCCGAACGCGTCCTCATGCGGAACTTCGACCGCCCCGACTCGCACACGCTGGCCGGCTACCGGGCCGGCGGCGGCTACGAGGCGTTGCGGAGAGCGATCGAGATGGGGCCGGAGGCGATCGCCGCCGAGGTGAAGAAGTCGAACCTCCGCGGCCTCGGGGGCGCGGGCTTCCCGACCGGCACCAAGTGGGGCTTCGTGCCCAAGCAGCGCTCCGGCCCCGTGTACCTGGTGGTCAACGCCGACGAGGGCGAGCCCGGGACCTTCAAGGACCGCTACCTCCTCGAGCGCGATCCGCACGCCATGATCGAGGGGATGCTGATCGCGTCCTACGCCATCGGCTGCGCGACCTCCTTCATCTACATCCGCGGCGAGTACGTCCGGCCCTGGCGGATCTTCTCGGAGGCGGTCCAGGAAGCGGAGGCGGCGGGGCTCCTGGGGCGGAACATCCTGGGCACCGGGTTCGACCACCGGATCGTCGTCCACCGCGGCGCCGGCGCCTACATCTGCGGCGAGGAGACCGGGCTCCTCTCCTCGCTCGAGGGAAAGAAGGGCTGGCCCAAGATCAAGCCGCCCTTCCCGGCAGTCAAGGGGGCGTTCGGGCAGCCCACCGTCGTCAACAACGTCGAGACGCTCTGCTGCCTGCCGCCGATCATCACCCGGGGCGGGGAGTGGTTCGCCGGGCTCGGGACCAAGAGCCAGGGGGGCACCCGGATGTACTCGGTCTCCGGCCATGTCAGCCGTCCCGGCGTCTACGAGCTCCCGGTGTCGGTGACCTGCCGCGAGCTGATCTTCACCCACGCCGGCGGGATCCGCGGGAACCGCGCGCTGAAGGGAGTCGTGCCCGGCGGCTCGTCCTCGGCCATCCTGACCGCGAACGAGATCGACGTCCCGATGGACGTCGACGGCCTGAAGAGCGTGGGCTCGATGATCGGCTCGGCCGGCGTGATCGTCATGGACGAGACCACGTGCATGCCCGAGGCCCTGTGGGTTCTCGCGCGCTTCTATGCCCACGAGTCGTGCGGGCAGTGCACGCCCTGCCGGGAGTGCACCGGCTGGATCTTCAAGATCTCCGGCCGCATCCTGGCGGGCAAGGGCGTCCCCAGCGACCCGGACACGATCGTGGACGTGGCCAAGCGGGGCACCGGCACCACGATCTGCGCGTTCTACGACGGCGCGATCGGCCCGTACATCTCGTACGTCGAGAAGTACCGGTCGGAGTTCGACTACCACATCCGCCACGGCGAGTGCGACGTCCGGCCGGGTCACGTCCGCACGACGGTCGGGACCCACTAGCATGCGTGTCGGAGTGATGAACGCCAGCCCGGGACCGTCAACACGCTGCGCGGGCCGGCGCTCCGAGCGCCGGCTTTGCCGGCGCAATCGAGGGGAGGCATCGGGGGGGTCTTCCGAGACCCCCCCGAGGATCTAGCATGCCGAAGCTCACGATCGACGGGAAGCCGATCGAGGTCCCGGCCGGCACCAACCTGATCGAGGCGGCCCGACAGGTCGGGGTGGAGGTGCCGCACTACTGCTACCACCCGGGCCTCTCGATCGCCGGCCAGTGCCGCCTGTGCATGGTCGACATCGAGAAGACGCCGCGCCCGACCATCGCTTGCAACACGATCGCCACCGAGGGCATGGTCGTTCACACCCAGACCGAGCGCGTCGTGGACACCCGCCGCTCGGTGATGGAATGGCACCTGGTCAATCACCCGCTCGACTGCCCGGTCTGCGACCAGGCCGGGGAGTGCTGGCTGCAGATCTACTACATGCAGCACGGCCTCTACGAGCCGCGGATGATCGACGACAAGGTCCACAAGCCCAAGGCCGTACCCCTCGGGCGCCACGTGATCCTGGACGCCGAGCGCTGCATCCTCTGCTCCCGCTGCGTCCGCTTCTGCGACGAGGTCACGAAGACGCGCGAGCTCGGCATCTTCAACCGGGGGGATCACTCGGAGATCGGCCTCTTCCCCGGCACCACGCTCGACAACCGGTACTCGGGCAACGTGATCGACATCTGCCCCGTCGGCGCCCTCACCGACCGGGACTTCCGGTTCCGGGTGCGGGTCTGGTACCTGGACCGGACAAAGTCGGTCTGCCCGGGCTGCGCGCGCGGCTGCAACGTCGAGGTCGACACCAACACGCGGCGCCTCCACCAGTCCAAGGGGCGGCGGGTCGCCCGGCTCAAGCCCCGCTTCAACGCCGATGTCAACCACTGGTGGATGTGCGACGAGGGGCGGTACGGGTTCCATGGCCTGGACGAACCGAGCCGGCTCACGCTCCCCCAGCAGCGCGTCCCGGGCGGCTTCGAGCCGGTGACGTGGCCAGCGGCCGTTCGGTCACTGGTGGAGCGTCTGCGGGTGGCGGGCCCGGGGCGGGTCGGGGTTCTGCTGTCGCCGCAGATGCCGAACGAGGACCTCTGGCTCGCCCGCCGGCTCTTCGGGGAGGCGCTCGGCCTCCGGCACGTCGACTTCCGGGTGCCACCGGCCGAGCCGGGCTACCAGGACGACTTCCTGATCCGGGCCGACAAGACCCCGAACAGCCGTGGCGCCGAGCTGATCGGGCTGGGAGCCAGGGGCGAGGAGGACGGCGGGCACGTGCTGGTGGCGGCGGAGGCCGGGCAGATCGGCGTCCTCTGGGTCTTCGGCCACGACCTGTTCGCCTCGCGCTGGCCGGAGGTGGAGGTGCGGGCCGCCCTCGACCGGGTCGAGTGCGTGGTCTTCCAGGGCACCAACGCCAACCCGACGGCGGAGCGCGCCCACCTCGTCCTGCCGGCCGCCCCGTACACCGAGCGCGATGGGACCTTCACGAACTTCGAGGGCCGGGCCCAGCGCTTCTGGAAGGCGCTCGACCCGCTCGGCGAGGCGCGGGCCGACTGGGAGATCCTGGCCGAGGTGGCCCGGGCCCTCGGCCACGACTGGCGCCCGACGCGGGCCGAGCAGCTCTTCCGCGAGCTGGCGGTGGCGGTGCCGGCCTTCGCCGGCCTCACCTACGGACGGCTGAGGGATCACGGCATCGTCCTGCAGGGGGGGGAGTCCCAACCACCCCACCTGGGGGTCTCACGCGCATGACGGCGGTGCTGGTCGACCTCGGCGTCGCGTTCGCCAAGGTCGCCTTCATCATGGGCTTCGTCCTCAACCTGGGCGGGCTCCTGACGTGGGTCGAGCGGAAGCAGTCCGCCGTCATGCAGGACCGGGTGGGGGCGAACCGGGCCTCGATCTTCGGGTTCCGGGTGATCGGCCTCTTTCACGCGCTCGCCGACGCGATCAAGCTCCTGACCAAGGAAGACTTCATGCCGGCCCGGGCCGACCGCGCGCTGTTCCTGGCCGCGCCCGTGGTGTCGGTGTTCTTCGCGCTGTCCGGCTTCGCGACGATCCCGTTCGGCGACGTGCTGCGGGTGGGCGGGCTGGAGATCCCGCTCCAGGCCGTCCAGCTCAACGCGGGGATCCTCTACGTCTTCGCCATGCTCTCCATGGGCGTGTACGGGCTCATGCTGGCGGGCTGGTCGTCGGCGAACAACTTCGCCCTCCTCGGCGGCCAGCGGGCGGCCGCGCTCATGATCTCGGCCGAGGTCGCGATCGGCGCGTCGATCATGGGCGTCTGCATGGTGTACAGCACGCTGGACCTCCAGGAGATCGCCCGAGGCCAGGGCGCCCACTGGTGGGGCGTCGTCCCGAAGTGGGGCATCTTCACCCAGCCGCTCGGTCTGATTCTCTTCCTGACCGCCGGGATCGCGTCCACCAAGCGCATCCCCTTCGACTTCCCGGAGGGCGAGTCGGAGATCATCGGCTACTTCATCGAGTACAGCGGGATGAAGTTCGGCATGTTCATGATGGCCGACTTCCTCGAGACCGTCGTCATCGCCGGCATGACGACCGCGCTCTTCCTGGGCGGCTGGCAGGTGCCCTGGCTCTTCGCCGACGGTGTTCATTTCCCGGGTGGCGCCGTCTGGGCGCTCCCGCACCTCCTGGTGGTCGTCCTCCAGGTGGGCGCCTTCGTGTTCAAGGTGCTCTTCATGTGCTGGTTCCTGATGCTGGTCCGCTGGACCCTCCCGCGGTTCCGTTACGACCAGGCGATGCGGCTGGGGTGGCTCGCGCTGCTTCCCCTGTCGATCCTGAACGTCGTGGTGACCGCTGCCGTGCTCTTGCTCTAGGAGGCCCTTCGATGCCTCCGACCAGGACCAGGCTCCTCCCCGTCGCCCGCCAGACGCCGCAGTCCCCGCGCCAGCGGTTCTACCTGGTCGAGGTGCTCGTCGGCCTCGGCGTGACGGCCGGGCATTTCTTCCGGAACATGGGGCTGTGGCTGACCGGTCGGAAGGGCGCCGTGACCTACCAGTGGCCGGAGGAACGGCGGCCGCTCGCCCCCCGGCTCCGGAGCCTCCACCGGCTCGTGCGGCGGGAGGACGGCTCGCCCCGCTGCGTCGCCTGCATGATGTGCGAGACCGTCTGCCCGGCGCACTGCATCTACATCGTGGCGGCGGAGCATCCGAATCCGGAGATCGAGAAGTATCCCGAGCATTTCGACATCGACGTCGGGAAGTGCATCTTCTGCGGATACTGCGTGGAGGCCTGCCCCGAGGACGCCATCCGAATGGACACCGGGATCCTGGAGTTCTCCGCCTACAGCCGCGAAGGGATGATCTACTCGAAGGAGATCCTGCTGTCGCTGGAGCCGGCGGGGGCCGAGGGGCTGCCGACGGTCCAGCCGCCGCCCGCGCTCTGGCGCAAGGGACTCCAGTAGCATGGAGTGGGTGGTCTTCCTCGTGGTCGGCGGCTGCGCCATCGCGTTCGCGGTGGGGCTGGTGGTCCGGCCGAACCCGCTGCACGGGGCGCTGTTCCTGGTCGGGAACCTCTTCTGCGTCGCCGTCCTCTACCTCATGCTGCGGGCGGAGTTCCTCGCGCTGGCGCAGATCATCGTCTACGCCGGGGCCATCATGGTGCTCTTCATCTTCGCGATCATGCTCCTCATCCCCGGCAAGGCCGAGGCCGGCCCCGATCCGCTCGGCCCGCAGCGGATGCTCGCGCTCCCGTTCGCCGCCCTCCTCGGGCTGATCGTGGTGGTGGTGCTCCCGTACGCGGCGGGGCGGGTGGCGGCTCCGATGCCGATGGTCGGCGTGCGAGGGATCGGCCAGCTCCTCTTCACCAACTATCTCTTCCCCTTCGAGGTGACGTCGGTCCTCCTGCTGGCCGCGCTGGTCGGCGCCCTGGCGCTGGCCAAGCGACGGCCGGACTGACGAGTCATGAGGATTCGATCCGGAAGGGGCAAATGTGCGGACGACGAGAAGCAGCGAGCTGCTGGTTGGGGGGGGCTTGGTCGGGGAGCGGCAGCCGGCGCTCCCGCCCCAGGATGGTAGACTGAGATGGTCCCGCCGAGCTACTACGCCGCGCTGTCGGCGGTCCTCTTCACGATCGGCGTGATCGGGGTCCTGGTGCGGCGGAATCCGCTCGTCATCTTCATGTCGATCGAGCTGATGCTGAACGCGGCCAACCTGGCGTTCGTGGCGTTCGGCCGGGCGCGGGGCGTCGCCGATGGCCAGATCATCGTCTTCTTCGTGATGACGGTGGCGGCCGCCGAGGTGGCGGTCGGCCTCGCCATCATCGTGGCGATCTTCCGGGCCCGCTACCGCATCAGCGTGGACGATCTGTCGCTCATGCGCTGGTGAGTTTTCGAGCGGTTGGAGGTTTCACCGTGGCGACGAGGGACAAGGGGTCAGTGACGAAGGGCGCCGGGGCCCGCGACGACGGGAAGATGGGGCGCGAGCTCCTGGCCCAGATGCTGCTCGTCCGCCGGTTCGAGGAAAAAGCCGCCGAGATGTACGCGCTCGGGAAAATCGGCGGCTTCCTGCACCTCTACATCGGGCAGGAGGCGGTGGCGATCGGCGCCATTTCGACGCTCCGCGCCGACGACTACGTGATCGCCGGCTACCGCGAGCACGGCCATGCCCTGGCCAAGGGCGCGGATCCGAACCGGGTGATGGCCGAGCTGTTCGGCCGCCGGGACGGACTGTCCAAGGGCAAGGGCGGCTCGATGCACCTCTTCGACCGGTCGGTGAACTTCCTCGGCGGCCACGCGATCGTGGGAGGGTACCTGCCGATCGCGACCGGCGTCGCCTTCGGCATCAAGTACGAGGAGCGGGACCGGGTCATCCTGTGCTTCTTCGGGGACGGGTCGGTCCCCCAGGGCGAGTTCCACGAGTCCCTGAACCTGGCCGCGCTGTGGAAGCTACCGATCGTTTACATCTGCGAGAACAACCGCTACGCGATGGGAACGGCGATCCAGCGGGCACTGGCCCAGACCGAGATTTACAAGTTCGCCGAGTCGTACAAGATTCCCGGCGAGGCCTGCAACGGGATGGACGTCCTGGCGGTGCGCGACTGCGTGAGCCGGGCGGTGGCCCGGGCCCGCGAGTCGCGGACGCCGAGCCTGATCGAGGCGCGCACGTACCGCTTCCGTGGTCACTCCATGCGGGACCCCTCGGCCGCCATCTACCGGACCAAGGAGGAGGTCGAGCAGGAGAAGCGGCGCGACCCGATCACCGGCTTCCGCGACCAGCTCATCCGCGAGGGACAGCTCGACGAGGCCGGCTGGAAGGCGCTGAGCGACGAGGTCGAGGCGCGGGTCGCCCGGGCCGTCGCCTTCGCCGAGGCGTCTCCGGAGCCGCCGGCCGAGTGGCTGTACGAGCACGTCTACGCCGACGAGCCGGGAGGTCGGTGATGGCCGTCATCACGTACCGCGAGGCGCTCAACCACGCCCACCGGGAGGAGATGGAGCGGGACGAGCGGGTCTTCCTGATGGGCGAGGAGGTGGGCGTCTACGGGGGCGCCTACAAGGTCAGCCAGGGGCTCCTCGAGAAGTTCGGCGAGCGGCGGGTCGTCGACACGCCGATCTGCGAGTCGGGCTTCACCGGGGTGGGCATCGGCGCCGCCATGATCGGGCTGCGGCCGATCATCGAGATGATGACGTTCAACTTCGCCCTGCTCGCCCTCGACCAGATCGTCAACCACGCCGCCAAGCTCCACTACATGTCGGGCGGCCAGTTCACCTGCCCGATCGTCGTCCGCGGCCCGGGCGGGCCGGCCCACCAGCTCGCGGCCCAGCACTCGCAGTCGATGGAGACGTACTTCTACCACGTGCCCGGCCTGAAGGTCGTGCGGCCGACCACGCCACGCGACGCCAAGGGGCTGCTCAAGAGCGCGATCCGCGACGACAATCCGGTCATCTTCATCGAGTCCGAGACGCTGTACGGCGTCAAGGGCGAGGTCCCCGAGGACCCGGACTTCCTCATCCCGCTCGGCGTGGCCGAGGTCAAGCGCGAAGGCCGGGACGTGACGGCGGTCGCCTACTCCGGCATGTACTACCGCGTGCTGGAGGCCGCGGAAGAGGTCGAGCGGACCGACGGCATCTCGGTGGAGATCGTCGACCCCCGCACGCTCCGCCCGATGGACACGGAGACGATCCTGGCCTCGGTGCGGAAGACCCACCGGGTGCTGGTCGCCGAGTCGGGGGCCGGCTTCGCCGGCATGGGATCCGAGATCGCCGCGTTCATCACCGAGAACGCGTTCGACGAGCTCGACGCGCCGGTGGCGCGGGTCACAGGGGCCAACGCCCCCATGCCCTACGCGCGGAACCTCGAGCGATTGAAGACGCCGTCGAAGGAGAAGATCGTCGAAGCGCTGCGCCGCGTCTGCGCGGTCGGCTGAATTCCCTGACCCGGTGTTCCTGCCCGGTATCCGGAGGGACTGACGCGCCATGGCGGTGACGAAGGTCGTGATGCCCAAGCTGTCGGAAGCGATGGAGACCGGCAAGCTCCTGCGCTGGCTCAAGCAGGAAGGGGAGCGGGTGGCCGGCGGCGACATCATCGCCGAGATCGAGACCGACAAGGCCGACATCGAGCTGGAGGCCTTCGGCGCCGGCGTGCTGCGCAAGGTGCTGGTCGGCCCCGGGACGACGGTGCCGGTCGGGGACGCGATCGCGGTCATCGCCGAGCCGGACGAGGACATCTCGGCCGTCGTCGGGGGCCG
>JACXTT010010577.1_pt1 | contig 12410 bp, 8 predicted proteins | sample 9270951 | NCBI WGS metagenome assembly JACXTT01 (sample SAMN15532306, study PRJNA645909) | rock metagenome | isolation source: weathered quartz diorite | place: Puerto Rico | collected 2017-06-21 | reverse complement strand
AACGTCACCCCCTTCGAACCGGAATGGGAGGGTTATGTGACCCTGGAGTTCTCCAACACCACCCCGCTGCCCGCCAAGATCTACGCCGGCGAAGGCTGCGCCCAGGTGCTGTTTTTCGAGAGCGATGAAGTCTGCGAGACCTCGTACAAGGACCGCGGCGGCAAGTACCAGGGCCAGCATGGCGTGACGTTGCCGAAGGCCTGAGTTTCACCGGCTCTGCAAAAAGGCGTCCACGGACGCCTTTTTTATTTGGTCGCGAAATTCCAGTTGGGCGGATGCGCATCCAGCGCCGCCGGCGGCAGCGCGAAAAACGGCGGCGTGAGGCTCATGGTTTCGGCCGGCCGCACGGCCGTCACCATGCCATAGGTGGATGGCGTGGTCTCCACGTAGCGCGTCATTTCGGCGGCGTCGATGTCCGGCTGGGCCAGACCATCGGGCAGCCGCGGCAGCGATTGCAGCAGGCGCCCCGTCTGCGCCAGCGACACCCGCACCCGCCAGCCGCCGCCTTCCCTGTCGCGCCGCTGCAGGGCGGCGATGGCGCCGAATGCCGCGAGATATCCGCTGGCGTGATCGAGCGCCTGGCAGGGCAGCTTGCCCGGCGGGCCCGGTTGCGCCACGCCTGCCGCTTCGGCCGACTCCCAGGCGATGCCGCTGGCCGACTGCACCAGGCTGTCGAAGCCGCGCCGCTGGGCCCACGGTCCCGTGTGGCCGTAGGCCGACAGGCTCACTTCGATCAGACCGGGCCGCAGCGTCTGCAGCTGTTCCGTCGAAAAGCCCAGCGCAGCCAGGGCGCCGGGGCGGTAGGCGTGCAGGAAGATGTCGGCTTCGCGGATCAGATCGCACAGGATGGCGCGCTGGTTGCTATCACGTAGATCGAGCTGGGTGGCGCGCTTGCCGCGGCCCGTGTCGACCACCACGGCGGGTAGATTGGGGAGATGGGACGCGCTGACGGCGAGGACGTCGGCGCCATGCTGGGCCAGGGTGCGCGCGGCCACGGGGGCGGCGATGATGCGCGACAGGTCCAGCACCCGCACGCCTGACAGGGGGCGCGGCGGTTGTGACAGCGCAGGCGATGGCGGCGCGTCCGTGATGCGCTCGATCTCGAACAGGGGCAGGCGGGCGATGGCCTGCGCCTGCGCGGTGGCCTGCCATTCGGCGGGACTGCGCACCAGCGCCGCGCAGGGGCCTTCCGCGGCCAGGCGCTCGTCCAGTGCCGCCGCCTGCCATTGCAGGATGGCGCGGCTCACCGCCTCGCGCGTGTTGGCGCAGCCCAGTACCCGCAACACGCCGTCGCGGTGGTGGGGGAAGTTGGTGTGCAGCTGGATCCAGCGGCCGTCGCCCGCCTCGTAGAAGCCGGCCAGGGGCGACCAGGGATCGGGCAGGGCGCCACCCGCCACCTGCACGCTGCGCTCGCTGCGGAACTGGGCGAGCGCGTGGCGCTGGTCGACCGTGATGTGCTGCGGCTTCCCGCCGCGCGACGCCCACAGCGTAACGGCGGCCAACGCCTGGACGCCGATGGTGGCGCTGGCGAGGGGGCCGACGGCGAACGTGGAGGGAAGTGAACGTGCGGTGTTGGTGAAGTGCAGCTGCGACAGCGCGCTGCTGTCGTAGCCGGCGGAGGTCCAGAGGTGTTCGGCGAGGGGGCGCATGGGGGGATTGTACGCTTCACCGCGCTTCACCGGGGACTGGCCCTGCGGGCCTGTCCCAATTTTGAAGTGGCGCTTCGCGCAGGCAACTACAGCAAACATGGGGACAGGCCCGCAGGGCCAGTCCCCCCTGCGTTTTTACTCGATACTGATTACAGCGCCGGCTTGACGGCGTCGCTCTTGACGCAGTCGACGAAATAGCCCCGCTTGCCGTCGACTTCGCGCTTGACCAGGCCATGAACGTCAGTTTCAAACCCCGGGAAGCGTTCGTTGAAGTCGCGGGCGAAGCGCAGGTAGTCGACGATGGTCTTGTTGAAGCGCTCGCCGGGGATCAAGAGGGGAATGCCGGGCGGGTAGGGCGTCAGCAGGATGGCCGTGATGCGCCCTTCCAGTTCCTCGATGGCGACCCGCTCGATTTCGCGGTGGGCCATCTTGGCGAAGGCGTCGGATGGCTTCATGGCCGGGATCATGTCCGACAAATACATCTCGGTGGTCAGGCGCGCCACGTCGTAGGCCTTGTAGAAATCGTGGATCGACTGGCACAGGTCGCGCAGCCCCATCGCTTCGTAGCGGGGGTTCATCTGCGCGAACTCGGGCAGGATGCGCCACATCGGCTGGTTCTTGTCGTAGTCGTCCTTGAACTGCTGCAGGGCCGTCACCAGGGTATTCCATCGCCCTTTTGTGATACCGATGGTGAACATGATGAAGAAGGAGTACAGGCCGCATTTTTCAATGATGACGCCATGCTCCGCCAGGTATTTGGTGACGATCGAGGCAGGGATGCCCGACTCGCCAAACTGGCCGTCCAGCGACAGGCCGGGCGTGACGACCGTCGCCTTGATCGGGTCGAGCATGTTGAAGCCCGGCGCCAGCTTGCCGAAGCCGTGCCAGTCGTCTTCGGCGCGGATCATCCAGTCATCCTGGCTGCCGATGCCTTCTTCGCTGAAGGTGTCGGGACCCCAGACCTTGAACCACCAGTCGCTGCCGAATTCCGCGTCGACCTTTTTCATCGCGCGGCGGAAGTCGAGCGCTTCGAAAATCGATTCCTCCACCAGGGCCGTGCCGCCGGGCGCTTCCATCATGGCGGCGGCGACGTCGCAGGAGGCGATGATGGAGTACTGGGGCGAGGTCGAGGTGTGCATCAGGTAGGCTTCATTAAAAGCATCCTGATCGAGCTTGACGGACTCGGACTCCCGCACCAGCACCTGCGAGGCCTGCGACAGGCCGGCGAGCAGCTTGTGGGTCGACTGGGTCGAGAAGATCATCGACTCCTTCGCGCGCGGGCGATCCTTGCCGATGGCGTGCATGTTCTTGTAAAAATCGTGGAAGGTGGCGTGGGGCAGCCAGGCCTCGTCGAAGTGCAGGGTATCGATCTTGCCGTCCAACATTTCGCGCAGGGTCTCGACGTTGTAGACCACACCGTCGTAGGTCGACTGCGTAATCGTCAGGATGCGGGGCTTCTTGTTGACGGCGTTGCGGGCGAACGGGTTCGCCTCGATCTTCCGGGCGATCGACTCTGGCGTGAACTCTTCCAGCGGAATGGGGCCGATGATGCCCAGGTGATTCCGGGTCGGCATCAGGAACACGGGGATGGCGCCGCACATGATGATCGAGTGGAGAATCGACTTGTGGCAGTTGCGGTCGACGACCACGATGTCGCCCGGCGCCACCGTCGAATGCCACACCATCTTGTTGGAGGTGGAGGTGCCGTTGGTGACGAAGTAGCAGTGGTCCGCATTGAAAATGCGCGCCGCATTGCGTTCGGACTTGGCGACGGGACCGGTATGATCGAGCAGCTGGCCCAGTTCTTCCACGGCGTTGCAGACGTCGGCGCGCAGCATGTTCTCGCCAAAGAATTGGTGGAACATCTGGCCGATCGGCGACTTCAAAAACGCCACGCCGCCCGAGTGGCCGGGGCAGTGCCAGGAGTAGGAGCCGTCGTTGGCGTAGTTGACCAGGGCGCGGAAAAACGGCGGCGCCAGGCCGTCCAGATAGGACTTGGCTTCGCGAATGATGTGGCGCGCCACGAATTCGGGGGTGTCCTCGAACATGTGAATGAAGCCGTGCAGTTCGCGCAGGATGTCGTTGGGGATGTGGCGCGAGGTGCGCGTCTCGCCGTAGATATAGATGGGGATGTCGGCGTTCTTGTGGCGGATTTCGCGGACAAAACTGCGCAGGGCTGTCAGCGCGAAGTCCGTTTCCTCGATGGAGCCGCCGCCGAATTCCTCGTCGTCGATCGACAGCACGAAGGCCGAGGCGCGCGACTGCTGCTGCGCGAACTGGGACAGGTCGCCATAACTGGTCAGACCGAGCACTTCCATGCCTTCCTTCTCCATCGCTTCAGCCAGGGCGCGAATGCCCAGGCCCGACGTGTTCTCAGAACGGAAATCCTCGTCGATGATGACGATTGGGAAACGAAATTTCATGGACAGCTCCAAAGCGAAGTGCCGTGCAAGCAAGCGGAGGGGCTTGCTGGTCACGGCACTGACAACAAATCAAGTTGCGGACGGGCCGCAAAGTAAAAAGCATCGGGGACTGGCCCTGCGGGCCTGTCCCCATATTAAAAAGGAAGGCGAATTATGCACCGGGATGCGTTTTGGTGCAGTAATGCTGAGAATCAAAGAAAAAAAGGGGACAGGCCCGCAGGGCCAGTCCCCGGCGATTCAATGGCCGCCAGCCGAAAAAAGTGCCCCCAGCGGATCGACGTGCAACCACGCAAACATCCCCAGCAGCAGGCCGATGGCCGCTACGCCGTAGGCCCCCGCCATCAGCCATTTCTTGCGCGTCAACAGGGTGATGGCCGCCAGCGAAATGGCGATCTGCTCGGCCGTCGTGGCCAGCGCCCACTGGTGGTGAGTGTGCATGGCGGCGTCGGATTTGTGGTTCCACTCGGCCGAGGACGCTTCGAATTTCTCGGCCTTTTTCTTGATCTCGCCTTTTTCGCCTTCGTAGCGGGCCACTTCGGCCTTGTAGCGGTTGGGGTCGACCCCGGGCAGGTTCATGGCCATTTCAGCCAGGTTCTGCTTGTTCGATTTGGCCTGGTAGTAATTCCAGGCATTGGCCGCTTCGGTCTTGTCGATGGCGGCGTTGTTTTTGAAAAGGGCCGCGTCGTTTTGCGTGGCCCCGCCCAGGTAGCCGAACAGGGCACCCACCGTGGCCAGGATGGCCGTCATGACGGCAATATTGTTCGAGAACGCATCGCCGCCGTGGGCGGCGTGCTCGACCGCGTGGTCGTGGGGGCCGTGGACGTGGAAACCTTCGCTGGACATATTATTGGACTTTCTCGTAGGTGACAAAATAATAATCGAAGCCGCCCGCTGCGGCATGGTGGCTTTCACGCGCGCTCTCGCGCCAGCCGGGCGGCAGGAGCGGGAAGAAGGTGTCGCAATCAAAGGTGTGGGCAATTTCGGTGACGATCAGGCGGTCGGCCGCGCCGGATGCCAGTGCCTGGGAAAAAATCTGGGCGCCGCCGATGATGCAGGCAGCTGTGTCAGCCACCCCGCCTCCGGCCAGGGCGATGGCCGCCTCGAGCGAACCGGCCGTGTCGACCCCTTCGTGCGACCAGGCCGGATCGCGGGTGACGACGATGTTGCGCCGCTTGGGCAGGGGCCGCCCGATCGATTCGAAGGTCTTGCGGCCCATGATGATGGGATGGCCCAGGGTGACCCGCTTGAAATGGGCCAGGTCCTCCGGCAAATGCCAGGGCAGCTGGTTGTCGATGCCGATGCCGCGCTGGGCATCCATGGCAACCACGAGGGTGAGGTGGGGGCGTTCCATCTTTGTCGTAGGGGTGTGTCGGCGCAATCCTGAGAAGGTCGTATTTTAGCAGCGGGACCGGGCGCGATGGCGGCTTTTCACCGCGCTGGTCCCGGCTGCGGTATCCTTGCTTCCGACCAATTCTTTCAATCCCAAGCAGCCATGTTCAAACCACCTTTTCTGTTCGCCATATTGCTGGCCGCCGGCGCCGCGCAGGCGCAGCAGGCAGCCCCTGCCGAAGCCGACGACAACATCAATCCCGACCGCCCCGATTTCGTCGAATCGAGCGCCGTGGTCGGCAAGGGCAGGGTGCAGATTGAAACCAGCATGGCCTTTGAGCGCGGCAGCCGCGACGGCGTGCGCGAGCGCCAGACCGCGACGCCGACCCTGCTGCGTTTCGGTGTTTCCGACACGGCCGAATTGCGCGTCGAGACGGACGGCTGGCTGCACAGCTGGAGCCGCGGCCCGGGCGCGGGCGACGGTAGCGACGCCACCGGCATGGCCGATACCGCGCTGGGCATCAAATGGCGCCTGCGGGAAGGCAAGGACGGGGCGCCCGCGCTGGGCCTGTTGGTCGATGCGGTCTTGCCAAGCGGCGCACGCCGGCTCGGCGACAACGGTGTGCAGCCCTCCCTGCGCGGCGTGGCCGAATGGGACCTGCCGAACGATTTTTCATTGGGCGTGATGCCCGGCGTCAGCTCGCAGCGCAATGATGCGGGCCAGCGTTTTACCAGTGGCATCTTCGCCGCTTCGCTGGGCAAGGAAATCAATCCGCGCATGCACGCCTTCGTGGAACTGGCCGCGCCCCGGATCGCCCACGCCCGCGATGGCGGCTCGCAATTGTCCTTCGACTTTGGCGCCGCCTACCTGGTCAACAAGGACGTGCAGATCGATGCCGCCCTGTTTCGCGGCCTGAACCGCAACACGCCTGACGTGAGCATTTCGGTCGGCATTTCCTTCAGACTCTAAATTCCACTCCAGCAATGGCCCGCCCAGCGTGCTCTGCGGCAGGCCTTTTCTGTCGGCGATGTCGGTCTTGCACTTTTATGCGAAATTCAATTGAATTGGCACAAATTTACCAGGCCGTTATACTGATTTGGCCCTGACCCAGCCAACGCCGGGTTGCGCCGCCGCGCGCTTGCCGGGGCCGTCACTGCCACGCCTGCGCGGTCTTACCCCGCCGCGCCGCCCCTGTTCGGGCAGCCTGCGCACCCTCGTTTGACGTTCAATGCCTTAGCGGCGTGCCCGGCGGTGGAGGAAATCAACCCAGCACAGGAAGTACTTATGCAATTTCGATCAATCGGTTTGTCCCTGCGTTTCATCGTTCCCCTCGCGCTGGTACTGGCCCTGTTCGGCTATCTGGTGATTCCCCTGATGGACCAGTTCACCGTGCGCTGGTTCATCCGCGACCTCGACATGCGCTCCCAGCTGCTGGCGCGTGCGCTGCAGGATCCGCTGGCCGAATACCTGCCCATGAAGTCCAGCGCCCGCATCAACCAGCTGTTCGACCGCGCCATCCAGGACGAGCGCCTGTACGCGGTCGGCTTTTGCGATACCAATGGCGTGCTGCGCTATAAAACCTCGACCTACCCCGCCGCGCTGGGCTGCTGGCATCCCCTGGTGGGCGATTCCGACAAGCAATCGCTGGTGCGCCTGCCGCAGGGGCCCGTGCACGTGGCTGAAAGCGAGATCATGGAGGAGGGGGTCGACCTGGGCCGCCTGATCCTGGTGCACGACATGAGCTTTATCGAGCGCCGCAGCGCCGACACCAAGAAATACATTTTGGGCTTCTTTGCCTTGCTGGCCCTGGCCATTTCCCTGATCACGGTGTTCGTCGCCCACCTCAGCTGGCGGGGCTGGATCAATGGGGTGCGCGAAATGCTGCGGGGAGAACTGATGCCGCGCGCAAAAACCAAAAATCAGCCTGCCGTGCAGCCGGAGATGCAACCGCTGGCGGGCGATTTGCGCCAGCTGCTGCGCGACTATCACCTCGAGCGCCAGGCCGACGGCAACGCCGGCGGCGCGCGCGAATGGACCGGCGACACCCTCAAGGAAATCCTGCAGCAGGACCTGGCGGGTGACCAGGTGCTGGTGGTGTCGAACCGCGAGCCCTACATCCACGAAGCAACGCCGACGGGCGTGGAAGTCAAGCGCCCCGCCAGCGGCCTCGTCACGGCGGTGGAGGCGGTCATGCGGGCCTGCTCGGGCACCTGGATCGCCCACGGCGCCGGCTCGGCCGACATGGCGACGGTCGATGCCAACGATCACGTGCGGGTACCGCCCGAGCACCCCAGCTACACCCTGCGCCGGGTCTGGTTATCCAGCGAGGAAGAGCAGGGCTACTATTACGGCTTCGCCAATGAGGGCTTGTGGCCGCTGTGCCATATCGCCCACGTGCGGCCCGTGTTCCGGTCTTCCGACTGGGACCAGTACGTCAAGGTCAACCAGCGCTTTGCCGACGCCGTCATCGCCGAGGCCGCCACTGACAATCCGGTGGTGCTGGTGCAGGATTACCATTTCGCCCTGCTGCCACGGATGGTGCGGGCGGTGCTGCCGAAAGCGACGATCATCACCTTTTGGCATATTCCCTGGCCGAATTCCGAATCCTTCGGCATCTGCCCCTGGCGCGAAGAAATTCTCGACGGCATGCTGGGCAGCACGATTCTCGGTTTTCACACGCCCTTCCACCGCAAGAATTTCCTCGACACGGTGGACCGCTACCTGGAAACCCGCATCGAGCAGGAAGCCTCTACCGTCAGTTATGGCGGGCAATTGACCCAGGTGGCCCAGTACCCCATTTCGATTGCCTGGCCGGACCCGGACCGCCAGCTGACGACAATTGCCGAGAGTCGGGCCCGGATCCGCCAGTTGCTGGGCTTGCCGACGGACCATCTGCTTGGCATCGGCGTCGACCGGCTGGACTATACCAAGGGCATCATCGAGCGCTTCCAGGCTGTTGAACGCATGCTGGAGTTGGAGCCGTCGCTGGTGGGCAGGTTCAGCTTCATCCAGATCGCCGCGCCGACCCGTTCTTCGCTAGAGGAATACCAGGAATTCGAGGCGCGCGTGCGCCACTTGGCCGGGCGCATCAATGAGCGCTTTTCGCGAGGCAATGTTGCGCCAATTATTTTGAAAGTGGAACATCATGGCCAGGATCAATTGACCGAACTATTCCGGGCGGCCGAAGTGTGCATGGTGACCAGTTTGCATGACGGGATGAACCTGGTGGCAAAGGAATTCATTGCCGCCCGCGATGACGAGCAGGGCGTGCTCATCCTCAGCCAGTTCACCGGCGCCGCGCGCGAGTTGCACGAAGCCCTGATCGTCAACCCTTATCACATCGAGCAGGGCGCGGAAGCCTTGCAGCGGGCCTTGTCCATGCCCGCCGTCGAACAGCGCGAACGGATGCGCAGCATGCGCCGCCAGGTGCAGGATTTCAATGTCTACCGCTGGGCCGGGCGCATGCTGGTCGACGCCGCCCGCCTGCGCCAGCGCGAGCACGTGATGTCGAAGATCGATTACCACAGCCGCGTAGCGGCAAGGCGGCGAGCCTGATGTTGCCGCCCGTGGATGCCAGCCCCGGCGTGGGCACGCCCCTGCTGGCCGCCTGGCGCGACGCCAGCCTCTTCCTCGATTTCGATGGCACCCTGGTGGAACTGGCAGAACGGCCCGAGCAGGTGCAGCTGGCCCCGGCCGTGTTGGCCACCCTGGCCAGTCTGCAGCAATTGCTGGGCGGCCGCCTGGCGCTGGTGTCAGGCCGGCCCATCGCCCAGCTCGACGCCATGCTGTCGCCCTTGCTGTTGCCCTTGGCCGGCGTGCATGGCCTGGAGCGGCGGGGTTTTGACGGGGTGTTGCACCGCATCGCCCCGCCCGATCTGACGGCGGTGCGGACCGCCGCCCACGCGCTGGCGGCCTTGCATCCCGGCTTGTGGGTGGAAGAAAAATTCGGCGCCCTCGCCCTGCATTACCGCCAGGCGCCCGCGCTGGGTCCCCTGTGCGATGCCGCCATGGCCGAGGCGGTGCGCCAGAGTCCCGGCACGGTTCTGCTCCAAGGAAAAATGGTGGCGGAAATCAAGCCCGCCGGCATCGACAAGGGCAGCGCCGTCTGCGCCTTTCTGGCCGAAGTCCCCTTTGCCGGCCACGCCGCCGTGTTCGCGGGCGACGACGTTACCGACGAGGCCGGATTCGCCATGGTGCAGGCGCTGGGCGGTATCGGCATCAAGGTGGGGCCCGGTCCCACCGTGGCCCAGCTGCGCATCGCCAGTCCCGCCGCCCTGCACGATCTATTGCAGCAATTGCTGGACGTCTTATCGAGGAGAGTTCAATGACCGCAACACACACCGATCCGGCCAATCGCCCGCCTGCCTCGCTCGATTGCGGCGTGGTGGGCAACTGCGCCTTTTCCGCCCTGATCGACCGCACGGGCACGGTTTCCTGGAGCTGCCTGCCCCGCTTCGATGGCGATCCCGTCTTCAATGCCTTGCTGGACGCCAGCGAGAACGCGGGCCTGTGGCAGATCGAGATCGACGACTTCGCCCGCAGCGAGCAGGCCTACGAACCCAACACGGCAGTGCTGCGCACCTGCCTGTACGACAGCGCGGGGCGGGGCATCGAGATCACCGATTTCGCTCCCCGTTTTTTGAGCCGCGACCGCATGTTCCGGCCGCTGATGCTGATCCGCCGCGTGCGCCTGCTGGGCGCGCCCGTGCGCATCCGGGTGCGGTTGCGGCCCCGTTTCGACTGGGGCCGCAAGGCGCCCGCCATCACCCAGGGCAGCCACCACATCCGCTACGTGGGACCGGACCAGACCCTGCGCCTGAACACGGATGCCTCGCTCAGCTACGTGCTGGACGAAAGCTTTTTTCTGCTCGACCGCACCGTCAACTTCATGCTGGGACCGGACGAGACCCTGGCCGACGGCATCGCCGACACGGCCCACCTGTTCGAGAAAGACACCATCGGCTACTGGCGCACCTGGACCCGCCGCCTGGCCCTGCCGCTGGAGTGGCAAGACGTCGTAATCCGCGCCGCCATCACCCTGAAACTGTCGCTGTTCGAGGACACCGGCGCCATCATCGCCGCCATGACCACCAGCGTGCCGGAAGCGCCCGGCAGCAGCCGCAACTGGGATTACCGCTTCTGCTGGCTGCGCGACGCCTTCTTCGTGGTGCGGGCCCTGAACAGCCTGTCCGAAGTGGGCACCATGGAAGATTATCTGCGCTGGCTGTCGAACGTGGTGGCGCGCGCCAAGGGCGGCCACATCCAGCCCCTGTACGGCATCGGGTTGGAAGAGCATTTGCCGGAGTCGACCATGGACCACCTGACCGGCTACCGCGATTGCAAGCCGGTGCGGGTCGGCAACCAGGCCCAGGAACACTTCCAGCACGACGTCTACGGCAACATCATCCTCGGCGCCAGCCAGGCCTTTTTCGACCAGCGCCTGTTCCGCAAGGTCGGCTTGGCCGAGTTCGGCGCCCTGGAAGCGGTGGGCGAGCAGGCCTTCAAGGTCTACGACCAGCCCGACGCCGGCATGTGGGAGCTGCGCACCCGCGCCCGCGTCCACACCTCGTCGGTGCTGATGAGCTGGGCCGCCTGCGACCGCCTGGCGAAGATTGCTGTGAAACTCGCTTTGCCGGCTCGTGCGACCCTCTGGGCCGAGCGGGCCGAACTGATCCGCGAACGGCTCCTGCGCGAAGCGTGGAGCGAGGAACGCCAGGCCTTCGCCGAAAGCTTCGGGGGCCGCGACCTGGACGCCAGCGTGCTCTTGATGGCCGAAGTGAACTTCATCGACCCCATGGATCCCCGTTTCATCAAGACCGTCGACGCGCTCGAAGCGTCCCTGTGCGACGGCCCCTACATGCGCCGTTACGAAGCGCCCGACGATTTCGGCAAGCCGGAGACGGCTTTTAACATTTGCACCTTCTGGCGCATCGACGCCCTGGCCCGCATCGGCCGCATCGAGCAGGCCCGCGCCGTGTTCCAGGCCATGCTGGACGCGCGCAACCATCTCGGCCTGCTGTCCGAAGACACCCATCCCGTGACGGGCGAAATGTGGGGGAATTTCCCGCAGACCTATTCGATGGTCGGCTTGATCAACTGCGCGATGCGCTTGTCGGCGCCGTGGAACAGCGTGATTTGAGGCGGCGCGGGGACTGGCACTCGCTGCCTGTCACCGCCCTTCGCCGGCCGCGCGCAACCCGGGGACAGGCCGGGCCCCGAATGGCAGCAACTGCCAGTCCCCAGAATTACACCGCAACCGGTGCCTTGATATGCGGATGCGGCTCGTAATTGACGATCTCGAAGTCTTCGTAGCGGTAGTCGAACAGCGAGTCCGGCTTACGATGGATGAGCAACTGCGGCAACGGCTTTTCTGCGCGCGACAGTTGCAGTTCCACCTGTTCCAGGTGATTGGCGTACAGATGGCAGTCGCCGCCGGTCCAGATGAAATCGCCCACGTCGAGATCCGCCTGCTGCGCCATCATGTGGGTCAGCAAAGCGTAGGAGGCAATATTGAAAGGCACGCCCAAAAAGATGTCGGCGCTGCGCTGGTACAGCTGGCAGCTCAATTTGCCGTCGGCGACGTAAAACTGAAAAAGAGCGTGGCAAGGCGGCAGCTTCATGTTCGGCACGTCCGCGACGTTCCAGGCCGAGACGATCATGCGGCGCGAGTCGGGCGTCGATTTGATCTGCTCGAGCACCTGGCTGATCTGGTCGATATGGCCACCGTCGGGGGTGGGCCAGTTGCGCCACTGGTAGCCGTAGATGGGGCCCAGGTTGCCCTGCGCATCGGCCCAGTCGTCCCAGATGGAAACGCCATGCTCTTTTAGATAGGCGATGTTGGTGGAGCCCTGCAGGAACCAGATCAACTCGTGGATGATGGACTTGAGGTGCAGCTTCTTGGTCGTCACCAGCGGGAACCCGTCCTGCAGATTGAAGCGCATCTGGTAGCCGAACACGGAGCGCGTGCCGGTGCCGGTGCGGTCGGTTTTAACAGTGCCGGTGTCGCGC
>JACXTT010010576.1_pt1 | contig 12411 bp, 9 predicted proteins | sample 9270951 | NCBI WGS metagenome assembly JACXTT01 (sample SAMN15532306, study PRJNA645909) | rock metagenome | isolation source: weathered quartz diorite | place: Puerto Rico | collected 2017-06-21 | reverse complement strand
GAACTCCCCCCCGCGCGCCCGACCATGGCATAGACCGCAAGGCCCCCCAGCTCGTGAAGTACGACCTGCCAAAGCATCGCGCCACGGTACAGCGAGTACTCGGTCCAGGAAATGGCGGCAGGCGCTCGAAAGTCCACGGGGTACGCGGTCACGTTCCAGCCCGCGCTGCGGAAAAGCGCCATGGAGCGCGGCATATGCCAGGCCGACGTGAGCAATAGCCAGGGCCGTGTCTTGTCCACACCGGGCACAGTAGCGCTCAAGACGGCATTCTCATAGGTGGTACGTGCCGCGCGCTCGTACAGCACACGCTCGGGCGGTACACCCATACTCGCGTAAAAGGCCCGTGCTGCATCGGCGACCGAAATTTGTCTGTCAATGATGTTGCTTTGGCCGCCGGAGAACAGCAATTGCAAGTGCGGATACTGGCGCGACAAGGCAACCGATTCGGTCATGCGCAGTCCGCCATTGGTCAGCACAAAGGGCCGCGTGTCTTGGGCTTCGCGCGGTATATCGATCTGCCCCCCCAGCACCACCAACCCAACATAGGGCTGCAGACTGGCGCTTGGAACGGGGTATTGGCTTTCAATCCACCGCAGCGCGGCCTGTGGCAAGGCCATCCAGCCAAGCAAAACCGTGAAAAGAGTTGCAGTCGCAAAGACGCAGCGGGCGACCACGGGCCTGCGCCGGGACCACCACAGCGCCAGCAACAAGAGCAACACCGCCCATGTGAGCGGCTGTACAAATACGGCGAGAAGTTTTGATGCGTAAAACACGGCGTCACCGGATTTTATGCACATAGACCGTCGACTGTGATCCCCGGTGCACCGTGGCTTCTGCAACAGGCTCAGCGCCCATGCGACGGTAAAAGCGATGCGCCGGCGCCAAGGCTGCACCCACAACGATTTTGAAGGCTGGCAAGCCCGTCAAGCGGAAGTGCTCGCACAGCGCCCTATAGAGATTCTCGGCATGGGGCTTGCCGCGAAACTCCGGCGCTACGACCAGGCTGAGCAACTCGGCCGATGGCAGCTCGGCGCAACCCGCCGCACCACCGCTGTAGCGTAGAACTTCCAGGATGCGCCATACCCGGCGCGGCGAAAGCAATGACGGCAGCAATGCAAGCAACAGACGAGGCCATTTGCGCAGCATGCGCCGGTAAATGGGCCCCATACCCGTTGCCCCCGATACAAAACCAATGACCTCATCATCTACCGTTGCCACCAACAACACACTGCTGTCGCACTGGTCAATGGCCTCGTACATCAGTGCCAGAAAGTCGATGCCCAATGTGGCCAAAAAACCCTGGTTGATATTGGCACGATGGAGCGCGGCGACACGACGGTACAACGCCATAGGCTTCACGGCGGATTTACTCCAACGCACGCGCCAGTTCCGCTTGCGGCTTGGGCAGTGTTTTGAAGACCTTGTTGACCGCCTTGGAATGCGGTAACACCACAACCCAAATCGTCAGGGCGATAAGCTTGAAGTAGGTCAACAAGCCCTGGTTCACGACGTACCACTCCTCCAGCGCGCCTTTGTACGGCGCGATCACGTGGTCATAAAAATAGACCGGGTCCTGCTGTCCGTCCAACAAATCTTCCTCGGCTCTGAAAACAATGGAGCCAAGCCCAGAAAGCCCCGGCCGAACCTGCATGATGGCTTGCTGCGCCCGGGGCGAAAACGCGTCGAAGCAGCGCTGGGTTTGCGGCCGCGGCCCAATGATGCTCATGTCACCTTTCAGAATATTGAGCAACTGCAGCAGCTCATTGATCTTGGTCTTGCGCAGGAAGCGCCCCAGCGGGAGAATGCGCGGGTCGTTCTTCACAGTGACCGTTCCAGTTCCCATCGCCGGGCTGTTCTTGAGCATGGTGGCAAATTTGTACAGTTTGAAGGTCTTTCCGTCTTTGCCGACGCGGTTTTGAAAATACAAGACCTCGCCCTCTCCGGTCAGGCGCAGTGCAATGGCAATCGGCACCAGAAAAGGAGACAACGCGATCAAGGCAAGGCCGGACAAGAGAATATCAAAGAGTCGCTGCACAGTTACATCCTTGCGTCCAGGTACTTGCCGGTTTCCTTGTGGCCGAAATCTGGGATCATATGGTTGAACAGGTCCACGATGTCTCGCTTGTCCCATGTGGGCTTGGCCTTGATGCTGGCCAGTGTTTGCAAGAAGTGCTCCAGCTTTTCCGGCTCGAACCCCTGCGCAGTTTTGATGATGCCGACGCTGTCGAAGCACCCCATGTCAAGAACCTCCTGGTCGGTAAAAAACTCTTCAAAGTCCTTCTCGCCCGTGGTGTCGCTGGCAAAAAAATAACAGGGCCACTTGCGCTGGGCGATCAGCTCGGCGGCCCGGTCGCGTGCTTCGTCTTCGCTGGCGCACGCAAAGACCTCGTAGCCCAGGGCGTGGATGTAGCGTGTGGCAATGCTGGAGAATGTCGTCAGATGCAAATGCTCACTCAACTTGGGAAAGAATATGTCCCGGTTGTCGCCCAGTAGCGCCGACAGCAAGCACAGTTCGCCGGATTCCTGGGGCGTTACAAAATAACGGCGCACATCGTTGGGTGCGGACAGCGGTTGGCGCTTGGCAAAGCGCTGGTTAAACCCATGCAACAGCGAGCCATCGGAAAACGCAACGTTGGCAAACCGTGCCGTAGAGACGGGCATGGTCTCGCTTGCGCGCATCAGGAACATTTCCATGATGCGCTTGCTGGCACCCATCATGTTGACCGGGTTCGCCGCCTTGTCGGTGGACACGCAAAAGTACTTGCTCGCGCCATGCGCATGGGCCAACGCCATCGTCTTGATGGTGTTGAGCACGTTCACCTCCACCAGCCGCATCAGGGTAAAGGGGTCTTTCTCCGAGCGCACATGCTTCAAGGCCGACAGGTTGAGCACATAGTCGTAACCGCCCGATGCGGCCATCAATGCCTCCATCTCCCTGCCGCCACAGTCAATGGCAAAGGTCGAGAACTCGCCGGCTATATAGCCCAGCGTGCTGCGAACGTCGCGCACCAGCTCCACCATATTGTTTTCGCTGATGTCCACCACGTGCAGCAGCCGTGGCTTGCGTTTGAAGATCTCACGCGTGACCGCCTGGCCGATGGAACCCGCACCACCGATCACCAGAAAGCGGCTATTTGCCACCAGCGCGGATAGTTGCGCGTTGTGACGCGCCATGTCAGAGTCAAACAGGGCCTGGTCGCGCCCAATGAGTTGAAGGGTATTCATCGTGCCATCAAGGGGTTGTAGCGCTGATGTCGGGCAGCGCGGTGTCTGGCACGCTGGACGGGATGTTGACCACGCGGTCTTGCAACCAGCGCGCGTTTTCCAGCCCGTCGTGCTGGCAGTGCTTGAACATGGCCAACTCGGTCATCAGACGCCAAACAGGGCGGGTCATCACGCCCTGGTCATTGGAAAATTTCAGAAAATCGTCGCGTTGCTGCAGGGACTCCCAGACGATGGCGTTGAGCCAATGGTTGCTGGTGGAGCCCTGTGGCGCCCGCGCATAGGCAATGCCCCGCGCGTCACAATACGCTACATAGCGCCCAGCAACATCCGCCTTGCTGGCCAAAAACGCAGGCAAGCACTCCATCTGCGCGCAACCCAGTGCTGCATTCAGGTTTGGCAAACGGTAGTTGTAGCCAATCTCATCATGCACAAACTCATAGGCATGCGGCAGTTTGGCGGTGGTCGTCAGGTGCTTGGCCCGGGTAGCCAAAGCGGCGTCGTTCGTAATAATCATGCCACCGCCACCCGTGGTAATGACCTTGTTGCCATTGAAGCTGAGGCTTGCGACGCGACCAAAGGTGCCGGTATGGCGAGTGCCCACATAGCTGCCCAAGGATTCAGCGGCATCTTCCACGACGACGATGCCATAGTGATCGCAAATGGCAACGATTTCCTCAATGCGACACGGAATGCCAAAGGTGTGCATGGGCACGCAAGCCGCCAGGCGCCGCCCCGTTCGCTTGTTGAAGGCCTGGCCGCCACGCAGCTCTGCGTGTTGGTCCAGGAACCGCCGCAGCGCCATGGCGCTCATGCCCAGAGTGTCGCGGTCCACGTCTATGAATACCGGTATGGCCCCCGTGTAGCTGATGGCGTTGCAGCTGGCAACGAAGGTCATGGCCTGGGAAATCACTTCATCACCCTGCTGCACGCCGACCAATTGCAGTGCCGCATGCAGCGCTGCAGTTCCATTGACCGTGGCCGTGGCATACGCAGCGCCGGTAAATGCGGCCACTTGTTGCTCAAACTCGGTGACCTTTGCACCGACCGACGAGACGAAGTTGGAATCTATGCAATCGATGAGGTATTGCTTTTCGTTGCCTTTGAAAACGGGGCGGTGCAGTGGGACGAAGTCACTGCCGTAGATGGATCGCACCAGTTGCACAATGCCCTGCATCTCGCGCTCGAATTCGGTTGTCATGGTTGAAGTCAGTATCCATTGGCATTGCGGGTTTTCGCCGAACCCAGTATGACACTTTCCAGCCAGCTGACCCACTGGTCCGACAGCAAGTCGCGGTCAAATTCACGGGCCGCCAGCGCATAGGCGCGCTGGCCCATGGCCTTGAGGGCCGCTCTATCACGGGCTGCCAGCTCCAGTGCATCGGCAAAAGCGACCGGATTGTCGGGGGCAACGGCAAAGCCGCAGCCGTTCCGCTCGATTTGCTCGGCCAACCAGCCAGGGTAGTTGTTCAGCACCGGCAGACCTGCCGCAATATAGTCAAAGAACTTGTTCGGAGATGTACCGTAATAAAACGCGGGCACGTTGGCCAGAATCTGCATGCCAATATCGGTGCTCGCCATCAAGCCTGCCAGCCTGGCTTTGTTGACTGACTCGTGAAACACCACATTGCCAAGGCCCATGCGCTGTGCGCTCGCCTGCAGACCAGGTTTCTGCTTGCCCTCGCCAATCAGCAACAGCTTGATGTCGTCGCGACCCCGGCGTTTCAGTTCAGCAGCGGTGTTCAATACGGCCTCCAGGCCATTCGCGGTGCCATGGGTGCCGGCAAACACGGCCAACAGGTCCGTTGCACGCACCTGCTCCGGTCGCCAGGGCTGCACCGCGCCAGAAAAAATGCCCAGGTCACAGCCATTGGGCACCAAGGCAATGCGGTCGCGCGGAACGCCCCGGCGGGCAATGCCGTCCATGATGCCGGGCGACAGCCCAATCAAACGGTGGGCCGACCGGTAGCTGACCCACTCCAGGATGCCCATGGCCCACAGCACAAGGGGATTTTTGATGACGCCCATGGCGCGTGGCAATTCGGGCCACAAGTCTCTGACTTCGAATACAAACGGCTTGCCCCGCAACCAGCGCGCACAAATACCCGGAATGCCTGCCGTCAGCGGCGTTGTGGTTGCAAACACCAGGTCATAGCGAGCCGTCATCGCGATGGCCACGCTTCGGGCTGCGAACTTTAGAAACGTGGACGCACGCTTGGCAAAGTTGTCGCTGTTGGAATAGGCCAGGTCCAGCTCTACCACCTCGATGCCGTCGACCATTCCGCCGCGCCTGCCGCGGGTGAACGGCCCACTCAAACCCGTTGTGCTGCCTTGCGCGCTGCCACAGACCATGGTTACCTGGTGCCCGCGTGCCAGCAGGGCCCGCGCCATGGCGTAGGAGCGAATGGCGCCTGCACCTTGCGGTGTGACGAAATGCTGATGGAAGTACAGAACTCTCAATCCACGCGCAAAGCAGGTTTCAGTTCCATGGTGGCGGGGCTAAAGCACCATTTGAACTGTGTCAGGCGTGAATAGACAGCGCGGTAGCAGAACGCGCACAGAACAAAGCCCAGCATCAGACTCGGTGTGTCGCTGGCGTAGTGCACTGCCATCCACACCGGCAATAGGGTTGCCAACCACATGACGGCGCCCGTCACGGAGTTGCGTACCGTATTGTTCTTGGACGACAGCAGCCGGCGCACCAGTCTGCGCTTGATCAAACTGTGCAGGTGCAGACTGTCGGGGCCCAGGGGGCTTAGCTTGCGCCGCCTGCGCCGCACGACACTGAAAAACACCTCCAGAATAGGGAATCCGCACGCCAGCATCGGTGACCAAGCCGACAGGCTGTGGTGTCTGGACAGTAGCAGTACGGCGACCCAGGCAACGGAAAAACCAACAAAATAAGCCCCGCCATCGCCCAGGAACAGCTTGCCAAATGGCCAGTTCAACAGAAAAAAACCAGCCGTCGAAGCCGCCAACACCAGGCACGCCGCCACCAACGGAGCATCCCCAAAAGACGCAGCGATAGCCCCCATGCCCGCCAAAATGATCATGGCCGTGCCTGCGGCAAGCCCGTTGAAGCCGTCGATGATATTGATGGCATTGGCAATGCCGCCCACGGAAAACCCGGTAAACACAACCGAAAAAAACGTGAAGGCCAATAACCAATCCAGGCCAAAGACCTGCACCTCGGTGATGGACAAACCGGTGATGGCCCAGCCCAGCACACCGCTGAGGGTCGTGGCCAACAGCCGTGCGAGAACACTGACGCGTTTGGTAACGTCCTCCACCAAGCCAAAGACAAAAGCGGGCAGACCGGCGTAGACAATCGGCAACAGCAATTGTTGTACGGACTGCGGTGCTGTTGTGGCGGCCAGCCAAACACCCAAAAATATCGCGACCCCACCAATGCGTGGCGTTGGATGGGTATGGAATTTTTGGATGCCAACCGGTGAGTCCATAGAAAACCAGCCATGCCAGTTTTTGGTCAGGACAATCAACACACCTGCCAGCAACGTAACGGCAAAGGCGAGCAACGCTGCATTCATGGTGAGCCCCCCTTGTGAAGACGCCCCGCCCACTGGAAGGGGTCAGGGGTTTTCAACGCTTGAATCAGCTACCCGATGTAAGGACGCCAGTGCCCAAAAACACACCATTGAGCGTAATGCTGCCGTTTGCGCTGATCGTGTAAGTAACTGGGAAATTGGCTGAAAGCGTGCTGCCCTGAAAATTATAAATTATGGTACCTGATTGCGCTAATCCGTTGGCGGATTGGCCCTTGGTTCCTAATGTGACGCTGCAGGGGTTGATAGTGACCGTGTAGGTTCCATTGATGGCGAGACTAAGAATAGTACTACTAGTAAAGGTGAAAATACACGATCCGAAACTCAAATTGCCTTTCGCAGTACCGTCTGCCGTCGTGAGTTCAAATGTGGGCGCTGCTGCGGTCCCTTTGAACGTCAAGGTGGTGGATTTCGTCGTACCCAATGCCGCAATACCGTTGGGGAATGTCACCGGAATATTGAGTAAGGCCCCAATCGAAGCGGGTCCCGTTGTTGTATTCATGGTCACCGTGGTATCCGACGCCACGACGGGTGTAGCTGGCGTGCTGCTGCTACTGCCGCCACAGGACGATACCAGCAGGCCACCGCTGATGGCGATAGAAGCCAAGGTCAATCGATTCATTCGCATTTCCATTCCTCTCTAGACAGGTTCTAAAAGTTCCAAGCTGGAACAGGGTGAACAATTACTGCACCGGACCCCTGCATCCACGCGGTTTACTGTATGAGGGGCCGACCATACAGATAGAAAGAATCTCGCATGCGCTCCAACTGGGACCGCACATAACCTACGCTCCATCGACCAGAGTTCAATTGCTCCGATTCGCTCTGGTAACTCAACTCCAACGGGCGCACCGCATCCTGTAGCAAGCAGTTGCACCCGCCTTGTGCCAACCGCGTACGCAGGGCCACGTCGAACCGGGGGCTGCCTGCAATTTGCAGCGGACCGTTCGACATACCTTGCCTTGGCGTCAGCGGCAAGCTCATTTTGACGCCTGCAAACGTGTTGTCAAGGTCTTTTCTGGCAAAAATTTGCACGTTGACATCGCCAAACCAGCGGGTCAGGGCCAAGCCGGGCCCACGCCCTCCATCGGTATATTGGTTTACACTGGGTTCCAGCCAGGTGGTGGGTGATATCTGCCAACGGTAGGTCGCAGACCATGCCTGGCCTGCATTGACGCTGCTGACACTGGTGGCACTGACGTGCACAGAGTCATCGCTCCACGGCAGATACAGCTTGGAATCCAGTTCGGCACCCGTCGTACCATACTGGTAGCGGCCAACGCCAATGCTGGAGTACCACCGGGAACCCAGCCAGAACGATTGTTGCAAAGCAACCGTCTGAGTGCCATTGCGGATCAGCGAGGCGCGCAGGGGTGCGTCCGCATCCATGTTGCTGCTGTTGCTTACGCGCTGCACAACATCTGCGTAGGCCTGCGCGCCGCGCCAAAGCGGAACGCTGGCACGTGCCTTCAAGGCCAGGGAGTAATCAAAAAGCCCCAGTTCGGTACCCACCGCCGTGTTGAGCAGCGGAGACAGCGATACACGCAGCAGATTCTCGGCCCGGGTGGTTCCGCTCACCCATGTGATGGCGTCGGCGTCGGCATCTGTGATGCCACCCACAGCTACGCTGTCCTGCAGTGTTTGGACATCACCCCAGCGCAAGTAGCTGCGCAATGCTTGCGCACCGAGGCTGGCCTCCAACACGGCCAAGCCATTCTTACGCGATACCGCGTGCAAACGCGCTATCTCTGGCGGTGCGTTCTCTGCTGCCAAACCCAACACGATGCCCAGCGCATCCACCTCGTTGCGCAGATAGCGTTGATTCTCAAATTCCACGACCAGCGTCTTGCCCGCAAGCCCGACGCGCACGCGATCGAACCCGGCGGACCGCAGGCGCTCGGTCAATACTGCCCAGCGGTCAGCAGCCGGCAAATCCAATGGCTCGGCCGGCAGCGCTTGGTAGGCAGCATGTGTCTGGGCCAATTGCTGCGAAGACGCTGTACCGTCCGCGCCCAGCGGTATCAGCAAGGAAAACTGCAGACTGGTGGGGTCGGACGCGGCGCCGAATGCGTCTTTGCCGTTGATGGACTTTTGCAGGGAACTGACCAATTGCGCCCGCCCCAACCACGACAAGGGCTCGCTGTAGTAGCGCAAACCCACATGGTTGGTGTTGCCGGTGGATTCGGCCAATAGCGTGGCACGTGTGTCCAACAACCGCAGCTCCGCTCCGCCAAAAACGCCGTCCAGAACCTTGGCGGCGTCATTCTGTCCTGTGGGGGTCGTGCCACGGGCATAGCCCAGAGACCAGCGCAAGGGGCCTTGTGTATCACTGGCGACGGCGTAGACGGAGCGAAAAAACACCGCGCCGCCACCGACATCGGTAGCGCCTACCGCGAATTTGGGCAGGGATTTGGATGCCAAGGGAATCTGCCATTTGAAGTTGGCGGTAATATCGCGAATGCCAACCCAATCGATCTGGCCCGGGGGCAGGTTGCTGGGGCTGGTGTATTCGGTCAAGCGACCGAATAGCTCGACACCCCCGCCCAGCCCGAATCCCAGTGTGAAAATGTCGTGTCGGTCGAAAGTGCCCAGCCTTGGATCCTGCGCGTTGCTGACGCTGGCTGCAGCCTCGCCTTCGGCCAATACAAACGCTGACGGCGTGTGCAGGCCGCCAGTCGCACCGATGCTGCTGATACCCGTGTCCATGGCGAATCCAGCGCCTGGAAGACACAGCGCCAGCACGGACGCCTGGGCAAAGGAACTGGGCCAGCGCACAGTCATACGGCAGCCACCACGCGACGTTAAGCGCCAGAGCGCCCAAGGGCCCGCGTCCAGGCCCGGCCCAGTTGCGTGATCTTGTCCGCAGATTTGGGATCGCGCCTGGCAGCCTGCAGCGCATTGCGAACCAATACAAACACCAGCAGCAGGAAGCCCGAACCCAAGGTGGCCAGCAGGGCCACGATGGCGCGTTTGGGTTTGCTCTTGCGCTCCGGTGGTTCCGCAGCATCTACGATTTGAATAGCGGAGCCTTCGCGGCTCTCGTCAACTTTTGCCAACTCCAGTTGCTTGGCAAACAACTCCAGCAATGTTTCCTGGTATTTGAACTCGCGGTAGCGCACAACGTAGTCTGCATCGTTGTCCTTGGCTTGCGCCGAACCATGCTCGGCCTTGGACAATTGCTCGCGGTACGCGGCCAACTCCCATTGCGCCTGTCGGAACTGCGGCGCCGTGTCCGCCAGGTAGCCTCGCATGCTGGCCACCTTGACTTCTTGCGCGGCAATCTGGGCCTGCAATTGGGCCAGCGCCGCGATGGTGGCGGCGGGCGCGCTCTTCAAGGACGATGCATTCAGGCCCGAAGCTTGGAGTGCAGCCTCGGCCTTGGCCAGATTGTCATTGACCCTTGAGACCTGCGCTTCAAAAAAAGCGCGGCGTTGCTGGGCCTCGGTGAGTGCCAGGCGCCCCAACAGCTTTTGGAATTCGTCCACATGCGCATTGGCCAATGTGGCCGCAAACGCAGGGTCTTTGTCATCAATCTCGATGGCGATGATGTTTTCCTTGCCAACCATGATGCGGCTGTTGTTGTCCAGGCTTCTGCGCGCATCAACCTTGAGTTTGTCGCCGTAACGCTCTTGCAATTGGAACTTGGTAATCAACGCATCCTGCAGGGACCGGCTTTTCAGCAAGGCCACAAATTGGTCGTTTGGATTGCGGATGCCCGTCGATACCCCCGCCAATCCGCCCAAAACCCCCAAATTTTGCAGCATGCTTGCTGCGACACTTTGTTGTTGCTGGGGGGGTAAAAATTTGACCGTTGCGGTATAGGTCGGTGGGATGGCGTAGCTGATGGCCAGTGCCAGCACACCCACCGCGAGTGGGGCGATAACCAGCAAGCGCAGGTTGTCGACCACCACCTGCAACAGGTCCAACAGGCTGGTTTCCTCGTCCAGTGGCGCGGTTTCAGTAGACTCTGTCATGAACACCTCAGTTCCGAAGCGTCTTGATGGCTGCCGCACCCAAGCCCAGGTTGGCAAGTATTTGCGTCCAGTCTTTGAAGGATCGCACGATGAAGTTGTATCGCGACTCGCGCTCCATTTGGGCGGGAATGACGACCGTGTCACCCGGCATGACCAACATGGATTCAAAGCCACCGCCAAAATAACCGCTGTTGTCGCGTTTGGCGACAATGCTGCCATCGGCCCGCAGCACAAAGGCCTGGTCAGGCTCCGCGTCTTCGGTTTGCCCGGCAGACTTGATGACGTCGGCCACCGTTTTTCCAGGCCGATAAATGAAGACATTTTCGTTGTTGACCGAGCCAAAGGCTGCGACAAAGCCCGGCACGGATGGAACCATGATGCGGTCCCCATCCTCCAGCGTCAGCGCCGGCAAGGCCGCCAGGCTTTGCGCCAGCGGGTCCAGTTCCAAGGCCATGCGCCCGTTGCTCTTGAGTGTTCTCAGCCGGTCTATTTGTCCTTTGACCTGCGCCTGTTGTTGCGCTTGCAGCAACTGCCCCTGTGCGGCGTCCGACTTCAAATTTGCTGCGGCGCTGGTCGCCTGGGACTGTGCCTGGGCTTCCAGGCGCCGAATCAGCGACTCCAGATTGTCCTGCTGACGCTGTCGCACGGACTCTCGGTTGAACTCAATGCCAAAGACGTAGGCTTGTGGCGTCAGCCCCCCAACGCGTTTGAGCAATTGCGGCAGGGTTTCGCCGGGTTTCGCCGGGTAAATACCAGGCGCTGCAACCTCGCCCTCGACCCTGACCAGCCGTGTTTGACGGTCCTGCGGCAGGCGCAGATCACTGTGGCTCAGGATGGTGACAACATCGCCCGGCAACAGAGCGATATTGTGTTGCGGATCATGCTCCAACACCGCCTTGCCCAAGTTGAAGGGCAATAGCTCGGTGCTCAAACGCGTCCTGTCCATGCGCTCAACCACGGCATATTCCCAGTTGATTTGATCTTGCATGCCGCGCACACGGCTTACCACTTTGCTGCCGGCCTCCTTGCTGCTGACGTCCTTGGCAAACGGGTCTCGGACGACTGCATCTCGACTGTTTTGGTCTTTTCCATTGATGTCTTTGCCACCGGTGTCTCTCGCGTTCATGTCTTTGACCGCGTCGCGCGTGAGGGGCTCGATGCGCGAGACCACCTCGTTTTGAACCAGCAAATTCTTGCGCTTGTAGTAGTCCGACGTCACCAGTGCCTCACGGTCTGGTATCAGATCCAGAATGCGCATACCCTCAAACCACGGGTAGCGCAGCGACTCGGCAACCAAGCCTTGCAGTGTCACCGCATTGGCAAACGCCGGGCTGATGGGCAGCAGGGTCAGCACATCGCCATCCTGCAGCTTTTGCGCCAGTCCATTTTTATCCAGCGTGATGTCAATCACCTGCCTTTGTGGCGTCTTGTTCACATCAATGCGCTCGACTATGGCCTTGTTGGTTTTGGCAAGTGCTGGCACGCCACCCGTGAGCGCAAGCGTATCTCCCACGGTTCCGCCAACACCCTTCAATTCATAGATTGCGGCCTGGTCAAATGCGCCGGCAACGGCTACGCGCGGCCCAACCGGCGGAATGACAATCACATCGCCAGGCTGCAATGGCGTGTCTTGTCCCTTGTTGCCCTTGGCA
>JACXTT010010575.1_pt1 | contig 12412 bp, 16 predicted proteins | sample 9270951 | NCBI WGS metagenome assembly JACXTT01 (sample SAMN15532306, study PRJNA645909) | rock metagenome | isolation source: weathered quartz diorite | place: Puerto Rico | collected 2017-06-21 | reverse complement strand
ATGTTGATGGGAAAGAAAAACCTTACATATACGAAATTGAACATCTCCAACTAACCGACCCAACCCGCGAAAATACGCGTCGAGAAATGCGTGAGCAAATCATTAAACGGATAAAGAATGATGGATAAATAACTTAATCCATTTGATAGAAGAGCCAGAGACAGAGTAAGAAGCCCCTTTGCTAGGGGCTTCTTATTATGGGTTTATTCTGTTTACTATTTGGAAAAAAGGAACAGCCTACACCGCAACCCCAACAACAGAGACGAACCAGCGCAACTCCGTAGCATCATCCGCTCGAATCCCCTACCGCGCCAATGAACAAAAAATTTTCTTTCGCCCGTGCGCTCCTTTTTTCTTGACACCGCGACTATCTACATAGTAGAAGCAATCACAAAGGGAGGATGTACGAATGCTTCAATCTCCTGCAACTTTTTTTATGGTTGCTTTTATTCCACCTCTCTATTTCCTCACGCGCGGTAAAATTCTTGTCGCATTAATCAACGGGTTTTTTTACCTCATAGCTCTTTTCACCATTCTTATAGGATTCGGTTTCCCTATATGGGTGTTTTGTGTCATTCATGCGGCAGTCTATGCCCAACGAGAAGCGACACAACTTACCCAAGACCGCGTAATACAGGGTGTTTCCGCGCAAATCATCCAAAACCAAGAACGGGCACTTCAAAACAAAAAAGACGAGTTCTAACACGCATGGGTAGTAGGTATGCAATTCCGCGTAGAAGCTCCCCAGCCGCCGACCGTTGAGGAGAAAGCCCAACAAGCTGTTAAATCATTTTTCAAATTTACCTTAGTAGTTATCTTTGTAGTACCGTTTATCGTTGCTTTTGCTAACCAGATTGCAAGCTCCAATCAATTTCTCGGCTATTGCACTCTCATTAGTGGTTTGGCGTTCGTGTTTCGCCGCCCACTCCGTGCGCTTTACCGCACGTTCTACCCTCCCCACACCGAGACACCAGAAGAACCACCTCTAGAACCACCTCAAATTGCCCCAAACTCGGCGTTTCTGGGGGTTCCCGTACAAAGTAATGACCTTGCCCAACCAGCGCAGCTAGACGGCTTATGGCTCGCTCCAGAGGTACGGGTAAAACATCTCTATCTCATCGGGAAAACGAGAACAGGAAAAACCACGCTCATAAAAAATCTCATCATCCAAGACATAGAGCACGGGCACGGTGTAGGCTTCATCGATCCGCATGGAGACGCCGCCGAAGAACTTCTTGGAACCATCCCACCAGAGCGCATACATGATGTTATTTATCTTGACCCCAGCATGGAGAACTGCCCCGCGTTCAATGTGTTGCGGCTTCCCTATGCGCCCTACAAGCTCGCAGAAGATATCGTATCCGTATTCAAGATGTTTTTTGCTGCCTCATGGGGGCAGCGCATGGAACACCTACTACGGTTTAGCGTGCTCACCCTTATTTCAGACCCCGAACCGCGCACCATAAAAGATTTGCGTACGCTCTTTCTTGATGAAGTATTTCGCGCCGATGTTGTCTCACGCATCACTGACCCAACTTTACAGGAATTTTGGCAGCTCGAATTTCCCAACATGCCGCGCGATGCAGCAGCACCCATTATCAACAAACTCTCTGCTTTCATGCTCCCTAACTCTCCCCTCGCACGGTTGTTCTCGAGACCGGAGAACGATGTAAACTTATCCGCCATCATGGACGAGGGGAAAATCTTAATCGTAAATCTTGCTAAAGGTATTCTTGGAGATGAACCATCATTTTTGTTAGGCGGCCTGATCGCCGCCGGCGTTCAACAGGCAGCACTTGCCCGCGCTACCACGGCGCCAGAACAACGCCGCGCTTTTTATTTCTATGTTGATGAATTCCAAAATTATGTTGTTTCTTCTTTTGAAACTATTCTTTCTGAAGCAGCAAAATACAAATTGTTTCTGACCCTCGCCCATCAGACACTCGGGCAACTCCCTTCCGCTCTTGAGCACGCGATTTTTGGGAACGTGGCAACCATCATCAGCTTTCAGGTTTCCGCCGAAGATGCATCACGGTTACAAAGAGAGATGCACCGATCACGCTACGTTGTCCGCCCAAAACAAAGCAGCCAACTTGTACCGTTTAATGAATTTATTACTCAACAAAAACAAATATGTACGCTTGCACTTACTGACAAATGGGCTGGTATGCCACGCGCAGACCGGCAAGTGCTGGAGGGCAAAGCTGCTACCTCTTTTTCAGGAGCAATGAACTTTCGCCGTGAGGTAGAAGCACGACGGGAAAAAGTCCGCTCTGTTCTTGCTACTCTCGAACGTGGAGAACCTGACCCAAAGTTTTTGAAAGAGGTTTTTCCCGACTACGAGATCCGCGCCCTCTCTTTTCCGAATGTAGAAGATTTTACCAACCTTCCACCCCGTCATGCTTTTGCACGCATCGAACGTGCTGAAAATGTAACATTCTTCCGCACGGTTGCAGCTCCTGAACCTAACCAAGAAATACGCGCCGCAATTCTGGAAACTCTACAGCACCGCACCCCTGAACGATCAGAGGCACGAGCGGCAGACGCACCCCAGCAAGCAAATGGAATTGCTCCACCAGTAACACTCCACGAAGAAGAACCCATCACTAAGGCCGCTGAGCTCGACCACGTACAGGAAGCCCGAGAGCGCAGAGCAAATCAGCAATCCCAGAAGAAACGCAACCCACCGAGCAAAGCACCAGCACCAAAGAGCGATGAGGAATTTGAATTCTAAAACTAAACAAAAAAGAAATGAGTTACTAACTCATTTCTTTTTGCCCCACATTATCCCGCTCGATAATTCCGCTTCTACGAATGGGCAAAGATTAGTAATCACCCATTGATACCCTTGCTCGCGCGCTAGGCGCACCAATGCCCGAACAATCGCCGATCCGCTCACCTTGCGCCCGATAAAGTCCGTAGCGTCTTTGCTCAGCATCTCCAACGTTTCCGCATCCTCGCGTGTGAGAGACAATGAGCTAATACTAAATGCTTCTTTTTTCTGTTTTGTTTTTAGACTCGCCATGAGTGGAGTTACTAACTCATCGTCTAACGATCAACAATCCCACAAAGAAAACCCGCCTACGCGGGTTTTTCGCTTGCGACTAATTTTTGATTTGATAAAGACAATGTATGCTTGCTTGGATGAAACTTAACTCGATAAAAAATTTCCTAGTTTTTTTAGGTGGGCCACAAGTGTTACCAGTGCTAACACTTGTGGCTGGTACATTTCTTGGCCCTGGGGTATTTTGGCAATTGAAACATTCAGGCCTTGAAGAGAAAAAAGGAGAGCTTGATAAGGCAAGGCAAATAATAGAGTTTCGCGAAAAGATGCAACAAGATTTGGTGAAGATCATTGAAATAAGTAACAATTATCTAGCTGCTAGCTCCATTCAACCGGATGAAGAACGAAATTCGGAAATAAGCAAAATTAGACTCCGCTTCGATTTAGCACGAGATAACTTTATTCACCTTGAGGCTCTTGTTGCTGGATTAGAAAACCGACCGCCAAAGCCGCCTGATATCAACCTTATACCCCCTCGCCCACCAAGTAATGTTAGAGTCCAAATTATAACTCCGCCTCAATAAGGGCTACAAAATCACACAGAATCACACAGATTTGCTACACTACCTACACGGGGAAAAGGTTCCCCGTATTCTTTTCCGTGTAGCACCAAGCCCGCCCCGCGACTTACTCCCAACGTGCGGCACTAGACACGGCTGCTATTTGGCAGAGCGCAACGGCATCTCTTACCCCAGCAGTAGCACTGAGAGGTGGGCAACCTACGGCCACTACTGCACGTAGCCACTGCTTGCGGGACAGTGCTGCACTCAAAAAAAGCATTGCGCGGCCACCTACTTTTTGTGTCTTCTATCGCCGCGGTGTCTCAATGGTTTTTTGAGTGCGTATTTTATCCCTTCCCCACAAACCCATGAAAATAATCAAACCCTATCCAATCCGCCGTTGCTTCCGATGCGGCAGAAGAACCAGAGTACACACCAGCGATCCAAAGCAACTAAAGATAGACCCCGAGACAAAACGCAGCCCGATTTATTGCCGTGTGTGTTGGCCGAAGCTCTCCCAATCAAAGCGCGATGACTACCGCAAAGATGGATTTGTAACGCTCAACTAATCCCCTACCCTATGGCAACTTGTCGTACCTGCGGAAAAAGTTTCAGAGGTGATGAGGACTATTGCCCCGAGCATGAAGAATTTGAACACCAGCGCAAGCGTGAGGAGTTTGGGATGTTCTGCACGCACTGCAAACAAACGATGCTGCCTGGAGAGTTCGAACGGCACCGCTGGCGCGTGTACTACCGCACCCGCGATTTTCCTATGGGTCAACGTATACGGCTTTGACACAGAAAAAATTTAAGTTGAGGAACTCTCTTTTTAGTCGCAAGTCACGCGTTCCCCCTTTGGGGAGGTTGTGGGATTGGAAACTCCAATGATATGAATGGCCAAAAAGTGGAAGAACATGGCACGAGCTAAGCGACGTGATTGGAAGACAGCAATCTTCTCTTTTGTTGCTGGTTTCATTGCAGGTCGTTTTACTAAGCGACGCAATGTCTACATACCAACGGGTACTGATGCCCCAATACGAGAGGCTTCTAACGAAGAATGGGTTCAGGCACTACTTCTTGTATCAAGCGTAGGTAAAGAGATAGTCAGGGGTCTCGATGCATATCCTAGTATAATGGAAGAACCATTTGATCTTGAAGGGATTACAAAACGTGTGGAAGAAAGAACAGAAAGGGAACTCATTCGTCAGGGTGCGTCACATTCTGAGGTGCGGAAAGCAATAATTGATTTTAGGAAATTTCTTCCAATTTTAATACGGACCTTCACTTGGACAGTCCCAACAGTTCCACCTTATGTGTTTCCATCCACGTTTAATCTTGCTGAGATAATAATTGAAAACATTATCTCAGGTACGAGAGAGCGTATAATAGAGCGTAGTGCTGATTTTTCCTTGGAAGATATGTTACCTCATTTGAAACCTTTGCTACACGGATGGGTAAAAGAATCCAAACCTGAAACTTACACTCGAACGCTACAGCAAATTATTACTGCTATTGAAGAACGTCCAAAAGGAATAAGAATAATAAGAGAAAGGCCTTAGGAGTGTGCTCCTAAGGCCTTAAGTGCGATCTATCTGAGTGTCAATGGAGCTTCTACTTTTTTGGAAAGGTAGAAGCTATGATTTCTGAGATAAATTCTACAAATATCATTACCCAGATTGGCATTATCTTTCCCTCTATTCTCCTGGAGCCCATTGTTTGAGCTCAAGGACGCAGAGGGAAAGCTTTGATGCATAAAGAACTTTATTCCTCTATAATATCACAAATAGTTATATTTGTCAAACTTTTCTCTAAAATCAGCGAGTCAGAACAACCCAAAGTCCTGCGTCTGGATTAGCCAAAAACTCTTTAAATAATCACCTAGTAACGAAAGAATTAGACACTACAATAAAAAACCCGCCGATTCTTCGGCGGGTTTTCCCTTTACGTACAAGAAGGCTACAAGGTAGAATTGGACAGAAGAGTTATTCTGACTAATTTGTTAGGGACGGTTTCAAGGAGTAATACGATTCGTGGAAGCTACAGCTCTTTTCAGTGCGTATATTACTCTGATGGCGTAAGAGTGAGTATGTGAAGAGGAGAGATTCTTAACGCTCAAGCCTGTACTGGCGAGTTCCCATCCATCTTGCTTCTGTTCAGAGAGCTTTCTGTCTATCTCCAACGAATCGAGAGCGAGGGCAATGCTCCCAAATTCCCCTGCCAGTTCGAGGAGTTTGTATTCAAACTGGGTTGCCATCCTCTTTATCTTAATTCCCCATGGGCATGAGGCAAGAGAAATATGCTGTCTCAAAAGGGTTATTCTGACTAATTAATCTGCTTGCGCCGCGTCTCACACTTCAAACACATCCAGAATTGTTGCAATACCCAGTTCACGTAGATCCAGGTCGTTTCTCCTCCGCATTTCTTACAATAAGCGGTTCGCTGCTCTCCCTTTTTGGGCATCAACCTTTTCTTTCTTTATCAACGTTATTTATATCATCACTTTCATGAGCAAAGATTTTGCCTACCTTACCCAAGAAGAAACTAAGCGGCTAATAGCCGCCATCTCCTCAAAGCGCGACCGCGCTATTTTTCTGACCGCCTACCGCCACGGCTTACGCGCTTCTGAAATTGGAATGCTGCAACGAACAGACGTTGACCTTAAGCGCGGCCGTATCGCCATTCACCGCTTGAAAGGTTCCCTGTCTGGCATCTACCCTATGCAGCCAGATGAACAAAAAATCATCCGCTCTTGGCTTCAATCTCGTGAAGATGAGTCTCCGTACTTGTTCGTTTCTAATCGGAACATACCGATTGACCGACGTACCCTTTGGGTACTCATGCAGAGCTACGCCGAAGCCGCAGGGATCCCCGAGAGCAAGCGAAAATTTCACGCGCTCAAACATACCATCGCTACTCACCTACTCGACGCTGGCGCTGATATTTCTTTCGTGAAGGATTGGCTAGGACATGCCAACATCCAGAACACAACCATCTACGCGCAGCTCACCAATACTCGCCGCGATGAGGAAGCACGGCGGCTCTTCATGAGTCATCGGATTGTCTAGCTTCCCTCCCCTCTGAAGAACCCCTGAAGAGAAATTTGACAGCCTCCATCCACATGGTAGGCTTAGGTTATACTTTCTAACTTTCTAACATGAAGCAGCGAGGAGACGAGGACATGCCACTCGTGAAAATCAAAGAGAAGTTTCAGGTAACCATACCCACTGCACTCCGTAAGGCCGTGCATCTTTCTGTTGGCGACTTGTTAGAAGCTGAGGCGAAGGGCAACACCATTGTGTTGAAGCCCAAAGCTTTAGTAGACCGCGAAACGGTAGACGCGGCGATTGATGAAGGGCTCGCAGATCTGAAAGCTGGCCGAGTGACCCCGAAGTTTTCTAGTGTCGAAGAATTCAAAGCCCATCGTAAGCATCGATGAAATTCCGCCTGACGGCAAAAGCAGAGCGGGACTATGATGCTCTTTCCACTATCCTGCAGGCGCGTGTTGATAAACAACTCGTGCTTCTTTTACAGGATCTTCGTCACCCTTCCCTCAGAGCCAAGAAGTACGATGAAAAGCGGGATGTCTGGCAAGGCAGAGTCAACCAGGCGTATCGGTTCTATTTCCAGATCAATGGCGACACCTACGAAATTTTGTCTATCATTCCCCACCCTAAGTAACCGAGAAGGTGTAGCATAAGCTCATCCTAGACGCAGCAAAATTCATAGTATATACTTGATATATACTCAGTATATACTCAAAAAATTCCTTATGATTCTTTGCTTTTCTACCCATAAAGGCGGTACAGGGAAAACTACTTCAAGCCTCAATCTCTCTACTGGGCTTGCCCGAGTAGGGAAGAAAACGCTGCTTATTGACCTGGATCCGCAAGGCCACTCATCTATAGGGCTTAACCATAGCCTAGCCTACGATGAGCCAAATATGGCCGATCTTCTGGGTGACCATCCCCTTCCTCTTCAAGACATTATCCGTGAGACGGCAATCCCTAACCTCTTCCTTGCTCCAAGCAATATCCGGCTGGCATCCGTAGCTGAATCCCTCTTTACCAAGTTCAAACGAGAGGAACGGCTTAGGCAAAGCCTAGAACCCATCCGAGCAAACTATGAGTGGGTAATTATTGATTGTCCCCCTGCTCTCGGCGTGCTTACTGCAAACGCCGTAGATGCGGCGGATGTTGTTATTATCCCCTGCCAGGTAGGAGCGAGAGCACTTGATGGACTTCAAGACCTTCTAAATTTGATCCGGCTGTTAAAGCATAAGGAGTTTAAGGACTGGTGGATCCTCGTCACGATGGTAGACAACCGGAAAACGGTAAGCCAAGAGTTCTTTCAAGAGCAAATCAAACCCTACGAGGAAAAGCTGCTGAAGACTCGTATCATCATGTCCGAATCTCTGAACCAAGCCCAAATGGCGCGTGAGCCTGTATTTTCCTTCGATCCGAAAAGCCGAGGAGCGCAAAATTACGAAGAACTCACGCAAGAGCTTTTACAAATATATACTTAATATATACTCAGTATATACTCATATGGCTGGATTTTTTATGTCTCGTTCAAAACGCGATAAGATCAAAGCGGCTGTAGAAACCAAACGCCAGGAACTTACCCCCGACGAACAAAAACGCCTTGGAGAAAGTTTGCTTGGAGCAAAGAGCCCGTTTCGTCGGCTTCTCTTTACTATCTGGGCAGAAGATGCGGATTGGCTCCGGAAGACAGCCGGAAATTTGAAGCGTATTCGTCCTAAAACGGCCAAGAGCGAGCTGATTCGCTTAGGGGTGGCTCTTATGAAGGAAAAGAGTGAAGAGGAGCTTCTGAGGCGACTCAAAGAGCTTAATTAGTAGTATATATCAAGTATATACTTATTAAGATAAATTGAATGATTCTCCCCGCTTACTTAATTGATACACTTCATCCTATCAGCCATTCTCACTGCTTTTTTCTTTCTGTCTCTCCCAAGTAAATGACCTGATCTTTCAAAACTGGTGAGGACAAACATCCCTTGGAGATCTTATACCCCACACTAGGAGGTTTCAGACAAGAAATTTGTTCCTAGGAGGTCTCAGGTAAGACGGTTGGTGAGAACATACACCGAGCAACAAACCTTGGTAGTTTCAAGTAATTCCTTGGCGGTAACAGGTAAATACCCACGCCTCGGCTGTTTTAGGTAAATGTGGATAACTTACTACCTCCTTGGCGGTAACAGGTAAGGTCCTTGGCGGTAACAGGTAAGGTCCTTGGCGGTAACAGGTAAGAGCTGTTCTGTAAAACCCTTACAAATCAACAGTTTTTTGACAGTTTTTCTGGCTGAGTACTACCATTTGAGTACAAATGGTTAAGCACCATTAAGAGGAAATGGTTTTTCAAAATCTTTTTTTACAATTAAGATGGGTATATGGAAGGGATGGAACATGGAGGAGGGCAGGGGATGGAAACAGCGGTATCCGTACCACTAACACAGGAACAGATAGAGCATGAGATAGAAAACACCTTTAAGACGGTACGACCCGAATTAAATATTGAGAAGCACGCTGATTTTATTTTCATTCCCTCACATTCAAAGAATGTAGGTAAGCCACGTTCGCGAACGTGGCTTGAAACCTTGCCTGATGGGACGAAGGTAAAGGCTACTATTTATCTTGACCCTGTACGCGAAAAAACCCCGACTACTAAAACCCGCAAGATATATCTTGCGCTCCAAATGCTCATAGAAGAGAAAGGTTGGAACGAGGACGAGCGCACCCATTTTTCTTTCTATGAAATTTCACAAATCATAGGCTTGAAGTGGCACGGGAACAAAACGGTTAAGGAGATTAGAGACGAGCTTTTTACGCTTGGCGCAATCCCTATTACGTGGCAATACTCATTCACTGACGAGCAGGGGAATAGGGTTGCTATGCTCGATATGTTCCACTTTCTCGACAGTCTCAAAATTATTGAGAAGAAAGACCGAGCTAGTAACCAGCTTTTTTTGTCTCTTTCTTCCTTCCGCTTCCATGAAGAGATTAGAAAGAATCTTAAAGCCAATCGTACCAAGCCAACTAACCTTGTAGCCCTAGAGTTAAAAGGAGAGATAGCAAGCGTGCTCTATGCACGCTTGGATATAATTCTAGCCGACAAAACTTATTACGAACGCACTACAGCGGGATTGTTTGATGATCTCCACCTAGAAGGGGACAAATACCGCTATCCTTCCGCACGAAAGCAGAACTTAGAGAAAGCAACCAAAGAGCTAGAAGGCAAACCTATCTCAACAGGTGTTCTCCATATCCGCCTAGAAAAAACTTCAGATGGTAAAGACTGGAAACTCATAGCACGCAAAGACTCACTCCCACACAAAGATCACAAACCCCGCTTCGTATTTGCTCAACGTGTAGCACCACCGAACCCACCCGAAGCCATCCCGTATCTTGCTCAGGATATTGGTAGCACGATAGGGCAACAAGAAAAAAATCATCCGCTCTACATTCTGCTTTGTAAAACTTACTCGTCTGACATCCTGTACCAAGCGTTATCTGAATGGAAAGCAGATGGGGGTAGGGAAGCTAGAAACCCACGCGGATACTTTATGGCAATCCTGCATCGCATTGCTCACCAGTACGGGAAACTGTGGCTGAACAAGAATTGCCCCGAAGATTGCAAATACCGACCCCTGTTTAACTAGTTCCTTACAATAAGTGCCACCACCCCGATAGCTGGTTTGCCCAGGAGGTCAAACCAGCCCACCCCACGAGAGAATACCCAGCCCCCGCGCGTGTCGTGAGGGAGAAATCCACTTGAAAACATTGACAAATGCCTAGCGAAATAGCTATGCTTATAACATTCGCTAGGCAAAAATCGGCTTTCGCCTTATTTGTCAAAATTTTCCACGTTTCTTTCCCCCTCACGACTTGAATCTTTTTCCATATAACTCACAGTTTGTTCGTTATATGTCTCCGTTTCAATCACTCGCGCGGCTCCTGCTTGAAATCCCTTGGCGGCACCTTCCCACACATGGAAGGAAGCCGCCGCCGGGACAAGCTCCGGATTCGCTTTGCTCATCAAAAGGATTCAAGTCGTGAGGCTGCGCCACTCGCAAGGCTCGGGCTTGCTCACGACACGCGCGACGCTGAGGAATCCCCACAATTTAGACTTTGCCACCACCCCGCCCCACGTGGTACGACTAAGGCATTATTAATAAATCAAGTTCCTCTATGACAGAGTTCTTTAATGAACCGTTCGTGGTTGCAGTAATTTTCTTGGGTGCTGGGCATTACCTCGGCTACAGCTTCCAAGATATTTCTTTGTTTCTAACCGTTCTTTTTACCGCTGCTACTTTACGCAACGTAAGAAATACTAACTAACTAAATCAACCATGTTAAATGACGACGACGTCAAAAAAATAAAAGATGCGCTCAAAAGCGACTTTTCCGCAATCCGAGCTGATATCAAAGACACCCGCGCGGATGTTACTGCTCATGACCAGAAGTTTGAGGAATTGAGCGAAGCGATCAACAAGCTTCCAACTCGGGAAGAAGTTCAAGGGATGATAGATCGTACCTACAGCATGGCAGTACTAAAAGCAGAGCACGACCGCATAAAAGAAATTATCCGAGAAAAATTACATGTGGAGGTATGAAAAACTTTTTGCAATTTTTCCGCGGATCCACTAAAGACAAACCTGTTATGCAACCAGCAATCCAAATCCAACAGGAACCAAAACCGCGCGGGCATCTTCCGCACCTGCACCGACTCAAAAACCAAAAGCCCCCGTTTGTAATTCAAGACCGCGATGTTGAGATGATCCAAGCCGTACTAGAAAATAGATTCCTCACCGCCTCACTGTTCAAGCTTTTATTTCCACCTGACAAAGCAAAAACACCGCTGCACGTATTTACCCCAACCCCCAAGCGCAGCGGTACGAATCTCGATCGCCGACTAAGTAAACTTTTTCACCACGGCTATTTGCACCGCACCCGTACCGAGCTCGGTGGAGAAGTGTACTACGCCATGAGCACCAAAGGCGTGCAGCTCTTGGCAGAAAAACAAATCCCGCTCCCTTTGTCCGTTGACTGGGAAGAACGCAACCGCATTGTAAAGCGGCAATACATCGAGCACGCGGTTATGGTTGCGTGCTTCCATACCGCGCTTTTGTTGGGAACGAGAGAACACCCCAGCTTGCAGATTCACCATTACGAACGAGAAGGAAAAGACCTCAAAGCAGAATGGCGGAAAGCGGAAAAAAGAATCTACGTGAACCCCGATGCTTTTTTTATTCTCCAAGATACAACCCAACCAGAAGGTCGCCAACGCACCGCGTACTTTTTGGAAGCTGACCGTAGCACCATGCCCCTCCCGCGCCTTTTGGAAAAGTACGTGCGCTACAGCCAGATGTACGCCGCGCGGATCCACCAGGAGGCTTTTGGCATTCCCAACTTTCGCGTGCTGACGGTTACGAAATCAAAAGAACGTGCAAGCAACATCTTGAAGCTCGCCGCTGCGGATGATTCCCCCATTCCTCAGGACTACAGAAATTTTTTCTACTTCACGACAGAAGAGCGATACAAAGAAGCGATGCAAAACATTTTTGCTGACATCTGGCGGAGAGCAGACGAACCCGCGCAGCTCAGAAGTATCACGCGCGGTAACCCCCTACCACGCCAATAAACAGGCAAGAAGAAACTTTTTCACAAACCTCTTACCAAAGGAATAACAATGGAACTTGTAGAAATAATAAAAAAATCGGAAGAAGAGTTTAAAAAAAAGCTTATAGAATCTGCTGTTGCTGAAGGGTATAAAATTAGCGTCGAGTGGACACCCAATCTTGCAAAGCCAGGACAGAAATTTTCACACGACC